>Ga0074046_10004133_pt1 | contig 11942 bp, 8 predicted proteins | sample BogForMeECP23OM3_FD_94441 | JGI IMG/M metagenome (GOLD analysis project Ga0074046, IMG submission 94441) | Bog forest soil microbial communities from Calvert Island, British Columbia, Canada - Bog Forest MetaG ECP23OM3 | ecosystem: Environmental > Terrestrial > Soil > Wetlands ...
CTATGCCGGCCGGCTGGAGGAGCTTCGCGAGCGGCTGGAGGAGGCTCTCGGGCGGCCGGTCGATGTCGTGCCTGAGCCCGTGCGCAGGCGCCGGTTCCAAGAACAGATCGACAAGGATCGTGTGCTTGCCTTCTAAGGATGTTTACCAGCGGCTCGCCGATATCATCGAATATGCCGAAAGGGTTACGCGCTATGTCGCCGGCAGGGATCGGGAATCCTTTCTTGCCGATGACATGGCCCGGGATGCCGTCCTGCGCTGTCTGCAATGTATTTCGGAAGCTGCCAAAAAGCTCGGCGATGAAGCTGAGCGGCTCATGCCTAATCAGCCGTGGAAGGGGATTCGCGGCATTGGGAACCCGTTGCGCCACGACTACGATAGCATCGAAGATCATCTCATATGGGAGGCGGTGCTCGGCTGCCCTAGCCTAACGAACGACTGCAAGGCTGCTCTCAGCCAAGTTCAGACTAACTGATATGCTCAACAAGGATTTTAAAGGCCGCAATTGTCTCACGGCTCAGTCGCCGCTCAAAGCTTTAGCAAGCCGCTTTCCCGGATAATGGCGTAATGGCGGCGCAGCAGCGCGGGCCATGTTGGGGCTGGGCAATGCCCAGCCCATCGCCTTTGGCGTTACGCGGCTTTTTGCAGCTTTTCCTCGACATAGTCCCAGTTGATCAGGTGATCGACGAAGGCCTCCAGGAATTTCGGCCGCGCGTTGCGGTAGTCGATGTAATAGGCATGCTCCCATACGTCGACGGTAAGGATCGGCGTGGCGCCATGTACGAGCGGGTTCTCGGCATTCGGCGTCTTCATGATTTCGAGCTTGCCATTCTTCACCGCAAGCCAAGCCCAGCCCGAGCCGAACTGCGCCTTGGCCGCCTCGATGAACGCCTCGCGGAACTTATCGTAGCCGCCAAGATCGCTATCGATCTTCGCCTGCACGGCGCCCGGAAGCTTCCTGCCGCCGCCGTCCTTTTTCATCCACTTCCAGAATTCCGAGTGGTTGTAATGCTGGCCGGCATTATTGAACAGCGGCGTGTTCTTGCCGAAGCTTTGCTTGATGACGTCTTCGAGGCTTTTGCCCTCTAGCCCTGAGCCCGGCAGCAGCTTGGTGAGGTTCTCGAAATAGGTGAAATGGTGCTTGTCGTGATGATATTGCAGCGTCTCGGCAGACATATAGGGAGCCAAGGCTTCGTAGGCGTAAGGAAGGTCGGGAAATTGAAATGCCACGGTTCACTCCTTTGCGTCGTTCTGTCAGATAGACCGTGTAGCTAAGCAAGCTTCGGGAGGCTGACAAGCGCGGCGAGGGACCAGGCGGCGAGAAAAATACGGGGAAAAAAATAAAGGAGGTATGAAACCCCTGAATTTCATACCTCCCAGAATTTGGCCGAGGAAAGGTTCGTGATGGGTTTACCTACAGGGATCGGACAAGACAGAGAATGCCCCCTCCCGCATGAACGCGAAATGAACGCTACGTTCAGGTATGGTTTTGCGAAATGCAGTACCCCCAGCCTGCTGCGCCGGACTCGCCCTAATCACGCAAAAGTGAGCTGAAGGAAGCGCGCGTAAATGCGCGTGAGCGTTTCGAGATCGGCAACCGGAACGCACTCATCGACCTTATGCGCTGTGGCGTTGAGCAGGCCGAGTTCGGCCACGGGGCAGAGATTTTTGATGAAACGTGCGTCCGAGGTTCCGCCCGCGGTGGAAAGGAAGGGCTCGCGGTGCGTTTCGGCCTGGATGGCCGCGCTCAGCCTTTGTACGAAGTCTCCAGGCACGGTTACGAAGCTATCGGAAACCGGCTCATAGTCGAGCGTGTAATCGATACCCGTACCCTGCAGCGCCGCGCTCACCTGGGCTTCGATCCAGGCCTTGAGGCTATCGCCCGTGTGCAGGTCGTTGAAGCGGATATTGAACCGGGCCGTGGCTTTGGCAGGAATGATATTGAAGGCCGGATTGCCGGTGTCGATGCTCGTGATCTGTAAGTTCGAGGGCTGAAAATGCGCGCTGCCGGCATCGAGCGGCTTCATCTTTAGGAGACCCAGCGCATCGATGAGCGCGGGCAAAGGATTTCTCGCCTTGTGGGGGTAAGCCGCGTGGCCCTGCACACCTCGCACCGTGAGCTGGCAGGAGAGCGAGCCGCGGCGGCCAATCTTGATCGTATCGCCGGCCGTTTCCTCCGACGTGCATTCGCCAAGAACGCAAGCATCGGGCCGCTCGCCCCTCGCAGCGAGCCAATCCACCGCCTTCTTGGTGCCGTTGATGGCGGGGCCTTCTTCGTCGGCCGTGATCAAAAAGCTGATCGAGCCCTCAAGCGGGCTCGCCCTCTCGCGCAAATATTGCAGAACGGCAGCCAGCGCCGCCGCGACGCCACCCTTCATGTCGGCCGCGCCGCGGCCGTAAAGGACGCCGCCAGCGATTTCGGCCGCGAAAGGGGGATGGGCCCACGCGGTTTCGTCGCCAGGCGGCACCACGTCGGTGTGGCCCGCGAAGCAGATGTGAGGCGAGCCCTCGCCGATGCGTGCATAGAGATTGTCGACGTCTGGCGTGCCGGCCTCGCTGAAGGGCAGCCGGTGACAGGTGAAGCCCGAGGCCTTGAGCTCGCGCTCCAAATAGCTCAGCGCGCCGCCTTCCAAAGGGGTAACGCTGCGGCAGCGGATCAGATTTTGAGCGTGAATGAGCGCGTCGGTCATAGGCCGTTCCGTATCCGGTTGAGTGCTTTCCCGGCTGTCATCGCGACGCTACGCTCCTTGCAAGTGCCGTTCAAGATCATGCTTGCTCTGCCCGGCCAAACACAGAGTCCTTAAGCCGCCAACCATAGGGGAAAGCGCCTTGCTAAAGTTTTAATCGCACTAAGATATTGATTGCGCAATATAAATTCATACGGAGGTGGCGCACCTGGCAAAGGGCCCGCGCCGCTTTATGGTTAATTCCGGACTGGAAATATATTTAACGGACTTTTTGGAATCACGATTTGGGGGTGAAAACGCGAAAAATCGCGCATTTTGCGGCGGGGAGAAATAAAAATCCGGCGCCCTTTACCATGCCGGCATTAACCACGGCGCGGGCTTGCGAAATGACGGTGAGGGCGCCACCGCCTACAGCGGACAGCAACGCGCTGAAAGCGGCCTACCGGTCGAAGCCCGCCTCGGGCCACTTGCCGACATCCGCGATAATCAGCCTAACTCGCACGACGATGAGAAGTCGTGTACACGAACGGGCATCAGCCCCATTGCGATCTGCAGTGCAGTTGTCGGAATCCCCCGCGTCCGCATTCGGACGAACAATCGACTGAATGAACGTAGCTGCTTGGGCCGCCTATGTTAGGCAGCCACCCTCTCCAGCGCCCTGTTGCCCTGCCCAGTCCCGGGATGCTCGGCGTGGTTACCGATGAGCGAACGGTAGACCTTCGGCACGTTGCTGACGGACTCAGGCGCTGGCGTCGTTTTGCGATTTGGGGGCAACAGCTCGAGCTTTTTCTTTTTCACGGGCTTTCCAAGAAGTTGCGCGCGGATCGAGCGGGCGATGACCTCCGCTACCAGGGATGGCACGGCATTGCCGAGCATGCGCTGGATGTTATTGCGGCCGCAGTCGAATTCGAGGCCATCGGGGAAGGTTTGCAGCCTACACAGCTCAAGTGCCGACAGGCGTCGGCTGGTCCAGTGGAACGGCCCCGTTGCCGGTCCTGGTTGCGCCTGAATCGTCCATGACGGGCGGCTCTTGGCGAGCTTCAGGAGAAAGCTCCAGTATCGCGTACGCCAACCGAACAGCGGCAGCCCGCCGCCGCGTGATGTGTGCCAGAGGTAATTCTCGCCCTCGGGAATGCTCGGTAATAAGTCAGCCCACTTGCCCGTCATCTGAAGCGAAGGCTCGTTCGGACGCTCGGGCAAATCGCCGAGCGCATCCCAAGTTGTGCGGTACGGCTCGATATCCGGGCTGACCAGCAGGTCGCCCGGGGCGCCGTGCGTGAACTTAGGGAACTTGAACGTCTTGCCATCGCGGCTCGCGACTATGAACACGCGCTCGCGGTGCTGCGGGACGCCGTAGTTAGCCGCATCGATCACTTGCCACACCGGCTCGTAGCGCGAGCCTGTCTTGCGGTTGATCTGCTCGATGCCGGCGAGAATGCGGTCAAGCCCTTCGCTCTTGCCCTTGTAGGCAAGCCCGTAGACGTTCTCGAGCAGGAAAGCTTTCGGCTGCGCGTCACGAAGAACTCGCAGGTAAGCCGTCAATGTGTCGGCGCGGGGATCATCGAGCCGCATAGCATCGCCACGCGCCCAGTACCCCGACTTGGAGAATGGCTGGCACGGCGGCCCGCCAATGAGCACATCAGCCTCGCCGCGCTTCAGCTTGGCAGTCGCCAGGAGGTCCTTGGAGGTGACAGTATGGATGTCGCCCTCGATCACCCGCCAAGTCCGATTGAGCCGCAGGGTGCGGCAGCAGACAGCGTCCATCTCCACAGCGATAGCGGTCTTAAACCCGGCCGCCTCAAAGCCGAAGTCCAGTCCGCCAACACCTGTAAAGAGGCTAATAGCTTTGAGCATTCCCCGTCATCCCGTCTTCAGCTTGCAACAAGAACATTTGTAGAACGTACCGTTTATTTCGTCAACGCACCTTTAGCCGTCGACGCGGCCGACGATCAGGCAGACTACAGGCTCGAATCAGCGCACACTTATAAATATTACAGGGGCCATTGCGGACCGGCGACCATCGAAGCAGGTCTATCCACGGAGCTGAGATGACCGAGAGAGGCCAAGCGGCGTTGGCTGGGCGTGACAAGCTGCTGGCATGGCTTAGAGATGCTTGCTCCCGCTACGCGCTTGAGCCGATCGCCGTCTATCGGGCCGGCCAAAATGCCTCGTTCCCGTTGAGCGCTGCCAATGAGGCAGAGCTGCAGGCCAAGCTAGAGGCGGGCGGTCATTTCCTGCCATTGCCGAAAGAGCCGGCCGCCCTCGCAAACGTGCTTGAGGTCTCGCTTAGCGAGTTCATACTCGGCGAGCTTGCCAGGGTCGATGGCGTCACCTGCCACCGTGGCACCGAGCGTGGCTATCCCGACATCGAGATTACCGGGGCGGCATTCGGCGACGTCCCGCATGCGATCGATATCAAGGCGGCGCGCCGCAAAGTTGGCGCCAGCGGGCACGTCAGTATCAACACGCAAAGCCGCATCACGCTTTATACTGGCAACACATACTTCCGTTATCCGCAGCTCAAGTGGCCAGGCACATTCCGCCCGTTCCAGGACTATGGCTCACATCTGTCGCTGATTGCGATTTACACGCTAAACGAGGAAAGCATCGGGCGCATCGAGGATCTCGAGCTGATCACGCAAGAGACATGGCGCATCGGCTCCAAGCAACGCTCATCAACAACGCGAGAGTACATTGGCGCCGTCGTCTCCATCGACGATCTGCGCGTCGGCAAGGGCGAGTTCGACACCGAGGACGCGTTCTATACCTACTGGCGCAAGTTCAACTTCCGTATCGGACGCAGCGTGCAGCAGCAGCTGGATAGGCTGTTGAGGGGGTAAGATCGCACGGCTATGGACGACGAGGAGCGATAAAGACGTGCACGCCTAATCGTCGACGATTTTCAAGCCAGCACATTCAATAAGAGGTTCCGGCCCATACCTAATTTGCGAGAAATCGAGAAATGAGCACCCGAAGGCATGATGCTTCGCGTAACTCACACTCCCAAACAACCAGCACATCCCATCCCAGCACGCGCAGCTCGGCAACGTGAAGTGCATCTCTCGCTCGGTTACGCTCGAGCTTCGGCCCCCAATACTCCGGCTTCGACCTTGGCAGCTTGCGACCGTCCGGGCAGTCATGACGATGCCAGAAGCACCCGTGCACGAAAACTACCTTGCGGTGGCGCGGCAGTACGATGTCAGGATGGCCGGGCAACCTCTTGTCGTGAAGGCGATACCGATAGCCCATGGCGTGCAGCATGCGCCGCACTATCATCTCGGGCTTGGTATCTATCTTGCGGATGCGGCGCATCCGTTCCGTCAAGCTCAATTGCGATCGTTTCAGCGTCGACCCTCCTAGTCTTTCGACAAGACTCATGGCCGGATTGAGGTTAGCAATGGGACTCCGCCCTTACGGTATTCTGACTGCACTTCCGGCACCGCCTCAAAGTCCGCTATCTCTGCGAATGGTCGGTGGTCAGCCACGACCTTGCGACGGCGCCGATGACCCCTTTGGGTCAATCGCGCCGTTTGCGGCAACGCGAAAGGCGCTGCGGCCCGGAAGCAGCCATTGCGAATGCTGCTGGGCAGAAGCAACCCGTTTAGCCCGGACCGAACCGGTTGGCGGCAGGAGTGCCTTTGCGCGCTGCGAGCAAAATCAGGTAGACCAGAAAAACGAGTCCCATAAGCGAAGTCAGCGCCGTAACGGCCTTTTCAGATATGGCCGCGGTTCCGGCAAACCCAAGCTCCAGCACGTAGAGCGCGAAGAGCGGTCCGTAGGCGATGAGGGTCAGCCATCCGCTTTGTCCGATGTCATGCCAGCGCTTGACGTCGACCGCGACCGAGGGCCAAAGGAATATAAGGCCCGCGAGCAAACCGGCGCTGTCGTCGAAGTAGGCCGCGGGCGAGCTGCTATCCGCCGCGGCGGGGAAATCGAAGAGCCGCCGGAAGAGGAACTCGGCCGAGGTCTCCGCGATGAGAAGGGCGGCGAAGTAGATGAGCCAGGTCACCCTCTTTATGCGCCCGTTCAGCTCGAACAGGACGTACGCAACCCGTTCCATCGTCAGCCTCGCCCTGCGAGCGGGTCGGGCCCATGCTGGTTCGGGCCGGTGTCTCCTTTGAAAATGCCGAACTGAAGCACGCTCCAAATCGCCGACGCCATCAAAAGCAGAAAGGCCAGACTGATCAGGCTCTCGCCAAGATCGAACGTCACGGCGATCGCCGGAGAGGCTAGCGCGCCAAAGAAAGGAAGAACGACAACGAGGATGAGCCAGCTGCTTAAGTCCCGGTCGTGCAAGCGTTTGACGCCAAGCGCCACGAAGCTCCAGAGCGCAAAGAGATAGACAAGCGAGGGAATGGTTATCAAAGCCAAGAGCGGCAGCAAGAGTGGCTTCGCCTGGGGGCTGTCAAGCCAGTCCGGGTTGGCTAAATCGAGCTCAGGATGGCGCGCGCCGAATGCGCCGAGCAGCAGCGCCGACAGAACGGTTACGGCGAAACAGGCGCCGGCGAGGATGAAAAAGCCCCGCCACCATTTTTCGCGGCTGATCCGGCCCTCTAAGGCGAGCATCCAGCTCCAAAAGCTGTAGTCGCCACCGTAATAGCCGGGGGGCAAACTATCCTCGCCATGCTCGTTCGGCCCTACCGCTCCTCTCAACACGCCCAGCTCGAAAAAGATGTAGGCTGCGAAAATCATGAGAATAATTGCAAAAATCCCGGCGGCCTGAGATGTTTCCGCGCCGGCGGTGTTCCTCAAGGGAACGAGCGTGAGCACGAAGGCTCCAGCATAATACGCATACCATATCCATACCGGCCGGCCGCGGTCGTGCAGGCGCTTGACCGCGAGCGCGGCCGATGGCCAGGCTAAGAAGAGAAAATAGGCGAGCCACACCGGCGCCCAGATCTCGTTTTTATCGGCGGGCCGCTGCCAGACTTCGGGCGCCAACGGGTCGCCGGTGGCCAGATAGGCGAGCAGCGCATTGAACGAAAGCCCGGCAATGCCAGCCAGGATGCTCGCAAACCAATAGGTTTTGCGATTGATGCGGCCATGAAAGCCGAAAAAAATCTCGCCCCAGGTCATGCTCTCCCTCCAGCCGGTTTTGCAGGGATAGCATGTGTTAGGTTATTGGAGCGTATCAGTCACGCAACAGTTCGTTGATCGATGTCTTCGACCGGGTCTGCGCATCGACACGTTTAACGATAACCGCGCAGGCGAGCGAGGGGCTGGGCGTCCCATCGCTAAGCGGCTTGCCGGGCAGCGCGCCGGGTACGACGACGGAGTAGGGAGGCACGCGCCCGTAAACGACCTCGCCCGTAGCCCGGTCGACGATTTTTGTCGACTGGCCGATGAAAACGCCCATCGACAGAACGGAGCCTTCGCCGACGATCACGCCTTCGGCGACCTCCGAGCGCGCGCCGATAAAGCAATTGTCCTCGATAATGACGGGGCTCGCCTGCAACGGTTCGAGCACGCCTCCGATGCCCACGCCGCCCGAGATGTGACAGTTCTTGCCGATTTGCGCGCAGGAGCCGACCGTGGACCATGTGTCGATCATGGTGCCTTCGTCCACATAGGCGCCGGCATTCACGAAGCACGGCATGAGCACCGCGCCGGGCGCGATATAGGCGGAGTGCCGTACCACGGCGCCGGGCACCGCCCGGAAGCCGGCGGACTTGAATGTCTCTGCCGTCCAGCCGGAGAATTTCGCCGGCACCTTGTCCCACCAAGGCCCTGGCACGGCCTGCCCCATGAGGCAGTTTTCGTTCAGCCGGAACGAGAGCAGAATGGCTTTCTTGAGCCAATCGTTAACGATCCACGCGCCGTCTTTTTTCTCCGAAACGCGGGCCTTGCCCGAATCGAGCAGCATAAGCGCGGACGCGACAGCGCCGGCGATGGTGCCGTTCTGGCCGGGTTCGATGGTGTGGCGATGCGCGAATGCGGCGTCGATCGCCTCTCTTAAGCCTGCGGTCATGCCTTGCGTCCCCTCAATCGTTGAAATGTAGCCGTCCCTTCCAGAGGTTATCGTTTTCGCGTAAAACGCGGGCAAACGTAAACCCCTCTCTATAAGAGCGCGGCCGCGGTTTTATTAGTCGGGATGGTGCGCCGGCAAAACCGATTGTCAAGCCCGTTACGGGCCAGAAACCCGGCGGGAGAGTCCGGCTTTTGCGCCAGGGAGCGCCGCTGGCCGCCTGGCGCTTGGCTTAGGGGCCTTCCTACGGCTGAGCCGCGCGCACCGGCTGATTTTCGAACTCGAAAATTTGGCGTAAAAACCCTGGTGCAAGCGCCGAAACGGGGTTCACGACGATGTCCGGATTCGACGTCTTTCCCTGAACCGCAAAAGTGATGCCAAAAATCCCTTCGTTGTTGCGGCCGTTAAGGATGTCGCTAATCACGGGGAGCGGCTGGAATAGCGCGTTAAAGCCGTAGAGCGGGACATAAGTTCCCGTGACAGCGACCGTGTCGTGGCCAAAATCGATCCGGCCTCTCATCGTCGCGCCGAGGAGAGGCCCGTTAATTGCCGCGTCCTGTAGGAGAAATTGGTTCGAGCCGACAGAGAATGGCACCACCATGCGGTCGAAGATCATCCGCTCCCCCGAAGCTTGCTGGGCGGGGTTGCGGCTGTCGGGCTTGAGACGCGCCCGCTCTCTTTCGGCCTGGGACACCACCTTGCCCACAACCTGATCGCCTACGACCTCAAATCGCCGGATTTCGAGAACGCCTGTTTTCTCAGCGGCGCCGCTGCCATCTAGATTAACCCGCAAGTTCATCGTACCGCGTTGCACCGCGGCATAAAATCCGGTAAGCCGCAAGGCAGCCCCGGCGTCTGTCGCATCCGACACGAGCATCCGGGGATAGCCCGGCTTTTGCTCGATATGCACAGCAATCGGCGACTGGCCATTGAGCCTTCCGGCAACCTCAAGGTAACTGAGCTTTCCTCCGCGCCTCTTGGCATCGATGACCACGGATTTAACCGTGCTGTCGTAATAGCCGAACACCGTCTCGATCTCGACATTCAGGTCCAGGCCGGGCTCGTCCTTGAGCGGTGGGGGTTGATTGTCGGCGATCTTGCCTGCCGTTAGAAGCGAGAGGAAGAACTGCCGCCCGTCGTAGGACGGCCCTTTCGCCCGTACCTTGAGTATGTTTTGAGGCGTCAGCTCTCCGGTGATGGCGAGCTTGGTTAGTGCGTTGGTGGAGAATTCGGGGAAGGCGAAGGCGGCGATGCGGCGTTTGTCGTTAAATAGAAGGCGCCCCGCGATGTTCAGCCCGTCTCCGGTCATCGTGAAATTATCGAGAGCAAGAGAGTTATCCTGACGCTGGCTCAAATCGAAGGAGACCGCCGCCTTTTGGCCAGGCGGCTTACGCCAGCCGATAGCCGTCAAGAAGACGTCCGCGTTGGTGAGGTTTGCCTCCATGAAGAGCTTGGGAGGCCCGTCCCTCTGCATGGCAACGGCGAGCGCCAACGGCAAGTCGCCCCTCACGATATGATTGATATTCAAGCCCAGGTCATCCCGGGCTTTCTCAGTGAGAACGCTGGCGAGGCGCAATGTGGGCTGGCGCTCTGGCGGCGCATCGAAAATGCGCTGCCACACGAGCGAGACCGGCACGTTATTGACTTTTAAGTCGCCATTTGCGGCGACCGCGGATTCGGTGGCATCGAAGGTTATTGTCCCGCCGTTTACCGTCAGGCCGCCGGGCAGAGCGTTGGACTTTAGATCGGATATGCGGGTTTTGCCCGACAGGCCCATCTGCTTGAATTTCAGCTCCTTAAGAAGCGGAAAGCCGACCTTGAAAACCGAGGAAACCTGACCGTTTATCAAATTCGGCTTAAAGCCTACAGCCTTCACATAGCCTAGCGGCGGCTGATCGAGCAGCTCGAGGACAGAAGCGACTTCGCCCGTTCCCTTGAAGCGTATCTCAGCGTTCGGGAAATGCGGCCTCATATCGTCGATGGCGAACTGCCCATTCGTGAACGAAATAGAGCGCCCGCTCGGCACTTCGATCCGCGCGTCACCCAGTATGTCGAAGACGTAATGGCGTCCCGTAACGCGGGCAACCGATTCCTTGGTGACGATCGGAGGGAGGCCTTTGATATGATAAATCTGCATGCCCGAAAACCCGAGCCGCATGGACACCGCAGAGTCCGGGATGTCGCCGTCGTTGTCCAAGGCAGCCAATGTGGCCGCCGATAAATTTATCGAAAAGCTTCCGCCGGTAACCCTGCCAGTGGGAATGCTGCTTGTGAGCCAATCGCGGCCGCCATTTGCGACGAAGGCCGGCCAAATAACTTTGAGGAAGGATATAGGCATGGGCGACACCGTGCCGGTGGCGGTTATAGAACCGCCTGAGCTGACAGCCGAAGCTTGGCCCATCATTGAAATCCCGCCGCCCGAACCGCGAATGGTGAAATCTCTTAAAGAGATAGTGTCTGTAGCAGCCTGATAGTTAGCCGATATTCTGAAGGCATCGAGGGCCACAGGCTGCACCCCGAATTGCGGGGCGCTCAATGTCGTACCCTTTCCGTTCAAATCGACAGACCAGATGGGCTGGTTAGTGCCGGGCTCAACGCGGTGGGTGATCGCCCCGTTCATGGTCAGCAGGCTGCTGTCCCAGCGCAGCTCGAATGGCTGGATCGAAAGCGCTTCGTTTTCCTTGTCGTAGGAAACCTTGAGAATGCCGCTATCGATAACGGCAGGATGCGGGTCGAACGGCACAAAAAACTGCCCGCTGCCAAGTTTGATTTCACCCTCGCCGCCAAGCAGCGCGCCTTCGTGGCTGAAGTCGAAACGCGCTTCGCCGCTGACCGGCAGATCGACAAGCTTTAGAGGATCGAGGGCGGGAAAGCTGCGCCAAATCGTTCGCGGAACGATGTCCTGTATCGAGGCCGTGACCGAGTAGCGCTTGCTTTGCACCTGGTTCAACGCGTGAAATGTGGCACGCCATGAAACGTCCTCGTGTTGGAGCGCGAGCTCGCCCCTGAGCGCGCTTTTGCCTCCCTCCTCATCGAGATCGATGTGGAAATCGTCGACGCGCCAAGTCGAGACGCCCTTCTCGTTTGCGAAATAGACGATAGCATCCTGAATGCCGATGCGCCTGAGCGCCGAGGATGCTCCGCCCCGGTTTTCCAAAGCGGAGAACAAACGGGAAAGCAATGGCGCCGGATTGAATGGCAGCGCTTCGGTTTGTGCGTTCAGGGACGCCTGGGCCAATTGTCTGACGCCGGCGGCTTGGCGCATCTCTTCTTTCGCGGCAAGGTCCGCATA
>Ga0074046_10004135_pt1 | contig 11938 bp, 9 predicted proteins | sample BogForMeECP23OM3_FD_94441 | JGI IMG/M metagenome (GOLD analysis project Ga0074046, IMG submission 94441) | Bog forest soil microbial communities from Calvert Island, British Columbia, Canada - Bog Forest MetaG ECP23OM3 | ecosystem: Environmental > Terrestrial > Soil > Wetlands ...
ACGGCGAACGCGATCTTGATCGCCGTCAGGCGCGGGCGGATGCGTGCCGGCACCCAAGCAGCCGAAATGGCGAGATTGTCCGCTCTGCCGATCAAGATCGATCGGGAAACGCAGTCGCGCGCGTGGTCGGACACGTTCGATTTCGCGCAGCGCTTCAGCCTCACGGCTTACGACGCATCCTACCTCGAACTGGCACATAGAACCCGGCTGCCGCTGGCCTCTTTCGACCGCAAGCTATGCGAAGCCGCATCCGCCGTTGGCGTGCATGTCGTCGGCAACGGGTAAGCTCCGATATGGACCTGATCGACAAGCTCCGCATCCTCGCCGGCGCCAGACACGACGGGTCCTGCGCCTCGCCCTCGCAAACGGAACCGTTCGCCTGACCGCGGTCGTCCTTTCGCGTCCGACCGACTGGGACGGGTTCCGCGCCGCGACCCGCGCGCACATCCTCGCCGGCACGTTCAACGTCTCGCGCGCGCTGGTCGAACTTGCGCAAGCCGTCATCCTCGCGCGCGACCCCGAGCGCTTCGCGCTGCTCTACCGCCTGTTCTGGCGCTACCACCGCGGCGAGCGCCAGCTCATGGAGCAGGCCACCGACCCCGACCTGCACCGCGCCACGCGGCTCGCGCAATCGGTGCGCCGCGACATGCACAACATGCGCGCCTTCGTCCGCTTCCGCGCCGTGCAGGAGCCCGACGGCACGCGCTACGTCGCGTGGTTCGAGCCCGAGCACTACATCGTCGAAGCCAACGCCGGCTTCTTCGCCCGTCGCTTCGCCGCGATGGCGTGGTCGATCCTCACGCCCGACTGCAGCGCGCACTGGGACCTCGCGAGCCTCACCTTCGGCCCCGGCGCCGATCCGTCCGACGTCCCCGACGACGACGCGCTGGAGGCATACTGGCGCGCCCGTTTCTCGGCGATCTTCAATCCCGCCCGGCTGACGGCGATGCTGTCGGACACGCGCGGCGCATCCTGGCGCAACCTGACCGACCCTGCGGCGATTCCAGACCCGATGCGGTCCGCCGCCCCGGCGACCGATCCCATGCCGGAGCAGGACATGCGCGATCCAACCAAGATGCCGCTCGGTCCCGTCCGCACCGCCGCCGCTCGCGCGGGCACCGGCGCCAACGACACGCGGCTGGCGCGCGCCGCGCACGAAGCCGCCGAGTGCCGCCGCTGCGACCTCTGGCAGCCGGCGACCCAGACCGTGTTCGGCGAAGGCCCGCCGGACCCGCGCATCATGTTCGTGGGCGAGCAGCCGGGCGATCAGGAAGACCTCGCCGGCCGCCCCTTCGTCGGGCCCGCCGGGCAGATCCTCGACCGCGCGCTGGAAGAAGCGGGCGTGGACCGCCGCACGGTGTACGTCACCAATGCGGTCAAGCACTTCCAGTTCGTCCCCCGCGGCAAACGCCGCATCCACGCCAAGCCCGACAGCGTGGAGATCGTCGCCTGCCAGCACTGGCTCGACATCGAGCGCGACGTGATCCGGCCCGCGCTGATCGTGCTGCTGGGCGCGACGGCGGCACGCGCGGTGCTCGGCCGCATGGTGACGATCTCGCGCGAACGCGGCGAGCGCATTCCGCTCGACGCGCGCAGCGATGCGTTCGTCACCGTGCATCCGTCCTACCTGCTGCGCCTGCCCGACGAGGACAGCAAGGCGCGCGAGTACCGCGCGTTTGTCGCCGATTTGCGCAAGGCGGCGAAGCTGGTCGCGGCGTAGGCCTGTATCGGCCGGAGTGCAGGCTCGGCTTACATCGTCATTGCGAGGCGCTCCGCGACGAAGCAACCCAGGGTCGCGCGAAAAGCGTCTTTCACGCGGCTCTGGGTTGCTTCGCTACGCTCGCAATGACGAGGTCAGGTCGATCCAGCCACCCCGCCGCGCGCTACGCGAACAGCGCCAACACCTGCAACGCCACCGTCAGCACGCTCACAAGCCCGAAGATCACCCGCAGCAGAATGCGCGCCCAACCGCGCACCAGAAAGCTGGCCGCCAACGCGCCGAACGCGACGGCAAGGGCGATCGGCCAGTTCAGGTAGATGACGAACAGCACCACGAACCACGGCGGGAGGTTGAGGTCGATGTCGCTCACGCGCCCACGCCGCCGCGGGTCACCTGTGGACGGGCCGCGATGCGGGGCGGAGGCTGTTTCCGTGTTCGTATCGTCATCTGATTTCACTCGTCATGACCGGCCTTGTGCCGGTCATCCACGACTTTCTTGATTTGCAGCGCCGACGCAGTCGTGGATGGCCGGGCCAAGCCCGGCCATGACGGGGATGGCACTGTAATGCGATTCCGGTCAGCTCGGAACCGCTCTATGACAGTTCCGACCGGACTGGAAGTCCCCTCCGCTGCTTGACGCGCCGCACCCCGCGTGTTGAGAGCGGCAGCGTCCTCCGCCAGTCCAGCAGGCGCGCGTCCGTCAACCAGATCAGGCCTTTCCGGTGAAATCGTCGAGCGGATCGTATTTCGTCGGGCTCGACCATCTGCGCGGACTCGCCGCCTTCACCGTCTTCACCTGGCACTTCCTGCACTCGATCGACGGCCACCCGCTGCCCTTCGCGCATCCGCCGAACTTCTTCCCGCTCGCCGTGCTCGACGAGGGCCATGTCGGCGTCGCCCTGTTCATGACGCTCAGCGGCTACCTGTTCGCCAAGCTGCTCGACGGAAGCCGGTTCCACTACGGCTGGTTCCTGTGGAACCGCCTGCTCCGGCTCGCACCCCTGCTGCTGCTGGTCATCGCCATCGACGCGCTGCGCCACCGCGACTCGCTGGCGGACACGCTCGAAACGCTCGCCAGCGGGTTCGTGCTGCCGGTCTGGCCCAACGGCGGCTGGTCGATCGCGATCGAGACGCAGTTCTATCTCGTCCTGCCGCTGATCCTGCTGCTCGCCGCGCTGCGCGGCTGGTATCCGCTGCTCATCGTCGCCGCCGCGCTTGGCCCGCGCTGCGTGCTGTTCGCTCGGCTGGGGCAGGTCCAGACGCTGTCGCACTTCACCATCGTCGGCCGCATCGACCAGTTCGTCTTCGGCATCGTCTTCTACGGCGCCCGCCGCACGCTGACGGGCCGGCACTACGTCATGACGACCGCCGCCCTTCTGTTCACCTACGGCTACTACCTGTTCGACAAGGCGGGCGGGTTCTTCCTCATGCCCGCCTACCCCTCGCCCTCGCCGGTCTGGATCGTGTTGCCCACCATCGAGGGCGCATTCTTCGGCGCGCTGATCGCGTTCTACGACACGTCGTTCAGCTTCGCGAACCGCGGCGTTTCATGGTTGCTCGCCAGGATCGGCACCTACTCCTACTCGATCTACCTGCTGCACGTCTTCGTGGTGTTCGATCTCGCCGCCTTCATCGGCGCGCACTTGGTCCGGATCGACACGTTCTACGTGGGCCTCGCCTGCTCGGCCGGCGCGTTCCTGCTCCTGCTGCCGTTCGCGGCCGCGAGCTACCATTTCTTCGAGCTGCCGTTCCTGAAGTTCCGCCGCACCTACATCAAGGCGCGCATCCCGCAGCGCTCGCCCGTGCATCAGCCCGGCTGACGCGGATCACGTCACGCGCGATCCGCGCAAACCCGTCATTGCGAGGAGCGGAGCGACGAAGCAACCCAGGGCCGCGTGACGGGCGCTCGCGGAGTGCTGCGGGTCGGTGCCTGAACGACCCCGGCAAGCAGGACCGCAATCCAGGTCCCAAGAATAAATACCTTGCCAAGCTTCTCTCGCGACCCTATTCTCGTGGTGAGCCCGGCGCGGTCCGGGGAACCTCGAGCCCCAGGGAGGGCCGGATGTTCGACTTCCTGCCGCCCTTCCTCAAGCGGCTCTACCAAAGCCTTCGCGTCCCGTACGCCCGCGGCACCCGCGTGCGCGCCACCCCCGAGCCCGAGCCCCGAGATCGCCGCCTCGGCCCGCGAGCGCATGTTCAGGGTCGAGATCATCCAGGACGCCTTCTGCGAACGCCGGCCCAGGCCGGAGCGCCTCTTCCGCAAGCCGACGGGCCATCGCGACCTCTATTCCTGGTGCGACCTGGAGGCCTCCCGCTACCCCACCACCCGGCACCGCTGCGCCCACTGCACCGACGCCCGCGACCTCTACCGCCGCGCCAACGCAGGCGACTGGCAGGCCGAATGCCGCCTGCACCGGCTGGCGACGCGCGCGTCGATGCGCCTGCTCGCCCAGCGCCGCGCCTGGGCCGAAACCCGCCGCCGCCAGCGCGCCGCGCGGACCCCCGAACCGGGGCCGCCGCCGGTGATCTGGGTCATGCTCGGCTGGAAGCGCTGGCGCGACCGACGCGCCGAATACCCTCCCGCGACCGAGCGCTGGTTCATCGTCGAGCGCCGCGCGGCCGAGGCCAAGCTCGTGCGCGCGCACACCCGCACGCTGCAACGCATGGCCCAGCGCAGCCGCGCCCGCCGGCGCGACCGCGACGTCGCGCGGGAGACCGCGCACCGGCATCTGCACGCAGCGGAACAGCCGGCGGACCGCGCGCCGGGTCCGGGCGAGAAGGGAACTGACGCAACCACGTCCCCGTCATCGCGAGGCGCGCAGCGCCGTGGCGATCCAGGGCAACGTGATAGGCGCCTGCCGCGCCGCCCTGGATCGCCACGCCGCCAAGAGGCGACGCGGAATGACGACGCGGACGCAACCGCGCCCTCGGAACCGCCGGCCGAAGCCGCGCCTTCGCCCGAGACGCCCGCCATCGCGCCGGCACCCTCGGCACCGGCGACTCCTCCCGCACCGCGCATCGCACTGATTCCGTACCCGCCCGGCAGCACCACCATCATCAAGATCGGCGCCGCGCGGGCGACGATCCCGCCGCCGCGCCCCCAACGCCTCGCCGGCGCGCCAACACCCGCGCCCGGCCACACCGCGAACGCCTCGCCGTCGCCGGCCGCGCGAGACGCGGGCGCGTGCCGACTGCACGGCCACGGCTGTGGCCACTCGCTCCCTGCCGATCGTGACGTGTCGTCCCGGGAGCTGCCCCGGGTCAGGCTGCCGCAGGCTGCCGCGCCGCCTCGCGGATCTTCTTCGCCATCGACGCGATGCCGTTGCCGCGATTCGACGACAGCGCCGCGATCAGGCCCAGATCCTTGAGGAACACCGGGTCGGTCGCGGCGATTTCATCCGGCGTGCGGCCGGAATACACGCGCAGCAGCATCGCGATCAGGCCGGAGACGATCGCGGCGTCGGACGCGCCGGCGAAGAACATGCGCCCCTCGCGGATCACCGGCTCCATCCACACGCGGCTCTGGCAGCCCGGCACGCGATGGGCGTCGTCGGCCCACTCGTCGGGGAACGGCCGCAGCTTGCGGCCGAGGTCGATGATGTAGCCGTAGCGGTCCATCCAGTCGTCGAACACCGCCAGCTCGTCGGCGATCGCGGCGATCGCCTCGGCGGCGGTCGGCTCCTCGGGCTGCACGAAGGGATCGCTCATCACGCTGAGGTGCGCAGCCCGCCGCCGTGCGTCAAGCCGTCCCGTCAGCCCGTCTTGGGCGGCGGGAACTCGACCACCTTGGCCCCGGTCTCGTCGGGCCGGACGCTGGCCCAGTCGGTTGCCACCAGGGCCGCCCGCATGTCCGCGAGCCCCTTCTCCCAGCGCTCCGTCATCACCGCGCGGCCGAACTCGAAGTCCTTGGCGCCGCCCTGCGGCATCGCGGGCTCGTAGATCAGGTGCAGGATATCCAGCGACGACCGGCGTGCATGCCTCGCCAGTTCGTCCAGCGCCGGATGGTTCCGCTGCTCCCCGGGCACCGCGTCCAGCCCGGCGGCGATGCGTCGGCGCAAGCCGTGCGTCTGCGTGGCGATCCGCAGGCTGGTGCGGCTGCGGCTGGCGAAGCGGATGTCCTTCTCGCGCTCCACCACCTCGTCGATGTTCTCCGGCAGGCGGCCGCGCGGCGGAAACAGGTCCACCTGGAAGGCCAGCATGTCGGTGTCGGCCTTGTTGTCGATCACGTAGAGCAGCGGCGTGTTCGACACCAACCCGCCGTCCCAGAACGTCTGGCCCGCCACCTCGACCGCCGACAGGCCCGGCGGCAGCGCCCCGCTGGCGGTGACCATCTCGGGCAGGAAACGTGGTTCGGTGCTGCTGTCGAAATACCGCAGCTCGGCGGTCGTCACGTCGACCGCCCCCACCGACAGCCGCGGCCCGCCGCGGCCGATCAGGTTGAAGTCCACCAGGTCCACCAGCGTCTGCCGCAGGTCGCTGGTGTCGTAGAAGCTGACGGGCGGCTTGCCGGTGAGCAGGAACTCGGCCGGCAGCCGCGGGCGGAAGAACCCGGGCTGGCCGAACAGCACGGCCGCGGCCGCACTCGATTCCCGCAGCACGTATTGCCAGGCGGCGTTCGGGAGGTCGGGCAGCAGGGCGGTCGGCGCGGTCACCCGCTCCCAGAACGTGCGCAACGCGTCGACCCGACGGCCGGGCGGATTGCCGGCGATCAGTGCGCCGTTGATCGCCCCGATGGACACGGCGGCGATCCAGTCGGGCTGGTATCCCGCCTCCTCCAGCGCCTGGTACGCACCGGCCTGATACGCGCCGAGGGCCCCGCCCCCCTGCAGCACCAGCGCAACCTGCTTGCCCTCGACCGTCATGCGTGCGGCTCGCTTGTTCCCGTCTCGTCGAACGTCAGCAGACGTCCGGAATTCGCCACACCCATGAACGTCGAGACGTTGTGCAGCAAGGCCGCGACGATCGCACCCTGCGGCCCGAGCCCCCCAAGCGCTGCGAGCGTGACCAGCACCACCGTCCACCCCAGCCCGATCGCGACGTTCACATGGATCGTCCGCCGGCACCGGCGACTCAGCCGGATGGCGGTGGCCAACCGACGCAGGTCGCTGCTCATCAGCACCAGATCGGCCGAGGCGAGCGCGACGTCGGTGCCCGTGGCACCCATCGCGACGCCCACCGCCCCGGCCTTCAGCGCGAGGCTGTCATTGATCCCGTCGCCCACCACCATCGGATGCCAGCCCGCCCTCACGTCGGCGAGCACCCGGTCCATCTTCTGCTCCGGCAGCGCCTCGGCGACGATCTCGTCGATCCCCAGGCTCTCACCCACCCGTGTCGCGACCGTGGCACGATCCCCGGTCAGCAGCACCTGCCGCGCGAGCCCCAGCGTGCGCAGTTGCGCGAGCGCCCCCTCCGCCTCCGGCCGTGGCCCGTCGGCGAACAGCAGCCAGCCGAGGAACCGCCCGCCGAGCGCCACGCCCCCGATCGGCCCGTCATGCGCAGGCGGCGGCGTGGCGGCGATGCCGAGCTTCTCGAACAACGCCGGACGGCCGAACGCGGCGTGTACGCCGTCGACCGTCCCGGTGACGCCGAGGCCCCCTGCCTCGCGCGCATCCTCGGCCGGTTGGGCGTGCGGGGCGGCGCGGAACGCCGCGCGGCTGACCGGATGGTTGCTGGCGGCACCAAGTGCGGCGGCGACGCGCAGTGCCGCGTCGGGGTCCGCCGCCTCGATGCGCACCAGCGCGAGCTGGCCGGTGGTCAGCGTCCCGGTCTTGTCGAAGATCACCGCGCCGACATCGGCGAGGTTCTCCATGAACGCGGCCCCCTTGATGAGAATCCCATGCCGTGCCGCGACCGCAATCGCCGCGATCGACGTCGCGGGTGCGGCGAGCACCAGCGCGCACGGACACGCCGCGACCAGTACCGCGAGCGTCGCCGCAATATCCCCGGTCGCGAACCACGTGCCTCCCGCGATCATCAGCACCAGCGCGAGGTATTGCCCCGCATACCGCTCCAGCAGCCGCGTCACCGGCGGCTTCGCACGCTCGGCGGTCCGCATCAGCGCGATGATCCGCCCCAGCGTGGTCTCCGCGCCCACGCGAGTCACCTCGACCTCGAGGCGGCCATCCGTATCGATGGAACCGGCGAGCACCTGCGCGCCGTCGCTCACGTCCACCGGCACGCTCTCGCCGGTGAGCGACGCGACATCCATGCTCGCCGAGCCGTCGCGCACGATACCGTCCGCCGGCACGCGGTCGCCGGCCCTCAGCTCGATCAGGTCGCCCGCACGCAGCGCCGCCGTCGGCACCAGCTCCGCCACGCCGTCGCGCAGCCGCCTCGCCGTGGTCTCCGCCAGCCGCCCGAGCGCGCGGATCGCCTCGCGCGAGCCGAGCAGACTGCGCTCCTCCAGCACGTGGCCGATGATCATGACGATCGGCAGGATCGCCGCGGTGGTCAGGTCGCCGCTCGCCCAGGCGGCGATCAGCGCGAGCGCGATCAGCCGGTCGGTGATGCCGTGCAGGCTCGGGTGTCGCAGGCTCTGCCACGCCGCCGCCAGCACCGGCACGGCGACCAGAATGGCCGCGACTCCCGCCACCAGCGACGCAAGCGCCGTCTGCTCCGGGAACGCCCACTCCCAGCCGAGAGCCACGACCAGCAGCCCGGCCGCCAGCATCGCCAGCGTGAGCTGCACCCGCAGCACCAGCCGTTCGAGCCGCGCGAGCGGCGCCTCGGCATGCGCCGCCGGCGCGGGTGCGAGGGTCGCGGCTTCGGCGGCAGCACTCATTGCAGCGAGCCCGGCAGGATCACGCGCGTTCCGCCCCGCGCGTCCACCGCCGTCACCGCGCCCGCGCCTTTCAGGATGGCCACGATGCGGTCACGATACAGGCGCTCGATGAGCGCGGGCCGCGTGTCCGGCGGGTTGTCCGCGGCGAGGCTGGCGATCTCCGCCGTCTTCGCGTGCGCGTCGGCGATCTTCTCCGCCGCGGTCGCCTGCGCTGCCGCGACGATGCGGTCGCTCTCCTGCGCCGCGGCCTGCCGCGCCTGCTCCGCACCGGTGCGCGCCTGCGCGATGCCCTGCTCCGCCATCTGCCCCGCGTTCAGCACCGCATCGAACGCAAGCTTCGCCGACGCCGGCAGGTACGCGGACACGTCGGCGCGCGTGACCTCGATGCCGAGTCCGGCACCGCTCGCATCCAGCGCGCGCAGGCGGCGGTTGACCTCGGCCGCGAACGCCGCCCGCAGCGCCTCCCGCGCGGCCTGGGCGCGCGGGTCCGCCCGTTCCGGCCGTGCGACGACGAAATCGTCCAACGGACGCGCGGCGGCGATCGCGACCGCGGCGCCCTCGGCGGCGCGACGCAAGGCGGGTGCGATGTGCTGCTCGGCGAGCACATACGCGGCAGCATCGACGATGCGCCACGTCAGCGTCGCATCCAGCAGCACCACGCCGCCGTCGCCGGTCAGAAAGCTGCCGGCCGTCGCCGGCGCGTCCGACAGCGCGACGACGTTGCTCAGCCCGGGCGCTCCCGCCGTGTTCGCCGCGAGCCGCTGGCTCATCTGCTGCACCGGGCCAGGCACCAGCAGAACCCGCTCGATCGGCCGCGGCCACGCGATCACGAGGCCCGATTGCTGCACGCGGTCGATCGCACCCAGCCGCATCACCACCGCCTGCATCTCGGGCGGCACCTGCCGGACGTTCATCGTCGCCCAGCCGAGCGCCAGCAGCACCGTCGCGATGCGCAACGCCACGAACCCCATGGCGACCGACTGCGCGACCGGCCCCGACAGCGCCCTGTCACCGCTTAACGGGGCGCCGCTCATTGGTGCGGCGCCTCGGGTGCCGCCTGCGCAAGCCCGGGCGGCGTGCCCGATTGAGGTGGACCTTGCACGAGCAGGTTGAACGGCGCGGCATCAGCGCGCAGAAGGATGCGGGTGTTGCTGCCCACCACCTGCGCCAACGTGTCCAGCGACCGGAGCAGCAGATAGAGCCCCGGATCGCCGGCATACGCGCGGGCGTAGATGTCCGCCGCCTCGCGCCTTGCCTGCGCCTCGATGTCGGCGGCCCTGGTTTTCGCCTCGGCCACGGTCACGCGCTCGTCGCGTTGCGCATCGGCGCGGATCTCGGCGGCCTGCCGCGCGCCCTCCGCGGTCCGCTGCACGGCGACGGTCTCGCGCTCCGAGCGCATGCGGCCCACGGTCGCCGCGAGCGTGGTCTCCGGCAGGGTCAGGCGTTCGATGCCGATCTCGGCGACCGCGACGCCGTAGGTGGCGCGCAGCTGCGCCTCCACCTGCTCGCGCAGCCGCGTCTCGAACTCCGACAGTTTCAGGCGCGAGGGATCGGTGTTCACCAGATCGGCAAGGTCGAAGTTGCTCGCCGTCACCTGCAAGGCGGAGCCCACGAAGCTGCGCAGCTGCCGCGCCGCCTCGTCCGGGTCGTTGCGCACCGCGCGCAGGAACTGGCGGATCGCCGCAGGGTCCTTCGGCACCGACCATGCCGCGTAGGCCTGCACCAGGATGCGCAGCCCGTCGCGCGTGCCGACATCCTGCAGCCCGGTGGACGTGGTGCGCAGCCGCAGGTCGACCGGGGTTGCGATCTGCACCGGCATCGGCGCCTTCCACGCCAGCCCCGGTTCGGTGATCACGCGCGTCACGGCGCCGAACTGCGTCACCACGATCGCCTCGCCCGCCGGCACCATCACGGCCGAGGCCGCCAGTCCTGCGCCGATCAGCAGCACGCTCGCGAGCGCCACGCGCAGCGCCATCCGCAGCCGCCCGCCCCCCGCGACGTCCTCATGCGTGTGGCCATGATCGTGGTGACCGCGATGGTCGTGGTCATCGTCGTCGTGCGAATGGATGTGCAGCACGCGCTAATCCGAACCCTGTGGAGCGGTGATGATGACGCCGGACGCGCCGGGTGGGCGAAGATCGAGCACTGGCGCGTCGGCCGGTGCGATGCGGCTGTCGATGAGTGTCGTTGGCACGCGCGACAGCGCCGCCGCGAGCTTTTCGTAGTAGCGCTCCAGCACGAATACGGTGCGGCCCGCCGCGGCGCCGTCGCGGTCGGCCGCGAACAACGACGCATCGCTCCGCGCCCGCCCGATGGCCTCCGCCGCGATCGCCTGCGCCTTGGTGATCTCCTCGGTCGCGTATTGCCGCCCGGTCGCGCGCGTCGCCGCCGCACGCCCGCGCTCCGACGCCACCTGGGCTTGCGCGTTGATCTCGGCTGCCTGCACGGCGTGGTACGCCTCCGCCGCACCCGCCGGCGGATGGATCGCCTCGACCACGACCGCGACGACCTCGATGCCGCTATGCGCCGCGTCGAGATCGGCCTGCACCGCGCCGCGCAGCATCGCGGCGAACCCGTCCTGCTTCTCGCCCAGCACCTCGTCGAGCGTGCGTCCCGCCAGCGCGCGTGCGACTGCACGGCTCGCCGCCGCACGCACCAGCGGCTCGGGATCGACCGTGCGATAGGCGGCGTCGAGCGCCGCCGCGTCGCTCAGGCCGACGCGCCACTGCACGCGCACGTCGGCGGCGACCGTCTGAAACGACTGCCGTCCGCCTGCCTCGCTCGCGATCAGGAACGCCGCCTCGCCCCGATGCTCCTCCTCCCAGAGCCGGTCGAGCCACGCCGGCGGCACCGCCTCAGCCGGGACGCGGTCCGCCGGTCCGAGTGTGGCGTCGGCGAGCGGCACCTCGTGCACCGCGCCGAACTCCACCACGCGGGTCTGCCCGAGCGGCCAGGGCAGGATCGCGTGCAGGCCCGGATGCAGCACGCGCACCGGCGCGCCGAACCGCTCGTACACGGCGCGCTGGTCGTAGCCGACGAGCGCGACCCCGCTCAGCCCCCACGACAGCACCAGCATGAACATCAGCAGCGGCAACGCCGCCGAACGGGCGTAAGCCAGCGCGAAGCTGCGCGAGAAGTCGATGCCGAACTGCGAGCGCACCGGCGCGGTCAGGCTGCGCTCGCGCACGCCCTCGGCGATCAGCCGCGCGAGCGACGACTGCACGGCGGCGGTTGCCGTGTCCGGCGCGGGCGGCGGCAGGAACGCCCGGGCGGCTGCGCGCAACGCCAGTTCCACCGCGACCGCCCCCGCGATCAGCAGGCTCACGGCGATGGCGACGCGGCCGAAGCCGCCGGCGCCGAGCCCCGCCGCCACCTCGCCCACACCGGCAACGGTCGTCAGCAGCACCGGCAGCAGCGCCAGCGCCCGCAGTGCGGAC
>Ga0074046_10004136_pt1 | contig 11936 bp, 8 predicted proteins | sample BogForMeECP23OM3_FD_94441 | JGI IMG/M metagenome (GOLD analysis project Ga0074046, IMG submission 94441) | Bog forest soil microbial communities from Calvert Island, British Columbia, Canada - Bog Forest MetaG ECP23OM3 | ecosystem: Environmental > Terrestrial > Soil > Wetlands ...
CCCCGGTCCGCTGCCGGCGTCGGCAAACCAGCGGTATGTAAACTGCCCGCCGGGCGGGATGTCTCCGCCCGCACCGGCGCCAACATACCGGGCTCCCTCGTTGTCTTTGTCGTAACGCAGCCCGTGCGGATGAATACTATGCTCCCTTTGCGTGCGGTTCAGAAAGTGGACAACAATCGTGTCGCCGACTTCAGCGCGAATCACCGGGCCCAGAATTCCCAGCCACTCCGGCTGAGGTTTGCGGACGGAAAACGTTCCATCGGTGTATTCGATGTAGCGGGTCTTCCGCCAAACGGTTCGGTTCCTCCACGGTAAAGGGATGGGCACGCCGTCAATCAAATCATGCCCGCTGGGAGCGTAATCCCAGTTCACATCTTCAGCTGCGATGAAATAGGATCGAGTCGTATGGTGAGAGGGGTTCTTGGGGCTCTGCCCAAAACCCTGCGCCGTCAGGAAACCTGCCAGAATCAGCAAACATGCGATCGTGCGCCCGATCATAGAATAGTCGCAGTCATTATAGACTCCCGACCCCGAACCAAGGCTATGGCGAGAACCTCGTCCGACAAGAGTCAACTAGCAGGGCAACCCGAACATCAGCGTGACCAGCGTGTGCATGCGTGCAGGTTGTCCATTCTTGGTGCGCGGCTGGAAGTGCCACTGCTTGACTGCGTCTGTCGCCGCTTGCACCAGCTGCGGCGGCCCGCTCACCAGATGAGCCGCTTCGACCGTACCGTCGGCCGCGATGTGGACCTCCAGCACAACTGCGCCCTGGACTTGTTGCTGCCGGGCATGCTCCGGATACTGCGGTTCCACGCGCTGGACCAGGATGCTCTCCGCTTCCGCCGGAGGCAATTCTATGACCTTCTGTTCGTTTTGCTCCCGCTCGATCGAGGCGGCACGCTGCATCCCGGTTCCCTGACCAGTGGCTGCCGCTGCGTAATCTCCCGGGGTCGGCGGCAGGCGGAATATTTCTTTGCCGTTCTCCAGAACCAGCAATCCTGCCAGCCATGAGAAATTAGTCCCTATCGATAGGTATAAACAGCCTGTCAACGGTAGTGTATGGAACCGGCCACCAAGGGGTAGTTTGACCTTAAGAAGCGCAGCGTGTATTCGGCGCGACTTTCCACTCCTTGTCAGGTCCGGTTGCGACGCCTATTCTCGGTAACCAGAAGATACGCAGCGTGTAATTTCCTCCCCTAGCGCTAACGGCGCGTGTGACTTATCGTGAAGCCGGTTGGTTGGGAAGCAACCCACAATATGAATGTGCGTGTGAAGCGCCTACACGTTGCAGGCGTGGTTTCAGCAGACGCGGGGGTGTAGTTCGTGGGTGTGCAGACGACTTGCCCTCCGGGTCACTATTTGGTTTTGAGATTCGTTCTTCCCTGACAAAAACCCTAGTCCTAGCCCCGTGGCGTGGGAGCCTAGGGACTGGAGTTGGTGGCCTAAAAGGGACTCGGTTTCTCAACCGATGTGACTGAGAGGGCGAAGCTGTATCCGGATCCGGCGCTCCGGGCAAAGGAAACAGATCAGAAAGCCGCGCCTGGACTCTGAGAGATTCCTAAGTTCGAAAACAGGGAGTGACGTTATGCATAGCAGATTGCTGATGGCGGCGGTGGCGGTACTGTTCTCGGCAATGGCAGTGGGTCAAGTAGTGAATACTTCCGGAAGTCCAGCCTCAGGCTGCGGCCTCTCGGCAGATGGCAAGGATGCCCAGGGCTTCAACCAGCGCAACCCCCGTTATCAAATCGAATCTGGCGACACATTCGACATCAACTTTGAGTTTGCGCCGGAATTCAACCAGTCCACGACCGTACAACCGGACGGTTTCATCACATTGAAGGATATCGGGGACGTTCACGTCAGCGGCCAGACAGTGCCGGAACTGACGCGCACGCTCTGCGATGCTTATGGCAAGATCATGGTTTCGCCGTCGATTGCGGTCGTGCTGAAGGATTTCGAAAAACCATATTTCATCGCCGGCGGCCAAGTGGCACGTCCCGGCAAGTACGTTCTGCGCGGCGACACGACTTTAACGGAAGCGGTCGCCATGGCCGGTGGTTTTACGACAAGTTCCAAACATTCGCAGGTGCTGTTGTTCCGGAAAGTATCTGACCAGTGGACCGAAGCCAAAGTGGTCGATGTCAAAAAGATGCTGAAGGCGAAGAATCTGGGAGAAGATCCGTTCCTCAAGCCAGGGGATATGTTTGTGGTGCCGCAGAATCGCATTTCGAAGATACAACGTTTCCTGCCGAATTCGGCGGTCTCGACTTATATAAACCCCGCTACGATGTGACAGAGCGGGTCCGCAGGTGTGGCGTGGCTGCCATCGCCAGCAAGAAATCTCAGGTGTAACAGAACTGCTTTCCCATACGCAGTCGCAGAACGGAGACGCATCATGGACGACGAAATATTTGCGGTGAAGAGCAAAGTGACCTTTAACCAGCAATCGCCGAGGGACATCCTCAGGATCGCATTCCGTCGCCGCCGTTTGCTGATTGGCTGCGCCGTGGCCACCGTGCTGGCCACCGTGCTGGGCGCCTGGCTGCTGCCCCGGTACAAGGGCGAAGCCAAACTGCTGATCATGCGGCAGCGCGTCGACCCCATCGTCAGCCCGATTGCTGAGCAGAGCTCCTTCATGGTAGCGGCCATGCCGGTGGTGTCCGACGAAGAGTTGAAGTCGGAAGTCGACATGATCACTTCGTATGATTTGGAGCGTGATGTTGTGCGCACTGCCCATCCCGAGGTCACTTCCGTGAAGCACCCGTTCGCGTTCCTGACTGCATGGAAGAAGTGGTTCATGACGCCGGCAGAGCTGGAGTCTGCCCGGGTGAAGAAGCTCGACACCGACCTACAGGTGGACACGGTCAAGGGCAGCGACACGATCCTGGTCGAATACAAGAACGATGACCCGGTCGTGGCCAAGCGCGTGCTGGAACGGCTGGTCGATCTGTATATTCAGCGCCATCTCACCGTGCACAATCCGTCGGGTCAGTATGATTTCTTCCAGAAGCAGACGGACCAGTATAAGAAGAATCTTGACGAGGCGGAGGCAAAGTTGGCGCAGTTCCCGGCTGTCTACGGGGCGGTCAATCCCGCGGCGGACCGCGACATCGTGCTGCAGAAGTTGAACGAGTTCAACTTCTCCCTGCACCAGACGGAAGTTTCGATTTCAACCACTCAAGATCGCATTCGCGACTTGACTTCACAATTGGGCTCGACCCCCGATCGCATCACTACCCTGATGACACGTGGGGACAACCCGCAGTTGATGGAGCAGCTTAAGAGCACGCTGCTGACATTGGAGCTCAAACGCATCGACCTGTTGACCAAGTTCCAGCCCGATTATCGTCCGGTGCAGGAAGTGGAGAAACAGATCGCGAATACGAAAGCGGCAATCCAGGCACAGGAAACCGCGCCAGTTCAGGCGCAGACTACCGATGTTGACCCTACGCATCAATGGGTGGTTGGGGAACTGGCGAAAGCCAACGCTGACCTGGCTGGCATGGAAGCCACGAAGACCGCCTTGGAGCGCGCCGTGGCCAGCTATGAGGCTTCCGCTCGCGATCTGGACCGGAAATCGATTATCCAGCACGACCTGCAGCGCGATGCCAATACAGAAGAAAGCAAGTATCTGATGTATGAGCGCAAGCGCGAAGAAGCGCGCGTCGACGATGCGCTGGATAAACACCGCATGTTGAACGTGGCGGTCGCGGAACCACCCACAGTTCCCGCCTTGCCCTCTCACCCTCCGATCCTGTTCGCCGCGATCATTTTCCCGGCCATGTGTTTCCTGAGCATTGGTGCGTTCTGGACCCTCGAGCGCTTCGACCCAACGCTGCGGACCAAGTCGGAAGTGGAGTCTTTCCTTAACATTCCCGTCATTGCCGCTATTCCCAGCCAGACGGCTTTCCATCCCAACGGGAATGGCAATGGGAACGGCAATGGCCGACATGGTAATGGGCACGAGGCACCGAAAACCTCGCGACCCAAGGATAACGAAGTGCTGGACCTGGGCCGGTGAAGCGGTTGGGCGCAGAGTCAATCTTCCATCGGAACGTTCAACGTTTGCTATCCAAACTGAGGAGCAAGTCATGAGCAGGAATTTTGAGTTATTGCAACAGGCCGAACAGGGAATGATGACGTCGCCAGCCGACGTCGGGCCCGCTCCGGCGCCTGCGGAGTGGACTGCACCGGTAGAGTCTGCCGATGCTGTAGCTAGCGCACTGCCGGAGATGGAAGGCCCGTCGCAAGAGCAGATGACGAAGTTGGTGCGGCAACTGTTTCAGCCGCCGAGCGGCGGGCGTACGGTCGTCCTGGCTGGAGTGGAACCGGGCAATGGCGGCACTTGGATGACAGCGCAATGCGCCCGGGTACTGGCGGCGCAAGTGCGGGGCGCGGTCTGCATGGTGGACGGGAACCTGCGCACCCCCGCACTGCACGATCAATTTGGCGTAACCAATCATCACGGATTGAGCGATTGGATGCGGCAGGGGCGACCGGTCAGCGATTATGTGCAGCGCCTGGAGGGGACAAGCAACCTCTGGCTGCTGAGTTGCGGATCGGAACCCGGGCCGGAAGGGCCCGGAGTACTGCTTAGGGCGGAGACCCTGCGAATCCGGATGCAGGAATTACGAGCAGCATTTGAGTATGTGCTGGTCGATGCGCCGCCCCTGAGTCTTTACGGGGACGCCGTGATACTAGGTCAGGCTGCGGATGGCATAGCGCTGGTGATCGCGGAGCAGGGTACGCGGAAGGAGAGTGCACGGCACGCGGTCGAGGAGTTGAACAGAGCGAACGTGAGGGTGCTGGGAGCGGTCCTGAACAAGCGCACCTTCCCCATTCCGCAAAAGCTCTACGATCGGTTGTGACTATGCTTTCGCAATGCCGCGGTGGCAACGCTAAAGACGGAAGTGCTGCAATTGGGGTTTTACCGACACAAACTGCTCCGACTTATGAATATCCCAACCAGCGTCCCTTGATGCTACTCGTTGCTTCGCTGCTGAGATCTTCCCTCTCCAATTTGTTAACCAAGCCCTTCCTCACGAGAACCACATGTTCTTCAGTCGAACACGCACCGCAATCTGCATTTGATTCGGAATTGTGAAGGAGACTGCTGTGGCTACCAGCCCCTCGTATCCATTCAATCCTGATCCAACGCCCATTGGAGTAGACGCTACCCGCGCTCGCTCCGGGTTGGAGCTCTTGCCTGCTGTCCACCGGGAAGAGGCGGGCGCGGGAAGTTCCGCCCTGGACGAGAACCATCTTGGACACCCGCCCTTTGCCCGCATGATGGGCCAAGCCTGGGACCTGCCGCGGGCGGGGGCGGTTCGAATCGGTTCCCTGTTGACCGACCTGGCGGTGTCGCTGGTGAGTCTGTTTTTGGTGTCGTACGTCAGGGCGGCGTTCACTTGGCTTCCGGCATCTCTGGGAGGGGAACTGGCGCGGCGCCCGTATCGCGGCACCGTGGGTGAGTTTCTGGCGCTGCTGATGTTGTATTCCGCGCTGACCATCCTTTCCTGTCGCACCTTCGGCTTGTACGACACGTGCGAGGCGCGGCCTCTGATGGAGCGTGGATGGTCGTTGCTGCAAGCGCTCGCGCTCAGCACTGGCCTGTTGGCGATATTCGCCTGGGTGTCGCGATTGGCGGCCGTGTCGCCCCTGGCGATCAGCTGCGCCGGCGTGCTGAACCTGTTGGCGTTCAGCGGTTGGCGCTTCTGGCACCGCCAGTTGGAACGCAAGCGGGTGGTCAAAAGCGGACAGGCTCGCAATGTTCTGATTGTCGGCGGGGAGCGTGTGGGGAACCGGATTGCAGAATTGTTCCGGCAAAACCCGCATTTTGGGTACGCCGTAGCTGGATTTGTGAACGTCAACGACCAGGGGAACGGCGTATCTACCACGGACGGAAACGCCTGGCCGCAGTGCAGCCTGGAGGATCTTAGCCGCATCGCGCGCGCCCATTTCGTCGATGAAATCCTGATTGCGCCCCCTTTCTCGCGGGACCTGGTGCGGAAAGTGCTCACCCAGGCGCACCGCAATCGCCTGGACGTAAAGATGGTTCCGGAACTCTACGAGGAGATCGCCAAGTACGCGCTGATAGACTACATGGGCGAGATTCCGGTGGTGTCGTTGCACCGGGAGCCGATTCCGGCCAACACGCTCGTCATCAAACGTATCATCGACGTCGGACTTTCCTCGATCGCACTGATGCTGGCCTCGCCGGTATTGGCGTTGATTGCGATTGCTATCAAGCTGGACTCACAAGGCCCAGTGCTTTACTGCGCCCCGCGCGTGGGTAAGAAAGGCCGCAAGTTCACGTTTTACAAGTTCCGCACGATGGTCGTGGATGCCGAACAACAGAAGGAGCGGTTGCGGGTGCTCAACCAGCGCAGCGGTCCCTTCTTCAAGATTACCAATGATCCCCGCATCACGCGGGTGGGCTATTGGTTGCGCAAGTTCAGCCTCGACGAACTGCCACAGTTGTGGAATGTTCTGAAGGGCGACATGAGCATGGTCGGTCCCCGGCCTCACCCGCTGGACGACTATGCCCAGTACAAACTGGAAGACCTGCGCCGGCTAGACGTGATGCCCGGCATCACGGGCCTGTGGCAGGTGAGCGCGCGCAAGGACCCGTCGTTTGACAAGGGCTTGGCACTCGACCTGGAATACATCGACAGCTGGTCGCCGCTCCAGGATATTAAAATCCTGCTCAAGACCGTTCCTGCGGTATTACGGGCGCAGGGCGAATAGCAGGGCCACCTTTCGAGAACAAGAATGGCTTCAGCTACATTCCATCGAGAATTAGAACTCCTGTCGCAATTGGCTCTGGCGGGCGAGGGCGACGCCGCGGTGTCCGATTTGGCGACGGTGCGGGAGGAGCAGCGCGCCGCATTCTTGAAGCTGGCACACGAACACCACGTCGTGATTCGTGCCCTGCAGCCGCTCCAGAAGGCGGCCGCAAATGCAGCTGCGTCCGAACTGGCGGACTGGGCCGCGCGCAGCTTGGCGCAAGAAGAGGTCCGGATCGCGAACGCTCTGGAGTATCTGGACGCCATCTGCCGCGAACTAGAGTCGGCAGAATGTCCGACCACGATCATGAAGTCCCTGGATCACTGGCCTGACATTGGCAACGACCTGGATCTCTATACTGAGGCCGCTCCAGAAGCCACTCGGGCGGTGCTGGAGCGAAAGTTTCAAGCCAGCGTTCAGCCACGCACGTGGGGTGACCGGCTGGCGCAAAAATGCGGCTACCGCGTTCCAGGATTGCGGGCCACGGTGGAAATACACCACGGCCGGCTGGGCCAGACCGGAGAGCATCGCCTTTTGGCTCACCGATTCATAAGCCGGCGGATGGCGGTGCAACTCGCCGGTTACACCTTTCTGGTTCCTGCAGCCGAAGAAAGGGTGATTGCGGCCACGCTGCAGCGGATGTACCGGCATTTTTACGTGCGAATCTGCGATGTTGCCAACACGGCAGCCCTGATGGAATCTGGCAAGATCGAGTATGACGAACTGCGCCGTGCGGCAATTCAGGGCGGCATCTGGCGGGGCGTGGTCAGCTATCTCAAGATCGTGGCGGACTATAGCGAGCAGTATCGCGGACAGAAAGTGCTGGTGCCAACTTTCGTGACCAGCGAAGCTGTACTGGACGGCAAGTCGCTCTTTGTGAGGGGATCGTGGCTGCGCGTTCCCGTTTTCCCTGGAGCCGCATCACTCTACGGGCGGCAGATGGCCGCGCTGCTGTGGCACGGGGATGTACCGGGGGCAGTTCGGCTCAGCCTGCTTCCGCCGCTCGCCTCTGCAGCGACGCTGGCGTACAAGATCACCGGTAGTCCACGCGGAATTTGGTAATGGAAAGCGAAGGCCTCCATCTGCCATGCGCGAACTGGCTGCCAGCGGAAGTCTCATCCAGGCATAGGGTATCGAGCAGATAAAGTCATGCTGAAAATTCTGGAAAAAGCGTTTCTCGTTTTTGCGCTCCTGTACTTCTCCCAGGCGTTGATTCTGGTGCTGCAACCGGATGACCTGCCCCAATCCGATGAGCCGCCGGCCAACTTATCCATGGCCATGCTGCAAAAAGCGAACAAGAACGAGGGCGCCGATCCGACCAAGAAGAACGTAGTTAAGCTTGCGGTGGAGGTTGGCATCTACCTGATCACCGCGACGCTCATTCTGTTCCAGCTGCGCGAGTTTCTTCACCTCTTCTTTCAGCATAAGTGGCTGTGGTCGCTGCTGGCACTCGCGTTTTTTTCCACGCTCTGGTCCGATGATCCCAAGTTTACGGTGAAGCGCGGTCTGGTGCTTATCGCTTCCACATGTTTTGGCGTTTATCTGGGACAGCGTTACACGCTTCGCGAAATCCTGCGCCTGCTGTACATTGTGGGAGTAATTGCCGCGGTGGCGAGTTTGATCGTGGTATGGCGCCTGCCGGACCTGGGCACGAGCTCGGGGGGGGCGAATGTCGGAGATTGGCGCGGTATCTTCGGCCAGAAGAACGCGCTCGGCCGGTTTATGGCACTCGAGATTCTGGTATTCGGGGTAGGACTGGTGGCGGAGAAAGGGGTTTGGCGCTGGTTCTGTGTGCTAGGCAGCGTTCTTTGCCTGCCCTTGCTGATCATGGCTAAGGCCGCAACGGCTTACCTGGCCCTGCCGATGCTATTGGTTTTGCTGGTTTTGTTTCAACTGGCGCGAAGGCACTCGCTGCTGAAAATGGTGGCACTGCTGTCCACACTTTCGGCCACGATCGCTGGAGTTGTATTCGTGATCATCATCGAGCCCAAGAAGCTGCTGATGATGATGGGAAAGGATACAACGCTAAGCGGGCGTACGGAAATCTGGTCCATGGTTTGGCAGAAATTCCTGCAGCGCCCGTGGTTGGGTTACGGATACAGCGCGTTCTGGATGGGCCCGGATGGCAAAGAGTCGGCCGGAATACAGGAAGCGCTGCACTGGGCAGTGCCGCATTCTCATAACGGTTTTCTCGACTTGCTGGTCCAGGTGGGAGTGGTCGGACTGGCGCTTTTCTTGGTGGGGTATGTCTTCTATTTCCGGGAGGCGCTGCGTTGCGCGCGCGCGAGCAAAACCATACTCGGTCTTTTCCCGCTCTTGTACTTGGCCTTCATGGTGTTGTTCAACTGCTCCGAAGGCACCATTATTCGAGATGAGAGCATTTTCTGGGTAATGTACGCCACGATCTGGGTGCTGACGACAAGGTGGCTGGATTTGGCTGAAGCGGCCGCCGGGCGAACCGCAATGGCTGTGCCCACCAGGAAAACTGTGGTGCCGAAAGCCGTTCCGGTGTGGCGTTTCGGATCCACGTCCGGGTACTGACTCTTTCCGCATTTTCTCCACAAAGTGTCTGTGGCGCAGCCTACAATGGCCCTCAAATTTACTGAACGTCGACCGGTGGTAGCGATCTACCGAGATGACCTGCTTCCTGTCTCGCAGACGTTTATTCGGTCGCAAGCGGAAACTCTTCAGCGCTATGTTCCGGTTTATGCGGGGGCAAGGCTTCTAGCTAGCGGTTTGGAGCTGCCCCATGGACGCTGGACGGTGGTCAACGAGGGCGTTTGGTGGGGTAAGGCCCAGGAAACGGCATTCCGTGCTTGCGGACCGACTTTCCGTCGGAGCTCCAACTCTAGACGCATGAGGACCGAACTGGTTTCTCCACCGCCGACCTCCCCTTGCGGACGCCGATGGAGGGGTCAAGCCACATCGATGTGGTGCCCGTCTGCTGGAAATAATTCCACACATTCGGAGGCGAACACCTGACTACTAGACAAGACATGCTTGGTGAGAGTAACAGAAAGCCGGCAGTACTGGTGTACGAGGATGAACTGCTTCCTTTTTCGCAGACGTTTGTTCTGGCCCAAGCAGAATCGTTCAAAGGTTTCACTCCATACTACGTCGGCGCTCACCGCGTTGCCGGAGGCTTGCCGCTACCGGAAGAGCGTACCTTCGTGCTGAACCGCGGGGATTTTGCCGGCAAAGTACGGGAGAGGTTGTTTCGCTTGGGGAGAATAGCGCCCGGTTTGATACACCAACTGCGGCACTTGAATCCGGCTCTCGTTCATGCGCACTTCGGGCCTGACGGTCTCAGTGCGGCCAAGCTGGCGCGAACCCTTGATGTTCCGCTGGTCGTTACCCACCACGGCTATGATGTAACCATGAAACCCGAGTTTGCGGTTTCTTTCACGCACAAGAGATATTTGCGGCAGAAGCATGTGCTGCAGAACAGCGCCCATATGTTCCTGGCCGTCTCGCAGTACATCATGCAACGCTTACTTGCCCAAGGCTTTCCTGAAGAGAACCTCCGAGTTCTCTACGTAGGTGTGGATACGGCGATCTTCCGTCCTTCGGCAGAGATCGAGCGGGAGCCCCTAGTATTGTTCGTAGGCCGGCTCGTGGAGAACAAAGGGTGCGAGTTTCTGGTGCGGGCCATGGCCAAGGTGCGGAAGCAGTACCCTACGGCGCGTTTGGTGGTGATCGGCGACGGCCCGGAGCGCCAGCGAGTTGAAGCAGAAGCAGCAAGAAGCGTGCCCGGCTGCAGTTTTCTGGGGCAGCAACCTCAGGCGATAGTTCGCAAATGGATGGGGCGCGCTTCGGTCTTCTGCGTGCCCTGTGTGACGGCGAAAAGCGGGGCGGCTGAGGCGTTCGGGCTGGTATTCATCGAAGCTCAGGCGGTGGGGACGCCGGTAGTCAGTTTTGCGAGTGGAGGCACGTCGGAAGCCATCGCCGATGGTGTGACGGGGTTCTTGAGCGCCGAAGGAGACGTGGACGGTCTGGCGGCGAGCCTGTTGCGGCTTCTGCGAGAACCCGAACTGTGGCGCCGATTCAGTGAAGCGGGCGTCCAGAGGGTGCGGTCGCGTTTCGACTTGGGTACGCAGAGCCAGGAGTTGGAGAGACTGTACCGGCAATTGATTGCTGGTTACCGGGAGCAACGAATCGCGAGGCTTAGTGCTGTGGGGGCGGCTCGCCCGGTATCGGTGGAATAATGGGCAGTTCGATCCAACCCGCAGTCAGCGTAGTCATACCGACACGCAACCGCCCCAGTCTGGTGCGGCGGGCTGTCCAAAGCGCGTTGAACCAGACCTTCTCAGACATTGAGGTCATCGTGGTTATCGATGGCACAGATTCGGTGACGTCAGATGCTCTTCGGAGAGTCACGGACACCCGCCTCACGACCGTCGGGCTCGCAGAACAAGTGGGGGGTTCGGAAGCGAGGAATATCGGCGTCAGAGCTGCCCGTGCCGAATGGGTGGCTTTGCTGGACGACGATGACGAGTGGATGCCCGAGAAATTGATGAAGCAGATAGCGGTGGCGCGATCGTCCGTGCATCCATATCCCATCGTGGCCACAGCCTTGATTGCGCGCAGTCCGCTGGCGGATTTTCGCTGGCCCAGGAAGACCCCCACCTATCCGCTCAGTGAGTACCTATTCGTGCGCAATTCGCTGGTTCAGGGCGAGGGAGTCTTACAGACCTCGACTTGGCTGACGAAGAAAGAGTTGATGCTCAAGGTGCCTTTTACCCGCGGGTTGCGGCGACACCAGGACTGGGATTGGATACTGCGGGCAGTGAAGGTATCCGGTACCGGGTTGGAATTCATCGATGAGCCCTTGGCGATCTGGCACATTGACGACCCCAACAGTCTGGTGAGAACTCAATATCACTGGCAGTATTCCTTGGAGTGGATTCGAGCGAATCGCCAGTTGGTGACCCCGAAAGCGTATGCAGGTTTTACGGCGGTGACGCTGAGTGCACAAGCTGCCTGGCAGCATGACTGGGCAGCGTTTTGGCCGTTGCTGCGCGAGACCATGTTCGGGGGCAAGCCGAGAGTGATGGACCTGGCGCTATTTCTTGCCATGTGGTTTGTCCCGCGCAAGGTTCGGCATGGCTTCCGCTCGCTGGTGACACGCGACCGCAGCGGCAAGGGAATGC
>Ga0074046_10004140_pt1 | contig 11930 bp, 13 predicted proteins | sample BogForMeECP23OM3_FD_94441 | JGI IMG/M metagenome (GOLD analysis project Ga0074046, IMG submission 94441) | Bog forest soil microbial communities from Calvert Island, British Columbia, Canada - Bog Forest MetaG ECP23OM3 | ecosystem: Environmental > Terrestrial > Soil > Wetlands ...
TCCACCGCGCAAAACTTATACATATTCCCCCGCAATGGATATGGGCAGGGCGAGTGGCTTAGCCCGGACATAGCGTCAGCCTCCTAAGCTGAATGCCGGGGGTTCAAATCCCCCCTCGCCCGTTCAAACGCACTTTTCGCGCATTTTATGTGCCGGATGATCAGAGTGTAATTCACATGACCGCTGCAGGTTTTTTCCGGATCACCCGACCGGCCAATGCCTTTATGGCCGGTCTTGCAGCTGTCGTTGCCTACCTTGTCGCGACCGGCACCCTTGTTGTGGGCGTCCTCCTCCTGCTTGTGATCGTCAGTTTCATCACGGCTGCAGGAAATGTCATCAACGATTATTTTGACGCAGATATCGATGCGGTCAACTGCCCGGAGCGCCCGATCCCGTCAGGCCGGATCACCCGCCAGGCAGCATTATTGTATGCAGCCCTCCTCTTCCTTGCCGGGATCGCCCTCAGCCTCTGCACAACCCCGATCTGCATCGGGTTTGCAGTCTTCAACTCCCTGCTGCTCGTGCTCTATGCCGTCCGCCTGAAAGGTATGCCCCTGGTCGGGAATATCGCCGTGGCCTACCTGTCCGGCAGCATGTTCCTTTTCGGCGGGGCATTTGCCGGGTATGCCGGGCTCGTCCACCTGGTCCCCCTTGCGGCGATCACCTTCCTTGCCACCATGGCCCGTGAGCTCCTGAAGGACGCAGAGGATGTGGACGGTGATGCTTCGGGTGGGGCGTCAACACTCCCGATACAGATCGGCGTCAGGAAGACTGCGTACTGTGCGTTTGCATTTGCGGCACTTTCCGCAGCTGCCAGTATTATCCCATTCCGGTGGTGGGGTGCCCCGTACCTTGTGATGATTGGCATAGTTGATCTTATCATCCTGGTTGCCGCATACCGGGCCTTGTCCTGTAATATCCCAGCCTGCATCCGGAAATCCGGTGCCCCCGGCCTCCTGAAATACGGCATGTTCGCCTCCCTTATCGTCTTCACCGTTTCTGCCGTATTCCTTACCTGAAAGCCCTGCCTGAAGGTCGATCCCTGATTCCGGGCCGGTTCGTCAGAGCAACAAGTTTATCATCGCTATCGCCAACAGTTACCATCAGAGACCAATGCCCACGCTCATCCAGAAAGGGAATACGTATTATGCCCAGAAGGGCTCGTATTTTGAAGGGAACGTCAAAGTCGACGGTGACTTTGTGGTTCCATCCCGGACGCATTTCTGGGGCAGGCTCACCGTCACCGGCAACCTCGAGCTCGGCCCCCGCTCCAGTGTGGCCCTCGATATCAGCTGCTGGGGGGCAGTGATCGGCAGCCAGTGCAGGGTCAAGGGCCCGATCGTTGCCCACGGGGATGTTACCATCCTCGACCATGCGAGTGTCCATTCGATCCGTGCCGGCGGGAAGGTCATCCTCCGCCCCGGCGTTACTGTCGGGGATGTCACAAGCGGGGACACGATTATTGTCCACGGGCATATCAGGAGCGGGAACCTAGTTGGCAAGAATATGAAGGTCCTCGGGAATTGAGGCAGGATCGATCCCGAGGACAGCCACTTCGTAAATATCCGCCCAGTTGACCACGGTCTCAACGCAGCCTTCTTTCAGGGTCACGACCCCCATCACGACAAGTCCCAGCTTGTCGGCCATGTCAATGCCCTCTTTCACCTCAGCAAGGCACCCGACACCCATGATCGCCTTCGGCCTGTATTTTTTGACCATACGTTTGATGAAGGACGATCCCGGCACAATGAAGATCCTGTACCCGAGCCGTTCGAGCATTCCTTTGGCTTCGCCAACCGTGCACCGCCCGCAATTGTGGCACCTGAGGCCTTCCGGTGTCAGGTGGGCGGGGCACTGGGATGACCGCAGGCACTGAGGCATGAAGATCGCCCGCTCCGGAACCGGGATTCGGGTGAATTCGGCAGTATTCATGGAGTTGTGGAGCATGATCAGGAATGTGAACAGTTCCCTGTCCTCGAGGCCGAAGAACCGGAACATCGCTTTCATCAGGCCTTCGAGAAGGACGAGGCCGGTCTTTAAGACCCGGGGGAAATAGAGCCTGCCTTTCCGGATGGAATAGAGCGAGATGACGACGAGAATAAATGCGGAGACCACTGCAAGTACGATGATGATGACGGTCAGTTCTCCGATGAGATACAGCAGGCTGTTCAGGGTCCCGAAGTCAAGTTCCATGATGGAGCGTCCTATGGTGTGAGCATTATTTGGTATTCGTACAGGTTAATAATGACGGGATATCGGGCGGGGGCCGCAGAACACCCTTTTCCGTGATGATGGCGCTGACCAGATCCATGGGGGTGGCATCGAACGCAGGATTCTTCACGGCTGCTGCATCCGGGACAAATATCCGGTTCCCCATGGTCGTGATCTCTTCCCGGCCCCTCTCCTCGATCACGACATCCAGCTCCCGGCTCTTTCCGTCAAACGTGGAGAGCGGGGCAGCGACATAGAACGGGATACCGTGGTGCTTCGCACAGACGGCATGCATATATGTCCCGATTTTGTTGAAGACCGCATCGCACGTGATCCGGTCGGCTCCGACAATTACCGCATCGATTACTCCTTTTCTCATGAACTGGGCGGCCATGGAATCGGTGATCACCGTGACATCAATCCCGTCCCGGGCCAGTTCCCATGCCGTGAGGCGTGCCCCCTGGAGGAGCGGGCGTGTCTCGCACGCTATGACCCGGACCTGTTTGCCGGCCTTTACTGCGGAGCGGATCACGCCGAGCGCAGTGCCCCACGATGAACATGCGAGAGCTCCCGCATTGCAATGCGTGAGGACCGTGCAGCTCTCTGGCAGGAGTTCTGCGCCATAGTGCCCGATCGCGTGGCAGCAGGCAGTATCCTCGCGGCGGATTGTTTCGGCCTCATCGAGAGCAAGCTTCCGGGCCTGGTCCATATTTTCGGTCTTCCCGATTACTGCAAGGACCCGGTCGATTCCCCATGCAAGGTTAATAGCAGTCGGGCGGGTGGACCTGAGGAGTTCGGCTCCCGTTCGCACATCGTCGAGGAATTGTTCCCTGCTCGTGGCGGCAGACGTCAGTGCAGCAAGGGCGACACCATAGGCCCCGGCGACGCCCAGCGCAGGCGCACCCCGTATTTCGAGGCGCCGGATCGCGGTTGCGAGCCGGCCGGTGTCCCGGCATCCGATAACCACGAACTCGTTCGGGAGCAGGGTTTGTTCGATATAACAGAGGCATCCGGCCCCGGCGTCCCACCAGAGCGTAGCTGATCCGTCCTGCCCTTTCACGCCGATCGCGTCCTTACCGCATCGATATATGCCCGGATCGCTGCCGATCCTCCGGAGGCGACACTGTCCGGGATGTCCCGGGGGGCGGTGACCGTCCCGGCAACATAGATCCCCGGGCGGATAGTCCCGGCAGTGTCAAGTGCATCGTTGAGGGGCCTGATGAAACCGGTATCCTCGCAGGGGATCGCCAGCATCTCCGCGAGCCTCCCGGCAGCATCCGATGGACCGATCCCCACGGAGAGCACGACCAGTTCCGGCCTGAGTGTGAGGAGTTGTGACGTTTCCGAGTCCTCAACCTGGACGATCATGCCGTTCCTGTCGGCGAGCACATCCGAGGGCATACCGCGGAGGAACCGGACCCCGAGGGACTTTGCCCGTTCGTAATACTCCTCGTAGCCCTTGCCATAGGAACGGATGTCGATGTAGCAGATGGTCACCTCCGTATCAGGGTTCTTCTCCTTAATGAGCATCCCGTTCTTCAGCGCCTGCATGCAGCAGACACAGGAGCAGTACGGGCGATCGATCGTCGTGTCGCGGGACCCCACGCACTGGATGAAGAGGATCGAATGCGGTTTCTTCCCGTTGCTGATCCGCAGGACTTTCCCGCCTGTCGGGCCGCTGGCATTGATCATCCGCTCGAGCTCAAGGCTGGTGATCACGTCAGGCCGGGCCAGGTACCCGAACTGCGGCTTAGTCCGGGCATCGAACACCGAGTATCCCGTAGTGATGACGACACTGGCCGCCTCGATGACAGTGACGCGATCTTCATCACTGCGCAGGATCGAGCCCGGCCCGCAAGCCTCGTAACAGAGCCCGCATTCAATGCAGTGCTCCGGGTCTTTCACTACCACATCCGGGACTGCCTGGGCGTGGGGCTTATAAATCGCTTTCCTCACGCCGACACCGGCATCGAACCGGTTGTAGACTTCCACCGGGCAGATCTCAATGCAATCCCCGCAGCCGGTACACGTTGTGGTATCGATATACCGGGGGGATTCCTTCACTGTGACATGGAAATTCCCGGCTTGGCCTTCAATCTTTTCGACATTTGCGCAGGTGTGAAGGGTGATATTGGGATCGCGGGCCACGTCCACCATCTTCGGCGAAAGGATGCACATCGAGCAGTCGTTGGTCGGGAACGTCTTGTCCAGTTGGGCCATGTGCCCGCCGATTGAGGGCTCCCGCTCGACCAGGTCTACATGGATGCCGTGCCCGGCAATGTCCAGTGCCGCCTGGATGCCGGCGACACCGGCGCCAATGACCACAACGTTACTCATGGCGTGCATACTCTCCCGCGAGCGTCACGTATGAGGCTGCGTTCTCAAGGATATGCTGCTGCTGTTCATCGCTCGCCGGCTTGACGACCTTGCCGGGAATACCGACAATAATGGATCCTTCCGGGACCTCCATGCCTTCTTTGACAACGGCGCCGGCGCCGATCACGGATCCCGCACCTACATGGGCACCATTGAGCACGATTGCGCCCATACCGACGAGCACCCGGTCATCGATCCGGCACCCGTGAAGGATCGCTCCGTGCCCTACGGACACGTCCTGCCCGATCAGCGTCGGGAACCCCCTGCTCGTATGGACAACGCAGTTGTCCTGGATATTCGAGCGGTCGCCGATCACGATCCGATCCTTGTCGGCCCGGATCACGGCCCCGAACCAGATCCCCACATCTTTGCCGATCGTGACATCGCCCATGATTGTGGCATTGCCTGCCCGGAACAACGCCACGCCGGAGACCCCTGCATCCATACGCATAATAACATAGGAAATTAAGAATCAAAGAGCATGAAGGTTATGGTAGGGGGAACCTTCGATCCCCTGCATGACGGTCACCGGCAGTTGCTGGGCCGCTCGTTCGAGCTTGCAGGGCCGGCAGGCCAGGTGGTGATTGGCCTTACCACCGATACATTCGCAAGCCGGAAAGTGCATCCCATCCGGCCGTTTGCAGTACGTAAGGCAGAGCTCGAAACTGCTATCACTGCAATAGGGTACAACGTGCCCTGGACCATAGAACCGCTGAATGACCGGTACGGTTCGGCTATCGAATCCGACTTTGACGCGATTGTAGTGTCCGAGGAAACCCTTCCTGCCGCTGTAGAGATCAACAAGATCCGGCGCGGGGCCGGGAGGAGAAAAGTTGACATCCACCAGATCAGCTGCGTCCTTGCCGAAGACGGCCGCTGGATCTCCAGCACCCGCATCTACCGGGGCGAGATCGATATCCACGGGCATATGCTCCAATGAAGTCTATCCTGGCTTCTTTCCCGGGCCGGGATCACTTCAGTTGCTGACTTTACTGTTTTGATAACCCGGTCAGCAGGTTTACTGCCTGAAAAAAGCATTATCTCCCACGGAAAGATCAGGGAATCAGATGATATGCCCGGTGATATTGTCCCGTGTGATCACCCAGTCGCAGTACCGGCAATGCAGCCCTTTTGGCAGGACTTCGAATTTGCTCGTGATCGGCTCGTTGGTATTGGAAATGCAGCCGGGATTCGGGCACCGGACAAGCCCCTCGATCAGCGTCGGGATCTCGACTCCCTTCTTCTCGAATACCTTGAAATTCCTGATAATGTTGATCGTGGCCCGCGGGGAGATCAGGGCGATCCGGTCCACTTCCTCTTTTGAGAGCTCACGGTTCGTCAGCTTTACGATATCCTTGCGTACCATGTCATGGCTCGGGACGTTGGTGGCAATGGAGAGCGCTTCCTGTGTCGTGCCCGTAATCCCGAGGATCTTAACCACGTTGAGGGCCTGTCCGCCGTCAATATGGTCGATCACGGTACCGTTCTTGATCCTTCTGACAAGCAGGCCCTCGTTCTCCTGCGATCCGGTAGTCTTCATTTCATCACCTGCATCAGCATCGCCATCCGGACCGGTACCCCGTTCCTCGATTGCTGGAAGTATTTTGCGTGCGGGGACTCATCCACCCTGGGATCGATCTCGTCAATGCGGGGGAGGGGGTGGAGGACGATAAGCCGCTTCTTTGCACCGGCCAGCAGTTCCGGTGTGATCCGGTAGCTGGAAGCCACGTTGAAGTACGAGGCGGAATCGGGGAAGCGCTCGCGCTGGATCCTCGTGACATAAAGGACATCCACGTCACCGATCACCTCGTCGATGGAGTCGTGCTCGGTAATCTCCATGCCCTTCTCCTTGAGTTGGGCGGCGAGTGTTGCAGGCAGTTCAAGGCCCTTTGGGGAGATGGTGTGGAGCCGGGCGTTGTAGAGGAAGAGCGCGGACGCCAGGGAGTGCGCTGTCCGGCCGTATCGGAGGTCGCCGACAAGTGCCACTTCAATCCCTTCCACCGGCATCGACTGGCGGATAGTGTAAAGGTCTAGGAGTGTCTGGGACGGGTGCTGGCCTGCCCCGTCACCGGCATTGATGACCGGGACTGTCGAGAACTCCGCGGCAAGCCGGGCCGCCCCTTCTTTCGGGTGCCGGATTACTATCGCATCGGCGTACCCGCTGACAACCCGGACCGTATCCGCGAGAGTCTCGCCCTTTGCCATGGAGCAGGCCTCGACACTGCCTACCGAGAGGGAGGTACCGCCGAGCCGGGCCATAGCGGACTCAAAGGACATCCGCGTCCGCGTACTGGGCTCAAAGAAGAGGACGGCAAGGATCCTGCCGGCAAGCGCATTCGTATCGTACTTCTTCTTCTCGATCTGTGCCGCATGGTTCAGCAGGCTGTCGATCTCGTCCCGGTCAAAGTCCCCGATGGAAATGATATGCTGTATTTTTACTCCCCCCGGCTCGTTCGTAACGAGTATAGGTTTTCCTGCACTAATTACCTATCTTTTGCCCGTTCGCCCGGCCGGCGGCATCCAGCATCAAAGGTTTATTACAGGAATGCTATTATTGGATCATTACGCATTTTTTACCAAGCAGTTACAAGGTTTTGCGGAGGATTTTGTGGACCATATACCTATTGCGCGCCCGGTGATTGGCCAGGAAGAGATAGCAGCAGTGACCGCTGTACTGGAGTCCGGCATGCTGGCAGCCGGTGAACAGGTTGCAGAGTTCGAGCGGCGTTTTTCCGAGTACTGCGGCACAAGCTATGCAGTGGCCATCAATAATGGTACCGCAGCACTCCATGCCGCATTGCTTGCGGCAGGTATCCGTCACGGGGACGAGGTGATCGTCCCCGCGTTCTCATTCATTGCCACGGCCACGGCCGTTTCCATGTGCGGGGCAACTCCCGTATTTGCAGACGTATATGATGATACGTTCAACATCGATCCTCAACAGGTCGGGGACCGGGTTACCCCAAGGACGCGGGCAGTCATCGGGGTCCACCTCTTCGGGCAACCCTTCGACATTGGTGCAGTCCAGGAGATCTGCCAGAGACACAACCTGAAACTGATCGAGGATGCAGCACAGGCACACGGAGCCCTGTATAATAGTGGGAAAGTGGGGGGATTCGGGCATTTCGGCTGCTTCTCGTTCTATGCAACCAAGAATATGATCACTGGCGAAGGCGGGATGGTGACCACCAGTGATAAGGCCTCGGCTGAACGGCTGCGCCTGATCATCAACCATGGCCAGAGCGAGAAATACCTGCACACGAGGCTCGGGTATAACTACCGGATGACGGATATTGCGGCCGCCATCGGGCTTGTCCAGTTGAAAAAACTGGAAAAATTCAACCAGCGCCGCAGGAAAAACGCCGAATATTATTCCGCGAATCTTGCGGTGGACGGGCTTGTCACGCCAGTCGTTGCCTCCGGGATGCAGCCGGTCTGGCACCAGTATGTCATCCGCCTCACAGAAGAGTTCCCGATGAACCGGGCGGAGTTCATGGATTACCTCAAGGCAAAAGGGATCGGTAGCGCGATCCATTACCCGATTCCCATGCACCGCCAGCCCCTGTATGCACCTGTACCTGACCCCGATCCCTGTCCGGTTTCCTCCCGCCTCGCAACTTCCGTCATGAGCCTGCCGGTCCATCCCCAGCTTGACCAGAAAGAGCTTGACTATATCTGTGATACGATCAACCGGGTACGATAACATGGATGTCGGCATCATCGGCGTTGGGACGATGGGGAAGAACCACGTCCGCGTGTATTCCGAGCTGAAGAGCGTGGATTCTGTCGGGGTTTATGACCTGAATGCCGGGGCAGCCAGAGAGATCGGGCAGCAGCATGGCGCGGAAGTCTACACTACGATTGACGAGCTGCTTGCCCATGCCGATGCAGTCAGTGTCTGCGTGCCGACCCCCTTTCACGCCGCAGTAGTCCGTCAGGTATTTGCAGCAAAAAAATCTGTCCTTATCGAAAAACCGATCTGCCCGACAGCCCGGGAAGCGCAGGCACTCATGCAGGAAGCCCCCCCGGGGATCACGATCGGCGTCGGGCATATCGAGCGGTTCAACCCGATCGTAGCCGAGATCAGGAAGATCATGGGCACACCGGTCTATGTCGAGATGAAGAGGCACAACCCTGCCTCGGCACGGGTGACAGGAAGCACTGTGGTCGAAGATCTCATGATCCATGATATCGACATCCTCATCAGCCTCTGTGGCATGCCATCGGATATCCACAGTGCCGGCAGCCATGACGTTTGCAGCGTGCTGATGAAGTGCGGGAAGATCCCGGTCTCCCTGTCCGCGAGCAGGAAGTCCTCCAAGAAGATCCGTATGATTTACATCGAAGAGGAAGAGTTTACCATCGAGGGTGATTTCATGACCCAGGAGATCACAATCTACCGGAAGCCGGGGCAATACCGGTTCGAGGCGGAGCGGTACGTGCAGGAGAATATCATCGAGAAGGTGATGGTGAACAAACTGGAACCCCTGAAACGCGAACTTTCAACATTCATCGAGTGCGTGAGCGGGGGCACCCCCTTCCCGATCACACCGGACCAGGCGATCAGTAACCTGCAGATCTGCGAAACAATCCTTGCCGGTCTCTGACCGGACCGCAGACCGGATACGGACCAGATACGGACCAGACCTGCATAACGGAGCAATGAGATGCTTTCAGATGAGTTAAAAAGGAGAGGGCCGATCAGGAAGATCGGTGTCATTGGCATGGGATATGTCGGCATCCCGGCAGCGGCACTGTTTGCGGATTCGCCCGTATTTGAGAACGTATTCGGTTTCCAGCGCGATTCCCCTTCGTCAGGCTATAAGATCGCGATGCTCAACCGGGGCGAGAGCCCGCTGAAAGGCGAGGAGCCGGGCCTCGAAGAACTCCTGCAGAAAGTGACTGCCGCGAAAAAATTCTCCTGCACCTCTGATTTTTCACGGATCCGTGAGCTTGATGCTGTAACCCTTTCCATCCAGACACCGTTCCTGAACAAGGAAGACCTGCTCCCGGACTTCTCGGCGCTCATGGAGGGCATCCGTCACGTGGGAAAGAACCTTTCCCCGGGCATGCTCGTTGTGCTCGAATCCACGATCACGCCGGGGACCACTACAGGCATTGCCCGTGAGGCCCTTGAATCTGAGTCGGGGCTCAGGGCCGGCACGGACTTCGCACTTGCCCATGCCCCGGAGCGGGTGATGGTAGGCCGGCTGCTGCGCAATATCCGGGAGCATGACCGGATCGTCGGGGGTATTGATGAGACAAGTACCCGGCGGGCATCTGAATTATACTTGCCTGTTCTCACCACGGGTAAGGTAATCCCGATGACTGCGACAGCGGCAGAGGTCACCAAGACCGCCGAGAACACTTTCCGCGACCTCCAGATCGCCGCGATCAACGAGCTCGCCCTCTACTGCGAGGCGATGGGCATCAATGTCTACGATGTCAGGACCGGCATCGACAGTCTCAAGGGCGAGGGGATCACCCGGGCAATGCTTTGGCCTGGCGCCGGTGTCGGTGGCCATTGCCTGACCAAGGACACCTACCACCTCGAACGTGGGGTGCAGGTGCTGGGCCATGGCTCGCTTGACTACCCTGCTGGTGAGCCGTCACTCTACGTGCTCGCCCGACACATTAACGACTTCATGCCTGCCCACATGGTCAGGCTGACGCTCGATGCGCTTAAGCGTGCCGGCAGATCCCCGAAAGGTGCGAAGATCGCCCTCCTCGGGTGGGCATTCCTCTCGAACTCCGATGATACGCGGAACACGCCCTCGGAACCGTACCGCGATGCCATGCTAGCGGAAGGGGTAGTCGTGGCGGTGCACGACCCGTACGTGGCGGAGTACCCGGGTGTCCCCATCGTTCCCTTCGTTGAAGATGCGATCCGGGATGCCGGCGCGATCGTGATCTTCGCCGGCCATCACCAGTATAAGAACCTGGATGCACCGTACCTCAGAAATCTCACCGGAAAGAGGCACCCGGTGATCGTTGACGGGCGGAATATGATCGATCCGGATACGTATATCCGGCTTGGGTTCATCTACAAGGGAATCGGGCGCGGGGATAAGAACGGACATGAGATAGTGGACTGACACCCGCATCATCTGTCCCTTATATCAGCCGGATTGCAGATCTCTTTTTGCCTTGTCTGACACAGGTCCTTTCCCGGATTGTTTTACGCCAGTTCCGGCACGCTGTTCGACCACATCTCCACCCGTTTTCGTATAGCGTCGTCTGTATAGGCTGAGACGGTGATCCGGTCACGTGCGAGACTGAGGAAATAGAGTTCCCCACCCTCGTCATGACATTTGGGGGTAACGGAGAAGAGATCAGCCGCCTTGAGATGCACAAGTTTACCGCGATGGGAAGCAATATTGGCCATGTTCGAGATCATGGACGCGACACCGGTTTCGTATCCCCCGATCGAGTCGTACACTTCCGAGCTCGTGCCTGCCTGTTCTCCGTTCCCGTCAAGGTAAACGAATTTCGCCGTGTACCGCTCGCGCACCGGAATGACGGGCGGGAAGGCTCTCCTTTTGGCATAGTACGAGGTGCACCCAAGCGGGTTTTTGAGCCGGAGTGCCTCGATAACCGTGGAGAATGCCCCGATGTCCGGGAACGGGTGTTTCAGCCGGTGCGTTGCGCTTTTTGTTCCGGGTTTCTGGCGGAAATGGGTTATGGTATCTCAATACTCAATATTCCTGTTATCCTGATCCGGACGGGCAGAGTTCCCGTCTTCAGGATGCCTGAGTAGGAGAACGTACGGGTTCGATAAATCCTTGGTGGTCCTCCGCAGGAGGGTGAGGGAGGGTCGCGTGGGTACAGAATGATTGCTGGGGGGGAGGTCCCTCCACAAATTCAGGTTGGATATTTTGGGAGGGGTGCCGCCGCCCCCGCGGGGGCGCTCCTGCGGCGGCCTAATGACTTTTCCGGGTTGCATGCAGGTAATGAGTAGCGCAAAACCCGCCGAGGCGTTTTGCGCGTAAGGCCTCGTAAATATAAGTTGAGAAGAACTTTGATGTTTCATTCTCGTTGAAAGTTACGTCCCAAAAGTGTTATTCCATAATTTTATCCATTGATGAATTGAATTGAAGATTGATACCACATGGTAAAATTTGTAAATGGTGCAATGTCCTATGGTGCTATTACTGAAATTATAAACGGTGCTCATGATGAGCTATATATTGTTGCGCCATACCTCAAGATTCCACAACAAACAAAAAATTAGGTGATTGCTTAATAACGACCACCAAGATAAACTCAGGTGGTCGAATTGGATGAATCTGATCGAGTTGCAACAATACACGACCGATGAAGAGCGAGCCGAGGAATATCTTCGA
>Ga0074046_10004141_pt1 | contig 11930 bp, 6 predicted proteins | sample BogForMeECP23OM3_FD_94441 | JGI IMG/M metagenome (GOLD analysis project Ga0074046, IMG submission 94441) | Bog forest soil microbial communities from Calvert Island, British Columbia, Canada - Bog Forest MetaG ECP23OM3 | ecosystem: Environmental > Terrestrial > Soil > Wetlands ...
GCCATCCCCAGCAACGGCATGGACATCAAGTCCGCCTCGGCCGGCCCGGACGCCATCGTCTATGAACAATTCGGCTCGCTCCATCTTTTTGATCCGGCCAGCGGCAAACAGCACCCCGTCGAAATTCAGGTGACCGGCGACTTCCCCGCGGTCCGCCGTCATTTCGTCAAGGCCGCCGACCAGATCGAGAACGCCAACATCTCTCCCACCGGCGCGCGCGCCGTCTTTGAAGCCCACGGCGAAATTCTCACGGTTCCCGTCGAGCACGGTGATATCCGCAACCTCACCAATTCTCTGGGCGTCGCGGACCGCAATCCCGCTTGGTCCCCCGACGGAAAGTGGATTGCCTTCTTTTCCGATGAATCCGGCGAGTATGCTTTGCACTTGCGTTCGCAGGATGGTTTGAGCGAGGTCCGCAAAATCTCTCTCGGCACTCCAACCACTTTCTACTATTCGCCGGTATGGTCGCCGGACAGCAAGAAAATCGTCTACAGCGACAAGCGCTTGAACCTCTGGTATGTCAACGCCGATGGTGGCGCGCCCGTCCTGATTGACACCAACACCTATGACGGCGGCCCCGGCTCGGGCTTCGATCCCGCGTGGTCGCCGGACAGCCGCTGGGTCGCGTACACGCGCCAACTCAACAGCGGCATGAGCGCCGCCTTCATTTACGGCCTGGAGGACAAAACGCCGCACCAGGTGACTGACGGCATGAGCGACGCGGCCTACGTCGCCTTCGACAGAAATGGCAGGTATCTCTACTTCCTAGCCAGCACCGACGACGGCCCCGCCATGGCCAGCAGCATGGGCTCCTTCAAGGTTCCCGTGACCGCTGCGGGTTATGCGATTGTGCTTCGCAAGGATTTGAAATCGCCGCTCGCGCCGCAGAGCGACGAGGAGAAGGTCACTGCGCCTGCGGCTTCTTCCGCCGGAAGCGACACCGCCAACAAGGAAAAACCCATCGCTGACCTGGAAGATTGCAAGCCTGGGGGCGAATCCGGCGCCGCGGAGCAGTCCAAGGAAGCTGCCGCAAAAGACAATGATAAAGACAAGGAAAAGGACAAAGACGCCAAGGCCAAGAAAGACGAGGACAAATCCAAGGAACCCCCTCCCGTCAAAATCGACTTCGACAACATTGATCAGCGCATCCTTTCCCTGCCTTTCCCCGCCCGCAATTATGGCCGGATGCTCGCCGGAAAGACGCACATCCTCTATTTGCTCGAGGGGCCGCAGGTGAACGATCACTCCGGCAACCCCGGCCAGATTCTTCACAAGTTCGACGTGTGTACGCGCAAGACGGACAAGCTGCTGGACAACGTCGGCGGCTTCTTCATTTCCGCAAACGCGGAAAAGGCCCTTTACGAGCAGTTGCCCGAGCCGAATCCTTCCGGTGCTGGTGGCGGCGGGGGCGGGCATCCCCACGGAGCGTGGTTCATCAAACCCGTGGATGCACTCGGCAAACCCAGCGAACCCGGCAAGCCCGGCGGCGCGCTGAAGCTCGATGCCATGGAAATCGAAGTGGATCCCCGCGCCGAGTGGCAGCAGATGTTCCGCGAAGTTCTGCGCATCGAGCGCGACTTCTTCTACGACCCCAACATGCACGGCGCCAACCTGAAGGCCCTTGCCGCCGCGTATCAGCCGTATGTTGACAACGTCATGAGCCGCGTTGATCTCAACTACATCTTGGCCGACATGCTCGGCGAAATCACCGCGCAGCACATCTACATTTTCGGCGGAGACCGCCCGGAAGTGAAACACGTCAGCGGCGGCCTGCTTGGCGCCGACTACAAAATTGAGAACGGCCGCTACCGTTTCGCGCACATCTATCACGGCGAAAATTGGAATCCCGGCTTGCGCGCTCCGCTGACCGAGCCCGGCGTGAATGTCCATGAAGGCGAGTATCTGCTGGCGGTGAATGGCCGCGAACTCCTGGGCACCGACGAAATCTACAGCTTCTTCCAGGAAACCGCGGGCAAGGCCGTGCAGTTGAAGGTCGGCCCCGATCCCACAGGCAAGGATGCCCTCGCGGTAACCGTGGTGCCCATTCCCAGCGAACGCGCGCTGCGTCAACGCGCCTGGATGGACGACAACCGCCGCAAAGTGGATCAGCTCAGCAACGGCCGCCTCGCTTATGTCTATCTGCCGGACACCTCCGTGAACGGCTACACCAATTTTAATCGCTACTACTTCGCGCAATGGGACAAGCAAGGCGCGGTGATTGACGAGCGCTTCAACGGCGGCGGTTGGATTGCCGACTACATCGTGGATTGGCTGAAGCGCCCGCTGCTGGCCGCGGCCATGACTCGCGAAGGCAAGGACAACTACATTCCGCAAACCGTCTTTGGTCCCAAGGTCATGCTCATCAATGAGTACGCGGGCTCCGGCGGCGATGCCTTGCCTTGGATGTTCAAGCGGCTCGGCACCGGCCCGCTCATCGGCACGCGCACCTGGGGCGGCCTGATTGGCATCGGTGGGTATCCTTCGCTGATCGATGGCGGCGAGATCACTGCGCCGCGCTGGGGCCTCTTCAATCCGGATACCGGTGAGTTTGACGTGGAGAATCGCGGCATCTCGCCGGACATCGAGGTCGAATTCAACCCCGCCGCCTGGCGTCAAGGCCACGATCCGCAACTCGAGCGGGCCGTCGCCGTCGCGCTGCAGAATCTGAAGGATCACCCGGCTCCGCCCATCAAGCGTCCGAAGTATCCTGTCTACAATTGGCCGGCGGTGCGTTCCGCGGCCAGCGCGCCAACCAAATAGCGCTCCCCCGGTCCCTGTCATCCCGAGCGGAGCGGCCCGATTTTCTCTTCCGCGCCGCCTTTTGGCGCGTCGGGCCGCGTAGTCGAGGGATCTCTCTGGCTCTTCTCTGTGTCTTGTGCGGGTGGCCCATCCTTCGCGGTTTATGCGAAGGGTGGGTCTTGGGTTCCTCTTGCCATTTGTGGCACAGGCACTCTTGTTTACCCAGAGCCTCGAAGGGCCTGTGCTTTTGGGTTTGCCTGTGCTCTTCGTAGGGGTCCAGCACGCTGGACCCCTCTCGCCAAAAACGTATGCCCCGTCACATCGAACGGACTCCGCGAAGCGAGCCACTCTGCCCCCATCGCACGTTTCTTGTGCCATGAAATCCCTCTTCGACTTTGGATTTCAGGTTTACGGAACAATCGCGCTGACTTGGCTGGAGTAGCTGCTCTCCACCCCGGTGGTGTCCACCTCGGTCGCGACGTAATAGTAGGTATCTCCTGCTGTGACGCTAGTGTCCGTGTACGCTGGCGTGGCAATCAAGCTGGAGTTTATCTTGCTGTACGGCCCGCCGGACTGCGCTCCGCGGTAAACATTGAAGCCCGAGTACGACGAAGAACTCGGCGTCCAACTCAAACTCACTGAGTAGCTCGTAGGTGCGGTTCCAGCTCCAGAGAGCGATATGACTTCCGGAGAATTGGCCGCATTGCTGGTAACCGTGACGCTGCCCGATAGGCTGCTGGCAGTGGCCGGGTCAAACGTCACGCTGAGCGAAGTGGATTGCCCGGCGGCAAGAGTCAGTGGCAACGTGCATCCGCTGACGCTGAATCCCGTTCCGCTTTCACTGATCTGCGAAAGCGTCACGCTGGCGTTACCGCTGTTGGTCACCGTCACACTTTGCGTTGTGCTTGTCCCCGTAGTGATGCTTCCGAAACTGAGCGAGGCTGGAGTAACCGTCAATTGGAGAATGGGCGAAATGCCCGTGCCCGCCAGAGCAACAACCAGCGGTGAATTGGTCGTGTTACTCACCAGCGTGAGGCTGCCGGTAAAACTGCTGGCCGAGCCCGGCGTGAACCCCACGGTGAAGGTAGAGGAACCTCCGGGTACAACACTCAGCGGCACGGTCAGACCGCTCAAGGTGAAGCCGGTCCCGGCCATCACGGCCTGGGTAACGCTGAGGTTCGCCGTCCCGGCGTTTCGTATGGTGAACGACTGCGGGTCGGTCACTCCCACGGCCACGTTGCCAAAGCTCACACTGGCGGGAATCACGGAAATTTGCGCCTGCACGCCCGTGCCGCTCAGCGCAATTGTTGCCGGCGAATTGCTCGCCGTGCTGGTAATGGTGACGCTGCCCGAAAGGCTGCCTGTCGTGGCTGGGTCAAACGTTACGCTGAAAGTCATTGACTGCCCCACGGCCAGAGTGAGCGGTACCGTAAAGCCCGCCACGCTGAATCCCGTGCCGCTTTCGCTGATCTGCGAAACCGTCACGCTCGAGTTGCCCGTGTTTGTCACCGTCACGCTCTGCGTTGTGCTTGTTCCCGTGGCGATGCTTCCGAAACTCAGCGACACCGGGCTCGCCGTCAGTTGCAGCGCCGGCGCTACTCCCGTGCCTGCCAGCGCAACCACCAGCGGTGAACTGGGCGAGTTATTCACCAGCGTCACGCTGCCGGCAAAACTGCTCGCGGACGCGGGCGTGAACCCAACGGTGAAGTTAGAGGAACCTCCGGGTGCAACAGTCAACGGCAATGTCAGGCCAGTCAGGCTGTAGCCCGTCCCGGCCAGCGCTGCCTGCGTGACGCTGAGGCTCGCCGTCCCGGTATTTTTGATCGTGAGCGCCTGGCTGTTGCTCGCACCCACCATCACGTTGCCAAAGCTGGCGCTGGCAGGGCTCACGGAGATTTGCGGCTGTATGCCGGTGCCGTTCAGCGCAATCGTTGTCGGCGAATTCGTCGCGCTGCTCACAACGCTGAGGCTTCCCGTCGCGCTTCCTGCCGTGGCCGGTGCAAAGCTGACAGTAAGAGTTAAGCTCTGCCCCGCCGCAAGGGTCACGGCTCCGGAACACCCGCTGAAGGTGAATCCCGCGCCGCTGATGGCGGCCTGCGCAATGGAGACGCTGCCTGTTCCGCTATTCGTCACCGTCATCGTTTGCGAAGCGCTACTCCCCACCAGCGCATTGCCGAAGCTCAGGCTGCTCGTGCTGGCTGAGAGCAGATACGTTTGCGCAGGAGCTGGCGAAGTACCTGTTCCCGTCACGGCGATGGAACTCGTTGATGTCTCGCCATCGTGATGGACGATGCTGACAAAGATGCTGCCGCTGAAGCTCTGCGCGGCGTTCGGCAGGAACACCACCTGAAAGGATGCGCTCGCATGAGCCCTCAGTGTAAGTGGCAGTGCCGGGCCGGTGACAATAAACTCCGAAAGGCTGCTCGACACCCCTGTGATCGAAACACTACGCCGCCCGTCGTTTGTCATCACAACGGTAGCAGCCGTGCTTCGTGTGTTTACGCTGAGCGAGCCGAAACTCAACGAGCTGGGAGCGACCTTGATCTGTGCTTGCACCGGCATTGGGAACAACACGGAACCTGCAAAAATCAATCCGACCAAGAGGCACACCAGTAGCGTTTTGTTCATGGACAGGCAATCCTTAGTAGTCTTTTCGGGAGCGAGGGATGAGCGAGGGGAGGGGGGAGGGAGCCTGACGATCGCCGCTCGAGATTTCTATCTGCAGCGCAAGAGTAGGAGGCACAGTTGTCTCAAACAACTGGTTGTGAGGCCAGCTTTGGAGCAGGTGCTATCGTGTCCCTCATGGCCAAAAACGAACTGTCCTGCTTATGTGAAAATTGCAAGCGGCGCGCGCCCTAGAAAGACTCAAGGGCGCGGCACGCAAACCCGTTTTAAGCCGCAACCTGTCGGCCACCGCCTACTGCGATTTTGACGTGAACCCGCCATAGGTCAGATAGGCGCCGAGGATAAGTGTTATCGCGGCTTTCAGGTAGAAAAGCGGTACCGGGTGACCACATCCGAGGTAACATGCCGCTGTCCACTGTGCCGGCAGGAACAGAATGAGCAGGCCTTTGATCAGCGCTATCCAACCAACGAGGGTGACGACCACCGGCAGTACGCCGCCGCACCACACATTGTGGCCCAGCACCATCGCCAGGCCCATGGCCAGCGCGATGATACCGGCTAGGTACAGCGCCGGCGCGCATTGCACCAACCCCTTGATCATCTCCGGCGTCGCATGGCTGTGCACGAGCATAGCCAGCCCGACGACAACGCAGTAGAGCCCAAGCAACTTACTAAGAAATATCGTACGTGGTGACATTGTGTCCTCCGTATCAACAAAGCCCCAATTTCTGGTTTGACTTCCGACCTTGGCCACCACTCTATATCTCGCCGCCTCAACATACAATGCTCCGAGTGACCTCCATCACCGAACATCCGCTCCCACTGCGCTAGCCTCAACTAGGTCACTCCATGACAAAGATAAAGAAATTACTCCTCGCCCTTCTCGCCGTGTTTTTCCTCTTCGCCGCGCTCGCAGCTTATGCCAGCTTCCAGGTCCGCGCCACTTCCGCCGAGCGCGTCCGCACCCTTGCCGGAGACAATCTGATTCCGCAGCCGATCGGCTCGGTGCATCACGCAATCACCATGCGTCGCCCTCCTCGCGAGGTCTGGCCTTGGCTGGTGCAGATGGGCTCCGGCCGCGCCGGGTGGTATTCCTACGACTTCATTGATAACGGCGGACACCACAGCTCCGAACGCATCCTCCCCGACCTGCAAAACATCCGTGTGGGCAGCGTGTTCCCTGCGCTCCCCGGCGCGAAGGACGTGTTTGTCGTTGCACAGTGTGAGCCGGAACACAGCTTGGTTCTTTCCTGGCGCTTGCCCAACGGCCGGTATCAGGTCACTTGGGCCTTTGTCCTCGAACAGCCGCAGCCTGGCCAAACTCGCTTGATCGTACGTGGCCGCGTGGCCGCAGGCTATCATCCCTTCGGCCTGCCGCAATGGCTTGCCGCGCCTCTGGGTCGCGTGGCGCATTTCATCATGCAGCGCAAGCAGCTTCTCAACATCGCCCGCCGCGCCGAGGCCTCTCCCAGCGTCGGGCCACCCATCCCGCCGTTGTAGAGGCCGCCTTCTGAGGCGGGCCGCTCTTGACGTTCTCTGTGCAAGTCTCTTTTCCGCATTCGGGAATGTCGGCGCGCCGACAATGTCAATTGATGTTGTAGTAAACGCAGGCGTTAGAAAAGCGGGTTTGCAGTTCACAGCCGACAGTTCACGGTTTGTGTAGGGGCCGCCTTCTGAGGCGGGCCACTCTTCCTCCAACCGGTTGGAACCTCCGGGAATTGAATGATGGACAGGATCTGCTTTGTTTTTGCCTCCTGATCGCTGGTTGCTGGTCGCTGATAGCTGTTTCAGAGCCCCACCCCCCTGTTTTTGCGTATGTACGGGAATAATTAGACTTACGGGAGAATTTCTTGGATGTACGGGAATGATTGGACTTAGCGGTGCATCTATGAGTACCCTTCGCAAGAAACGCTCTGGGCAAGCGGGAATGATTGGACTTAGGAGGGCAGTGGCGAGTGGCCCTCCTCCGCTGAAGCTTCGGCGGGCAAGCGTGTAGCTAGTGGCGAGCAAGCGGGGAGTGGATGAGTAGCCCTTCGCGAAGATCGCTCTGGGTAAAGGACTGGGGCGGCCCGAAATGGCACAAGAGCAGCGTCCCCGCAGCATAACAAATGGAGCATAGCACATTATTTACCACTTGTCAATTCTATTTATGGGGTACTAGTCTCGAAACTGGTACGAGGTGAGGGCGGAGAAAGGAAAGGCACGGGCCCGTCGTTTCAAAGCCCGCGAGTTTTGACCACGCGCCAACGGTTAAAAAGGGCTAGGGGCGGCCCTGCAGCTCAATAGGCGGCGGGTCGAGCTTTACATAGCCCGGAATACTTGCGATGCCTTGATCCACGTGGATGTGATTCGGATGTGGCCCCTTCCGGACCTGCCGGCATCTCTCGTATTCTCGCCGGGTTTGGAAAAGAACGTATCCCTGTCCATCGAAGAGGACACCGGGAAACTCCTCGAGAGGGTGGTACCACAATCCGTTTTCACGATACCGCGCTTGCACTGCGCCCACTTTGTATTTCGAGTTTAGTTTCCTACCTGTAATTCGTCCCTGCTCTTTCATTGATAGCTACTCCGTGATTGCTGTTGATTGAGGGGCCTCTAATTGCACTTCGCGGGATGCAAAGAGGGTCGACAGGATTCCTATCCGGCAGCGTTCCTGGCGCTCTCTCTCCTGGGCGAGGTCAGGGTCCTCTACGACACGTTCCGGGCCATCCGCGGCGGTCTCGGGAGACCGCTGCTCAGCGGCCGCGAGCTGTTGGTCCTGGTAGTGAAGCAGCGAGTGGACAGCGAGCCATATCTCGTACCGCTTTGCGAAAGAAGAAGCCAGCGTCGTGTCTCGATTCTCGAAAGCGTGTCGTTGACCTGCAAACTTTGGAAAAGCCGTCGAGTAATAAATAACCAGAATGCCTTCTTCCATTTCAGCTTCCGAGGCAATTAGAACGGGATTGTCCGGCCAGCCTAGCTGTGTCCACTTGGGATCGTCGGGACCGTCGACCGCCACCGTCCTGAACGGCGGCAAGCTCACTCGTCGATCAGCAGGGCGCGATTCGGGAGCTGCAACGATCCTGAAAGGTCTCTCGTCCACCAAGACGGGAAGACCGAGGCGCGTGAGCTCCACACGCAAGACTCCGCCGTGACCAGGCTGGGCGCTATTCGAGCCTTCGACTATCGCTCTCATGCGCCCACCTTGCAATGGGGTGGAGCCCCTCAAAACTAGTTGATCGCCGACGATTATGTTGATTCTTGAAGTCCCAGGGGCGTTCGGATTGTGGTAGGTGCTGTTCGCGTCCGTTATGATTCTCAAATACCGTCGCTGTTCGGGATAGAAGGTGATGGTGTCATCCTCGTCCCAGAGGAACCGAATGTATGTTGGGGGTTCATGTAGCTCAATTGGCTCGGGCGTTCGCTTAGTCCTGCGACGTTCCGTGGGGCGAACATTTCCTTGGCCGCTACCCGCCATTCCGCCGACGGCCTGCCCCAGTTCTACGCCGTGAATGCGAAGCAGACGGGCGACTTCGTTCCTCATATGTTGAATTGCGTTTTCGTCCTGTTCCTGAGCGCCTTGTTGCCGAGCTTCGTCATTCAGTTTTGTGAGGATGTCGTCAGATTTTAGAGCCTTTACCAGCTCTTGTTGAATGAGCTCCCTCACCTTTACCTCGCGTTGCGCCTCACGATTCGAGACAAATAGTTGACGCTTCGATGTCGGGCTAAGATGATTGCAATCGATGTGGCATATTAGCCGTTGACTCAGAAATGGGAGTTCCGCGTCCTTGCGGATCAATAGCTGCGAAAACTCGCCCTGGTATTGCCCATTGAGTGTTAGGACGACCGGCTTACTGGGATTGACAAACGCTGCACTGGGCTTCTTATTCGCCCTCGTCGGTTGTTCGAGAACCCAGTATTCGATCCCGATCCGTCCGAAATCTCCCAAAGAAACGCTAAATATGGGCACGTTGTGGGACAATGTCGGACCGGTCCTGTCATCACCGTCATCTACCGCGCCGTTGAGAGCGTTCCTTGAACCCTTGATTACGCGGCGGTAGTCGTGAACTCGGTCGTCTAGCCAAACGGGCATGATCGGATCGAATAGAGTTGTGTTCAAGCTACCGTACAGGCTATTGGGGCCGAGTGGTGAAGGGTACCCACTCAGGTCATAGCCAAAATGTCTGACTAGAGTGCCTTGCGGGAAGTCAAGGGCGGTCAAATCCTCTATGCTTGCCAATTGTCCGTCCTGCAAGACCAGATAGACGTAATGGCCGGTTTTGAACTGTTCAGCGGGAAGATCGAGAAACTTCACTAGGGTGAATGCGAGAGGGCGATCAGCATACCTGCAAGCTATAAGCGAATACCTGCTGAAGGCGAACGTGCTAGAGCCGCCTTGACCGTAGGCCCCGACGAGGTAATGTTTTTGAAGTTTATTGCTCTCGTTCAGGCTAAGGATGGTTCGCCTGACGTCCTCGGGGGTGATCCCGATACCGTGGTCTCTTACTTCTATGATGCGGCTCTCCCGGCCCTCTCCTGCTTCCATCCGAATGGAGACCCGTTGAGCAAGTGAGCGCCGTTGTGCGGGGGTCATTGCACTGAGGCCGTTCTCAGCAACACCGAGCCAGGCCACTGCCGCTTCTCTGGGGGACCGACATTCAGGCAGTCCACTATGCCGCTGGTACTCAAGCTCCAGAATGCCATCCATGCCGTTCGTAAGGCGTTCGACGGCCGACCGTGCGGGATCGGATGAGACTTCAATGGTGCCCCGATTGTTTTCTCTACCGACTGGCAGCCAACCTGTTCTGTGAGCGCCTTGAAATCGTCGAAGGGCAGCTTCTACGGCGGCCACTGAGTTGGCGCTTTGCAATTCTCTGTAAAATTCCGCCGGAGTCATTTTTCGTCACTCCTTGATGAATCGGCCAATGGAGGCCTGAACGTAGTCGCCTCTGGCTTCGATGGAAATCCAACGCCGCCGCAATCTCTCAGCAGCTGCGCCCGTTGTGTTGCTTCCCGCAAAAGGGTCTAACACTAGGTCGCCGGGTTTGGTGAGCAGTTTGATGAAAAATTCCGGAAGGCCCGGGTGCATCCTTGCTGGGTGCAATTCAAGCCCGTGTTTTCTGCAATATAGCTGGTAGTCGTCGCCATTCCCGGTATTTGAGAAACTGAGAACATTTGATGGAATTGCCCCGTTATTGTTGGTGAGGAACGATTTTTCACCAATTGTATGCTGCGAGGGGCGCTTGCCAGAGTTGTACTTCCCAGTCCTCAGAAGCCTGAGCATCGACGGGCTGTATGGCTTCAAGACGTTTCGATTGTCCGCGTATGGGCGCTCAGTTGCAGCCATCCACCATAGGTGCGTATATGAGTCCTTCAGTCGGATGCGTTCTACGTTGACCCACTGAGCGGGGCTGGGGAGTCGGGCGGGGTTGTGACAGATGAACTGTTGGGCCAATCTGAGATCGCCCTGTCTGAGGAACTTTAGAAGGCCTTCTAGGGCGAGGGTTGACATTACGGGTTGGCCGGGCTCCCATGCATTGCCCATCTCGACAACGATAGACCCTGTCGGCGTTAGCATCTGCTTGAAGAGCGGAGCAAACCTTGCGAGCCAATCCGTATATTCTTCGCCCTGCAGATTTCCGTAAGCCTTCTTCGTATTGAGTGGGAAGGGCGGCGACGTGAAAATAAGTTGAGCCTTGCCTACGTATTGTCTTGCTTTTGAGGACTTGAAAAAGTCCTCGACGTTGCAACAGTAGATTCTTCCGCGTCTTGTTCGGAATGCCGGCCTACTTGCGGAGTACAATGCTGTTGTGTTCTTTGCAGCGGTCTTAGGTTCGTGGTTCCGAACACGAGCTGAGGAGTCCGAACGAGGGGTAGGGGTTGGCATAGAAAGTCAGTAACTTGATGAAAGTATATCCAATTATCGTTTAAGATGTCGAATCAACTTGGGCGGGTAACCAAGATGCGGGCAACGACTCTTGGCGTCGCACTCTCGTGGCTTTTGGGCGATGCTCCGCCCGGGCCCCGCGCCTTATTAAATGGGGTCGGCGAGAAGAGTCGTCCAGGCCCGGTTGAAATCACCGGGAGGAGAAAGAGTTTGGGGAGTTTTTGTGTTGGGGAGCGGTTGTGTCGGACATGAATGTCCGACCCCCTAAAGAGCAAGAGGGGCCCTCCGCAGAGTCCCATCGAGGCTCAGGGCAGGCGGGATGACGGAGGAGAGACGTCCAGGCCCGGTTGAAATCACCGGGAGTTGAAGGTATTTAGGAAGATTTTTGTTTTGGTGCTGGCTGTATGTCGGAGCTGAAGCTCCGACCCCCTAAAGAGGAAGAGAGATCCCTCCACTCCACGGCCCGACGCGCCATAATTCGGCGCGAAAGAGAAAATCGTGCCGCTCCGGTCCCTTCGGCTCCGCTCAGGGCAGGCGGGATGACAGGGGGAGAAGAGCGGCCCGCCTCGGCCTTTCGCCGTGCTCAGGGTAAAAAGGCGGGCCCTACACAAGAAAGAGAGCCCAAGAGCGGGGCTAAAGCCCCACACCTACATGGGCATCGGAAAGAGCTAAGAGCGGGTTGTATTCGAACACCTTTCCA
>Ga0074046_10004142_pt1 | contig 11930 bp, 11 predicted proteins | sample BogForMeECP23OM3_FD_94441 | JGI IMG/M metagenome (GOLD analysis project Ga0074046, IMG submission 94441) | Bog forest soil microbial communities from Calvert Island, British Columbia, Canada - Bog Forest MetaG ECP23OM3 | ecosystem: Environmental > Terrestrial > Soil > Wetlands ...
AGCCAAAATAAATATGAAAAAACTCCTTTGCGCATTATGTGCTGGAGTCGCTTTCCTGAGCCTGGGCTTAAGCGTTGCGAAAGCTTGGTCCCTTGAGGAGGCATCCAAAGATTATAAAGGAACAGAAATTAAAGTAATCTTCCTCGATCGCCCCGGTTACAGGGCGACGATCAAGATGTTGCCGGAATTTGAACAAAAGACCGGCATCAAGGTTTCTTACGAAATCGTCCCGTACGAAAGCACCCGCGAAAAAGAGGTGCTCGATTTCAGCGCTCAAGGAGATCTCTCGATCGCGCTTGTGGACCTTGTCTGGATCGGCGAGTTTGCCGAGTCAGGCTGGATCGTGCCGATCGACGAACTCGAAAAGAAGTTTCCGAATCTGACTGACCCGGATCTCGATCTGAACGACTTTTTCCCACTCCTGCTGAACGCCTTCGGCTCGTGGAATAACACGGTGTATGGTCTGCCGTTCGATAATTATTCCGGACTCCTCTTTTACAACAAAACAATGCTCAGCCAAGCCGGATTCGACAAACCTCCGGAAACATGGGACGACCTCTTGAACGTTTACGGGCCGAAATTGACGGGAACTGGAAAGTTCGCCTTTGCTCTGCAATCGCGCCGCGGCGAAACCCAATCGTGCGACAGTTTCATGCGGTTCATCTGGCCCTGGGGCGGCTCCCTTCTGGATGCAAAATTCAAACCTAACCTGACCGATCCGAAAGATCAGGAAGGACTCGAGTTCCGGCAGAAACTCGAGAAAATCATGCCTCCGGGAATCGTCGATTTCGACCACAACGAAGCGGTGAATGCGCTAGCGCAGGGACAGGTCGCAATGATTACGGAATGGTCGGCGTTTTATTCGACGCTCACGGACCCAAAAACTTCAAAGATCGTCAATGACCTGGCGATCGCTCCGGAGCCGAAAGGCCCGGCCGGACGCAAGCCGGCCCTGGGTGGTTTCTCGCTCGCCGTAGCAAAGCAGGCAGACGACAAGAGACAGGGGGCCGCCTGGCTTTTTATTGAATGGATCACGTCGAAGGCGAAAGCGAAAGAATACGTCGAAAACGGCGGAGTCAGTGGACGCCAATCGACCTACCAGGACAAAGACTTTGTGGCGAAATATCCATTCATCCCACCAATGGTCGAATCGTGGCAGCAAGGTGTGCCGGAATTCAGGCCCCGGTTCGCAGAATGGCCGCAACTGTCCGAAATCATTGCCGAGTGGGGTACAAAGATGCAGGATGGCCAGGCGACAGTTCAGCAGGCTTCCGACGAAATCGACAAGCGCGTCGAAGATGTCCTAAAAAAGGCCGGTTATTACGACGGCAAAAAGACACTGGCTCAATAATCGATTGAGCAGAGCAATCACTTCGGCCCCGCATCCGCGGGGCCTTAACGTGTTTGTGCGATTAATGCCTCGGTGTTGAGACAAAACCGCCGTGAACGCCAATAAACCCAGGAAAACCTATTCGACTGGTGCGTTCTTTTTCGTGGCGCCGGCGGTCGTGGTTTTGCTCGCTGTCGGCATATTCCCGTTGCTGTTTGCCGTCGGGGTCTCGTTTCATCAATTCCTGCTGCCGAAAGTCCACTGGAGCGGGAACTTTCTTGGGGTCTGGCCGATCTACGACGCCCCGATCAGCTGGTTCGACAATTACATCGCCATTTTTCAGGATGACTCGTTTCGAGACGCGCTCACCCGGACCTTTCTTTTTCTGGTGATTAACCTTCCGTTGGAACTCGTCCTGGGCCTTGGGATCGCTCTGCTTTTGCATCAGCAGGGGAACGAATTCCTTAGAAAGTTCTGCCGCGTTGCGCTCGTCGTCCCGATGGCAACCACCTTCGCAGTCGTCGGCCTGACAGGGCGGTTGTTGTTCGACGGCAACTATGGCGTCCTGAACTATATCTTGAGCCTTGTTTTCCACTCGCGCCCGGATTGGCTGGCCGACCCGAACCTCGCCTTTTTTGCGATCTCGGTGATGGAAGTTTGGCAATGGACCCCATTTTGCGCACTGGTCCTTTTTTCGAGCCTGACAATGGTGCCACCCGAGATCGAAGAGGCGGCAAAGCTCGAGACCGCCCAATGGTGGCAGGTGCTGTGGCGGGTCCAGCTCCCTTTTATGCTTCCCGGCATTACCGCGATCCTGATCCTGCGGACGGCGGACATTCTCAAACTTTTTGACGTCGTGTACATCATGACCAAAGGCGGTCCCGGCTCCGCAACGGAGCTCATCAGCCTGTTCGTGCAGCGGATCGGATTTCGTGCGTTCGACCAGGGGGTCGCGTGTGCGCAAGCGATCGTTCTGCTGATCATCGCTATCGTCCTTTCCCGCATCTATATCAGACTCGTTTACAAAGAGGTCTGAGAACCATCGGTATGGCCAAATCCCATTTTAAAGCAGGTTCCGCGCTGCAACGATCTCACTGGGGACATTTCATCCTGCTGCTGTTCGTTATTGTTGTCTGCGTCTTTCCGTTTTACTGGATGGTCACAACCTCATTTAAAGAGCAGGCGGCAATCCTATCCTCCACGCCACAATTTATTTTCCGACCGACACTCGATAACTACATCACTGCGGACCAGAAATTTAATATCGGCGCATGCCTCCTGAACTCGCTGATTGTCGCGCTCTCAACGACCGCGCTTTCGCTGATCCTCGGCACACCGGCCGCTTATGCGATCGCGAGATTCGAGTTTAAAGCGAAAAAGGACCTCTGGTTCTGGTTCATCAGCAATCGAATGATCAGTCCGATCGTTGTCGCGCTACCCTTTTTCCTGCTCGCGAGACAATTCAAACTGCTCGACACGCAGCTAGTCCTGATACTCATCTACCTGACCTTCAACGTTCCGATCGTTGTCTGGATTTGCACGGACCAGTTTCGAAACATCCCGAAGGAACTCGATGAAGCAGCAACGCTCGAAGGGTACAATTCTTTCGGAATCTTTTGGCGCATCGCTTTGCCGTTGGCTGTCCCCGGAATCGCGGTGTCGGCAATCTTCAGTTTCATATTCTCCTGGAACGAACTTCTTTACGCCCTGGTGCTTACTCGCACGAACGCAAAAACGGCCCCGGTCGTCGCCACCAGCTTTCTGAGCGGATACGAGACGCCATGGGGCCAGATTATGGCAACTGGCACGTTGGTGGCTCTGCCCGTCATCATTTTCAGCATCATCGTCTCCCGCCAGCTCGTGCGCGGTCTCACGATGGGTGCGGTGAAGTGAAGTGTATCGGCTTGCCCTACGAAGCCTTGGCGTAGTAGGGCGTGTCGGCCAGAGTGGAGCGGCAACAAGTAAGTACAGACAGGCGGCCGAACCAGCTACCTCAGTAGCGTGAGGTCCGTAAATGGCAGAGCGCCCCGGTGGGGCGCCAGAACGCCTGTCCGCAGTTTGGTCTAAACGCCTACTCTGCTCAGGCCTCCACACGGGCGATCGTCAGAATTGGAATTGGTATCAACTTTTAAAATATATGTACTGATCGCAGGTCCGGCGACGTGATCGCGAGTCTTTCAAGAATCTCCCAAGAATTATAATAACATTACAAACAAATGTTGTACACAATCAAATAACTCTATAGTATTGACGTTATGATTGTTTGTCATGCAGCGCTGTTCGCGATTTTGTGGGCTTCTATCAGGACAGAAGCAATTGGCCAGCCCGGCGACTCCTCCGATGCAGCACGCAATCTCGCGCGACAGGCGGCTCCGTACGCAACCGACGAATATTGCGGATCCTTCGTTTACAGGAACATTGAATACTACCTATTCGTTCTTGAACAGAACGAGCTTTCCGGGCTTGTCCTCATCCGGCAACAAGCGGGTTCCGAGCCAATCATTATCGACGCCGACACCTCCTTTTTCCCGGTCAGGAACGGACAAGAACCTGTCCTCGACAAGGTTGTCCTGGATGGAGTCGAAGTCCTGCTGCAGAAACGGGCCGTTTCGAAAAAGAGCGGCGAACCAATCGCAAACTCGACCCGGTATACAGAGGTCAGCTTCATAGGGGATGCAATCGACCGAGTTGTCTACCCGATCACCGGGTTCCGGCTAGAATCGGACGCCACACGCCAGATTTTGCAACGTCTTCGAACCGGCTCCGCGGTTGAAGTCGCGCCCAAGACGGCGCCTCCCGGATCGATCATTGTCAGTCCGACGACCTTTTCGCGTTCCGGCCCAGTTTATCTGGGGCACGCCGGCATCGTTGGGCCAGACGGTTCTATCTACAGTGCGGACGCAAGGTTCGGTGGTGCCTGGACCAAAAATGTTTCGGTTGCAGAGTGGCTGAAGCGGTTCGCTGGGAAAAACGGCTGTTATGCATTTGTCCTGCGAGCGCCTCTGAAGGCAGACGCTCAGAATTCTAGACCGCCTGTTCGATTAACCCGGATCGCTCCATGAACCGCCGCGGCGCGCGGCGCATTATTCAATTAGCCGCGATGACGATAACATTATATATTCTTGGTTGCGACGACGAGCCGGATGATGAATCCGGAGTTCCGTCCAATCCTTCACAGCCTGGTCAGAGAGATCTCGCCCAGGCGGATCAGATCGCAAATGCCGCCAGTGGCAATTCAATCGCTCCGCGAAGCAACAATACCACGACGGCCCAAGGGAATGGTGATCTCGGGGTTTTGGGAGGCGACGCGAATCAGAACCAGCAAGCGTTCCGCGAAAAATATGGTCTGACCGATCCGACCCAGGATCAGCTGTCACAATGGAACGAATACGACGCAAGACTCACGGCCTATTCGGACAAGGATCCGGATTGGCAATATCCTACCGCCGCCGCCGCAAACTGGATGGGAACCACCTGGACAAACGGCGATCCGCTTGCAGTTGAAGGAACTACGGTATCGGTGGACTTCAGCCGGATTCCGCGCGGTTCCCTCATCTACATTCCCGCGTTGAACATGTACGCGGAAGCGAACGACACCGGTGCGACTGGGATGTGGGCCAGTTCCGACGCCGGCCAGATGGACTACGACTCAAACGGAGTAGGGCGGGTGGACGTCTATAACCTCGCGGGAGACCGAACTTCAAGACAGGTCGAACAGGATCTTCAGAACCAGGTAGGAAGCAACGAGTACGGACAGATCTACATCGTTCACCGAGGGCCTGGCTGGAAAACAGGAGGAAACTAAGATGGGAAGTTTAAAGTGCCTACTATTTGGAGCAGGTTTACTGATGTGCTGGACGGCGTACGTCACGATTGCGCAAAACCCGCCGCTGGCAGGTGATCCGTACGTCCCTAGAGGAAAATCGACAAGCCCGGATGGGACACTCGAATGGAAAGTCGATTCGGCCGCGCGAATCCGTTACAGGCTAATCAACGTTCAGACCGGCAAGGAGCTGGCGTCGGTCAACGCCTATTACCCCGAAGCGAACAGCTCAGACCTCCAGTACGCGAAAGCGATCGGGGTCTTCTGGAACGAAGAGGGAACCGTCGTCGCCCTGGACGAGCTGAACCGGCGCCGGGCAGGCAACCTCTATTTTTTCATTCTCCGCGCCGGAATGGTCACCGAGATTCGTCCCGAGAAGCTGATACCACTTCCCGTCGACGCGGACGAGGGTCGTCTCGTCGTCGACCCGGGGTGGATCTCTCCAACCACGATCCGGGTCCGGCAAGCAGTGAAAACAAAGAAAGGCGACTTCTCGAGCAAATATTTCAGCATCGATTTTATGAACCCCGACGCGCCGAAAGTTCAACCGGCGGGATAGCGCGGGGATGGACAGGCGAGACGCCTATCCTACTTTAGCTCGGTCCCTACCGGCGGGAGGTCAGCGCTTCGTTCGCGCGCAAAACAGAATACACGCGGGACGCGTATGCTACAGTCCGGCGTTGCGACGTCAGCCGGGCGTCCGAATTCGCGCACGGAACTCGGAACCTCGAACATTGAACTCTTGCTACGGCTCGAGCGTGACTTTCACCGACGTCAGACCGGAGATCACCAGTTCGATTCCTTTTTGATACTCACTCAATGGAAGACGGTGAGTCACAATTTCATCCATCGGCAACAGACCATCCTGAATCATTCGGATTGCAACCGGATAACAGCGCGGACCAAGGTGCGACCCGTGCACGTTCAGCTCTTTGGTATCGCCGATGATTGTCCAGTCAACTGTGACTTTCTCGCGCATGACGCTGAACTCGACGAACGTGCCAAGCTTGCGAATCATCAAGAGACCTTGCTCAACCGCTGATGGATGCCCGGTTGCTTCGATGTAGACATCGCAGCCGTAGCCGCCGGTTAATTCGAGGACTTTTTTTATTGCATCTTCCTTCTTCGGATTGATTCCCAGATCCGCACCGGTTCGTTGCGCGACTTCAAGCCGGTCATCGCTCAAGTCGAGCGCGATAATGCGGTCAGCACCCTTCATTTTGGCGGCGGCAACCATACCGAGCCCAAGAGGACCACATCCGGCAATAACAACCGTGTCCTGGAACTTTAGGTCTCCTCGTTCAACCGCGTGAATCGAACAGGCCAACGGCTCGATGAAAACCGCATGATGCAACGGGATTGAATCCGGCACCTTGTAATTGAGAGCACCGGCCGGAAAAACCATGTAGCTGGCCCACGAACCAAAGGTCCGCTGACGGAAGCCATAGATGTCATGCACGCTACACATCCAATAGGCCCCAGACTTGCAGTATCGACAGTTCCAGCAAGGAACGATCTGTTCGCTGATGGCGTGATCCCCGATTTTCAAGCCGTATAATTCAGCTGCACCATCCCCAAGTCCAACCACTTCCCCGACGAACTCATGGCCGGGCGTCACCGGAGCCTGGCAATAACCGACCCGGTTTTCATCACCCCAGAAAAGAGCTGCACCGGTATAACACTTAATGTCGCTGGCACAGACTCCGGTAGACTGCACCTTGAGCAGAACTTCGCCCGGGCCAGGCTTCGGCACCGGCCGTTCTTCGAACCGGTAATCGTGCGGTCCATGCGTCATCACGGCCGGCATTGTTTTTGGTAGTTTGTCGACGATCGCACTCATTGGAGATTGAAATGGTTTGGGGGTTGATTGTTGTAACCGGCTAGGCTATCAGGCGGCACGGAATAGCGGCTCCGTCGGCATCAAACAAATAAATCCTGTCGGCCGGAAAATAAAGTGTCACGCGTTCGCCGCGGGTCGGTCCGCGGGAACCATGGAGTTTGACCATTATCAGCGGGATTTGCGGCGCGACCTCGACATGGAGATAGGTCTCCCCGCCGAGGTTTTCGACAATGTTGACCACGCCCGGTACCACGGTATTCCCAGGCCGGTTCTCCAGCTCGACGTGTTCAGGCCGGATGCCGACAGTGACGGTTTGGCCCGGTCGCACCGAGTCGGCGACCACCGGCAGTTCCAGCTTTCCGAGCCCTTCCACGTTGACCGAGGTTCCATTCGAACTTGGAGAGGCGACCGCGCTAGCCAGGAAATTCATTTGCGGTGAGCCGATGAAACCGGCAACAAACATGTTCACTGGTCGCTCGTATAGAGCCATTGGAGAACCGACCTGCTCGATCCGGCCATCCTGCAAAACAACGATCTTGTCGGCCATTGTCATGGCTTCCACCTGGTCGTGCGTCACGTAGACCACCGTGTTCTGCGTGTCGTAGTGCAGGTTGAGAAGTTCGACTCGCATCCGGACGCGCAACTTCGCATCCAGGTTGGAGAGAGGTTCATCGAATAGAAACAGTTTCGGTTGTTTCACGATACAACGACCAATTGCGACGCGCTGGCGCTGTCCTCCAGACAACTGTTTCGGTTTGCGCTCAAGGAGTTCATGAAGGCGAAGAAGGTTCGCTGCACGCTCAACGCGCTTGCGAATGTCGTTTTTTGAAAGCCCCTGAAGGCTCAAACCGAACGCAATATTGTCGTACACGTTCAGGTGCGGAAAAAGAGCATAGTTCTGAAACACCATTGCGACGTTCCGTTTCGAAGGGTGGACGTAGGTGATATCCCGGCCATCGAGCACGATTTGTCCGCTGGTAACTGCTTCCAAACCGCAGATTGACCGAAGCAGCGTACTTTTGCCGCACCCGGACGGTCCGACGAACACGACAAATTCGCTTTTTTCAACCTTGAGGTCGATATTTTTGAGCGCGTGAAAAGAATCGTAATGCTTCTCGATTTGATTCAATTCTAGATAGGCCATAGGGGATGCTTTATGTATTTGTGTCGCGGGGTACCCGGACCTCGCACAACGCGCCCGGCCGACTTCAAAAGGGATGGGAAACAGTTGCTCAATTTCGGAGAATCTGCTCGCTAATTTCCAGCCTTTTTTGGAGATTTCGGTTTTGCGCGGGATCGCATTTGTCCGGAGTTAGTTTCGTGGCCCTTCACCTCGCTGGTTAGCATTTCGCATGTCGTACAAGCTGCCTTTCATCCTCCTGGCTTTACAATACCTGACAATCACCGCGGTGGTCGCGGAGCCACCAATCACTGACCCGATTGCGGACTATCTTGCGATGAATGTGCCGGACCGCGTTGCGAATGTCGGGAGGTTGTTGGTGCTGAAAAAAGTCGAGGTCGACTTGGACGGAAACGGTAAGAACGACGTTTTCGTGGGAACGTGGTACCGCAACTCCGGGCCGGACACCTGGCTCTGGGCAGGCTACGCGCCGATCGAAGGTGGATTTAGACGCATCACTCCCGCAGACTCTGATATTTTGATCGACTTTGATGGAATCTATGTCGGTTTCCTACCAGACGTCGGCCGCCAGGGAATGGCGCAGGCGTACAGCCTGGAGTTAACCAACAAAGACCGAGACCAATCGAATATGATCAGCGACCTGTCGTTCTATTATATCGACAACGGCGTGCTTGTGCAGCAGGGCACTGGAGCGTTGGACCGGGACGACCCGGATCAGGAAGCCAAATTCGAATATTACTTCGGTCCAAACCGAAAAATTTCGGGAACACCAAAAATCGAATCGTTCACGGTATTCGACCTCGCGCAACGCGGCTATCACATCCCCCTTTGGCACCCGACAGGGAAGTAAGAAGGAAAAAGTAAGAATGCGGAAGTAGGAAGAGAACGTTGCCGGGCACGGTAGCAGCCGCGTCTCGAGTGTATTCCTTTTGAGGCCATGACGGATGCGGGCGGTTCACACGCTGGGGGTGACCGCCACGGCCGGACAGCAAATATATGCTATTTCACCGGTGCGACGGGGATCCGGTTTGTAACCGTCGTGCGATCCAGATCGTATAAGTTATTGGATGCCGACGCGCTGCCAGTGTCGCCCCGACCGGGCACATTTTAAACTCGTGCAATTCGAGGCATTCGGTATTAATGTGGGACTGAGGTAGCTTATGAAACGAATTCTGATCTACAGTTGCGCCGGGCTAATGATGAGCGCGGGTGTCGCTTTTGCGCAGCAGTTTACGACAACGCCGCGAGCCGTCCCGCAGCCCCAGCCGTCGCGTCCCGCTGTCGAACAGAATTCGAACTCCTCATGGTTCAAAAAGTTCATCGCGGCACCGAACAAATTACAGCTTCTGAACCCGTTTGCTCCGCGACAATACGGAAGCGGCGAAGAGGTCGTTGTGGCTAACCCTCAAGATCCGAAGGAACGACCTTACGCCGTCCGACTGATTTCGTTCGAGTTTTGAGCTGATTTGGATTGTTTCGGCGCAACTCGGGAACCCGCCAACGTCTGATTCAGGTGCAACCGGTGCCGGCAATAGATCCGCCGCGTGTCGGGATTTTTTGTCCGACATTTCTCAAGCCAGAAATGCTGCATGTGTACCGCCAAGTCGCCGGGCTCAAGAACGTTGAGCCGGTCGTTTTGGCCTTCAAACGAGAGAACGCCGACCGGTTTCCGTTTGATCCCGTCCAATTGGTGGATCGCTCTTTGTTTCGGTGGCTGCGCCGGATCGTCGATGTGCAGATCCGAAGGGTCCCGCAGCAAGCGTATCCAAGTGAGGTTCGATCTCTGGGGCAGAAACTTGCCGCGGCGCGGTGTGAACTACTGCACATCTATTTCGGTAACAACGGTCTGTTTTGGCTTCCATTCATCCGCAACGCTCACTTGCCCGTTATAGCATCTTTTCATGGCGCGGATGTTCACGTTAACGTTCGTTCTGCGGCCGCGAAACGGATGCTTCTGCGGCTGTTTGCCTCCAGCGCGCTTGTACTAGCCCGGTCCGAATCGCTTTCCACCTCGCTCCAGGAGCTCGGATGCCCAACCGTGAAAATTCGAATTCACCGAGCGGGAATCCCGCTCGACACCTTTGACTTCGTCGCGCGGGAACAACCGGCGGACGATGCCTGGCGACTCGTTCAGGCTTGCAGGTTGATCGAGAAAAAGGGGCTCGAATCGACATTCGAAGCGTTCGCTTTTTTCGCAGGTCAGCACCCGAAATCCAGGTTAACCATCGCCGGCGACGGACCGTTACGCGGCCACCTGGAGCACTTGGCGAGCAATCTCGGGATAAAGGACCGGGTCCGATTCACCGGGTTCATCCGTCAGGCCGATCTGCAACTTCTTTACAGCGAGAGCCATATCTTTCTGCATCCAAGCGAACAAAGTGCGGACGGCAACCGCGAAGGCATCCCAAACAGTCTGCTCGAGGCGATGGCAACCGGGCTTCCCTGCATCGCAACCCGGCACGGTGGCATCCCGGAGGCGATCACCCACATGGAATCCGGAATCCTGGTCGAAGAATCTGATCCTGCGGCAATTGCCGGATGGCTTCAGCGCCTGGCGAGCGAAGCCCCTCTTCGAAGCTTGATTGGGAAACACGGAGCGCAAGTCATCAAAGAAAAGTTCGATCTCGCAACGCAGATCGATAAACTTGAAAACATTTACTTGGGCCTGCGTAAGCAATGATCACCCCAGGCGGCTACTATCCGGTCGCACCTGCGGTGCTGAAGAGCACCCCCCAATGTCCAGTCACAACCTGAGCATTTTCCTCCGATACTCTTCGTCGAGGCGATTCTCGATGCGGTCCACTTCCGCTTGCGGCATCGCGACATTGCCGCCCAGCGAATGGGCTCCGACGAAAATTTCCGCGGCTTTCACAAGCATCGCCATAGCCACACGGACAGCATCGGCCGACGCGCCGATCGTGATTACGCCGTGGCTCCCGAGAAGGATGACTTTTGGCAGTTTGCCCTGTTTCCGCTGGAACTGCTCGACCTCTTTCCGGATCCGCACCGCCAATGCCAGTCCCGGATCTTCGTAGGGGATCAGCAACGAAACAGGTCCACAGCAAACGACTTCATCGGGAAAACGTCTTTCGTTCGCAAACGATTCTGCCTGCGGAGAACACATGATCTGGTTCACGGGCACCGGATGCGTATGGCCTACATAGTTCACCCCAGGCAACGTCAGCAAATGAGCGTGAAAGAACGTTTCTACAGATGGTTTCAGCGCGGTTGGTCGGGCACGTGAACTGAGTAAAATCTCTTCGATCTCCTGTTCTGAAACGCTCTTTTGATCGAGAACCGTGAGCAACTTCTCAAAATAGCAGTGTGTCAGTTCAATCTCAGTAAGTGACCCGAGACTGCTCCCGCTCGATTTAACGGCAAACACTTTCTCGTCAATCCGGCCGGAAGTGTTCCCTTCCCCCAGAATCGTCCATTGGGCCTCGCCGAATTGTCGGGAGAGTTCGACAAGCCTCGCGCAAACGATGGCGGCATCTTGTTGCGACATAGATTAAACAAATGAGAAGCAGCAACCGCTCAGATTGTCCCGCAGAAATAGACTTTCAAACCGAGTTCATGCATCGCAGCCGCTTTCGCATACATCGCCGATTGCGCTCCGGCGCGGCTCGGAGCGTAGGCCACCTGAATATGATTGGATTTGTGCCGACCCATCATCTGATCACGGCTGATTCCTTGAAGGACGGCATGCATGATCGGCCACTGCGGTGTCGTCAGTTCCCAGCGCTCGTTCGTCTCCGCCTCGGGCAACTCGACAACCTCCGCCAAACCGGTATCGAAC
>Ga0074046_10004144_pt1 | contig 11924 bp, 13 predicted proteins | sample BogForMeECP23OM3_FD_94441 | JGI IMG/M metagenome (GOLD analysis project Ga0074046, IMG submission 94441) | Bog forest soil microbial communities from Calvert Island, British Columbia, Canada - Bog Forest MetaG ECP23OM3 | ecosystem: Environmental > Terrestrial > Soil > Wetlands ...
CGTGAGACTGTCCATGCAAGACATCGGGGGCAGGAGGCTGACCATTCAAATTGCCAAGCACGGCGCGGTACTTGGAATGGACTCCGTCTTATATGGAAGCCTCTCGGAATGGTCCGCAGATATCATCTATCCATCAAAGATCGGCCATATCGGCCGGGAGCAATTTTATCGTTTTGCGGAGCGGCATCCCGAGCTGTACCGCATTGCATCGCAGGAACTCATCGGCACGCTCCAGAGCGCCTGTTCTACTCTGCGCATCCTGGGACTGTCCTCCTGCGTCCGCAAGAGACTGGCATCGCAACTGTTGGCCTGGGGAGAGCGCGGCAGCAAAACCGGCGATCAAGCGCAGTTCCGCATGGTTCTGACGCATGCTCAAATTGCAGAATTTATCGGTGCGGTGCGTGAATCGGTTACGCGTGGACTGATTGCCTTCAAGCAACGCGGACTGGTGGAGATCCGGGGTTCCATGATGAGGATTCCCAGTACGACAGCTCTCAGGAGATACGCGGAGGGCGGTTAGTGAGGCCTGAACGCAAGACCTCCGTCTCATTGCAATTTCGCGGAGGAGACCAGAATCGATTTGGGAGCTTATGATTGCGTACTCATCGTCACTGATCGCTCAGCCTATGATTATGCGCACATAGCCAATGAGGCGAACCTGCTGGTCGATACGCGCAATGCGACGCGCGGGATCGAATCGCCGAATATCGTTCGTTGTTGAGCCCGGACACCAATAAGCAGCGCTCATTTCAAAATCAGACGGTCTTCGCGAAACAGCATCTCCATCCTGATGGCCCGACTTCTTCCGCTACAAACCGGCGAATCGAGGACATGACCATCGCAAGGAATCATTGATCGGTTCAGGGCGATCCATCCTAACTGCGCGAGCTTTCCAGCACCTGAGATTCTTAGCCCAGCCCGTGACACCCTCGCAAGCCCTGAAACTGACGTCGACAGTTTCGACATCGGCAGCGATACTTAGAACTTTTCCGTTGAAAATAGAGAAGTTAGTCCATTGGAATGTTTGGCATACTGCATGCATTTCCTCATAAGCGTGAGGATTGCAGTGATGTTAAGGAAATACCTTCCCTTGTTCTGCTTCATGATGGCATTGCCTGCCTTGGCGCAAGGCTCTGATGCCCTTGCCCCGCAAATCGGGATCATTGGGAACATCAGCGGTACGGTACAGGACATAAATGAAGATCTCGTTCCCGGGGCCACAGTCACGCTCCAATGCTCTTCCCCTTGCGAGAATCGCACGGCGACGGCCAACGACAACGCGGCATTTAATTTCCGTGGTCTCGAGCTCGGAGTTCCTTACCAGGTCCGCGTTTCCGTGAACGGTTTTGAGGATTGGACCTCTTCCGCCATTGTCCTCACCCCGAATGAGTCCGTTTTCTTTGTGACGGGAATCAAGTTAAAGGTAAGCGATCCGACGACGTCAGTTACCGTTTATGCCTCGACGCCGGAGATTGCTGCCGAACAGGTCCATATCGAGGAGCAACAGAGAGTTCTTGGATTCATTCCAAATTTCTATGTCGTCTATGATTCTCAAAACGCAGTGCCACTTACGACAAAATTGAAGTTTCAGCTCGCGATGAAGGTTTCTGCCGATCCGGTCACGGTGGCGGGAATCGCATTCATGGCGGGCGTCAGGCAAGCGGCAAACGGGCCCAATTACGGGCATGGCGCTGAAGGGTATGGCAAGCACTTCGGCGCTGAAGCCGCAGACGGATTCAGCGACATCTTGATTGGCGGCGCTGTCCTGCCTTCGCTTCTGCACCAGGATCCGCGCTATTTCTATCAGGGAACAGGAACGACCAATTCGCGGTTGCGTCACGCCCTGGCGAGCCCCTTCATTTGCAGGGGCGACAACGGCAAATGGCAGCCGAACTACTCAAGCCTCGGGGGCGATCTGGCTGCAAGCGCCCTCACGAATGCTTACTACCCACAATCGGACCGCGGTGCCGGAATGGTCTTTCAAACTTTTGGCATTAACACAGGCGAGCGTGAACTCGCTGCGGTGGTACAGGAATTCATCGTGCGCAAATTCACTCCCCACGCGCAGAAGGCTAAGTAACTTCATGCGCGGGAACGGAGTTGGGAGAAATGGGGATCGTAATGAACGGGAATCCATGCACAGAGCCACATCTTGAAGTGAAATGGCAGTCGATCGTTGAGGCCGGCAAGTCGAAGCTTCAGCGCCCGCAACTGGTGATGAAATGGGTTGCTTTCGCCTCGGTAAATTCGCGGCGGAGCGTCTGAGGAAACGGACATGAATTGTCATCATGCATATCCCAGCACAGCCGATAGCGAGAATGCGCACGTGGCGCGTCACGCCGGTCGTGGGAAGCCTGCAGAGGATCGTGGCGAACTCTATCTGCTCTCGTTTCTGCTCACCGCAGATCGTTCGAAGGCAGAACGGTGTTTTGTGACAGGTCTTGATGAGGCTGCCGAAGACAACACAGCTTTTCGCGAATGGGCGCACGACTGGGCCCGGCGAACCGTCATTAACAATGCGCTTCGGTTTATCGAGCCCCATCCCGACAGGGGAAGCCAAGGCGCTGGCTCCAGAGAGTCTGGATGACGTTACCGCAGGTCACGTCAGTTTCTGGATAGGAAATACGCTTTGCGTGCGTTCGTCTAGCAACGTTTGCAGAGCTTGCTTAGGAGGATAATTCCATGCGATTCAAAACATTTATTCGCCGCCAAATCAACGGCGATCGGACCGAGTTTATTCAATTTGGGCCGGAACATTACAAAATGGCCGGTATCCCATATTCACCATTTGGCGGGATGCCGGTTCTGGAGGCGTACCAACTCGTGAACGACTTGAACCGGAATCAGTCCCAAGACCAATTCGTTTATTACCTGGCGGCATAGTTCCATGGCAAGCGGTACGAGTGAGCACACGGTGGATGAGAGTTGGCTTCGAGCAACGAAGGACGGAGACATTCCTGAAGTCGCTACGCGCGATTCGCGGCTCGCTGCGATTCTTGCGCTTCCAGATTTTGAACGTTTCGTGTATGTTCTGTCGGTTCTCGAAGGCTACACGGATCGCGAATGTGGGACTTTGCTGGGAGTTTCGCCCCAACAGATCGAAGAAGCACGGATTCGCGCTCTACAGCATTTTTGGAAACGGTGACTGAAGGCCAATTCCAGATCCGAAGGCTCTGGAGGCCGGATTCGACGAAGTGTCGAATCCGCGGAAGATGCAGTGAGTGAAAGACGATTACAGTTGCTCGTGGCTTTGGGTTTGATCGCGTACGCCGCCGGCCTGGTGACCGGTTGGCTGGCTCAATAGGCCGCGGTCCTGGACCGGGAAGATGGCAATGCACGCGGAGACCGGAATGCGCCCCGAACGACAGTGCGGTTCAATTGAATCCCGGCGAGATGCTTCATTGAACCAGATAACAGGCACGAATAGACAGCGTTCAAGTGCTGTGATCAGACGAATTGGATAAAGAATCATGGAGGATGCGATGAGCGAAGAAATGAATGGTTGCCCCGAGGGATCGGTGATGGGCACTCTCACGGAACTGGCGCTAAATCTGGACTGGTCATGGAGCCATTTCGCGGACGATCTCTGGAAGCAGCTTGATCCCGAGTTGTGGAGCCTCACGCACAATCCATGGGTGATCATGCAGACCGTCTCACGCGAGAAGTTGAAGTCCGTGACCTCGACTCCGGAGTTCCAACGCACCCTTGATCAGGTTCTGGAGACCAGGGCGACTCGCGAAGAGGCAGCAAACTGGTTTCAGCGCTCTTTGCCGGAAGCTCCGCTGAGCCGCATCGCCTACTTCAGCATGGAGTTCATGCTGAGCGATGCGTTGCCCATCTATTCCGGCGGGCTGGGCAACGTGGCTGGCGACCAATTGAAGGCAGCCAGCGATCTCGGCCTCCCGGTCACGGGCATCGGCCTTCTGTATCAGCGGGGATACTTTCGGCAACACATCAATGAAGAAGGCAGGCAGGAGGCAATCTATCCTTTCAACGAGCCCGGGCAATTGCCGATCCGGCCCGTGCGCCAGCCCAATGGAGAGTTGTTGCGCGTCAGTGTGAACCTGCCCGGGTTCCGCATGTGGCTTCGCACCTGGGAGGTCAGAGTTGGACGTATCCAGCTCTTCCTCTTGGATACGAATGACCCGGCAAACCCGCCGTTGTATCGCGGCATTACGAGTGAACTCTATGGCGGCGGACCCGAGGTGCGGATTGCGCAGGAGATCGCGCTGGGGATCGGGGGATGGCGCCTGCTGCGCGCGCTCGGAATGCAGCCCGAGATTTGCCATCTCAACGAAGGACACGCTGCGTTCGTGGTCCTCGAACGTGCGCGGGAGTTCATGGAAAAAACTGGAGCGCCGTTTGACGTTGCGCTGACGGCAACCCGCGCGGGGAATCTCTTCACCACGCACACGCCCGTGGAAGCCGGTTTTGACCGCTTCTCGCCGCAGCTCATGGACGCGTATTTCCGGAATTATGCCGCGAACCGGCTGCACATTCCCATGGATGAAATGCTTTCCCTGGGACGGCAAAACCCGCAGGAGCGCTCGGAGCCTTTCAACATGGCATTGCTGGCGATGCGAGGCAGCGGCGCAGTCAACGGCGTGAGCCGACTGCATGGCGAGGTAAGCCGGAGGATCTTCCATAGCAACTTTCCCCGCTGGCCGGAAGCCGAAGTGCCTGTCGGCTATGTAACCAATGGCGTCCATGTGTCCGTATGGGATTCCGCAGAGGCCGACGACCTGTGGACAGAGGCGTGCGGAAAGCGGCTGTGGACGACGCATTTGAAAATAAACGATCTCATCCGGGTGGTGGGGGATGATGTTCGGAAAGTTTCAGACGTCCGTCTTTGGCAGATGCGTTCGGCTTCCCGGAAATCTCTGGTCGGCTACATCCGCCGGCAACTGGCGCGCCAGGTTGAGAGCTACGGCGGCCGGGAAGAATCCGTTGCACAGGCCCAGGGAATCTTCGAACCGGATACACTCACCATCGGTTTCGCGCGCCGCTTTGCAACCTATAAGCGGCCGAATCTGTTGCTGCAGAACCCCGAACGCCTGCTGGCCATTCTCACCAACAAGGAGAAGCCGGTACAGTTGGTGATCGCTGGCAAGGCTCACCCCCAGGACAGCCCCGGACAGAAGATGATTCAACGCTGGATCGAGTTCATCCGCCGTGGTCCGGCGCGCTCCCACGTGGTGTTTCTATCCGACTACGACATGCGCATGGCCGAACATCTGGTGCAGGGAGTCGATCTTTGGCTCAACACGCCGCGCCGCCCCTGGGAAGCCTGCGGCACCAGCGGGATGAAGGTGCTGGCCAACGGCGGTCTGAACCTCTCCGAACTCGACGGCTGGTGGGCGGAGGCATACACCTCCGATGTGGGCTGGGCGCTGGGCGATGGCCTCGAGCATGGAGACGACCCGGCCTGGGACGCCCAAGAGGCGGAGCAACTCTACACCCTGCTCGAGAACGAAGTGATCCCGGAATTCTACAAGCGCGACGATGCGGGCATTCCCAAGGGTTGGATCGCCCGGGTGCGCGAAAGCATGGCCCGGTTGACACCCATGTTTTCTGCTACCCGCTGCGTGCTGGAGTATGCGGAAAAGTACTATCTTCCGCTCGCCACCGCCTTTTTGCGGAGAAGCAACGACGGCGGCAAATTTGCAGAGAATCTGCTGCAATGGAAACGTCATCTCGCCGATCATTGGTCGCGGCTGCGTTTCGGCTCCGTGCACATCGAGAGCACGGAGGAACTCCATCAATTCGAGATTCAGGTCCATTTGGATGAGATTGATCCCGATGCGGTCCAGGTTGAACTCTACGCCGATGATGCCAAAGCCGGTGAGCCCGTTCGCCACGCAATGACGCGCGGGGAATCGCTGGTCGGCCAAAACGTCTGGCGCTACTCCGCATCGGTTCCTGCAACACGCCCGGCACAGGATTTTACGCCCAGAGTGGTTCCATGCCACCCAGAGGCATTTGTCCCATTGGAGGCGCCTTACATTCTCTGGTATCGGTGACTCCGGAAAGAATTCTGTCTGTTTGACTTTGCACTTTCCTGCTACGGAAATTTAAGCTGAGACTCTTCGGCTCAATGATTCCGCGCGTTGATGGATCGCACCTCTAATGAGAAGTAAACTGTGGTGAACTCCTAGTACGGTCGCAGAGTGTGGAGGGTGGTTCGTCGTCATGGCCGCGCAGAGATTGCGCGTCTGGCATTCGCGTGCCGTATGCGGTTCACGTAATGCTCGGCAAACAACTATCCCAAGTACACGCAACTCGGCAAATTAAGGCTGTTTCCGTTGCGATTTCGGGGTGTGACAGACCCAACAGATTCAGAATTGGCGGAGCTCGCTGTCAGAATGATGGATACGCGCGCCGAAGAATGTTCCCAGTAAAAGTCCTCAGCAAAAGGTGACCTGTTCTCCCTTGCGAACTCCAGCTTGATCTTCGAGCAACCGGTTCGCCCTGATCTGCCCCTGGGCCTCGGCGCAGGCAAACCTGTGTCCCCAGCAGATCGATGATTCTTTGCGCCGTTTTTCTCAAGGAGGTTCATCACAGCTCCCGTTTTTCTGCTGTTTGCTTAAATGAGGACTAACTCGGGGGACGGCGGCGGCCCGAGATGAGAGGGGTCGTTTGTGTCTCCCGTAGTCAGCCAGTCAGGCTGCGGTATGGAGGTGATCGCCCCGGAGTTCTTCTTTCCGTTTAAAGCGGGGCGGAGCAACTGCCTGCAAGGGTCCAGGCTGCGTGGCCACGAAGGAACATACTAGCCGGTGCTCTTCGAGTTCGTTCCTTGTGTTCTCCAATTCCACCCTTACATAGGCCGCGAATTTTCTGCTGACGCGATAATACGCAGACTCAAGAGCCGCGTTGTACTCGCTTTGCAGGGCATCAATTTCCCGTTCCAGGTCCTGACAATGTACGCACCCCATTTTGCCCCCGTTCTTTCGTTCGGTCCGAGATGAATACGACCTGGGAGCCCGCCCGAAATTGACTCTTCGTTATTTAGAATCAACCACCTAAAAATTCTAGGTTCTACGTAAATATCTGATTCCAACCGCTTACGCAATGGAGATTTTCTATCTCCGCCACACCCCTGGCATCGCACTGGCGTGCCTGATAGGTCAATGAAAAGTTGCTTAGCTGGCGGGAAGGGCACCCCCGCTTCCGCGTGTCCGGTGGACAATGGGCTCCATGCAGTTCTAGAGCCATTCGCCTCCTGGGTGCCGAGCCACAATTGCCTGGAACTGCTCTCCCGCGAGGCCATAATGCAACTAAGGTAACAGTGTCGGAGTGCCTTGATTGTGCCTGCAGTCACATCAAAGTTCGTCTTGCCTGTAGACCCCGCCAAACCCATCAATCCGTTAATTCTGTTGACGCTGATGATGAAGGCACGACCTGGGCGTTCGTCAACCCGTCAATCTTCACTTTCTTTGCCGCTCACGTTGGATTGGGAGGATTGTCGAGCTTGACGACAGCACTTTCGACGTTGACTCTTCGTCTTTCTCTATAACTGATCAATAATAAGCAACTTATCCAGTATCTAACTTTGGCACCCCAGTTGCCTTAGCTTATGCAAGAGGCACGAACTCGATGTTAAGGATATCTGTTGTGGACAGCCCTACGCGGCGGCGCCTCGTGCTTGATGGGGCGCTGGTTCCTCCCTGGGTTGCTGAGCTAAGGACTGCCTGGATGAAGGCTTGCGTTAGAAGGCAGGGACGCAAAATCGTTTTCGACTTCACAAATCTCACTTACATCAGCGCAGAGGGAGAATCGGCCCTTTGGGAAATGATGAATCGTGGTGTTAGCTTTTTTTCGGGAGGTGTGCTGACGAGGCACATTCTCCAACAGCTAAGGCGGAGAAAGAAGGCTCAGGTAAATTCGCGCGTTTCGCCATCCACTGCGGAGGAGGAGCGACGAAAAGCGTGCTCCAGTTCAACAGCAGTGGGCACAATGCAACCACAAGGAACCCTTCCGCAACAGCCGACGATCGCAACGGGCAATGCGAACCAGTGGTCAGGAGCGAATTCACTGCAGTGATCGCGGGCGCCGAATTCATTCAAGAGTCGTCATTCGAAAACATGCGCCACGCATCCTGTCAATCCTCGTCCTGCCATCTGAGCCTGAGATGGTTGCGCAAGCCAACGGCGGCGAGTATGTACTCCGGCACATACTTTCTCGAATAGTTCTCGCGCACCCACGACCGAATGGCGCGCGCCTTTGGCGTGCGCCTCGCAAGCAGTGAGGCGCAATTGCTCTCGGAAACTCCGGCTTGCCGAAGAAACATTTCCCAAGCACTCGGCACCCGTGGTAAATCGTCTCTACGGCTGAATGGACTATCAAATCTCGCCATGAGGAACCTCCCTTTTGAAAATTCCGGTGAAGGCGGGCCACGCCGTTTCCCTTTGGTGAAATGGCACGCTCCCGCTAGCCTAATCTGATGCGGAACGAACCTCGCCATCACAACGGAAAATGCGGTGGCGATACGAGGGCGCGATGAAAGTATCCGTCAAGCATACTGGTATGGGTTGATGCCGAATCGCTTGATGCGAGAGAGGAGAGTTGTACGGTGAATACCCATGCGGGTCGCAGCTCCATTTGTCCCCGCGACGCGCCCTTTGCATTCAGTAAGGACGCGAATGATCTCCTCGCGCTGCTTCCTCACATGCTCATCCATATCGCGTTTTCCACTCATGGAACTTACCGTTTCTTTCACGATGCGGGCGATCTCGTCCTCGTTCCGTGGCACGGGAGTCTGCGTTGGCTCGCTAAAGTTCGCTTTGCGTAGCTCAGAGAGAGGCGCCTCGAGGGTCTTGCCACGGGTCAGAATCACGGCGCGCTCGATGAAGTTCTCCAATTCGCGGATGTTTCCCGGCCAGTCCCACGCCATCAGTCCCTTGATGACACTCGCGGGAACGGATTCGATCTTTTTTTCCATTTGCTTGGCGAGCTTCTGGACAAAATACTTGGCCAACAGAACGATGTCTTCTCTGCGCTCTCTCAGGGGTGGGATCCGGATCGGAAACACATTGAGACGGTAGAAGAGATCGGCGCGAAACTCGCGGGATGCAACCATCTTCTCGAGATCGCGGTTGGTTGCCGCCACCAGGCGAACATTCACCTTGTGCGTATGCGTGCTGCCCAATCGCTCAAATTCCTGCTCTTGCAGAACTCGGAGCAGTTTGGGCTGGATTTCGCTGGGAATGTCACCGACTTCATCCAGAAACAGCGTGCCCTGGTCGGCAAGTTCCATGCGCCCGATTTTCTGACTGATGGCGCCTGTGAACGCTCCCTTTTCATGCCCGAAGAGTTCGCTCTCGAGAAGCCCCGTGGGAATCGCCGCGCAGTTCAGCTTCACGAAGGTCCGGTTCGTGCGCCGGCTGCGTTCATGGATCGCCCGGGCAATCAGCTCCTTGCCTGTGCCGGTTTCGCCAAGCAATAAAACCGTGGAGCCGCTGGGAGCGACCGTTTCCACGAGTTGCAGAACCTGCCTGATCGCCGCACTATTTCCGATGATCTGCTCGAACCCCATCTCGCTGCGAATTTCTTCCTCGAGATAGAGTCTCTCCTGGGCGAGCTTGTCTTTCAATTCGGAGATCTCTTCATAAGCCAACGCATTCTCGATGGCGACGGCAATCGGATCCGCGACCTGGGTGAGAAACTTCACGTCCTCTGGACCAAACGGCTCTTCCGTCGTTCTCACAGTTGCCAAAATGCCAAGCGCACGGCCGCGATTTACAAGCGGAACCAGGCAAACGCTTTGGGCTCCCTTAAGAGACGTGAGATCTGCCTGCACCTCGGGACCTAGCGGGTACAAATCGTCAATGCGTGCAATGACGGGCTGCAGAGTTTCCAAGACAGTTTTGCCGGGGCCGACCAAAGGCAGAAGCGAGCCTTCTTTGATGAGTCCCTGGCCCTGCGGAAAATCGAGGACGAACAGCTTCAGTTTCCCTGACGCTGAATCGTGAATGCAAATGGATGCAATGTCCCCACCCATGACCTCACGCAGGTTGGCGGAAATCGATTGCATGACCTCATGGAGGTTCAGGCTCGAGGTGATCTGCTTCATCAGGTTCACCAGCAGTTGCAGACGATCATTCTGGTGGAGCAGTTCCGCATGGGTAATGTGCGGTTCCCAGGGATTGACGGCGAATTCCACTCGCGAGCTGTTGTGCCCGCCGGAGTCCGCCCCAGAGGACCGGATGCGGAAATGTTTGCGTTGACCCGCGCCGGTCGCCAAATCTGTGTTCGCAGGGTGGGGGAAGGATACAGACGCCAATGCTGAGTCACCCATGATGCCTCCACTTTGAATCTTTTTTGAGCGGGTCGAGAATCGCTGTTAAAGACATTCTCGGACTCCATTCTCAAAGGCGAAATCCCAAATCGAGGCCAACCACGACCTCCGTGGAGGCAATTGGACGCTCCCCCTTGAAGGAGGGATGGACTGGTTTTTAGCGGGGGCGAATCGCTTGCAGGTGTGAGGGCTATCTCTTTCGAGGTGAAGGCTCGATACGCTTCCATCCAAAAAGGTGTGCATCGATCGACCACTGACCCGGTCCTAACATTGCCAGGGCAGCGCCAAATGATGCCAGGAGGAGATAGAGCAGCCAGTCTGCAGGTAAAGTGAGGAGCTTCAATGTTTCAATAAGCGCAACTAGTATGCCTACGACGGGGGTGCATAGACCGATCACGAGGAGGAAGCCCCCAGCAAGTAGAAGCAGGGACACAATCGCGATCGGAATGAGAGGGTGGCTTCGCAGCGTAGAACCAGCAATACTCATCAGTGCCAAGCCGATAACCAAGCGGATTAAGATAAGACCAGTACCGGGCCAACCGCCCGCGAAAGTAGAATATAAACGCCGCAATGGACACACTCCCACAACCCCTTTTATTATCAGAGATTTCCAAAGGAAATAGAATCCCCAAAGGGGTGCGGATCGACCCTCTTTCGAGGCTTCAGGGTTAGAGAAGACAAACCGGCCTGACGAGATTACAGATCGATGATTCCTCGCTTGAGCGCGATCGTCGTAGCGTGAGTCCGGTCGTTGGCTCCCAATTTGGAAAGAATGCTCTTCACTCGGCTCTTGACGGATTCCTCGGTTGTGGAGAGCTCATCCGCAATCTGTTTATTAGCGTTTCCCGCCGCTATCAGTCGCAGCACGCTGATTTCTGCCGGCGTCAACGCGTCGTCAGTGACATGTTCGGCGATTTCCAGGGAAGCCTCCGGACTGAGAATCCTTTTCCCCGCATGCGCCGCACGGATCGTGGCCAGCAATTCCTTATGCAAGGCATTCTTTAAAAGGTATCCCTGAGCGCCCGCTTTAAGCGCCCTGATGATTTGTGTGTCGCTCTTGTAGGTTGTCAGCACGATGATTTTGGCATCGGGAAATTCATTGCGAATGGCAATCAGTGCCTCGAGTCCGTTCATCTCGGGCATTTGCAGATCCATCAGCGTAACGTCCGGGCGAAGTGTCCGGAACTGTTGGATCGCTTCACGACCGTCGCAGGCTTCCCCGGCCAGGACCATGTCTGACTGAATAGCGATCAAACCAGCGATCCCTTCGCGAACGATGGGATGGTCGTCAACCGCAAGAATTCGAATTGCAGCGGCGCCGGTACTCATGGTGATGTCTCCTCATTCATGACTTCGCGCTTCCGGTAAACGTTCGCGACCACCAGGAACCTCTTTGGGCAGTCGCGTACGCGATGTCGGCGGGAATGCGCAACTCGACTTCGGTTCCTGCATCCACTTCGCTCCACACGGTCAGGTCTCCGCCTACTAGTTTGGCGCGTTCCCGCATACCGTTCAAGCCAAAATGCCCCGTCGACTCCTGTCCCGACAGGAAGACCGCATTCATGCCTTTGCCGTCGTCCCGCACGCGCATCCGGAATTGACGATCATCATACCGGATTTCGACTTCGAG
>Ga0074046_10004147_pt1 | contig 11906 bp, 5 predicted proteins | sample BogForMeECP23OM3_FD_94441 | JGI IMG/M metagenome (GOLD analysis project Ga0074046, IMG submission 94441) | Bog forest soil microbial communities from Calvert Island, British Columbia, Canada - Bog Forest MetaG ECP23OM3 | ecosystem: Environmental > Terrestrial > Soil > Wetlands ...
CCGAAGCCGGGAACCGTTCGAACCGCCGCCGTCGGCCGTGATCATCAGGCGGGTCATCGCGGGATACCGATCCCGACCCATCCGATCCAGCCAAAGCCGAACGCCGTTGACGGCGAACTGCCCAGTATCATGGTCGATTCCCAGACTGACATAGCCCTGATTAGTCTAGACGACCTCGGTCAGGCTTGACACCCTGCGACTTGGCGCCCGTAACTGCGCCGCAATTCGCAATGAACGCGCGGAGGCTTCCCATCATCCTGGAGGGCCAGCGGCGCTGAGGAGGTTCGTTTGTCGGAGATCAGTGAGAAAGTGAAAGTTCGCCTGCTCGGCGGAGACGCGGCGGAGCCGTCGACGTCCCCGCCTCTTCCCAAGCCGGCGCAGGACAGCGCGGACTCCGCCCCGCATACGCTCGCGCAGAAATCGGCGGCGCCCGTCTTTCTTTCCGATTCCGCCGACGGCGCCGACGTGCTCGACGCGGTTGCCATCGTGCAGCCGCTGGCGCAGCTTTGCGTGACCGGGCAGGTTCAGACGCCGTTTCTGGCCGCGATTGCCGGCCCCTCCGGCGCGGGCAAGACCTTCGCGCTGAAGCGGTTGACCCAGGCGATCGAGGCGTCCGCAGGCTCCGCTGGAGCCCTCGCGCGGGTGGTTGTCGCGAGGGTGGACGCTTCCGACGGCGCCGAAGCGCCCATAGCGCTTGCGAGTGCGGCCTACGCGGCCCTCGACTGCGAGCCGGGAGGCGTCGACTATTCGGCGTTGCTCGACGAGTCGGCGCACGCCGGCGGCGATCCGCTGAGGGCGGCGAAAGCCGCCTCCGACCGCCATGACGACATCGTCCGCAAGCTCGAAGCCGAGCGCACGCAGCGGGACGAGGTCGAGGCGCGCGCCGCCCGCCTCGCGGACGCGCTGCTGTTCGAGACGCCCGGCTCGCGCGTCGACGTCTTCGCCCGCGCCCGGCGCGGAGCGATCGACGCTCGCCTCCGGCGCTTCGATCTCGCCGGATCCGACGCCGCCGCCAGCTATCGCGACCTCGTGCGCGACGCGGCAGGCATGGGACCAAGCGGACGCGCCGGCGTTGCGCTGCGTTCGATCTGGGCCTACGGCGGCCAGCGAAGGCTTCTGTTCTGGGCGATTGTCTGTTTCGTCCTGGGGGTCGCCGTCAGCTTCCTGCCCGGCGACGCCGCGCTGACCGCCATCCGCGGCGGCGCCACGCAGCTCGCTCCGTTCGCGGACTGGATCGCGGCGCACGCCGACTGGTTCGAGAACGCGGCAAGGATCCTCTACCTGCTCGGCGCTTTGGCGCTTGCGCTGAATCTTTGGCGGGCGATCAGCTTTTCGAGTCTGCTGCTTCGGGGCGCGCAACTCCTCACTCTGGACGTGCGCGACCGGCGCCGCGATCTGGAGAATCGCGTGGCGCGTCTCAACCAGCGCGTTGCAGCCCTGTCCACGGAAGCGGAGGCTGCCGCGAAGCGCGCGGACGCCGCGGCCCGGCGCGCCGGCGGGAAAGCGGCGTCCCGCGCACCCGGGCCGGATTTCCTCGACGCCCGCCACGTTCCCGCGGCGGCGGCGCGAGCGTTTCTGGCGGCGCTTGCCGAGCGGATCAGCAAGGGGCCGACGGCGGGCGCGCCGGACCGGCTGGTTTTCGTCATCGACAATCTCGACGCCCTGCCCGCAGGCGCGGCGATCGCCTGGATCGAGACGGCGCAAAGCGTCATCGGCGCGGGCTCGATCGGCGTCATGGCCGTTGATCCCGCACGGCTTGTCGACCCGCTCGGCGGCCCTCGCGAAGCGCGCCGCCGGTTCGACAAGTGGCTGCAGGTCGTCGTCAACCTGCCCCGACGCGCCGATCTGGACGGCGAGCGGCTTGTCGCGAGGCTGCTTTCGACGGACGGACAGGCGACACCCGCTCCTTTCGTCAAGGAGCTCGGGACCACGCTCGTCGAGCCGCTGTCCGCGACGGAAACTGCGCTCCTGACCGCGCTTGCGCCGCTGGCGGCACATTCGCCGCGCGGCGCCAAGCGGTTCCTGAACGCCTACCGGCTGGCGCGCTGCTCGGCCGCGCCCCGGCCGGTCGTCGCCCTGATGCAGGCGGTCGCCTTCGCCGACGACGACGCGCGGGCGGCGATGCACGATCGGCTTGTCGGGAGCGTCGATGAGCTCGGCGATTTCGACGCTCCCGAGGCCCTCGCCAAGGCGGTCAAAAGCGCGCGCGCAGCCAACAAAGGCGCGATCTCCATCGCCGACGCTCGCGCGGCCGAGGCGATCGCACGCCGTTACGCCCTTTCATTGTAATCCGACTGATCGGAGCGGCGGCGGCGCCGGCGCCACCGCATCCGCCAGCGCGTCGGGCAGCTTCGACTGACTCCAGCCTCCCCCGAGCGCGACAATGAGATCCACGGCGAAGATTTGGATCTGCGTCTGGGTCGCAAGCAGCGACTCTTCCACCGTCAGCTGCTGCTGCTCGGCGGTGACGACGGTGGTGTAGGCCTGGGTTCCTGCCTGGTATTCGTTCAATGCGATCTGCGTCGCCTGTCGAGAAATTCGCACGTCTTCGGCCCACACTTTCGCCTCTCTCGAGGAGATCCGAATTCCCGCGAGATCATCCTCCACCTGCTGGATCGCGGTCAGAACCGTCTCTCGATAGGTCGCGACATCCGAGTTGTAGGTTTGGCGCGCAAACTCGACTTGCGCGCCGGTGAGGCCGCCGTTGAACACAGGCTGGGCAAGCGAGGCGCCGAACGACCAGATGGGATTGTTCGGCGTTAACTGGGCGTTGAAAGGATTGCCGGAATAGCCGAAGAGCCCGGTTAGCGAAATGGACGGAAAATAGCCGGCGAAAGTGACGCCGATCTGGGCGTTCGCCATCCGCATCGTCTCCTCTGCCGCTGCGACGTCCGGCCGTCGCTCGAGCAGAGAGGACGGCAGACGGACCGGGGGCCTAGGGACGCGGGTTGAAAGGGCGCCGTGAGGGATCGACAGGCCGGCGGGGGGACGGCCCATGAAGACCGCGATCGCATGCTCGCTCTGCGCCCGCAACACGCCCGCGAAGATCAGTTGGGCCTGCGCGTTCAGCACCTGCGCCTGCGCGGTAATGACATCAGACTTGGCGGCCGTTCCGGCGTTGTATTGGTTCTGGGCGATCGTGAGCGAATGCTTGTATTCAACGACCGTTTGGGTCAGCAGATCCTCGAGCGAGTCCGACTCCCGCAAATTCACATAGGCCAGCGCCAGCGACGATTGCGCGGTAAGCAGAACGTTTGCGAGATTGGCCGCGTCGGTTTCCGCGCCCGCCTGCTGCGCCTCGATCTCGCGCCTCACCAGCCCCCAGACGTCGAGCATCCACTGGCCCGTCGCTTCCGCTGTGAGAGTCGTCGTTTTCGGCGAACTGCGGACTGCCGACGCGCTGCCGCTGACGGTCGCATAGAGCCCGGCGCGCGCCTCGTTGATGAGCGCGAGGCCCTCGCGGTAAATGGCCTCGTACGCGATGACGGTCTGATTGGAGATCGAGACGGCGCTTTCGAGAGAGTTCAGCACCGGATCATTGAACATCGTCCACCATTCGCCTTTGGGCTCGCTTTGTCGCGGAGTCGCGATCTTCCATCCGGCGATCTCTTTGAATTGCGGCGAGACGATCGCGGCCGGGCGGGTGAAATCGGGCCCGACCGGCGCGCAGCCAGCAAGGGCGCCTGCGAGAGCGAGCGCAGCGGCCGAAGCCAGCCCGCGCGGCGCTATTGCGTTCGCCCCACAGGGACTGGATGGACACGCAAATAATATTGATTCCACAGCCGCCCCAGCCACTTCCCACACGAGTCTAGGTAAATGAAAACCACCGGCGTCGTATAGAGCGTCAGGATCTGACTGACGATCAAGCCGCCGACTATGGTGATGCCGAGCGGGTGACGCAACTCCGAACCCTCCCCGGTGCCGAAAGCAAGCGGCAGCGCACCGAAGATCGCTGCGCAGGTGGTCATCATGATGGGACGGAAGCGCAATAGGCAAGCCTGCTCGATCGCCTCGCGCGTGTCGAGCCCCTCCCGCTCTGCCGCCAGCGCGAAGTCGACCATCATGATCGCGTTCTTCTTCACGATGCCGATGAGCAACAGCACGCCGATCGCCGCGATTACGGTGAATTGCGTATTGAACAGCCACAACGCGAGCGCCGCTCCGACGCTGGCCGAAAACAGCGTCGACAGAATGGTGATCGGGTGGATGAGGCTCTCGTAGAGAATGCCGAGCACGATGTAGATCGTCAGCAAGGCCGCCACGAACAGCATCGGCATGCTGGACTGCGATTGCTGGTAGGTCGCCGCGGTGCCGGCGAAGGCGCCGCGCACAGTCGAGGGCATGCCGATGCGCTCGATCGCCTTGTCGATTTCCGCCTTGGCCTCGCTCAGCGCCCGGCCGGGCGCAAGATTGAACGAGATGGTCGAGGCCGCGAACAATCCCTGATGGTTGACGCTGAGCGGCGTGTGTCCGGGCGAGAAGCGGGCGAAGGCCGAGAGCGGGACCATTGTCTCGAGCGACGTCGAGACGGCGGCGCCCGACGAGGCGGTCGTGTGCCCGCTGGCGGCGAGCGAATTGGTGGCGAGATTGCGCGCGGCGTCCGCCGCGATCGTCGCCGCCGTGTTGGCTGCGCCGGTCGTGGACGAGAACAACCCCGCGGCGATGCCGGTCTGCTGGGTGCCGGTCGGATTGGCGCCCGCGGTCGAGACATAGATTTCGTCGAGGGTGCGCGGGTCCTGCCAGTACCGCGGCGCGACCTCCATCACGACATGATATTGGTTCTGCGCGCTGTAGATGACCGAAACCTGCCGCTGGCCGAATGCGTCGTAGAGCGTGTTGTCGATCGCATTCAGGGTGAGGCCCAGCCGCATCGCGGTGTCTCGGTCGATGGCGATGTCGGTCTCGAGGCCGCCCTGCTGCTGGTCGGAATTGACGTCCTTGGTGACGTCGCTGTCCATCAGCGCGGCCGTCAGCTTCGGCGCCCATTTGTAGAGCTCGGACGTGTCGTCGGACAGCAGGGTGTACTGGTAGGTCGCGTTGCTTTGGCGCCCGCCGGTTCTGAGATCCGAAACCGCGACCATGTAGAGGCGCGCGCCCGCGACCGTGGCGAGCTTGCCGCGCACCCGATTCACGACCTCGTCGGCGGTGATCTTCCGCTCCGAAAATGGTTTCAGCGAAAGGTAGACGAAGCCGGAGTTGGTCTGCCGTCCTCCGGTGAAGCCGACGACGCTGGCGACGGCAGGATCCTCCTGGACGATCGTCTGCAGCTGCTTGAGCTTCTGCTGCATGGACTGGAACGAGATGCTCTGATCGCCCTGGATGGAGCCGATGATGAGGCCCGTGTCCTGCACCGGAAAGAGCCCATAGGTCATCTGGTAGCGAAACATGTAATAGTTGAGCCCGACCGTCGCCAAAAGCGTGAGCACGACGGCGCCTGGGTGGCGGAGAGCCACGCGCAACGTCCTCCGGTAGAAGGCCAGCATCGCGTCGAACAAAGTTTCCGTCGCGCGATAGACGCGTCCATGCCTTGCGACCGGCTTGCGCGGCAGAATGATGGCGCACATCATCGGCGTCGTCGTCAGCGACACCACGAGCGAGATCATCACCGCCACCGAAAGCGTCAGCGCGAATTCGTTGAACAGGCGCCCGACGATCCCGCCGAAGAAGATCAGCGGCGCGAACACTGCGATCAGCGACAGGCTGATCGACAGCACGGTGAAGCCGACCTCGTTGGCGCCCTTGATGGCCGCCTGAAGGCGCGGCATGCCCTCCTCGAGATAGCGCGAGATGTTCTCCAGCACGACGATAGCGTCGTCGACCACGAAGCCGGTGGAAATGGTCAGCGCCATCAGCGACAGATTGTCGAGGCTGAAGCCGAGCAGATACATCACTCCGAACGAACCGATGATCGAAGTCGGCACCGCTACGCTCGGAATCGCCGCCGCCCGCACGCTCCGCAAGAAGGCGAACACCACCAGGGTCACCAGGACGACCGCTATGACGAGCGTCTTCTCGGTGTCGGCCAGCGATTGGCGAATCGTCTTCGACCGGTCGACCACGACCTTCAGATTGACGTCGCCGGGCAACGAAGCTTCTAGGCGCGGGAGTTCCGCCCGCACGTTGTCGATCGCCTCGATGATGTTGGCGCCGGGCTGGCGCGACAGCACGACGGCGACCCCCGGCTCGCCGTTGACGAGTCCGGCGTTCCGCAAGTCCTCGACCGAGTCGGTGACTTCGGCGACGTCGGACAACTTGACCGCCGCGCCGTTGCGATAGGCGATGACCAGATCGCGGTATTGCGCCGCCTTGCTCGCCTGATCGTTGGCGTAGATCTGATAATGGGCGTTGTCGTCCTCGATCGCCCCTTTGGGGCTGTTGGCGTTGGCGGAAGCGAGCGCGGCGCGGATGTCCTCGAGGCCGATGCCGTAATGGAAGATCGCCGTCGGATTGATTTCGACGCGCACGGCCGGCAGCGCGGAGCCCGAGACGTCGACTTCGCCAATTCCCGGAAGCTGAGACAGGCGCTGCTGGAGGATGTTCGAGGCGATATCGTAGAGCTGGCCCGCCGTATGCCCCGAGGAGGTCATGGCGATCACCATGATCGGCGCATCGGCCGGGTTGACCTTATGGTAGGACGGATTCTGGCGCAGGCTGGTCGGCAGGTCGGCGCGCGCGGCGACGATCGCCGCCTGGACGTCGCGGGCGGCGCCGTCGATGTTGCGGTCGAGGCCGAACTGCAGCGTGATGCGCGTCGAGCCGAGCGTGCTTTGCGACGTCATCTCGTTGACGTCGGCGATCTGGCCGAGATGGCGCTCCAGCGGCGACGCGACCGCCGTCGCCATGGTGTCGGGGCTCGCGCCAGGCATGTTGGCCTGAACGGAGACGATCGGAAAATCGATCTGCGGCAGCGGCGAGACAGGCAGCTGCGAATAGCCGAGCAGACCGGCGAAGATGATTCCGATCGTCAGCAGCGTCGTGGCGACCGGCCTCCGGATGAAGATTTCGGAGAACCGGTTGTTCACGACGATTCTGCAGCCAGCGTCGCATCCGCCGCGCCGAGGCCGAAACGCTCGCCGAGCCTCTCGAAGAAGAGATAGATGACCGGCGTCGTATAGAGCGTCAGCATCTGGCTGAACGCCAGTCCGCCGACGATTGCGAGGCCGAGCGGATGGCGCAGCTCCGACCCGACGCCCGAACCCAGCATCAACGGCAGCGCGCCGAAGATCGCCGCGACCGTCGTCATCAGGATCGGCCGCAGACGCAGGAGACAGGCCTGGTAGATCGCCTCGCGCGCCGGCAGGCCCTGATGCCGTTGCGCGTCGAGCGCGAAGTCGATCATCATGATCGCGTTCTTCTTGACGATGCCGATCAACAGCACGATGCCGATGACGCCGATGATGTCGAGGCCGGCGCCCGCCGCGTTCAGCGTCAGGAGCGCGCCGATGCCGGCGGAAGGCAGGGTGGTCAGAATCGTGATCGGGTGGATAAAGCTCTCGTAAAGCACGCCGAGCACGATATACATGGTCGCGATCGCCGCCCCGAGCAGGAACACCTCGTTCGACAAGGCCGACTGGAACGCCTGCGCCGCGCCCTGGTAGCTGACGGCGAAGCTGCCCGGCAGATCGATGTCGGCGAGGGCCGCGTTGATCTGGTCGACCGCCGCGCCGAGCGAAGCGCCCGGGGCAAGGTTGAACGAGATCGTCGTCACCGGGAACTGCTTCAGATGCGAGATCTGCAGCGGAGACGTCTCGACGACAAAATTGGCGACCGAGCTCAAGGGAGTCTGACCGGAAGTCGAGGCCGCCGACGGCAGATATATGGAATTCAGCGAGTCGAGCGAGCGCGCCATTTTCGGATCGATGTCGAGGATGACGCGGTACTGGTTGCTCTGGGTGAAGATGGTCGAGATGATGCGCTGACCGTATGCGTCGTAAAGCGCGTTGTCGACGATGGCCGGCGTGATGCCGAAGCGCGCCGCCTCGGCCCGGTCGAGATCGACCATCACCGAACGGCCGCTCGGCTGAAGGTCGCTCGCCACGTCGACGATCGAGGGAATCTCGGAGAGCCGCTGCAGAACTTTCGGAGTCCATTCCTGCAGCGTGGACAGATCCTGGCTCTCCAGCGTGAACTGATACTGGGTCGCGCTGACCGCGGTATCGATCGAGAGATCCTGCACCGGCTGCATGAACAGCGAAATGCCGGCCACTCCCGCGGTCTCCTGCTGAAGATGGCGGATGACTTCGCTCGCCGTCGACTTCCGCTCGGATTGGGGCTTCAGGTTGATGAGCAGGCGGCCGGAGTTCAGTGTCACGTTCGTCCCGTCGACGCCGATGAACGACGACAGGCTTTCGACATCCGGGTCGGCGAGGATCGCCTTGGCCACGGCCTGCTGATGGGCCGCCATCTGATCAAACGAAATGTCCTCGGCCGCCTGCGTCACGCCCTGGATGACCCCGGTGTCCTGGATCGGAAAGAAGCCTTTCGGGATCGTCACGTAGAGATAGCCGGTGAGGAGAAACGTTCCCAGCGCGATCAGGAGCATGACGGGCTGATGGTCGAGCGCGATCCTGAGCGACCAGGCGTAGGAACGGGTCAGCGCCTGGAACAAGCGCCCGCCGCTCGCCTCGTGGCCGCCGGAACGCCGCAGCAGCTTGGCGCACAGCATCGGCACCAGCGTCAGCGAGACGAAAGCGGATATGACGATGGTCGCGGCGAGGGTGATCGCGAATTCGTGAAAGAGCCGGCCGACGACGTCGCCCATGAAGAGGAGCGGGATCAGCACCGCGATCAGCGACACGGTCAGCGAGATGATGGTGAAGCCGATCTGCGCCGAGCCCTTGACGGCCGCGTCGTAAGGGCTGTCGCCCGACTCGAGGTAGCGGGCGATGTTCTCGATCACCACGATGGCGTCGTCGACGACGAAGCCGGTCGCGATGGTCAGGGCCATTAGCGACAGATTGTCGAGGCTGAAGCCGAACTGGTACATGATCGCCAGCGCGCCGACGAGCGAGAGCGGCACCGACAGGCTCGGTATGATCGTCGCGGGAATGTTGCGCAGGAACAGGAAGATCACCATCACGACGAGGCCGACGGCGAGCGTGAGTTCGAACTGCACATCGCGGACCGAAGACCGGATCGTCGTCGTGCGGTCGGTCAGCGGCTTGACCGTCACGCCCGCCGGAAGACTGGCGCTCAGCGTCGGCAGCACCTTCTTGATGCTGTCGACGACCTGGATGACGTTGGCGCCGGGCTGGCGCTGAATATTGACGATCAGCGCCGGCGTGGTGTTCATCCAGGCCGAGAGCCTGCTGTTTTCCGGGTTGATCTCGACGGTGGCGACGTCGGAGAGCAGGATCGGCGCGCCGTTCCGGTAAGCGACGACCGACTTGAGATAATCCTTCGGGTCGCGGATCTGATCGTTGGCGTTGATCGACGAGGATTGCGCCGGCCCGTCGAAATTGCCCTTGGGCGTATTGACATTGAGATTGCTGATCGTCGTGCGCAGGTCGTCGAGATTGACCCCGTATGCGGCCAGAGCCAACGGATTGGCGTGGATGCGCACAGCCGGCCGATGGCCGCCCGAGATCGACACGAGCCCAACGCCGGGAAGCTCGGACAGCTTCGGCGCGAGCCGGCTCTCGATCAGGTCCTCCACATCGGTCAGTTTCATTGTGTCCGACGCGACGCCGAGCGTCAGGATCGGCGCGTCGGCCGGATTGACCTTGGAATAGATCGGCGGCGCCGGCAGGTCGGCCGGCAACAGGTTTCCGGCTGCGTTGATCGCCGCCTGCACTTCCTGCTCGGCGATGTCGAGGCTGATGTCGAGGCCGAAGCGCAGCGTGATGACGGACGACCCGGCGGAACTCGCCGACATCATCTGGTTCAGGCTCGCCATTTGTCCGAACTGGCGCTCGAGCGGCGCGGTCACCGCCGAAGTCATCACCTCCGGGCTCGCTCCAGGATAGAAGGTCTGAACCTGGATGGTCGGATAATCGACTTCCGGCAGCGCCGAGAGCGGCAGAAACCGATAGGCGGCGATGCCGACAAGCAGGATCGCGATCATCACGAGGCTGGTCGCGACCGGCCGGTCGATGAAGAGGCGGGACGGGTTCACCAGCGCAGCTCCGGAGTCCTCATTGCGCTGGCGCGCCTTGAGCGGGCGGGGATCCTCCAGGGGCAGACGAACCGCCGCCGGTCTGACCGCCCTGTCCGTGGCGGTGGTGATGGCCCTCTGCGCCCGCTCCCTCTCCTCCGCCCCCGCCGTTGAAATGACGGCGCGGCGCCTGATCCTGCCCCTGCCCTTGAGCCGCCTCCGCGGTAGCGTTGTCGACCACCCTCACTTTCGCGCCGTCTTTTAGCCGGTCGACGCCGTCGATGACGACCTTGTCGCCCGGAGCGAGCCCCTTCGTGATCGTCGTCACTTTGCCGTCGGTCGGGCCGCTGACGACGTCGCGCTTGGAAACCGCCCCATCGTCATTGAGGAGGTAAACGAAATTGCCGGATGGTCCGAGCTGTACGGCGGCGTTGGGCGCGAGGGTGACGCCGTTCAACGTGTCGACGAGCAGACGGACGTTCACGAACTGTTGCGGGAACAGGGCGCCGCTCGGATTGTCGAAGGTCGCCCGCATTTTGATCGTGCCGGTGGTGACGTCGACCTGACTGTCGTAGGTCGTCAGCGTCCCGCCCGCGAGCTGGTTCACGTTGGCGCGGTCGAACGCCGTCACCTGCAATTTGGCCCCGGCATTCAGGCGCGTGGCAATTCGGGGCAAGTCGTCTTCAGGCGTCGAGAAGACGACGCTGATCGGATCCAGCTGGGTGATCACGACGATGCCGCTCGCGTCAGTCGGCTGCAGATAGTTGCCCGGATCGACCATCCTGATCCCCACGCGGCCGGTGATCGGCGAAACGATATGGGTATAGTCGAGATTGAGCGTCGCGGTCTGCACCATCGCCTGGTCGGTCGCGATCGCCGCCTTGTCCTGGGCGACGAGCGCTTCCTGGTCGGCGACCTGCTGCTTCGAGATCGAATCTTGCTTGGTGAGAATCTCAAAGCGGCTGAGATCGCTCTGCGCCTGGGCGAGCAGCGCCTGGTCTTTTGCCAGTTGGCCCTGCGCCTGGGCGAGCGCCGCCTGGTACGGCCTCGGGTCGATCTGGGCGATGAAGTCGCCTTTCTTGACCATCTGTCCCTCGGCGAACCCCAACTCCATGAGCTTGCCGGAAATCTGGGTGCGGATGGTGACCGTCTCGAACGGGATGACCGTTCCGAGCTCGTCCAAAGTGATCGGCATGTCGCCGACCGTCGCGGGCGCGACCCGCACGGTCTGCGGAGGCGGCCCCGAACGGCCGGAATTCACGCTCTCGCTTGTCGGGGTCGCCAGGTTTTCGAACTTCTGCCACGCGAAAATCGCCGCGGCGGCCAGCGCAACGACCAGCGTCAGCCGGTCGAGAAGCCTACGGCTTCGCGGTTTCGCCGCGGGCTCAGGCAGCGGCGTTCCGGGCGCGGGCACCTTCGGAATAGCCGGAGCGGCGCGTTCGGCCACCTCTGGTTTGACGGCTTCGTTCATTGTCAACTCGATCGATTTCCCGCATGGCACGGGAGGACCAGCTTGACAAATCAAGCCCTCGTGTCCCCGGGCAGACGTCCTTCCTGCAATATTCGTGTTAATCGCTCGAAAACAAGGTGTTGCATTCCGAGCGCCCTTGGGTCATAAGCGCCCGGCCAGCGGCGACGCCGCTCGTCGGATGCGGGTGTAGCTCAGGGGTAGAGCACAACCTTGCCAAGGTTGGGGTCGAGGGTTCGAATCCCTTCGCCCGCTCCAACGCTTCAGGCGGCCGCGGCGACAGTGGCCCATAAGACCGCGCCAGCCCGTTCGCGCCCGCCACGCAGCCCCACCTCAATTGCTACG
>Ga0074046_10004148_pt1 | contig 11906 bp, 9 predicted proteins | sample BogForMeECP23OM3_FD_94441 | JGI IMG/M metagenome (GOLD analysis project Ga0074046, IMG submission 94441) | Bog forest soil microbial communities from Calvert Island, British Columbia, Canada - Bog Forest MetaG ECP23OM3 | ecosystem: Environmental > Terrestrial > Soil > Wetlands ...
TATCGCAGGCACCGCCGGCCCTGATCGTTGTGCATAATCATTCCGGCTCGATTTGAGCCCGGCCGGTTCAAACGTCCCACAACTTTCGAAGGCGCGCAGATGGACACGGTTAAACCGGCACTCCACAGAACGAGCGGGTGAAACGAGGGGCCGACCCAAAGCGCACCAGCTCAATTCCGCAGCCATCGCCGGCGCCGATCAGGGCGTTCAATTCCAAAATCACGTCGAACACGTCCAATAAATTGAGGCGAGCGATCCAGACAAAAAGCACAAGTGAGAAAGGCGCCTTAGCTTGTGATTCCAGATGCGGCGCAAATCCGGGGTGGGGTCTATCATTTGCGGTGGGCTGCTGCGGAGCGCCTTTTCTCGTTCACCGGTCTCTGCGCCTGGTGAAATGCCTTCATCTTTTCTATTGCGGTGGCTGCTGCATCAGAGGGGCGAACCGTTTGTCGATGCGTTCAGCCTCTGTTTTTATTTGCTGCTGGAGTTGGGCATAGGCCTCCTCAAGGGACTTCTCCATGATTACGATTTGCCCCTGGCTTACGATCAGGCGCTTTAGTTCCGGAATTTTGAGCCGCGTAGCGGACTTGAGATAGACGGGCTGAATGTAGAGAATCACCTTGCGGACCGGCAAAATTATCATCTTGCCCCTGTCCACCTCCGATCCCACCTGGTCCCAGAGCGTAAACTGCTGGGATATCGTCGTGTCCTGGTTTATGAGGGCGTAAATCTGCGAAGGGCCGTAGACGAGTTCTCCCTTCGGGAAATTGTAAACGATGATCTTTCCGTAGTATGGTTGGTCGCAGCCAACCAGGGTCAGCGACCGGAGATTATCACGCCCGCTCGGGCTCATGGGCAGGAGCAGCAAGAAGTCGAACCTGCCGGGATCTATCAAGTCGAGTGTCAGGTAATAGGGGCTGATTTCAGAGGACTCCTTGCCCTTGTATGTCTTTGCGAACTCCCAGATGTCCTCCTGCTGATAGAAAACTTCGGGGTCTTTCTGGTGATATTTGGCGTAAATCGCCATCTGGGTTTCAAAAATCTCCTTCGGGTAGCGCACGTGCTGTTTTAACTCATCGGGCATCTGCGACGCATCCTTGAATATGCCTGGGTAGATTCTGCTGTATGCTCCGATGATGGGGTCCTGCGGGTCGAAAAGATAGAAATCGACATTTCCGTCATAGGCATCCATTGTGATCTTGACCGAATTGCGGATGTAGTTGACTTCCCCGGTCTGCTTCGCTAAGGGCATGGACATCGGGTATTTGTCGGAAACCGTGTATGCGTCCTGGATCCAGAGGAGTTTTTTTTGAGTGACCACCAGATAAGGATCGGAATCAAGAATCAGATAGGGTGTCAGAGTACGAATCCGTTCGGTCAGCTTGTGCCGGAAGATTATCCTGGATTCCGGAACCAGTTTGGATGTGAAAAAGATATTCCTGTCCTTGAAATAAACCGAAAAAACGAAGCGTTTGAGAAGCGAATGCAGAGGTACACCCCCCTTGCCGCTATATGAAGTCACCACATTGCTCGATCCCTTGGGATAGTCTATTTCGCCGGAGCCGTTTGGGGCGATTACGTAATCATTCGCAATTTGCCCAAAATAGATACCCGGCTGCTCGATTTTGAACCCGTAGGCCGACTCCGGCGGAATTCCGCGCAGGAACCAGACCATCGGCTCGTCGCCGGCCTGGCTCGCCGGACTCATCACGGCTCCAAATCCATGAGTATAGGAAAGGTGCTCGTTTATCCAGTTCCGGGCGCCTTCCGGAATTTGATCCTGGTTCAGTTCGCGGGCCGAAAGAAAAACCTGCTGATAAAGGCCGTTTACGGTATACCGGTCAACGTCTACGCCCGGAAAATCATAGTAAGTCCGCAGGTTTTGGAGTTGGTTGTAGACGTCGTCAAGCAGTTCGCCGTCCCAAACCGGGGTGTTCCTAAGAATCGACTGAACATCGGGTATGGATATGTCAGTAAGAATACGTTCGGGGTTGAAGTCTCGGACTTCCACATCGTCCAGCCTGTAGGCAGAAAGAGTCGATTTGATATTGTTCTGGATGTAGGGGCGCTCCTTTGAACTCTCGTTTGGCTTGACAATATATTTTTCGACCGTCTGGAGAAGAGAATCAGAGTACCTGGCGCCAAGCGCAAGGGCGAAGAGAACGGCAAGAGCTGCGAAAATCCTGGTGCCCTTATGTGTATTTATGAGATAAATTAAGGATATGGCAGTCCCGGCCAGCAAGATTAGGCAGATCCAGATCAGGACCCATGTGATGTTCATTTCGGCGTAGCCGGGGCCGAAAAAAAGCGGCAGATGGCTCCTGGAATAAAGAAGACCATGGCGTTGAAGAACGAAATCCCATATTTCGATCAGGAACACCAGGAAGACCAGTGAGCTAATGTGCGCCCTGGCCCCGGCGGGAAGCCGTTTTTCCTCCTTGGCGAGAATTCGCCTTTCGACCAGGTACAGGAGCGTGATTGCGGCGAGCAGAACACCAAAAGCAACGAGCAGACGGTGCTGAATGAGTGTATATATCGGGTAGGCGAAAAGATAATAGCCTATGTCCTTCTCATATACCGGGTCTGCCACCTTCGCCCCGGGAGAAAAAAGATAGAGCAGGAAGGCCTCCCAGCGTTCGTAAAGGGGGAGGGCGATCACCACGGAAAGAATGATGGAAAGAGGCGTATAGACCCACATCGATCCCGTCCGAAATCCCTGGAGCAGACGCCGATATGATTTGAGCGAGGCGGTCGTGGGGGTTCTTGCCGGCAAAGTGGCTCCAAGAAAGCGGGATGCTATCCAGAAATTCAGGAAAAATATCAGAAAGAAAAATATGGAGACCGACCCAAGAACAGCATACCTGTAAAGAACCCGCTGCCAGAAATAAGCTTCGTAGCCTACCGAATCAAACCACCAGATATCGACCAAAAAGTATGAGAAAAAGAAGCTGAGCGCGATTATGACAGCGACAAGAGCTGTAATCGACACCACGGTGGCAGCCAGCCATCGTTTCCAGTGGACCATTCATCTCTCCTCGATTGCAGGGTTGCAAAGCGGAACCGCTTGAACAAGTTTAATCATCCGCAGAATAAACAACATATCCCTTCAAAGCATTTCCTCCCTTTTTCAACTAAAACGGACCCGAAAGGATTTATACGAAGTAGCACAAAGCGAAATCCCCGCGCAAAGGCGGGGATTTCGTTCATAATCAGAGAGGCTGCAACCGCTTGCCGCCTCTTGTTTTAATAGTCTTCCAATCAGGCCCTTACGGCCCTCATAAATCTCCGGGGGCCTTTAGCGGGCCTTGGCCGAAGCTGCTGTAAGCATGTCCCTGACGCCTGCCTGTTCTTCCAGCAATTCCTTCAGAGTAAAGTCCATCTTTTCCCGCGAGAAAGCATCGATCTCCAGGCCCTTTACCCTTTGGTACTTACCGGGCGTACAGGTGACCGGCACGCCATACATGACGCCCTCCGGAATCCCGTAGGAGCCGTCAGACGCAAGGCCCATCGTCACCCATTTGCCGTTGGTGCCCAGCGTCCAGTCATGCATGTGCGTGATGGCGGCGTTGGCGGCGGAAGCCGCAGAGGACAGGCCGCGCGCTTCGATGATCACAGCGCCGCGCTTGCCGACCTTGGGAATGTATTCGTTCTTGTACCAATTTTCGTCAACGAGCTTGATCGCCGACTTCCCTGCGACAGTAGCGAAGCGAATATCAGGATACATGGTGGGTGAATGGTTGCCCCACACTGTCAACTTCTCGACCGAGTCGACCGGCTTGCCAACCTTGTTGGCGAGCATGGACTTGGCGCGGTTGTGGTCGAGGCGCAGCATGGCGGTGAAATTGCCCTGCGGCAGATCCGGGGCCGATTTCATGGCAATCCAGGCATTGGTGTTGGCCGGGTTGCCAACAACGATTACGCGAATGTCGCGCGAGGCCACTTCATTCATCGCCTTACCCTGCTCTATGAATATCTTTGCATTTTCCATCAGCAGGTCCTTGCGCTCCATGCCGGGGCCGCGCGGCCTTGCGCCTACCAGAAGGGCGTAGTCCACGTCCTTGAAAGCGACATTGGGGTCGCCCGTGCCGATCATACCTGCCAACAGCGGAAACGCGCAGTCCTCAAGTTCCATCATGACTCCCTTGAGCGCCTGCTGGATCTTTTCTATAGGTAGCTCCAACATCTGCAGGATGACCGGTTGGTCTTTCCCGAGCATTTCACCGCTGGCAATGCGAAACAATATTGCATAGCCTATCTGACCGGCGGCTCCGGTAACTGCAACACGAACGGGGGGTTTGGCCATTTTACTACTCCTCTCCAGCTTGAGTTCGTACGAAGTTCACTACCCTATTACCGCAAGCACGTCACCTTTTTGAACGCTCTGGGCACTTTTGCACAGTATCTGTTTTACCGTTCCTGAGGCTGGCGCAAGAATGGAGTTTTCCATCTTCATGGCCTCAAGGATCATTACGACGTCACCCTCTTTTACCGAGTCGCCCTCTTTTACCTCGTAGCGAATGACCATACCAGGCATTGGAGCTTCGAGCTTGGTGCCTCCTTCAACCGGGGCGGCCGCCGGCTTCGGCGCTGCCGCAGGCGCTGCCGCAGGGGCTGCCGCAGGCTTTGGAGCGGGCGCGGGAGCAGCCTTCGGAACAAGAGCAGCCACCGGGGTGATTCCGGTAATCAACGGAGCGCCGCCGACTGCCTCCACTTCCACGGAAAAGTAATCACCGTCGACAAACACGTTGAACTGACGGGACCCATCGCCCTTCGGTGGAACTTCCTTCTTCGGCTTCTCGACCAGCAATCCGGCCTTGGCCTTCTTAACCAGTTCGGCTTCCCTCGCGCAGTCCTCAAGGGTCTTGGGCAGAACCTCAGGCGGAATGGGCTCTTTGCCGTACTTCCACTTGAGAAAGCGCAAGCCGGTCATCGGGTACATACCATAGATAAGGACGTCGTCGATGTCTTTGGCCAGTCCCTTCGTATCCTCATAATTCTTGGCCATTTCAGGCTCGATAATCTCAGCCGGACGCCCGGCGAAGGGGGTCTCGCCTCTCGGGTAACCCTTGAGGGCCTTCTTCTGGATTTCAGGATCGACCGGGACAGGGGTGTGACCATAGAGGCCAAAGAACAGGTCCTTACTCTGGGCGGAAATCATTTTATAGCGCTCTTCGGGTGTATCGAAGAGAACATTGTTCACTGCCTGGATACCTACGATCTGGCTGGTAGGAGTTACCAGAGGAACCTGGCCCATCTCCTTCCGGACCTCAGGCAGCGCGTGGAAAACATCGTTCAGCCTGTCGGAAGCGCCCATCTCCCGGAGCTGGTTGATGAGATTGGAAAGCATGCCGCCCGGCGTCTGATGCAGCAGCACGCCGATATCGATAATGGACATGCGGTCATCAAGCAGGTGGCGGTACTTGGGCGAAACCTTCTCGAACCACTCACTGCATTTTGCGAGTTGATGGAGGTCAAACCCCGGGTCTCTGTTGGTGTGCCTCAGAGTCATTACAAGAGGTTCGATGGCCGGGTGAGAGCTGCGGAACGCCCACGGGGCCAGGCAGGTGTCAATTATGTCCACGCCCGCTTCGACGGCTTTGAGCAGCGCGAGGTCGGACATGCCGGAAGTGAAATGGCTGTGCAGATGGACGGGGATCTTTATATTCTCTTTGAGGGCTTTAACCAGGTAGTAGGCGTCATATGGAGCAATAAGACCCGCCATGTCCTTTATGCATACTGTATCAGATCCCATGTCCTCGAGTTGTTTGGCTTTCTTTACATAATAGTCAAGGTTGTAAACCGGGCCGCCCATGCGAGGTTCGGTCAGAGAGTAGCAGATGGTGCCCTGGAAATGCATTCCGTTTTTCTTGATCGGCTTGATGACCGTTTCGAAGTTCCGGAAATCATTGAGCGCGTCAAAGGTCCGGAAGACCTCGATGCCGTTTACGCATGCGCGATCGACAAAGGCCTCGGCCATATCGTCGGCGTAGTTGCGGTAGCCGACGAGGTTCTGGCCGCGCAGCAGCATCATGAGCTTGGTCTTCTTGAGGTATTTCTTCAGTTGGCGGGGTCTTTCCCATGGGTCTTCATTGAGAAAACGGTGCATGGTGTCGAATGTTGCACCGCCCCATACTTCCATACTCCAGTATCCGACTTTTTCCATCTCATCGGCAATAGGCAAAAGGTCCTCGGTCCTTCCACGGGTGGCGAAAAGAGACTGATGACCATCGCGGAAAGTCAAATCTCCTATCTTGACAGGGTTATCCACCTTGACCGGTGGCTCATCAAGCAGTTTTGCAATTAATGAAGTGCCATGTAAATGTGAATTCTTAGTCATCCCTTTGTCTCCTTTTTCCGTTCGAGAGATACTCAGTTTAGCGTCAGCTCACTTCAGAACCAGACTTTCAACACCAGAAGTCATCCGCAAGGAAACAAGCCCGAAAAACTGCCGGTATATTAATTTGACCTTCGGGTCTTAAATATTCCTCTATTCGAGGCCCGACGGGTCAAAGGCCCAACACCTAACGGGACAAGCGCATCTGCCAGGTCCACCTGATGTTCATGGCTGCCTGTCTTCCAGCTAACGCAAACGGGCTGCTCATGACCACTGGCGCCTGCGCCGGCCGACTCAATTGCAGCGCAGGCAAGGCCTCCTGTTCGGCTTGAAGGTAGAACCCCACAGCGGACGAAACAGCCGCAATCACCTTTGGATCAACGCTCATCAGTAACCTCCATCATCAAGTGCAACAGGGTTCGGCTCCTACACACGTTCAGCATATAAGAAAATCGGCCCGCATGATCTCCTCTTTGGTTTATGCGGCCCGGCGGGTCCTCTTCTTCAGATTGCTGATCCTGCGGCGGAAAGAATCGGCCAGCTTGGAGTGCCCATCTTCCACGGCCTTTTGCCGCTTGTCCTTGAGCTCTCTGATTTTTACCTTGAGGCTGCGGACATCCATCTCTTTTTTCTTGCCCTTTTCATCCACAATCCCGCGCACTTCCTTGATCGCGGCTATCAGCTCGATCTTGTTCATGGCGTGCACGCCGACAATGGCGCCTGTAGTCAGGGCCAGCTCGCGAAGTTCTTTCGCGGTCATCTTATCGAGCGGTTTTTCTTTCTTTTCTTTTTCCTTCTTACCCATTTTTTTTATTCCTTTTTCTGTTGCTTGTCCAACATCTCCGCAATCTTGAGAAAAGGCCTGAACAAATCGATCGGGATCGGAAAGAGCGTAGTCGAATTTCGTTCTGTGGCTATCTCGCGTAATGTCTGCAAATAACGAAGCTGAAGCGCAATGGGGCTCTTTTCGATAATATCGGCAGCCGCAGACAGGCGGTCGGCGGCCTGGAACTCTCCCTCGGCGGCAATCACCTTGGCCCGCCGCTCGCGTTCGGCTTCCGCCTGCTTTGCGATTGCCCTCTGCATCTCCTGGGGCAGGTCGATCTGTTTGAGTTCAACAAGTGAAACTTTTATTCCCCATGGGTCGGTATGACTGTCGAGAATTTCCTGAATATGCGCGTTTATTTTGTCTTTTTCAGAGAGCAGAGTGTCAAGTTCTGCGTGGCCGCAAACAGTGCGCAATGTCGTCTGAGCGAGTTGGCTTGTGGCATAAAGATAGTTTTCCACCGAAATGATCGCCTTGACCGGATCGATTACCCGGAAATAAATTACGGCGCTCACCTTTAGGGAGACATTATCGCGCGTGATAATGTCCTGTGTAGGGACCTCCTGGACAATGACGCGAAGACTCACCCTCTGCAGCCGGTCGATCACCGGGATAAGGAGGATAATCCCCGGTCCTTTGGCGCGAATAACTCGCCCGAGACGGAAGATTACGCCACGTTCGTACTCGTTTAAAATACGAATGGCATTCGCGAGGAAAAGAATCGCGAAGACAATTACGGCGATGAGCGAAGCGCTCAGGTTATAGAACATTCACCCCTCCTGCAGCCATTTCATCCGCATGAAATACGATAGAGCTAATTTTCACTATCTACCACCGATCCTGTTTACTTTCAACTTTAAATTATGCACTTCCAACACTTCTACCTTTTCCCCCACTTCGATTCGCTGGTCAGCCTGTGCATTCCACAATTCGCCGTTTACGAATACCTTGCCCTCGGGGTCTATTTCCCGGCGAACTTCGCCAATCATACCCATTAGGGCGTCCTGGCCGGTCTGCGGTTTTGTAATCTGAGCCCTGAAGGCAAGACGCGCGAGGGCGGCAAAAAATATAGAGACGGCCACCGTGGTTGGCAGAAGAACCGACAACGCAATCTGCCTCGGCTCCTCGGGGTTGCGGAAGAGCATGACCGAGCCCAGCACCAGGCACAGCACCCCGGTCAGGCTCAGTAGACCGTGCGAGGCTATTTTCATTTCAAGGATGAAAAACACTACCGCCAGAAGAATTATCAGAACCCCGGCATAATTTACCGGAAGAGTCTGGAGGGCGTAGAGCGCCAGTATCAGGGAAATGCCGCCAATGACTCCGGGCACGACAGCACCCGGGCTGGACAGCTCGAAGTAGAGCCCCGCCAATCCTATCATCAGAAGAATGTAGGCAAGATTCGGATTGCTTATGATGCGCAGGATATCGTGCTGCAGACCGGGCGAAATAGTGCGCAGCTCCACTCCGTTAGTTTTGAGAACCACAGTTGTCCCTCCGCGCTGAAGATTCCAGCCGTCAAGCCTCTTTATCAAATCGGGCAGGTTGTCGGCGACGAGGTCTATCACATTTAACTTGAATGCCTCTTCGGCCGTCGCTGATACGCTCTTCCTGACAGAATCCTCCATCCACTCCGCGTTTCTGCCCCGCTGAGCGGCAATGCTTCTGGCGAATGCGAGCGTGTCGTTCAGGACTTTTTCGCTCATAGAGGAAGGCATCTCGCCCCCTCCTCCGGTAACCGGGTGGGCGGCCCCAATGTTGGTGCCGGGCGCCATTGCTGCAATATCGGCCGCAGCCGTAATGAACACGCCGGCGGAGGCCGCCTGTGCGCCGCTCGGAGAGACATAGACGACGATTGGAACCTCAGAATTGAGAATCGCCTGAGAGATTCCACGCATCGAGGTCATCAACCCGCCAGGCGTGTCCAGAAGAATAATCAGGCATTCGGCCTTATCGTCGACCGAGCGCTTGATCGCGTATTTCATGAAATCCTCAACCCCGGGATTGATCGAGTCCTGGATTTGAATGATATCGATGTGTGCCTGCTGCGGGTCGACCGGCGAGAGTGCAAAAAGAAGCACTGCGATCATGAAAATCGCTGTAAGCCAAATGAATTGCCTGATATTCATATCGTGTGACCGCCTTTTGATATATGTGGATATATGCCATATATGCCTGTCCATATATCTCGATGCCTTTAAATCCCCACTGTCCGCCTTTAGAAAAGGTGGGCAGTGCTCGGAGAGTTTCGTTTGGAATTCAAGTCCGGAGGAGCTTGATCACTTCCTTGAGGTCCTGCCATGCCGCCGCTTTTTGGGAAGGGCTTCTCAACAGATAAGCCGGATGATATGTGCATATCAGAGGTATTCCCCGCCAGAACTGGACCTTGCCGCGAAGCTGAGAAATCGGGCGGGTGCTTCCTAAAAGAGCTTGGGCCGCGCTCAAGCCCAGGGCGCAAATGACCCTGGGGCTAACTGCTTCGATCTGCCTGAACAGGAAAGGAGAACATGCGGCTGTTTCGTCCGGCTGGGGCGCCCGGTTCTCCGGCGGGCGACACTTTAGGACATTGCAGATGTAAACCTCTTTCCGCTCGAAACCGATTGCGAGGATCATTTTATCAAGCAGTTTTCCGGCCCGGCCGACAAAAGGACGGCCCTGCCGGTCCTCATCAACCCCGGGGCCTTCGCCGACGAAAACCAGGCCGCTTTTGGCCGAACCTTCCCCGAACACCAGATTGGTGCGCCCGCTATGAAGCCTGCACCTTGTGCATCCGGTCAGCTCATCGCTTATCCGCAAGAGTTTTTCCGCGGTTCCGGCAGCCATCGGCGCCCGCACCTCTTCCTCAGGTTTTAGGGGGCTATATTCCCAGTCCCGGATACCTCCGGTCTTGTAACCCCAGAAGATCCACCGCAGCCGCTCCAAACAGTCGGCAAGCTTATGGGCCGTATTGTCCGGAATCAATTTTTCCCACCTGCAAGAAACCGTTCGACCCTGTCCCATATCTCCGAGGCGACAACCTCCTTTGTCATGGGAGCCAGATCGATAACGGCGCCGCTTCGTTCGATTATTGTTACCTCGTTTGTGTCGCAGCCGAACCCGGAGCCTTTCTTGGAAAGGTCGTTGGCCACGATGAAATCGAGGTTCTTTCGGACCAGTTTGTCTTTGGCGTTTTTGAGAAGGTTTTCGGTCTCCGCGGCAAATCCAACCAGCACCTGAGCCGGCGGCTTAACCTCTCCAAGGGCGGCGAGAATGTCAGGATTGGGCTCGAGGAGGACCCTCAGTGCTTCCTTCGCTTTCTTTAGCTTTTGAGGGGATTTCTCCGATGGCCGGTAGTCGCTTACGGCAGCGGCCATTACAATGGCGTCCAGTTGAGGAGAAAGTCTCAAAATCACGTCCCGCATTTCCAGCGCGCTCGTAACCGAGGTTCGTTCGACCCCTGCGGGGGCCTCAAGAAAACAGGGCCCGGAAACCAGGTGGACCTGGGCGGACCTGCGCACGGCAATCTTTGCCAGCGCATAGCCCATTTTGCCGCTCGATGGATTGCTCAGAAAGCGGACGGGATCGAAAGATTCCCGGGTCGGACCGGCACTGACCAAAACGCGCCTGCCGGCAAGAGTTGGCGGGGTCAGCATCCGGATGGCCCTCTCCAGAATGTCTCCAATCTCTGCCAGACGGCCGGCCCCTTCCTCCTGGCAGGCAAGAGAACCAACAGCAGGCGGCTGAATTTGGTACCCCAGCTCAGCCAGACTCCTCAAGTTTCGTTGTGTTGCCGGATGTTCCCACATCTTCACGTTCATCGCCGGGCAAACCAGCACCGGAGCGGTTGTAGCAAGCAGTATGGCCGTTAGGTAGTCGTCCGCGATTCCGGCCGCCATTTTCGCCATAAGATTGGCCGTGGCTGGGGCAACCAGAACGAGGTCCGGAAGCCTGGCCTTTTGAATATGGGTTATCCGCGACTCGGATTCCATGTTGAACAGGTCGATCCCTACCGTATTGTTCGAAAGCGCCTGGAAAGTCAGAGGGGTTACGAACTGCTGTGCGTTTGCCGTCATCACCACATGAACCGAAGCGCCCTCTTTGACCAGAAGCCGCACCAACTCAGCCGCCTTGTACACGGCGATACCGCCGCTGACACCCAGAAGGATGGATTTTCCTTTTAGCATAACATCTCAAACCGTTATCGGAGTTGTATGCGCTCGCATGGAGAGCCTTTCTTCATAAAGCCGTGCAGCGAAGAGGATAAACCGCCCCGCCGCCGCAATGAGGGGCCTGAAAACTAACTTGCCGCAACAGGCGACACATAGATTTCAACGTACGTATAATATGTCTCTTCCTTCACCAAGATTACACAAACCTTGTCCGGTTTGTCGAAAATCAAAAGTGAGCGGTTGTACCTGAACTGACCTTTCAATCTCCAGCCTTCGCGCGGGAGCGTAGCCACAAAAAAGTTCATTACAGAATTAGATTCCACTCTGCCGCGCAATGTCAAAAATCCCATCTTGATCTGGCCGGACTCGAAGACATTTGAATTCTTTGATTGTACATCAAGTTCAGGAGGGATGGGGATGTCGTTGAATTGAAAAAATTTGGCTTTGGGCCCGGAAGGGTAAGCAGGAGCAGAATTGGCAGGGGGGCCGTAGGTTGATCCAGATCCGCCAGAAGGTGCCGGCGCCTGCTGAGACTGGCTGACGGGGCTCGGTGGCGGAGCGCTCGATCTGCCGCAGCCGCAAACAGTCACGAGACAAA
>Ga0074046_10004149_pt1 | contig 11905 bp, 11 predicted proteins | sample BogForMeECP23OM3_FD_94441 | JGI IMG/M metagenome (GOLD analysis project Ga0074046, IMG submission 94441) | Bog forest soil microbial communities from Calvert Island, British Columbia, Canada - Bog Forest MetaG ECP23OM3 | ecosystem: Environmental > Terrestrial > Soil > Wetlands ...
TCCCGCGTCCGCTCTACTCTCGGATCGCGTAACTCAGCAAAGTATTTCAGGGGACTATCCATCCCCCCATCTCATCCCACCCAACCCAACTCACATATAGCAATTAAGATGCGTTTGCCCTGCTGCGTGCGATTCACGTTCGCCCCAATGGAAACGGCCCTGACAATCGAGGCTTGATTCCGGGCTGGTTCAGAATTCGTTTAACGGTCGAATCCATTCCAGGAAGTGAAGATCTCAGCGCCGAAACCGGCGGCCATGGCCGAGACCTGCGGGCCCGGATCGCCATAGATTTCCATACGGCTGACGCTGCTCACCTGCAGCATCTTGGGCACGAACTCCTGCACCGCCGGGCCGTTGAAGTGCGCCGTGATGGCGGCCGTTTCCGTGTAACCCTCGACAAGGCGGCAGCGTGTTCGGTCGGGGCTCAACAGAAAGTGATAACCGAGCGTGCCAGGCTCCTGCTGGCTGACGGCTACCATCTGCGTGGCAATCGCTTCGAATTCAGCCAGTTTCCCTTCGTGAATGTTGATGTCGACCAGCAAACGCACATGGCTCGTACCCATGTTTCTCTCCTCTTTGGAATGGCCTGAGATGTGCGGCCCGCCCGGCAAGGCTGGAATGGGCGGGCCGTGTGAAGATTGAAACCGCGACGTTCGTCGTGGTTAGAGCGTGTTTCAAAAATCGGAGCGTGGCCCGCCAGGCCTAAAGGCCCTTTTTTGGAAGCCGCGTTCTTCGCGGGCCCTTCGGCTGCGCTCAGGGCAGGCTCTAAAGGCCCGCGCTTCCACCGAAGACCTGAGCGGAATGTTCTTGCAACAAGCTCTAGACTATTCGCAATCAGCAGAGTTTACTGCTTGTCGTAGACGTACTTGGCTTTTTGCTTCTTGCCGTCCGCGGTGGTGCCTTCGGTCTCCAGCGTGCGGCTCTTGCCGTCCTTTGCCAGCTCGACTTTACCGGTACCCACGGTCTTGCCGCCCTTCAGGTTGGTAATCTCAAGCGTACGTTCGCCCTTCGCCAAGACTGTGCGTGAGTCGACGCTGGCTGAGCCAGTAACGGGATAGGGCTTGCCATCGAACTTGCCGGTCCATTCGGAGTTCGCCGGATTGCCGGAAGCGTCCACGCCGTCGGTGGTGACCTTTATCTCGTCACCCGCAGCGGAGTACACCACGGTAGTGTTCTTGCCGACGCCTGCGGGGATCTTCGACTTCGCCTCGTTCAACTTCCAGGTACCCATGTTGGGATTTTCCGCGGCAAAGCCCACGGACAATCCGAGTATGCACAACGCCAGGGTCAAAACAATGGTTCTTGCTTTCATTCAGTCTCCTAGTTGTGAAGCAGGAAATGGTGTCACTTAGGTGCCGCGCAAGTGTATTGCAGGACTGTTGCACTAGCAAGGGACAAATGTCTCATCGCGAACCGGCGCTTTGTGGCGATGCGCATCCTACAATAGCTTCCATGCCAACGCCTCGCCGCAAGAAGCCGCTGCAACCGCTGGACGACCCACTGCTGGCTGCCAAGCCGCGCAAGAGTGTCCCGCACGAGTTCGTGCTCGATGCTCTGGCCGAACTCTCGCCGCGGACTAATCCCATGTTCGGGTGTCTCGCGGTCTATGTGGGGGAGAAGATCGTCCTGGTGCTGCGCGACAAGCGCGAGCCGTGTGCCGATAACGGGGTGTGGCTCGCCACGACACAAGAACACCACGAATCGCTGCGCCGAGAATTTCCTAACATACGATCGATCGCAGTGTTTGGGAAGGAAGTTACAGGATGGCAGGTGCTCCCCTCCGACGCGCCGGACTTCGAGGAGGCCGCGCTGCACGCATGTGACTTGATCGCCGCGCGCGACCCGCGCATCGGCAAGGTACCGAAGCCGCGTCGGACGCCAAAGACGAAAGCCCGTTTACGTTGAATACTCTGGCGGACGAAGCATGCAACGTGGCGATCGCTACCTCTACGACGGCGGCGTGTTTTGGAAGGGCAGCTTGGTGTAGCGCGCCTTCTCCACCGCGATCATCAGTGCAACCCGTCCCTCAGGATTGCGAAACGGGAATGGCTTGCCTGCGTACTTGTGCGAGATTTCGTCCATGATTTCGAATTTGGAGTCGTCGCGAAATTCGACCACGCGACCGCGTATCTGCACTTCCTCGTATGGATCGTGAAAATCGACCACAGAGAGCGACAGCCGGGGATCGCGACGCAGATTGCGCACCTTCAGGCTGGTTTCTCCAGTGCCGATCACGATTTGGTCGCCGCGCACGCCGATCCACACCGGCGTGGTATTGGGCGAGCCATCGGGCAAGAGGGTGGCGAGGTGCGCGAAGTTGGGACGTGACAGCAAGGCGCGGACGTTGGGCTCGAGTACCATAAATCTCTCCTCGGCAGAATTGTACGCGGTCGTCTTCGAGCAGTGCTGGTCATCGGCGACCATCCGCCAATATGTGAAGGGCCGATGTGCCGGTGTCCATGCATGCGATACCATAAATAGTTTGCGCAACGGAAAGGGAATCCCGCCGATGAAGTATGCCGCAGCCCTGCTGCTGATGGTCCTGATGCCGATGACGAAACTACCTGCACAAAACACGTCTCCCGGGGCGTCCAGTCCCGAGGCGATTGCTACTGCCGAATACAACGGAATGGTGGACGAGTACTTCGACGCCTACTTCCAGTTTCATCCTTCCGAGGCGACAGCGGCGGGCTTTCACCAGTTCGACAACCAACTGGAGGACTATTCGCCCAAGGGGCGCGACGCCGAGATTGCGTTTTTGCTCGAAGCCAAGCAGGGCGCCGGATATGCGCACACCGAGTTTCTGAATGAAGAGCAGCGCCTCGATCTGAAGCTGCTTTCCAACGCCATCAATGCGCGCATTCTTGAGCTGCAGGAAATTCGGATGTGGCAGAAGAACCCTGACATTTACTCCAGCAGTCCGACCGCCAGCATTTTTCTGCTGATGAGCCGCAAGTTCGCGCCCCCGGCGGAGCGGCTGAAGTCGGTGATCGCGCGCGAGCAGCAGATCCCCGCCAATCTTGCGGCCGCCAAGACGAACCTGAAAAACCCGCCGCGGGTCTACACCGAAGTTGCGATCGAGCAGATGCCCGGCATCATCAATTTTTTCCAGAAAGATGTGCCCGAGGCTTTCAAGGATGTCACCGACGCGCAACTGCTGGCGCAGTTCAAGGCGGCAAACAACAACGTCATCACCGAGTTGCAGCGTTACGAAACTTTTCTCAAGAGCGACCTGCTGCCCATCTCGAAGGGCGACTTCCGCCTGGGCCCGGAGCTGTATCGCAAGAAGCTGCTCTACGAGGACATGGTCGAGCTCCCGCTCGACCGGCTGCTGCAGATCGGCTACGACGACCTGCACAAAAATCAAGCCGAGCTCAAGCGCGTCGCGGCGCAGATCGGTCCCGCGAAAACGCCGGAACAGGTGCTGGCGGCGCTGGAACAGGACCATCCCCAGCCCAATCAACTGCTGCAGAGCTTTCGCGATACGTTCAGCAGCCTGACCGGCTTCATTCAGGAAAAGAAGATCATCACTATCCCGTCCGACATCCGGCCCATTGTGCAGGAGACGCCGCCCTTCGCACGGGCCCTCACTTCGGCTTCGATGGACACGCCGGGTCCCTTCGAGACCAAGGCCACCGAGGCGTTCTTCAACGTGACCCTGCCAGAGCCGTCCTGGCCCGCGGAGCGCACGAAGTCGTGGATGGAAGGCTTCAATCACGGCACCATCATCAGCACCGCGATCCACGAAGCGTATCCCGGACACTACATGCAGTTCCTGTGGGAGAATCAGTTTCCTTCGAAGGTGCGCAAGCTGATTGGCTGCGGCACCAACATCGAGGGCTGGGCGCATTACACCGAGCAGATGATGCTCGACGAAGGCTATGGCAACGGCGATCCGAAATTGCGCATCGGACAATTGCAGGACGCGCTGTTGCGCAACGCGCGCTATATCGTGGGCATCGAGATGCACACCGGCAAGATGACGCCGGCGCAGGCGACGGACTTCTTCGTCAAGCAGGGACACCAGACTGCCGCCGTGGCTGAGCGCGAGGCGAAGCGCGGGACTTCAGACCCGACCTACCTGGTGTACACGCTGGGCAAGCTGGAAATCTTGAAGCTGCGGGCGGACTACAAGCAGAAGGTTGGTGCGAGCTTCGACCTGCAGCAGTTTCACGATGAGTTTATGAAGCAGGGCACGCCGCCGATTCCGATTGTGCGGCGCGCGATGCTAGGGAATGACACGCCTGCGCTGCAATAGGAACCGCAAGAGGCACTCATGACAACGAAAGTTCGCAAAGCAGTATTTCCGGCAGCAGGATTGGGCACGCGCTTCCTGCCCGCAACTAAGGCGCAGCCCAAGGAGATGCTGCCGCTCATCGACAAGCCCATCATTCAGTACGGCGTCGAGGAAGCAATGCACTCCGGCTGCGACCAGATCATCATGGTCACCGGCCGCGGCAAGAGCGCCATCGAAGACCACTTCGACACGAGCTATGAGCTGGAGAAGATGCTCGAGGAGCGCGGCAAGACCGATTTGCTCGACATCGTGCGGCAAATCTCCGACATGATCCACATCGCATACGTTCGCCAGAAAGAGGCGCTTGGCCTGGGACACGCAGTACTGATGGCGGCCGAACTGGTAGGCGACGAACCGTTCGCCGTGATCCTGCCCGACGACGTCATAGATGCGCCCGTACCGTGCCTCCAGCAGATGATCAAGATCTACAACGAAACCGGCTGCTCGGTGCTCGCCACACAGGTGGTGGAAGGGCCCGCGATCTCGGCCTATGGCGTGCTTGACGCCAAGCAGGTGCCAGGCAAATACGATGGCCGCCTCTTCGAAGTGCGCGACCTGGTGGAGAAGCCCAAGTTCGAGAAAGCTCCATCGAACCTTGCGATCATTGGGCGCTACATTCTTACGCCAACGATTTTCAAGATGCTCTCCAACATCAGGCCCGGCAGCGGCGGCGAACTGCAGCTGACCGACGGCCTGCGCGCGCTGCTGAAAACAGAGAAGATCTACGGCTACACTTTCGAGGGCAAACGCCACGACGCCGGCGACAAGCTCGGCTTCCTCAAAGCGACCGTCGAGTTTGCGCTGAAGCGCGAAGACCTGGGCAAGGATTTTCGGGAATATCTGAAGACGCTGAAGCTCTAATGGCGTCCAATCGTCTTCATGGAGCGCGGTGCGTCCGCGACGCTTGCGCTCACGACTTGTGACTCCCCTTCAGTTTGCGCGATTTGGCTTCGACTCCCTTCGCCAGTTTCTCTTTGTGAGCGTCGAGCTTCTTTGCTACTTCCTTATCGTGCAGCGCAATCATTTGCGCGGCAAGGATGCCTGCATTGGTCGCGCCCGGCTTGCCGATGGCAACGGTAGCGACGGGAATGCCCGCCGGCATCTGCACCATCGCCAGCAGCGAATCGAGACCAAGCAACGCTGTTGAGGGAATGGGCACGGCAATGACCGGCAATGTGGTCTCGGCCGCGATAACGCCCGCCAGGTGGGCCGCTCCGCCTGCGCCGGCGATAACGACTTCGACTCCTCGAGCCTTGAGCCCGCGCGAGTATTCGCTGGTGCGCGCCGGTGAGCGGTGCGCCGAGGTGATGTCGATTTCGTAGGGGATACCGAACTCGGCGAGGGCCTTGCCGGCCTCGTTCATGATGTCGAGGTCGGAGTCGCTGCCCATAACGATGGAGACGAGAGGTTTGTTAGACATAAAGAAAGTTGGTTGTCCTTTAGGAAGGTACCGCCCCTACGGGGCTCGGTTCTCTAACAACGCAGTTACCCAGGGCTTACGCCCTGGGCTAACGTCTGTTCCGCCCCTTCGGGGCTGCATTGATGTCGAGTGTACCGCTGCAGCTAACACGAGCATTGAGATTTGGTCGAAAATCCCGTGACTGAGGAGTTGACTTTGGCGTTACACCTAGTTCCAATATCACTTCTTTTCGCGCAAATGTTTTAGCCCCCGCGCGGCAATATCTTTTCTATAGTGCATGCCGTCGAAGCGGATCTTCATTACCGCGTCGTAGGCGCGCTCGACGGCCTCGGGCAGGTTCGATCCGCGCGCGGTCACGCCCAGCACGCGCCCGCCTGATGTGTAGTACTTGCCATCGCGATGGTTTGTCCCGGCGTGAAACACCTTTACGCCGTACATGCGGTCGGCGTCCTCGATGCCCGTAATGAGCGTGCCCGCTTCATATGCACCGGGATATCCGGCCGAGGCCATCACCACGCACACCGCCGGATCGGGTGACCAGCGGAAGTCGCCTTCGCTGACGCGGCCTTCGATCGAGGCCTCGATGGCTTCGAGCAGGTCATTCTCCATCCGCATCATGATGGGCTGCGTTTCAGGATCGCCAAAGCGGCAGTTGAATTCCAGCACCATGGGCCCGCGCGCCATCATCATAATGCCGCAATACAGGATGCCCTTGTACTCCGTGCCCTCGGCCTTCATGCCCACGATCACCGGGCGCGCAATGTGCGCGACCAGCCAGTCGCGCATCTGCGCGTCGATGATCTGGTCGGTGGAGTAAGCTCCCATGCCGCCAGTGTTCGGGCCTTTGTCGTCGTCAAGGACTCGCTTGTGGTCCTGCGTGGCTACCAGCGGCACCACGCGTTCGCCATCGCTCATCACCAGGAACGAGAGCTCTTCGCCCTTGAGAAATTCTTCCAGTACGATGCGCGCTCCGGCCGGGCCGAGCATCTTGCCGCTGAGCATCGCTTCGGCAGCGCGTTGCGCTTCCTCTTTGGTTTGCGCGATGATCACGCCCTTGCCCGCCGCCAATCCGTCGGCTTTCACAACGATCGGCGTGTGGAAGTGCGCCAGCGCCGACTTGAGCTCGTCTTTCCTCGTGCAGATGGCGTAGTGCGCCGTGGGAATGCGGTGGCGTTGCATGAACTCCTTGGCGAAGCTCTTGCTCGACTCCAGTTGCGCTGCCGCCTTCGTGGGGCCGAAGATGGGCCATCCGCGGCGCTGGAACTCGTCCACTACGCCGAGCGTGAGCGGCAACTCGGGGCCCACGACCGTAACGTCGGGATTCAGCTTGGTAGCGACTTGAACGATGGAGTCGAGGCTCTTCAGATCGGCGGCAACACACTCAGCATCGGCAGCAATCCCTCCGCTGCCGGGAGCGCAGTATAGCTTCTTGATGCGGGGCGACTGCCGCAACTTCCATACGATCGCGTGTTCGCGACCACCGCTACCGAGGACGAGGACTTTCATAATTCAGATCGGCCCTGGCGGACTGAAGTCCGCTCGGGATGGCAAAAAGTAAAGCGCGGTGCGCGCGGCTAAACAGGCTGCGGAAAAAGTCCGAAAGGCACACGCCTCGCGGACTGACGTCCGCTCGGCGAGTCAAAAACAAACGACTTATCGGCACGACTGAAGTCGTGCCCTGATACAAAGCTGCTCGGAAACGAGTTTTTCCGCAGCCTGTAAAGCTGCGCCCCTTCAAAACCTTGTCGAAAGCGGGTTTTTCCGTAAACTGTGAAGCCGTGCCCTTTCAAAACATTGCCCAAAGAAACAATCATTCGAAAGGAAAGAGTAGGGTTGCCGCGCATGGCCTGTCAAACCTGCGAGTGAGAGACATAGAATAATAAAACAGGGATCTTCGTACGACCGGCGCAAAACGACAGGATGGCAGACTCCGCACAAGAACGGGCAGATGCGGCACTCGATCGCGGAGCGCTTGGCAGCGCTGCGGCCAGCCATCATCCTTCGCTCGAAGAAGTGCATGGCACCATTGCCGTGCCACACCACGCAGCCGGGTTCTGGAAGAAGTGGCGCGCGTTCGTCGGCCCAGCCATTCTGGTCAGCGTCGGTTACATGGATCCCGGCAACTGGGGCACCGACCTCCAGGCCGGCGCGCAGTTCAAGTACAACCTGCTCTGGGTCGTCGGGCTGGCCAGCCTCATGGCGATCTTCATGCAGGTGATCTCGGCGCGGCTGGGCGTGGTGGCAGGCAAAGACCTGGCCCAATGCTGCCGCGAGTGGTATCCGGCATGGACGCGCTGGCCCAACTGGCTGCTGAGCGAGCTGGCGGTGACTGCCTGCGACCTGGCCGAGGTCCTGGGCAGTGCCGTCGCGCTCAACCTGCTGTTTCATATTCCTCTGTTTTGGGCAGTGGTCATCACCGGCCTCGACGTATTGCTGATACTGGCGCTGCAGAGCTTCGGCATGCGCACCATCGAAGCCGTGGTGCTGGTGCTGATCGCCACCATCGCGGTCTGCTACTTCATCGAGATCTTTGTTCTGCCGCAGACGCAACCCAGCTTTGCCGAAATGACGCGGGCGCTGGTGTCGCCGCACTTCCGCCAAGCAGGAATGCTGTATCTTGCCATCGGCATCATCGGCGCGACGGTCATGCCGCATAACCTCTACCTGCACTCCGCGCTGGTGCAGAGCCGCAAGCTGCAGAAGGACGAGCCGTCCATGCGCAGCGCCATCCGCTTCAACACCATCGATTCGGTGGTGGCGCTGACAATTGCTTTCTTCGTGAACTCGGCCATCCTGGTTCTGGCAGCGACGGTGTTCTACGGCAAAGAGAGCGTGACCGCGCCGGGCGGGGAGATCGTCCACTTCAGCGCCGACAGTGACTGGATCCGCGTCGCCTACCTAACGCTGGCCCCACTGCTGGGCACAGCCGCCGCGAGCACACTGTTCGCCGTGGCGCTGCTGGCCAGCGGACAGAGCAGCACCATCACCGGCACCCTCGCCGGCCAGGTGGTGATGGAAGGCTTTATGAACTGGCGCATCAAGCCCTGGGTGCGGCGGCTGATCACGCGCACGCTAGCCATTCTGCCGGCCGTAATCATCATTGGTTTGCGTGGCAACAGCAGCGTTACCGACCTGCTGACGCTGAGCCAGGTGGTGCTGGCGCTGCAGCTTCCGTTCGCCATGTTCCCGTTGCTGCACTTCACCAGCTCCAGGAAGCGCATGGGCAAGTGGAGCAATGGCTGGTTTCTGCTGGCCGCGGGATGGGCCAGTGCTATCCTGATCACCGCCATGGACGTGTTTGGGCTGCCTGAATCGCTGAAAACGGCATGGCACGTGATTGCGGGTGGTTAGCGCCACTCTAACGGAACCGAACCACCATGTATGACACCATTCTGGTCACGCTCGACGGCACACCGACCGACCGGGCCATCATCGAGCATATAAAGAAGCTGGCCGCGCTGGCGCACAGCCGGCTGGTACTGCTGCACGTGGCCGACGGATGGGCCGCACGCACCTATGGTCCCGACGCCGTCAGTCCAGAAATCTCCGCCGACCTCGCCTACCTGGAAAAAGTACAGGCTGAGTTTCAGGCGGCCGGCATTCCCGCCGAGTCGGAACTGGCCTACGGCGACGCTCCCACGGAGATCATCAAGTGGGTGGAGCAGAGGGGATGCGACCTGGTTGCCATGAGCACCCATGGACACAGGTTCATCAAGGACATTTTTCTTGGGACAACGGCTACGCGCGTGCAACACAACATCAGCGTGCCGGTGCTGTTGCTGCGGGCGAAGTGAGGCAGTTGTCAGTTGTCGGGACTTCTCCTTTCATTGACCTAACATTCCCTTCTTCAGGTCTGCCGTGGGAGGCTTGGGCCCCAGCCATACTGAAAACATCACCTGGCCAAAGGCCGGACCGGCGATGGTCACCTTGTCCAGGCCGTTCAGCGCGTACGTCGTGCCCGTGCCCGGGACGTAGGTGAAGACCATCTTGTCGCCCACCTTGACGGCATCGATCGCGGCGAGCAAGCGGTCGATGTCGGGTTTCATCGTTTTCACCGCATCAGGCGTGTTGTCGTTGAACGACTCATTGAAGGCATCCGTCATCTGGCCTTTGCTGGCGCCGTGCACGAACTGCATGACGATCATCTTGGGCGCATCGGCCTTGATGATGGCGTTGGCGTCCGACGACTTCTGCTCCAGGTAGAGGCCTGCGACATAGACCTTCACCATGTACTTGGAGCGGATTCCCAGGCCGTTGAGCACCAGCTTGGTGCTTCCAACCTGTTCGGTGTCGGGCATGGTGACGCCCGCAAGGCTGGCGGCGTTTAGCTGCAAGGTCGACAGCGATGCGAACACAACAACGGCAAGCGATACGGCGGTTTTTCGCATAAGGGCTCCTTGAGATGGACAGTGTGACCCTAGATGGTAGCACCCCGCAGCTACGAGACGAGGCGATGGCCCGGGTGCAGCCGTGTACTTCCCCACGATTACCAAACGTGCGATCGCAGCCTACATTCCAAAAGACGTGCTCAAGCTGCGCTTGGGTCGCGCACCCACAGGACACTGGCCCACTATCCACTGCGCCTCTCCACGATTTAAGATGGTTAGTTTCGGGCTGTACGAAGGCGCGCGCCTGGAAGCTGTCTCACGCTTGCGATGTGGGTGAGAATTCGAATTCCCTCAGGGGCTAAAGCCCTGATGTTTCGGTACCCGGAGCGGCACGGCTGAAGCCGTGCCCCTTCAAAGCGGATTGATGGGAGCACTTCCATTCATGCCGCCGTCGAATAATGCCAATCAGAAGGGACTCATTCATGAACAGTTTTGGCAGTCGCTCCACCCTCCGTGTCGGTTCCAAGCAATTTGAGATTTACCGGCTGAGCGCCGTTGAGGCGCACGGCTGCTCGGTGCGGCACCTGCCGTACTCGCTGCGCATTCTGCTGGAGAACCTGCTGCGCCGCGAAGACGGCAAGTCGGTAAAGGCTGCCGACGTGCGCGCGCTGACCTTGTGGAACAGCAAGAGCGTTCCGGTGGAAGAAATCGCCTTCATGCCCAGCCGCGTGCTGCTGCAGGATTTCACCGGCGTGCCCGCGGTGGTGGACCTGGCCGCCATGCGCGACGCGATGAAGGCGCTGGGGGGCGATCCGGGGCTGATCAATCCGCTGCAACCCGCGGAGCTGGTGATCGATCACTCGGTGCAGGTGGATGAGTTCGGCACGCCGCAGGCGTTTCAGCTCAATGCCGAGCTGGAGTTCTCGCGCAACAAAGAACGTTACGCGTTTCTACGCTGGGGACAGACGGCGTTCAAGAATTTCGCCATCGTGCCGCCCGATACCGGCATCGTGCACCAGATCAACCTCGAGTACCTGGCGCGGGTGGTGTTCGTCGGCGCAAAGGGAGAGAGCGGCAATCCACTGGCGTATCCCGATACGCTGGTCGGCACCGACTCGCACACCACGATGATCAACGGTCTTGGCGTGCTGGGCTGGGGCGTGGGCGGAATCGAAGCCGAGGCTGCCATGCTGGGACAACCGGTGTCCATGCTGATTCCGCAAGTCGTCGGGGTGCGGCTGAGCAATCAGTTGCGCGAAGGCTCGACCGCAACCGACCTCGTCCTCACTGTCACCGAGATGCTGCGCAAGAAGGGTGTCGTCGGAAAGTTCGTGGAGTTCTTCGGGCCGGGGCTGCACGCGCTGCCGCTGGCCGACCGCGCGACCATCAGCAACATGGCTCCGGAGTATGGCGCGACCTGCGGCATCTTCCCGGTGGACGACGAGACGCTGCGCTACCTGCGCCTGAGCGGACGCACGGAAGAGCACATCGCTATCGTCGAGTCGTATTACAAGGAGCAGGGACTGTTCCACACGCCCGAAACGCCGGAGGCTGAGTACACCGACGTGCTCGATCTCGACCTGGCGAGCGTCGAGCCGAGCATCGCGGGGCCAAAGCGTCCGCAGGACCGCGTGCCGCTGTCGCGTGCTGCGGAGTCGTTCGAGCAGGCGCTGCCCAGCCTGCTGAAGCCGGGTCAGCACGTGCCTCCCAAGCAGGAGTCGCGCTGGGAATCGGAAGGTGGACATCCGCCAAACGTAGGCGATCAGGCAACAGCCACGGCCGTAGAGGTCGAGGTTGCGCTGGAGGAGGCGCTGGGCCACGGCAGCGTGGTCATCGCCGCCATCACCAGTTGCACCAACA
>Ga0074046_10004150_pt1 | contig 11903 bp, 9 predicted proteins | sample BogForMeECP23OM3_FD_94441 | JGI IMG/M metagenome (GOLD analysis project Ga0074046, IMG submission 94441) | Bog forest soil microbial communities from Calvert Island, British Columbia, Canada - Bog Forest MetaG ECP23OM3 | ecosystem: Environmental > Terrestrial > Soil > Wetlands ...
GACCGGGCCAACAAGCTCGCTGACCTGCGCACCGTGGTCGCCCGCATGAACCGCGACCTTAGCCGGCTCACGGAAGATCTGGCAAAGGAGCTTCGGTGCCCGGTGGGCGGCCCTCCGGAGGACCGATATTGGTCATCTATGGATAGAACTTCGGGGAAGTGAACATGACCCGAACCGTGAATCAGTTTTTCTTCTTCTTACCTTTTTGAGCGGCGGCCGGCACGGTGCAGACGCCGGGATTGACCCACTTCTGCTGGTCGAGGTGATTGATGGTCAGCACCGAAACCGGTGGGCCGACCCACTGCGGGTGGGCCTTAATCTCCATCTCGACGAACTTGCGCGCGGCCTTGACCTTGTCCTCGCTGCCCCAATTCGAGTGTTTCTTCAGGTAAGCCGCAATCTGCTGATTGGCCCCGCCGAAGAATCCGCCGCCGTTGTTGCTCTCGGTGACATCCAGCGACACAGGAGTGATGCTGCCGTCGGTGTCCAGCTTGTAGCCGCGGGCAAAAATCGAGGCGCCGCCCGCGTCCGGCCCAGCGAAAACAACCATGATGAGCTCTCCGCCGTTGCTGTTGGTCAGCTCGGCAAAGAACTCAGGTTCGTTTTGCGGGAGGTATTGCGCCACGGCCATCAGCGGTTCACGGGCGACGTCGAGGAAGGCGTCTGCCTTGTGCCGCAAATCTCCCGGCAGAGCGCAGGCCTGCTCGGCCAGCTCCTGCAAGTGGAAGACCGGGTATTCCTTGTAGAAGAGGCCTGCCATGGCAAACGTGCAGTCTGGTTTGGCCACGATCTTGCACGTCTGCGTGCTCTTGTCAGCAATTCTGTAGACCAGCAGACTATCGGCAGCGACGACTGCCCTGTGATGGAAGCGGTCTATCAGAGCGACCACGGTAGTGGCCGGTAGGGGGAGAGCAAGCAGCAGAAGCAAGATGGCGCACACCGGCTTGACGGCGCGGGCGACAGTGGCAGATTTGGCGGTCTTTGGCGTGGCAGGCAAGGGAGGATTCTAACAAGTCGCCGTGAGTGCCGCCACGGGGGATGGATCGGCTGCTGCTGAAGGTTGGGCGATGCCGTATTGGCATCAGGCTATTTGTGCCGGATTGCTGTTAATGCGTGGCAGTCGCCAGCCGGCTCATTCCTCTCCGCCCCCCAAGAGCGTTACAATCGCAAGCTGCTGATTTTGCATACTCTCTCCGAGGTGATCATGTATCGCTGGTTCGTGGCCCTTCTTTGTCTCCTGTGTTTTTCGTTCGCAGTTTCCGCTCAGGTGAAGAGCTTCAACAATACAGACCAAGCCGCAGCTTCGTCCGCCACCCCACCTGCCGAGCTTCCCAAGCTGGAGAAGTTCGACCCCGCCATCGTGGACAAGACCAAAAACGCCTGTACCGATTTCTATCAGTACACCTGCACGAACTGGCTTGCCGCGCACCCCATCAAGCCGGACCTGCCCGTCACCAGCACCGCGCTTCCGTTGTTTCTGTACAACCAGACGATCTTGCGCAACGCCCTGGACGCGGCTGCCGCCGACAAGCAGGCCACGGGCAGCGCGCGGCAGATTGGCGACTACTGGGAAAGCTGCATGGACGAAACCGTCCGCAACGCGAATGGAAAGGCGTGGCTGCAGCCTGCTCTGAATACCGTTGCTTCGCTGAAATCGAGCGAAGACCTGCCGCGTGTGCTGGCCTACCTGCACCTGAATTTCCCGGCTGCGTGGCAGATGTGGAACGACGACGATAACTACACCAAGGCGCCGCTGTTCGGCTTCGGCCCGGCGCAAGACCTGGCGGATGCCTCGAAGATGGTCGCAGGCGTTGACCAGGGCGGCATGGGCCTGCCTTCGCTCGACTACTACCTCAACAACTCGGACCGCTTCAAGGAGCTGCGCTCCAAATATGTGCAGCATATCCAGAAGATGTTTGAGCTGGCCGGCGATCCGAGCGACAAGGCTGCCGCCGAAGCCAAGACCGTCATGGAGATCGAGACTGCCCTGGCGAAGGCATCCATGGACAATGTCACCCGGCGCGATCCCAAGGCTATTTACAACAAGCGCAGCTTGCAGCAGCTGAAAGCCGCCGTGCCGGACTTTGGCTGGGACGAGTATTTGCAGCTCATGGGAGCGCCCAGCGTACCGTTCTACATCGTGAGCACGCCGAAATTTCTTGACGCCGTGGAGCAGCAGATCAAAACGCGCTCTGCGCAGGACTGGCAAGCCTACTTGCGGTGGTGGGCGCTTCATCGCGGCGCTTCCTATGTATCGCATGATTTTGAGCAGGAGAACTTCGCCTTCTTCGGCACCGCACTTTCCGGTACACCGCAGATGCTGCCGCAATGGCGGCGTTGCGTAGGCTCAACCGACCACTTTCTGGGCGAGGCGCTGGGGCAGGCTTACGTCAACATTGCCTTTTCTCCGCAGAGCAAGCAGCGCGCCAATGAACTGGTGAACCAGATTCGCGCCGCGCTGGTGGAAGAGATCGGGACGCTGGACTGGATGAGTGATCAAACCAAGAAGCAAGCCCTGATCAAGCAATCTGCGACCTTGCAGAAGATTGGCTATCCCAATAGCTGGCGCGATTACAGCTCGGTCAAGGTCGTGCCCAACAACTATCTGGCCAACATGAATGCCGCCAACGCGTTCGAGGCGCACCGGCAGGTCAACAAGATCGGCAAGCCGGTGGACCGCAACGAGTGGGGAATGACTCCGCCGACCATCAACGCCTACGAAGATCCGCAGATGAACACCATCAACTTCCCGGCGGGGATCATGCAGATGCCGCTGTTCGGCGGGACGCAGGACGACGCCTCGAACTTTGGCGCCATCGGAATGGTCATTGGTCATGAGACGATCCACGGTTTCGACGACCAGGGGCGCAAGTTCGATGCACAGGGGAACTTGCGCGACTGGTGGACTCCCGAGGATTCCAAACGCTACGACGAGAAGGACAAGTGCATCACGGACCAGTACTCGCAGGAGATTCCCGAGTACGGCGTCAAGCAGAATGGCGATCTGACCGCCGGCGAGGACACCGCTGACAATGGGGGCATCCACCTCGCGATGCTCGCGCTGGAGAAGCAGTACAAGTCGCAGGGTAAGTCGCTGGATACGCCGGAGGCCGATGGGCTTACCGCACGGCAACGCTTCTTCCTGGCATACGCGTTTAGCTGGTGCGAAGAGCTCCGTCCGGAGGCAGCGCGCAACCAGGTGCTGAGCAATCCACACTCGCTGCCGCGCTTCCGCGTAGACCGGCCGCTGTCCAATATGCCGGAATTCCAGCAGGCCTTCGGCTGCAAGGAAGGGCAGGCGATGGTGCACAATCCGCAGTGCCGGGTATGGTGAGCGCCTGAAATCCTGAAGACTGTCACCCTGAGCGCAGCGTTCGCGTAGCCTTTCCGACCCGCTTCTTTTGCGACTCCCACCCCATCGCGCGCAAACCCGGCGCGCGCTGGGGACCCCGGGGTCGGGCGAACGCGGAGTCGAAGGATCTGCGGTTTCTCTCCGACGGTAAAGGTGCCGGTGGCGAAACGCAGGTCCCTCGACTCGGGGGCCGAGCAACGCATTCCGCCAATGGCAGGCGGAATGCGCCTTTGGCGCGACCCTCCCTCGGGATGACAATTCAGAGGGACATCGCCACGATCAATAATCCAGGCGAAGCCGGTGTCCGCGCGCTCGAACCCAAAGGATTTTTCCTCAGCCTTCACTTCTTGCTTGCCATCTGCCGCTGCAAGGCACAGAATCTGCTTCCATAGCCCCAATGGACGACTGCATTCTGGAAACCAGAAATCTCGCGAAGGATTTCAAAGGATTTGTCGCGGTGAGCGACGTGTCGCTGAACGTCCGCAAGGGCGTTATCCACGGTTTGATTGGCCCCAATGGCGCCGGCAAGACCACGGTCTTCAACATGCTGACCAAGTTCATTGCGCCCACGCGGGGAACCATCCATTTCAAAGGTGATGACATCACCAGCGAAAAGCCCGCGCAGGTTGCCCGCCGCGGCATCGTGCGTTCATTCCAGATTTCGGCAGTCTTCCCGCATCTCACCGTGCTGGAGAACGTTCGCATTGCGCTGCAACGCAAGCTGGGAACGTCCTTTCATTTCTGGCGGAGCGAAAACTCTCTGAAACAATTGAACGACCGGGCGTTGGAGCTGCTGGATGATGTGGGGCTGCGTTCTCAGGCCGGCGTGGTGGCGGTGGAACTCCCCTACGGCAGCAAGCGGGCGCTGGAGATCGCCACCACCCTGGCGCTCGATCCGGAGCTTCTCCTGCTCGACGAGCCAACGCAGGGCATGGGGCACGAAGACGTGGAGAAGGTGAAGGAGTTGATCCGCAAAGTCGCCGCCCATCGCACGGTGCTGATGGTGGAGCACAACATGAGCGTGGTGTCGCACCTCTGCGACACAATTTCCGTCATGCAACGCGGCTCGGTGATTGCGGAAGGCAGTTACGAGCAAGTGTCCAGTAATCCGCAGGTAATGGAGGCCTACATGGGAGTGGCTGCCCATGACTGACGGCGCGGTGGAATATCTGCGGCTCACCGACTTACACGCGTTCTACGACGAGTCGCACATCCTGCATGGCCTGGATTTCACGGTCTATCGCGGCGAGTGTGTGGCCCTGCTTGGCCGCAACGGCGCGGGACGCACAACCACGCTGCGGGCGATTCTGGGGCTCACGGGAAGACGCACCGGTTCCATCATGGTCAACGGCCGCGAGGTGGTGCACTGGCCGACCCATCGCATCGCGCGACTGGGCGTGGGATATTGTCCCGAGGAGCGGGGCATCTTCTCCAGCCTGACAGCCGAGGAAAACCTGATGCTGCCGCCGAGGCTCACCAGTGAAGGCATGAGCCTGGAGGAGGTTTACACTACATTTCCTAATCTAAAGGAGCGGCGGCATAGCCAGGGAACGCGGCTTTCCGGAGGAGAACAACAGATGCTGGCCATGGCGCGCATCCTGCGCGCGGGAGCACGTCTGCTGCTGCTGGACGAAATCTCCGAAGGGCTGGCGCCGGTCATTGTGCAGAAGTTGAGTCAGGTGATTCGTGCCCTCAAGGAGCGCGGCTTCACTATTTTGCTGGTGGAACAGAACTTTCGCTTCGCCTCCAGATTGGCAGACCGAATGTATGTGGTCGAAAGAGGGCGCATCGTGGCAGAAGTTGCGAAGCATGAAATGGCCGAGAAGCAGGCGATGCTGGAGGAACTGCTCGGGGTTTAGGAACCATGATTTGCTATCGGGTTGTTGACAACACAAGGAGGAACTTCGGTGAAACGTACTCTGATTCGTATGCTACTCGGATGTCTGCTGTTGACCGCAGTTCAAGCAGGGGCACAAGCCAAGGCAGGGGGCGGGAAAATCTCAGACGGCGTGGTGAAGATTGGTGTCATCACCGATCTGTCGGGGCTCTATTCGGACCTGAGCGGCCAGGGCTCCGTCATCGCCGCCCAGATGGCGGTGGCCGATTTCGGCGGCAAAGTGCTGGGGGCGCCCGTCCAGGTTGTATCTGCCGATCACCAGGATAAGCCTGATGTGGCGGCGAGCAAGGCGCGCGATTGGTTCGACACCCAGGGCGTGGACGTGATTGTGGACGGTGTCCACTCAGGCGCCGGCCTCGCGGTGAGCAAAGTTGCCGCCGAGAAGCACCGCATCTTCATCGATTCGGGCGCGGGTTCTACGCGCTTCACCAACGAGGACTGCAATCCTTACACCATCCACTACGCCTATGACACCTACGCAACCGGAAGCGCGACCGGCAAGGCGGTAGTGCAGCACGGCGGCAAGACGTGGTTCTTCATCACCGCCGATTACGCCTTCGGCAAGTCCCTGCAACAGGACACGACTACCGCGGTCACAGCGGTGGGCGGCAAGGTGCTCGGCTCGGCGCTGGCGCCGCTCAACACGCCTGACTTCTCTTCTTATCTGTTACAGGCGCAGGGTTCCGGGGCGCAGGTCATCGGGCTGGCCAATGCCGGAGGTGACACCATCAACTCCATCAAAGCGGCGTCGGAATTCGGCATCAACAAGAAGCAGACGCTCGCCGGACTGCTGGTTTTCATCACCGATATTCACGCTCTGGGGCTGCAAGTCACGCAAGGAATGTATGTGGCCAGCGGCTTCTATTGGGACATGAATGACGAGACCCGCAAGTGGAGCAAAGCGTTCTTCGCCAAAGCCAACAAGATGCCGACCATGGTGCAGGCAGGCGTCTATTCCTCTGTGCTCGAGTATCTTCGTGCCGTGCAGGCCGCCGGCACCGACGACGCAGACGCCGTCATGAAAAAGCTGAAGGAGATGAAGCTGAACGACGTCTTCGTGAAGAACGGGTACATCCGCGCCGATGGCCGCATGGTGCACGACTTCTACCTCTTTCAGGTGAAGTCGCCCAGCGAGTCGAAGGGGCCGTGGGACTATTACAAGCTGATTGCCACAGTGCCGGGCGATCAGGCGTTCCAGCCGCTGTCGCTGTCGCGCTGTCCCATGATTAAGAAGTAATGGAACTGCGACGGCGCGGCAGGAGATTCGCCCCGTTGTCGTGTGAGTGTCTGCACCCATGAACCAGGTCTTTGGCGTCCCGCTTCCGGCGTTGTTTGGGCAACTGATGCTGGGCCTCGTGAGCGGATGCTTCTACGCGATGCTCAGCCTCGGGTTGGCCATCATCTTTGGGATGCTCAACATCATCAACTTTGCGCACGGCGCGCTGTACATGATGGGCGCGGTGTTCACGTGGATTGCGCTGGAGCAATTTGGCCTTGGCTACTGGTGGGCGCTGCTGCTGGTGCCGCTGGTAGTTGCCCTGTTCGGCGTCGTGGTCGAGCGCACCATGTTGCACCGGCTCTACAAGCTTGACAATCTCTACGGGTTGCTTCTGACCTTCGGCATTGCGCTGGTCATGGAAGGCTTCTTCCGCCAGCGCTACGGGGTTTCGGGCCTCCCTTATTCCATCCCTGACAGGTTCGCGGGGGCCTTCAACCTCGGATTCATGTTCCTGCCGAAGTACCGCGCCTGGGTCATATTCGCCTCGCTGGCGACGTGCTTTGCCACCTGGTTTGTGATTGAACGGACTCCTATGGGCGCCTACCTGCGCGCCGCGACGGAGAACCCCAAGCTGGTGCAGGCCTTCGGAATCAACGTGCCGGTGATGATCACGCTGACGTACGCAATCGGTGTGGGCTTGGCGGGACTGGCGGGAGTGCTGGCCGCTCCCGCGACCCAGATCAGCCCGCTGATGGGATCGAACCTGATCATTGTGGTCTTCGCGGTGGTGGTCATCGGAGGCATGGGATCGATCCTGGGATCCGTGGTGACGGGGTTGGCACTGGGGCTCATCGAGGGGCTCACCAAAGTTTTCTACTCGCAAGCTGCCAATACGGTTGTGTTCCTGATCATGGCCCTCGTTCTGCTGGTCCGGCCGTCGGGACTTTTCGGCAAGGAAAGGTGAACCTTTGAACGCCCGCTTCCTAGGCTACGGGCTGTTGCTGGCGATGGGTCTGGTCGCGCCTTTCGTGGTGTATCCCATTTTCCTGATGCATGCGCTTTGCTTCGCGTTGTTTGCGTGTGCTTTCAATCTTCTGCTCGGCTACACCGGATTGCTTTCCTTCGGCCACGCCGCTTTCTTCGGCGCTGCGGCGTACACCACGGGATATACGGTCAAGATGATGGGACTCGGCCCCGCTGCCGGTATTCTTGCCGGCACCGTCGCCGCGATGGTCCTGGGATCAGTTTTTGGCATGCTGGTCATCCGCCGGCAGGGGATTTACTTTGCCATGATCACATTGGCTCTGGCGCAACTGGTGTACTTCTTCTTCCTGCAATCTTCCTTCACCGGCGGTGAAGACGGAATTCAGGGTATCCCGCGCGGTCACTTTCTGTGGATCATCAACCTGGGAGATGACCGCAAGCTCTACTACTTTGTTCTGGCCATCTTTCTTGTCGGTTTTGTGGTCATCCACCGCACCATTCACTCGCCTTTCGGCCAGGTACTGAATGCGATTCGCGAGAATGAGCCACGCGCCGTTTCGCTGGGCTACGACGTCAACAAATACAAGCTGCAAGCATTTGTAATTTCGGCGGCGTTGTCTGGTTTGGCGGGAGCGACGTATGCCATCGTCTTCACCTTCGTCACCCTGACCTCCGCCGACTGGCACACCTCCGGCGACGTGGTCCTGATGACGCTACTGGGTGGGATGGGGACCGTGTTTGGACCTATCGTCGGGGCCTTCGCTCTCGTCAGCCTGCAAAGCCAGCTCGCGGATAAGGTGGGGTCTTTCGTCACGGTTATCATGGGCGGCATGTTCATTGTCTGCGTATTGCTGCTTCGCAACGGAATCGTCGGTGAGCTCTCCGGCCTGTACTATCGCGTGGTGGGCAGGCGGCCGGATTGACGGCGTGGTGCCGGGAGGGGGAATCGAACCCCCAAGGGCCGAAGCCCGGCGGATTTTGAGTCCGCTGCGTCTGCCAGTTCCGCCATCCCGGCGAATAGGTGGTAAATGCCAGAATGCCAACACCTTACTGGATTGCTGTTGGCTCGTTCACAACTGCGTCCAGACCGCTGGTGCTAGTTCTGTGTCAGTTGGTCTGTTCTGTGCGCCCTCAGTATCGCATAGCCGTTGTACGGCTGCCAATTGACGCTTCGGAGCTGGAAGGACATTTGTGGGAGAAGGTTCGTTGCGGAGCGCTTAGTCTTGCCTCGTTGCCGCTGCCGGTTGCAGAAGCTCGATCTTCGCTTCGCGCAAGTACTTGGCCGCTTCTTCCGGCGGCGTGGGATTCTGATAGAAACCAGTTCCCCATTCGAAGCCGGCAATTTTCGTCAGCCGAGGCATGAATTCCACGTGCCAGTGGTAATGATCCATTGCCGGTTCTTGCACCGGCGCGGTGTGTATGACCAGATTGTAGGAAGGATAGTCAAGCACCTTGTCGGCCCGCATCAACAGGTTCTTCAACGCCTTCGCCAGTCCCTCATAGACCTGCGAAGAGGAGTTCTCGAAGGCCGACTCATGGCGCTTGGGCAGGATCCAGGTCTCGAACGGAAAGCGCGGCGCGTACGGAGCCAACGTAAGAAATCCCTCATTCTCGCCAACGACGCGCACGCCGGACTCCGTCTCCTGACGAACGATGTCGCAGAAAACGCAGCGCTCTTTGTAGATGTAATACTGTTTCGAACCCTCCAGTTCCTCGATCACGTGTTTGGGCACGATGGGCAGCGCGATGAGTTGTCCGTGCCCGTGTTCCAGCGTCGCGCCGGCCAGGGGTCCGTGGTTCTTGAAGATGAGAATGTACTTAAAGCGGCGGTCCTTCTTCAGGTCAACAATGCGGTCGCGAAACGCCCAGAGCACGTCCTCGATTCTTTTCTCCGGAAGGGTCGCCAGCGTGGTTTCGTGCTCGGGCGTCTCGATAATGACCTCGTGCGCGCCGATGCCATTCATCTTGTCGAACATGCCTTCGGCCTGGCGGTTCAGGCTTCCCTCAATGCCCAGCGCAGGAAATTTGTTGGGAACGACCCGTACAGTCCAACCCTGCCCGTCGCGTGAGGCGCCGTTCGGGCGGTAAGCCAGAACTTCAGAGGGCGTTTTGCTCTCATTGCCGGGACAGAATGGACAGAAGCCGCCTTTCATCTTCACCGGCTCGCGGCTGAAGTCGGTGGGACGCTTGGAGCGGTCGGTCGAAATGATGACCCACCGTCCGACAATGGGATCTTTGCGCAGCTCAGGCACGGCTAACCTCGGTCACACAACCCTTTATCTTACGACAGAGCAACCAACCCGCGGGGCAGCACGAGCGCAATCTCTGTGCTTGTTGTCCTGGATAAGGAAGCCCGGACCGTTGTGGTCCGGGCTCGCAGGTCATAGCGTTTGAAGTGCCGATTATTTCCCTGTTGTTGCCGTCAGGCTGATGCACTCCTCGAGCACGTCCATGGCGATGTCGGCCTGTTCCTTCGTGACTACCAGCGGAGGCGCGATGCGGATACTGTTTGGACCACACCCAAGGAAGAGAACACCGCGCTCGAAGGCCAGCTCGACAATGCGGTCGCGTTCCGCTGCGCCCTGTGTCTTGGCCTTCTTGTCGGTGACGATCTCGACGCCGATCATCAAGCCTCGACCGCGAACGTCTCCCACGAGTTCGAGCCGCTGCGGCCAGTCGGCAATGCGCTCCATGATGTGCTGCCCGACAACCTCGGCATTGTGGATGGCCTCGCGTTCCAGCACATCCATGGTGGCCAGCGCCGCCGCAATGCAGACCGGATTGCCGCCAAAAGTAGAAGCGTGCGAACCGGGTACCCAATCCATGATTTCGGCCTTGGCCATGGTAATCCCGAGCGGCATCCCACTGGCGATTCCCTTGGCGATGCAGACGATGTCAGGTTCAACGCCAGTGTGGTCAATGGCCCACCACTTGCCGGTGCGCCCTGCGCCCGACTGCACCTCGTCGGCCACCAGCAGAATGCCGTGGCGATCGCAAATGCGCCGAAGCTCCTGCATGAAGACCGTCGGCGCGACCACGTATCCGCCTTCGCCTTGAATCGGCTCGACGAAAATGGCAGCCACCTCCTCGGGAGGCAGCGTCGTCTTGAACAGCTTTTCTTCGATGAAGCGCGCACAGCCCAACGCGAAGTCTTCGGCTTCCTGTCCGCCGCCCACGCATCCGCGATACACATCGGGATAACGTACGTGGGTCACACCGGGAACAAGAGGCGCAAATCGCCGACGTTGCTGCGGCTTGGAGGCGGTTAGCGACAGCGCGCCCATGGTGCGGCCGTGGAACGCCCCGTAGAAGGCGATGACGTTCTGTCGCTTGGTATGGTAGCGCGCCATCTTCAGCGCGGCTTCCACCGCCTCGGCGCCCGAGTTGCCGTAGTAAAACTTGTGTGGCCCCTTCATTGGCGCGACCCGCGACAGGCGCTCGGCCAGCGTCACCAGTTGCTCGTAATAGAAGTCGGTGCCCGACATGTGAATCAGTTCGGCAGCCTGCTTTTGTATGGCGGCAACGACCTCCGGATGGCAGTGCCCGGTCGAGGTCACGGCGATGCCGGCAGAAAAATCGAAAAACTCGTTGCCATCCACATCCTCGACGATGACGCCGCGGCCGCGCTTGGCAACCAGCGGATAAGAGCGAGTGTAGGACGGCGAGACATAGCGCTCATCGCCTTCAAGAATGCGGCGGGCGTTGGGGCCGGGCAGCGTGGTCTTAATGTTCGGACCTGCGGTCTGGATCAGGGTATTGGCGGTCATATTCTTCTCCTCATAAGGCTTGCGGTACCTGTTGTGTACCGGAGCTGTGTCGGACCGCGCGTGCAATCTGGTTGGAAATGAGAGCGCGGCTACGGAACAGGAGAATGCAGGACTAGTCGCCGGAAAAAAGATTAGGTCGGGCCATGGACGGAGCCAGCTTGACGTCCGCGCGTGAGGAGATGGGCCGTGACCAGGCTCCGCGCACACTCATGCCCAGCACCGTCTTAAGCGCGGCGGTGGCGAGATGATGCGGATGGCTGATAAGAGGCTTCACGACAGTATCCCATTCACATTATAGTCAGTTAAGCTTAGCAGCGTAACCCCCAAAGAATAGACTGGCCTGGACAACCCAAGCTGATTGGGATGCTCTGCGAACGTGGCATCGATTCGCGTTGCTGGCGCGTTGTGTGTCACGTATCCACAGGACCACAAGCCTCGCCACATACATGGCTTTGTGGAAGAGACAGAAGTGATCATCGACCTGTGTCCGGACCGCGTGGTCCGGTTGGCAGACCGTCCCGATGCCATTCGTCCCGGCAATGCCAAACGAACCTCTGTGCGCCGTGTTCTGAACTCTGCGGCAGAACATTTCGATGAGCTCGTTGCCCTATGGGGGAGAATGCATGACTAGGTCGAAAGCAACTGTAGTGACGACCAACCAACAGATTGACGGCGCCCTCGCGC
>Ga0074046_10004151_pt1 | contig 11902 bp, 11 predicted proteins | sample BogForMeECP23OM3_FD_94441 | JGI IMG/M metagenome (GOLD analysis project Ga0074046, IMG submission 94441) | Bog forest soil microbial communities from Calvert Island, British Columbia, Canada - Bog Forest MetaG ECP23OM3 | ecosystem: Environmental > Terrestrial > Soil > Wetlands ...
AAAGGGTCAATCAGCCCGACCGGCGGCGGTGCAACTCGTCCCCCCGGCCTCGGACGCAGTCAATCGGCTCGGTGGGTCCGTTTAGTCGAGCAAAGCTGGATCATTTCTGGAGAGCGCCAAAGAATGGAACCCATTCGTGGGAGCTGCTTGTCCCGGATGCATCGCCACACGCCCGCTGGTGCTGATTCGCAGCTACCGTTTCGAGGCTTACGGGCCTACCCAACCATCCTCGGGGGCGATTCCCGAGCCTTCGACCTGGGCGATGATGCTTGTCGGCCTGGCGGGCCTTGGGATTGCACATTGCTGGGCCTTGAACGGATTGCCGCTTCGACGAATCGCGATTTGTCGACGCGATTCGTGACCGCGTCGCCGCGCTCCATTGTCGCCGCGCTCGCTGATCGCGCGGCCGCGCTCGAGCCAAGCGCGGCGACAGGGCCGCGGCTTTCGCCGTCGCTAAGCCTGCGGCCGGACCTCTGGTCTCCGCGCGCTGCGGCCGGGATGGCGGTCGCCTCGCGGGGCCTCGTGAGGCCGCGCGCCGTTCAGCGCCCGATCGTCGCGCGGCTGAGCCTGGCGCTGCGGGCGCTGGGGCCCCCGATCGGCCTGCGCGCCCGCGCTCCGCGGACCAGGCCGAACCGCCTGCCGCTCGTCGCCGCGGGCGCCGGGGCTGCGGCGGTCGGTAAAGGCCAAAGTCTGCCGGGTCAGCTTCTCGATCTGGCGCAGCAGCGGCCGCTCGCCGTTGTCGCAGAGCGAGATGGCGCGGCCCGAGGCGCCGGCGCGCGCGGTGCGGCCGATGCGATGGACATAGGCCTCCGGCACCTCCGGCAGCTCGAAATTCACCACATGGCTCACGGCGTCGACGTCGATGCCGCGCGCGGCGATGTCGGTGGCGACGAGAATGCGGTTCGCGCCGCTTTTGAAGTTGTCGAGCGCGCGGACGCGCTGGTTCTGGCTCTTGTTGCCGTGGATCGCCTGCGCCCCGATGCCGGCGGCGTCGAGGTGCTGCGCCACGCGGTCCGCCCCGCGCTTGGTGCGGGTGAAGACGAGCGCGCGAGAAACGTCGGCGTTGCGCATGAGCTCCACCAGCACGTCCCGCTTGGCGGCGCCGTCGACAAAGAACACGTGCTGATCGACGCGATCGACGGTTGTGGCCGCCGGCGTGACGCGGACCTCCACCGGATCTTTGAGCATGTCGTCGGCGAGACCGGCGATCTCTTTCGGCATGGTGGCGGAGAAGAGCAGCGTCTGGCGCGCCTTCGGCAGTTTGGCGACGATCCGTCGGATCGGCACAATAAAGCCGAGGTCGAGCATGTGGTCGGCCTCGTCGAGCACCAGAACCTCGGTCGCGCCGAGGTTCAGCTTGCCGCTCCCCATGTGATCGAGCAGCCGGCCGGGCGTGGCGACGAGCACGTCGAGGCCGCGCGCAAGAAGGTCGATCTGCGGGCGCGCCGACACGCCGCCGACCACGACGGCCACGCTGAGGGCGGGCTTGAGGAAACGGGCGTAGGCGCGGAAGCTGTCGCCGATCTGCGCCGCGAGCTCGCGGGTTGGCGCGAGAATGAGCGTGCGGGCGGTGAACGGCGCCGGCCGGCGGCGGTCGGCGATCAGCCGGGCGAGGATCGGCAGCGCGAACGCCGCCGTCTTGCCGGTGCCGGTCTGGGCGATGCCGAGCAGATCGCGCCCTTTGAGGAGATGCGGAACGGCCTCGGCCTGGATCGGCGTGGGGGTCTGATAGCCTTCGCGGTCGAGGGCGCGAAGCAGCGTCTCGGGGAGTCCGAGATCGGAAAATTTGGTCACTGAGGTCTTTCGTCAAGAAGGATCGCGCGCCGGCGCCTTGCAGGGCGCGGCCGGTCGATCCGGAAATTGGGAGACTGGCCCCGCGTAACGGGCCGTCAATCGAAGGGGTCGGAGGCTCGACAGCGCTTCGGTCGCCTTATTCGGGCAAGGACCGATCTACGCGACTGGAGCGCCTCATGCTGCGGCGCAGCGAGGGTCTATTACACGCTGCGCCGCCGCTGGTCAACCCGTTCCGCGCCTTTCTGTCGCCGTCATCCGAGCGCCGGTTCTCGATCGGCGCCGACCTCCCGAGCCTCGACGGACGGGTCGAGCGCGTGAAGACACGGGAGGAGAAGCCGTTCGACGCCGCACGAAAGGTCGTATCCGCAATCCCTGGGACGTTCATAAATCATCGACTGCGGCGGATGGCGCACCGATAAGGATCCGCTACTTTTGCGCAAGATAATCGCCTGGACCGAAGTCCAATAGCGCATCGTTGAAAAGTCGTTCGCATCCCGCGCCATCCGGCGGGCGATCGCATGGGCGGCGGCGCCCGCCGACGCAATCAGACGATACGCCTCGGCCTCGCGGCTCGCATAGCGTTGCCGCCTCAGATCCAACAACCAACGCATCCCACCCCCAGCCCACAAGGATACCCGCGCATCTCTATGCTCTGCAGCGCAGACAGTCTCCTGTCCCCGCCGCGGGTCCCGTCCGTATCCTATTGATGAATGGAAAACAACGAAAACTTAAGGCGTATCCCTACGTCATCAGGCCTGCCCCTCTTAAGGCCAATCTGCCTCGGCGGCCCGCGCCGTCGGCGCAGCCGATAAACCGCGCCGGAGCGCCGCCACACCCGCGCGTCGGTGACCGCCGAGCAGGCGCCTAGTGAGCGCCGCAAAGCGCTCTTCAGACGTTCTACGGCCCGACCGCCGCCTTCGCCGCCGCAGCGAGAAAGGCGCGGCGCGAGTCGGGCAGCGGTTCGCCGCGGGCGGCGAACACGTCGCGCAGGAGAAAGAAGCCCGTCGTGAGGAAGCCGTCGGCGATGTCGTCGGCGCTCGGCCGCGCCTCGAGCCGTGCGCCATCGCGCAGAAAAGCAGGCAGCGGCAGCAACCGGTCGCGCCAGGCCTCGCCTGCAGCAAGGCTCACCGCCCGGCCCGACTTCGGCGAGACATAGGCGAGGTCGTCGAGTGCGCCGGTCGCGGCGCAGCGGGAGAGGTCGAGGCGGAAGCCGCATTCGGCGAGGATCCGCGCCTCGAAGCGCGCGACCAGCGCCGGAGCCAGCGCGGAATCGTCGAGACGGTCGGCGATCAGCGTCAGCGTCTCGTACACCGCCTCGTGCGGGTCGCGCTCGGGCAGGAGGCGCGCGAGCGCTCCGAGCCAGGCGAGCCCGGAGAGCGCCAGCGCGCTGCCCATCAACCGTCCGGCGCGGAGTTGCATCGGCTCGACGGCAAAGGCGCCGAGGTGCTCGTCGAGGCGCGCGCGCCAGACGAGCCCGAGCGTGTTGCCCGGCTGGAGCGCGGCCGCCATGCGGGCCGAGCGGCCGCCGCGCACCAGGCCGAGATGGCGGCCGTGGACGCGCGTCATCGCCTCGATAATCATCGAGCGCTCGCCGTGCCGACGCACGCCGATCACGAGACCTTCGTCGCGCCATTCCATGCGGAGGAATCCTACGCCCCGACGTTTAGCACGCTCCGCACGGCGGGTGGGCCGGCAAAGTTGGGCCTTCGGGCCGGGGTACGAGCGGCGCCGGCTCGGCCCCTGATGGTTACGGCCGGGGACGGCCTCGCGTCACGCCGCGAATATTCGCCGCCCCGCCACCCACGTCTCGCTGACCTTGATGTCGGCGATTGCATCCGGGCTCACTGTGTAGGGATCGCTTTCGAGGATCGTAAAATCCGCTTCCTTGCCCTTTTCTAACGAGCCGAGGCGATCGCCCTGCCCAATCTGGCGGGCCGCGTCGATCGTCACGGCGCGGATCGCGTCGTCAAGCGAAACGGCCTGATCGGGACCGACCACGGAATTGTCGATGATGCAGCGGCGCGTCACAGCCGCGCTGATGAGCGCGAGCGGGCCCGGCGGCGAGCACGGTCCGTCGGAGTGCAGCGTGAAGGGGAGGCCGGCTTTCACGCACGCTCCCGCGGGATCCATGAAAGCGGCGCGTTCGGGGCCGAACAGCTCATCGCGATAGGCGGCGCCGTAGAGGCGCACATGGTTCATCAAAAAGCTCGGCTGCACGTTCAGCGTCTTCATGCGCGAAATCTGGTCGGGGCGCGCCATCGTCGAGTGCTCGATGCGGTTGACGCCAAAGTCGGTCGAGCCCGCGTAGGCCGCCTCGATCGCGTCCAGCGCAATGTCGACCGTGGTGTCGCCGTTGCAGTGGATCTGCACCGGCAGGCCGAAGGCCTTCACTTCGGCGACCATCTGTTTCATCTCAGCCGCGTCGAAGTTCGGCGAACCCTTGGAGGTCGAGTTCAGGTAAGGCCTGGTCTGCGCCCCGGTCTCGGTCTGGTTGGAGCCGTCCCCGACGATTTTTACCCCGTAGAGCGAGAACAGGGAATTGTCGACGGGCGCGCCTTTGCCCAAGCCCAGGTTGCGCCACGGCGTCAGGCCCTTGATGTCGTCGAACATCACGCTCGCGCTGGTGCGGCAGGAAAGCGTATTCGAGAGCTTCGTGAACGGCTCGATCCAGTCCGAGCGGATCGTGCCGGGCTCGTGCACCATCGTGTTGCCGACGGACGCGATATGCCGGGTGAAGTCCGTGACCGCCTTGGCCGCGACGTCGGGCGTGATCTTGCCGAGGAAGTGGACCGCGAATTTTAGCATCGCGCTTTCCTCGTAGACCATGCCGTTGAGCTTGCCGTCGGCGCCACGGCCGAAATGACCTCCGCCCGGCAGCTCGCCGACATCCTCCCCAACGCCGGCGATTGTGAACGCTTCGCTGTTGGCGCAGGCGTCGTGCAAATTGATGTACCAGATGAAGATGGGGTGATCGGTCGAGATCGCGTCGAGTTCGTTGCGAGTGAAATCGCCGCCTTGCAGCAGATTGTCGAAATTGGCGCCGACGATCCACTGCCCCTTGGGCGTGCTCGCCGCCTCTTGCCTGAGATGCGCGACGAGGCTTTCACGGGTCGGATATTTCGCGTAGCCGACGTCATCGATGAGTTCGTAGATCAGCGAAGCCGCAATCGTGTGGAGGTGCGGATCGATCAGGCCGGGCAGCAGCGTGCGGCCGCCGAGATCCACGACCTTGGCGCCCCCCGTCTTGAGGCCCATGATCGTGCTTTCGTCCCCGACCGCGAGCACCTTGCCGTCCTTGATCGCGATCGCCGAGGCGACCGGCGCGCCCGGGAGCGGGCGGATCGTCCCGCCGCGCAGAATGAGATCCGCGCCGTCGTCCGCTGCGAAGGCCGGCGCGGCCATTCCGGCGGTCAGTGCGGAGGTCGCGCCGACCGAATAGGCCATGAACGCGCGTCGGGTGGGCATGCCCGCCGCCTTGCCCAGCAGGCCGGCGATGCCGCCGGAATAAAATTCGTCGCGAAGAAGGATCTGGCTGAAACACCCGCGGCACATAATCGAAACCTCCCCAACCCGGCAGCGCGCGCTGCGGCGGCGTCGTTGACATGGCGCCAGACGGATCGCAAGGGCAATGCGTTTACAGCGATCGCGGCGGTATTCCGTCACGCTTGCGAAGGGCTCGCGCGGCCGTACGCCGTGGCTCGACGAAAATTCCCGCCTCGTCATTCAACCAGATGGTTGACTTTCCGAAGCGGCGCGCGCACATTAAACCACATGGTTGAATTTGAGACGCCTCCGCTCGACTCCGTCTTCCACGCCCTCGGCGACGCCACACGGCGGCGGATGCTTCGGGAACTCGCCGGCGGCGAGCGGACGGTGACCCAGCTCGCCGAGCCTTTCTCGATTTCGCTGGCGGCGGCGTCGAAGCACATCAAGGCGCTCGAGCACGCCGGGCTCATCCGGCGCGAGGTGCGCGGGCGCACGCACTGGTGCCGGCTCGACCCTGGGCCGCTCGCCAGCGCCCACGACTGGCTGAGCTTCTACGAGCGCTTCTGGACCGGCCGGCTCGACATTCTCGAGCGGCTCTTGCGCGAGGAGGACGCCCGCGACCGCGCGTCCGTCCCTTCCGCCAAAGACGAGACGGACGCCCCAAGAGAATCCACCCCAGAAGAAGGAGACGATCGATGACGATGCTGGCCACGCCGGACGACTACGGCGCGCTGATCGAGCCCGCCACCTTGAAGATCCAGCGCCTACTGCCCGGCCCGATCGAGCGCGTGTGGGCCTATCTCACCGATTCCGATCTCCGCCGCCGCTGGCTCGCAGCGGGCGCCATGGAGCTCAAGGTCGGCGCGCCCTTCGAGCTGGTCTGGCGGAACGACGAATTGGCCGCCCCGGCCGGCGAGCGGCCGCCCGGCTTCGGCGCCGAACATCGCATGGCGAGCCGGATCACCGAGCTCGATCCGCCGCGCCGCCTCGCCTTCGCCTGGGACGGCGCAGGCGACGTGTCCTTCGACCTCGAGCCGAAGGGGGATGCAGTGCTGCTCACCCTCGTCCACCGTCGCCTGCCCGATCGCAAGACGCTGGTCGGCGTCAGCGCCGGCTGGCATGCGCACCTCGGCGTCCTGGCCGACGTCCTCGCCAACAAAAAATCCGAGGAGTTCTGGCCCGCCCTGATGCGGCTGCGCGCCGACTACGACCGGCGTCTGCCGGCTTAAGCGCTGACAGTCCCCTCTCCCGCGCTCCCGCCGGGCGAGGGGATCGTTTTCCCAAAATCATCCCCGCTGACAGGAGGCCGATAATGCGCAATCAGGTCGTTTCCCGTGATGAGTGGCTCAAGGCTCGCGTCGCGTTGCTGGAAGAGGAGAAGGAGCTGACGCGGCGGAGCGACGCGGTCGCGCTGCGGCGTCAGGAGCTCCCGTGGGTCCGGATCGACAAGGCGTACCGGTTCGACACCGACGAGGGCGCCGCGTCGCTCGGTGACCTCTTCCGAGGGCGCTCGCAGCTCATCGTCTATCACTTCATGTTCGGGCCGGATTTCACCGCCGGCTGTCCGTCTTGCTCGGCGATCGCGGACGGCTTCAACGGCTTCGCGATTCATCTGGCCCACCACGACGTGATGCTGTGGGCGGTCTCGCGGGCGCCGCTCGCGAAGCTCGAAGCCTACAAGCGCCGGATGGGCTGGACGTTCCCCTGGGCGTCGTCGTTCGGCTCCGACTTCAACGCCGACTTCTCAGCCTCGATTACCGAGAAGCAGCAGCGCGAGGGAGGCTTCGAATACAACTACCGGCCCGCGGCGCCCCTGACGTCGCGCGCCGCCGCAGGACCCGTCGCCGAGTATGCTGCGACGACCGGAGCGGACGCGGCGACGTACATGCGCGAGCGGCCCGGCATGAGCGCCTTCGCACTCGAGGACGGCGCCGTCTATCACACCTACTCGTCGTATTCGCGCGGACTCGACGGCCTCTGGGGCATGTACCAGTGGCTCGACCGGGCGCCCAAGGGGCGCAACGAGCAAGGCTTGTGGTGGCGCCGCCACGACGAATACGAGCGCGCCTGAAGGCGCCGTCATCCTCGATCTTGTGGAGAAGGAGCATGAGCGAAGCGATCGCCGACGACGGCGCCGGCCGCGCCCTTCGCCTCGACGCCCTCGGCGCAGCCGCTCTGCGCGCATCCGACGGGCTGCGCTACGCGGCCGCGCCGGGTTTTGCGGTCATGGCGCTCATCACCGGCGTCGAAGGCGGCGGCGCGGCGCATTGGGTCTGTTCGTCCGCGCCCGAGGCCTCGCCGCTCACAGGAATGACGGCGATGTATGTGCTGATGAGCGTGATCCACGCGCCGCCCTGGCTGCATGCGATCTTTCGCCGACGGCTGCCCTCCGGCGGCCTCCCGATGGGCGCGTCAGTCTTCACGAAGTCGGGAGAACCGGCTTCGGTTCGGGCTGCGCCAGAAGATGGGCGGGAGGGGACACGCGCCTGAGCCGCGCCGCCACGAGGTACGCAAGGCAGGTCAGCGCGCCCAGAAAGACCGCAACGCCGAGCCAACCGCCAGCCCCGAGCGCCCAGCCGCCTGCCCAGCCCGCGAGGCTCGAGCCGGCGTAGTAAAAGAACAGATAGAGCGCGCTCGCCTGCGCCTGCGCGCTCTGGGCGCGCAGGCCGACCCAGCTCGACGCGATCGAATGGCTGGCGAAGAAGCCCACGGTCACGAGCCCGACGCCGGCGATGGTCACCCAGAGACTGCTGGACAGCGTCGCGAAGACGCCGAGCGGCATCAGTGCGACCGCGGGCAAAATCACCTGCCTGCGGCCGTAACGCCCTGCAAGGTCGCCCGCAACCGCCGACGCGACGGCGCCGAGAAGGTAGATGACGAAGACGAAGCCGATCGCCGTCTGGCTGAGCAAGAACGGCGGCGCCGCCAGATGAAAGCCGATGTAGTTGTAGGTGGTGACGATGGCGCCCATGACGAGAAAGCCCAGCGCGTAGATCAGGCGCAGGCCCGGATCGTTGAGGTGCATCCGGATGGCCGGCGCAATCGCGACCAAGCCCGCCTTCGGCGTCGCGCGTCGCTCCCGCGGCAAGGCGAAGGCGAAGGCGAGCGCGCAGGCGAGCGAGAAGGCGCCGATCAGGCCCACCGCCCAGCGCCAGCCCCAGAATTCCGCGATCGGCGCCGCCGCGAGCCGGCCGCCCATGCCCCCAAGCGTGTTGCCCGCGATGAAGAGACCCATCGAGAGCCCCACGGCGGACCGGTCCATTTCCTCGGCGAGATAGGCCATGGCGATCGCCGGAGCGCCCGACAGCATGAGGCCGGTCAGCGCGCGGAGCGCGAGCAAGGTCGGCCAGTTCGGCGCGAAGGCCGCGGCGAGCGTCGCGGCCGCCGCGGCCACCAGGGAAATGGCCATCACCGTCTTGCGGCCGTAGGCGTCGGACAGAGCGCCCGCCCCGAACATCGCCACCGCCAGAACGCCGGTCGCCACCGAAAGAGACAGGCTCGCCGCAGCCGGCGTCAGCGCAAACGCCTGTACGAAAGCCGGCAGGATCGGCTGGACGCAGTAGAGCACCGCGAAGGTGGCCAGACCTGAGAGGAACAGGGCGAAGCTCACGCGCCAGAATCGCGCCTCGCCGCGGTGCGTCAGCGGCGATTTCTGGTCGGAAGCGGCGGGAGGAGCGGCCGGGGTCGTCATGGCGGCGCGCAACCTTTCCCCTGCGCCGGCGAAAGGCAAGACAAATCCGGGCGACCACCGAGCTCGCGCGCGGGGTGGCCGTCCTATTCCTTGCCCATCACCGCGAGCACCTGTTCGAGCGGCGCAGACGAGGCGCGGAAGATTCCGGAATAGGGGTTGGACAGGTCGAGGATCATCAGGAAGGCCGACGCCATCGCGAGCGAGCCGATCACAACGCCCAGCACCGAGGTCGCGCTGCTCTTCGACATGAGCCCGTAGCCCAGGAACAGGAAGACGACCCAGGCGACCACGGTGAACACCAGCGGAAAGCAGATCGGCGCCGTGAGGGCGAAGGACATCTGCAACCGCGACTGCCCAAGCGATTCCAGGTCTGCGCTGGCCGACGCCAGCGCCTGGGTCTGCGCGTCGGTGGTCGGGTGAAGCTGGCCCAGGAGGGTTTCGCGAGCACGCAGGTTGCGCAACGCGGCGGCGAAATTGTTGGCGGCGAAGTTGGCGTCGCTCTGGTCGGCGGCCCAGACCTCGTCCAGCGTCTTGCCGACTCCGTCGCGCAGTTGCTTGCGCACCGGATCCGCCTCCGGGCCGTAGTCGGCCAGCGCCATGTCGAAGTGCAAGACCTTCGAGGCGAGGGTCTGCACCGCCATGTTCTGCCCGGCGTAGACGCCGTAGGCCGTCCAGATCAAGAGGCCGAGCACGAGCGCCGACAGCAGCGTCAAGAGGCCGACCACGGCGCCGATCATGTCGCGCGGGCCGCCAGTCGTGTATTTCTCCGGCAGCGCCCGCTGAAGGATGAGGCCGATCGACCCGCCGGCGAAGATCGCCACGGCGATCGCGAATGCTACCTTTTCGGCGCTCATATGAAGTCCGCAGGCCCGACTCGATGGATTTCGCCGCCCTTAGCCCCTGTCAGCGGCGAACGCAAATGGCCCTTCGCGCCGGCCCCTCGCGATCAGGTCGGTTTCAGCGACGCGGTCCCAAACGTCGGGTCGTCGCGATACGGCGCGATGCAGCGCTCCTCACGCGCACGATCGCTGTCCGACAGCGCGTACGACGCGGTTCCTTCCGGCTCGCCGAACGGCATGAGCGACACGCCGAAGGGCTGGCCGCGAATCTCGACCGCGCGCTGCACCATCAGGCATTGCAGCACGTTCTGGACGCGCCAGACATGGCCGAGCCCGATCCGGCCGGGGTCGGGCTCGGCGACGGCGGCGGGCCACGCCCCGCCGTTGCCGTCGCGAGCGCGCAGTTCAGCCTCGATGCTCTGCTTCAGCTTGGTCTGACAGGTGTAGGCGACCTCGAGCACGGCGCGCACCGGCAGCGGGTCGGCCGCTCCCGGCCGCAAGCCGTCGAGGGCATAGCGGGTGCAGTCCGCCTTCCGCGCCTCGGCGGTCGCCGCAAGATCGTCGATGCCGAACTGGGAGTCGATCACGATCTCCAGGGTCGAGGCGAGGCTCTGGTGCTGCTGCTCCCACGCCTTGTCGGCCGCATAGAACCGCTTCACGGCGGCGTCGAGCTTGTCGCCTTCGGCCCGGTTCTTCACGGCGTCGTCGAGTTCGTAGGTGGACAGGAACTTCTCGTCGACGATCTTGTTCAGGCCGTCGAGCGCGGTCATCGCGGCGGCGGCGTCCTTGTCGATCTTGTCGGCGCGCTTCTGGTAGGTCCAGTTGCGCTGCTGGAAATAGGCGCTGATCGCCGTGCCGAGGACGCCGGTCGCCAGCACCAGCCCGCCGATCGAGCCCAGGATCTGGCGCGTCCAGACATGCAGGCGCCGGGCGCCTCCGCTGTCGTTCGCCTGCGTCCCGTCGCTTTCGGGCTCCGCCATGTCGCCGTCTCCGGAATTGCTGTCGCCGGACAGCGATGGCACGAAATCGCCGCCGGACCCAAACGGCGCGCCTGGGCCGACGGGAGCGCGTCGCGCGCTCCTTGGCGGCGAGACGCCGCCCCTTTGGTCGATCGCGCCAGTCCAGACGACATGTCCGCCATCCGGCGGCGGAAAGTCTCCTTCAAGCAACAACCTGCAATTCGCGGCCGCAATTGGACGGCCGGAAACAGGGACGAAGCCGCCGTAGGCGGGACGGAGGGATCGCGCCAGCGGGCATTGCCCGACGGCTTGCGAACCGGTCCTTTCGACCCTAAGCGGAAGTTCCCGCCTCGTCGTACGCAGCAGGCCGCCCGATGTTGAGAGCGCCTTGGCTTAAGCATATCGACTTCTCGTTCGGCGGCGCTTGGGCATCGACATGATGGGCAGTGATAAACGGGACCGCAGTATAGAAATCCAGCCCGGAGAAGCCAGACTTCTCGGCAAGCGTCCAGTCGCCCCCCGACGTCAATCAGGCGGTTGAGGCTGACGAGCGAAATCCGGTCCTCATCCCCCAGCATGAAATTGCCGATAAGGTCGTGCGCCGTTCATCCGCGCTCGAGGGCTGCGCCTCTCAGCCGCAGTTCTTCCAAAGGATCTGCCGCGCTTCGAGCGGCACGGCGACATTGGGGTTGCTCGGAATGACGCGGATCGAGTAGTCGCGCAGCGGCCGGTCGTTCGGCGCCGTGGCGGCGAAGATAAAACCGTTGGCGGCGCCGATGAGCTCTCCATGACGCTGCATCGCGGTGCAGAACGGCGCCTTCGTGGCGTCTTCGGGCTCGGCATACACCTCGACGCGTACGTCCTCGGGAGGGACTTCGCCGAGAAGCAGCGACACGCTGATCAAATATTGGTCGTCGCGTCGCTCGATATGGGCGTCGCCAATGTGCACCGTATTCCAGAAGGTCTTCAGGTTGTAGCGCCAGCCGAAGACCTGCGCGCCGACCGCGCCGTCGCGCGCGACGCGCTCCTCGAATGCCTCGGCCAGGGGGCGATAGTAGGTCTCGACGTATTCGCGCACCATGCGGTTGGTGGAGAAGTACGGCGTCAGCTTCGCCATGCTCGACCGGACCATG
>Ga0074046_10004152_pt1 | contig 11900 bp, 11 predicted proteins | sample BogForMeECP23OM3_FD_94441 | JGI IMG/M metagenome (GOLD analysis project Ga0074046, IMG submission 94441) | Bog forest soil microbial communities from Calvert Island, British Columbia, Canada - Bog Forest MetaG ECP23OM3 | ecosystem: Environmental > Terrestrial > Soil > Wetlands ...
GAGGGCTTCGCAGATGCGAAGCGCCAGGCCACCGAGGACTTCGAGCGCACCTATCTGCTGCGCGCCTTGCGCCAGCACGGCGGGAACATCTCCCGCACGGCCGAGGCCATCGGCATGGTGCGCCAGAGCCTTCAACAAAAGATCCGTGAACTCGGTCTCCGCTCCGAGGACTGGAGCGAGAGCTCGTGATGCGCGACCCGCGCAGGAGGAACGTCATGTCATCCACTCGTCCCCGGGGTTTCCTGGCACGCCTTGGTCGTCTCGTGCGCGGAGCTTTCGCCGGATGGGTCCGCGACCGCGAGGAGAGCAACCCGCGCGCGGTCTATGAACAGGCCATCGACGAGCGCGTGCGGCAATACGCCGAGCTCAAGAAGGCCGTCGCGGGGATCCTCTACATGCGGAACAAGCTCGAAGCGGAGATCGAGGAGCGCCGCGCGGAGGCCGCGAGGCTCGGCGACGACGTTTCCCGGGCGATCCGTCGCGCGGACGACAGCGCGGCGCTGGCGCTCATCACACAGCGGCAGGTCCTGATTGACGATCTCGACCGTGCCGAGCGCGAGCTTGCGGTCGTTCGTACCGAGGGGGCGGAAGCGAAGCGCAACCTTTTGCGCTTCCGCGAGGAGATTCGCGGCCTCGAGCGCGAGAAGGTCCAGATGCTTGCGACCCTCGCCAACGCGAACGCGCGTCGGCGGATCCAGGAGGCCTTTGAGGGCTTCTCGATTGAGGCAGAGATGCGCGCTCTCGAGGGCGTGCGGGAGCACATTGCCCGCACCGTGAGCGAGGGCAACCTGGAGCGCGAACTCGGTGCAGAGGGCCTCGACGCGCGAATCCGTGAGATCCGTGTCGAGGCGCGCGCCGAATCGGCGCGGCGCGAGCTCGCCGAGATCAAGGGTCGTCTTCGCCCGGTGCTCCTTTCGAGCCAGGAGTCGGCACTGGCCCCGTCTTCACGCTGAACCCGCGCAATCGCCGCCGAGGTGCTAGACACGGCGGCGATGCGCCGCTCCTCAAGGCTCCCGCTCCTGCTTGGCGTCCTGGCCTGGCACTTCGCGTGCGCGCCACCCGCCAAGGACTTCGATGAGCCCCCGAAGCCCAAGAAGGTCAAGATCCTCGAGACCGAGTACGACGACCGCGCGGCGGGCCAGGAGGGAGAGGCCGAGGTTGCGAGCCAACTCGGGATCTACAAGAACGACGCTCTTCAGGCCTATCTGAACGCAGTAGGCCAGAGGGTGGCGCGGGGCGCCCCGCGCGACTTCGACTACCGCTTCCGGATCGTCGACCAGTGGAGCCCGAACGCCTTCGCCTTGCCCGGCGGAGTGATCTTCGTCTCGCGAGGTCTCCTTGCGCTCGCGAACTCCGAGGACGAGCTCGCGTGTGTGCTGGGCCATGAGATCACGCACGCGGCGGCGCGCCATCAAGCGGCGGCACAGCAAACGGAGATGCGTCTCGGCCCCTTTTCCCTGGGATTCGCTCGCGCGGCCTACATGGCCGCCTATCAGCGCGATGAAGAGCGGGCGGCGGACGAGGGCGGGCAGCACTTGGCGGCCGCCGCAGGCTACGACCCACGGGCGATGGCGGAATTCCTAAAGCGGCTGGGCGGCGACGAGCGCCTCATGCTCGGTGCGCAGCGCATTCCCGGCTTCTTCGACACCCACCCAGGCACGACCGAGCGCATCGCGTCCACGGAGACGCGCGGCCGGGAGATCATGTGGACGCGAACCCCGGCCATCGCGCAGGACGGCTACCTGCACGAGGTCGAAGGACTCGTGTTGGATGAGAATCCGGCGGAAGGGATCTTCCGGGGCAGCCGCTTCATTCATCCCGACCTCGACTTTACAATCACCTTCCCGGAAGGCTGGACCATGGTCAACACGGCTTCCGCCGTGGGCGCGACCTCCCCGAAGCGTGACGCCCGCATTGCCCTCGAGATGGTGGCGGACGGCGACGACCCAAAAAAGGTTGCGGAGAAGTACCTGAGTGAGCGGGCGGTCAAGATCCACGCGGTGGTGGAGGAGGCGCAATCCATCTTCGTCGGGGAACTGCCGGCCTACCAGGTTCGGGGGCGTGTCCCGACTGCGGAGGGTGACGTGGCGGGACAGCTCACCTGGATCGCATACCGCGGCCACATCTATCGCATTAGCGTTTCGGCTAAGTCTCTCGTCGCGTCAGGGTATTTCGGTCGCGCGCAAAGTACGACGAGGAGCTTTCGCCCGCTCACGGGGGACGAGCGGGTGTCGGTCCTCGTGTCGCGCCTGCGCATCGCCCATGCCAATAAGGGGGAGACCATCGACGCGCTCTCCCGGCGCACCGGAAATGCCTGGGACATCGAGAGGACGGCCGTGGCGAACGGTCTGTTTGGACCGATCGCCTTCCCCGAAGGCCAGCCCGTGAAGATCGCGCTGACGGAGCCCTACCATCCCACCGAGCTTCCGACCCCCGCCTCGGCAGCCCACTAGGCGGGGATTCGCGCATCGACGGCGCGCCGCTGAATTGCTAGAGGGCGCAAGAGCGCCGGCGTCTGCGAAGGTTGAGACGGCGGGCAAGGCGGAGGCGCCATGAGCGGCGGAGGCGCCAGGGAAGCGCTGGCACGCTCGTTCGTCGAAGGACTCGAGCGCGGTGCTCCGGACCCCACGCTTCTCGCGGTCGCTGGGGAACCCGAGCCGCCCGCCGCGGCCATGGCCTTCGCGCGCGCCGCCCAGCACCCCGACCTCGCGCCGCAGATCGCGCACTGGGTCCCGGCGCTCCTCTTTTCGGCACGACCGGGCTTCGCTGCGGCGCGTTTGCACGAGCTCGCGGATGCCTACCGAGGGACATGCGGTGCTTCCCTCGACCTTGTGCGCGCGCCGGGACTCGTTCCCGTTCTCGGGGCCAGCAACTTCTTTGCGCGGCTCCTCGTCCGTCGCCCCGCGCTCGTGCGCGAACTCCAACAGCCGATTCCCGAAGCGCCCTCGGAGATACCGAGCGGATCCTGGAGCTCCATCCGCCTTTGCAAGTACCGCGGGCTTCTGCGCATCACCGCACGCGACCTTCTCGGGCGACCGTTTGGCGAGAGTCCGCGGGAGCTTTCGGACCTGGCGGACCGTTGCCTTGGCGCGGCTCTCGACTGCGCGGCGCAGGAATCCGGTGCTCCTCCCGCCTCGCTCCTCGCCTTGGGAAAGCTCGGCGGTCGCGAGCTCAACTTCTCCTCCGACGTGGACCTCCTCTTCTTGTATGACACACCGAGCGAGGCGGAAGACGCCGGGCGTAATGCCGAAGCGGCGCGCCTCGTTCGTGCCTTCAAGGCGGGACTCGAAGGACCTACCGAGGAGGGCTTCGCCTATCGGGTGGACCTCGATCTGCGGCCGGAGGGGCCGCCGGGGGCCCTCGCAAACTCGGTGGATGCTGCCCTCGACTACTACGAGGCCTTCGGCATGGAGTGGGAGCGTCAGATGCTGATCCGCCTGCGCTTTGTCGCGGGCCCCGAAGCTCCCGCCCGGAGGTTCGAGCAAGCGATCTCTCCCTTCGTGTTTCGGCGTCACATCGACGCCGGGGTGGCGCGGGCAGTCCGTGCCATGAAGGCGCGCATCGAGGACGAGCGTCGACGCGCGGGGCGTGACATCGAGGCGGACCTGAAAGAGGGGCCCGGCGGGATTCGAGACGTCGAGTTCCTCGTGCAGGCCTTTCAGCTCTTCCATGGCGGTCGCCTGGAGGCGCTGCGGCACGGGAGCGTCCTCGAGGCTCTCTCCGTGCTCGGGCGGCTCGAGCTCCTTCCCGACGCGGCGGTTACGGACCTCTCGCGGGCCTACACCTGGCTGCGTCGTGCCGAGCACGCGCTCCAGATGGTGGAGGAGCGCCAGACCCAGAGCTTCCCGCGCGAGCGGTTGGGGCAGATCGCGCTGGCGCGGCGCATGGGCTACGCGGAGCCCGAGGGCGAACGCGCGCGGGATCGGCTGCTTGAGGACTGGACGACGGTCAGGAGCCAGGTGCGCGCGCACTTCGAGGCGCTTGTGCTGGGCGAAGACGATGCCGCAGCTTGAACAACGCCTGGCGGAAGCCTTGGGATCCGATCGCCTGGTGCGCGGGATGCGCGTCACCGCCGAGGGCTTTCTCGCCAAGCGCGGGGGCGACGCAGCTGCGCGGCGGCTTGAAGGAGGAGCACTTCTCGGCGTGGCCCGGGTCGTAGCGACGAGTGCACAGGCGGCTCGCCTGCTCGCCACCCGCCCCGCGCTCCTCGAGTCGATCGCGGACTGCTCGATGGAAACCGCAAGCGAGAGGCTTGCCCAGCGGACGGCAAAGCTCTTGGAAGGCGAGACCACCCTGCCGGCTCCCGACCTCGAGGCCTTCCTCGATGAGCTGCGCATCTTGCGGCGGAGCGAGACGGTCTTCGTGGCGTGTCTCCAACTTGGCGGGCTCGTCTCCTTTTCCGAGACCTCCTACTTCCTTTCCGCCCTCGCCGAGAACGTGGTGCGCCGCGCGCTCTTCCAGGCGCAAGTCCGTACGCCCGCAGCCGAGTCCCTTTCCGTCGTCGGCATGGGCAAGATCGGTGGCCGCGAGTTCACCTACCACTCCGACCTCGACCTGATTTTTCTGCAACGCGGCGGGATCGAGGCGATTGCCCTCGCCTCGCGCATCGGCCAGCGCCTTGTCGCCTATCTCTCGACGATGACGGCCGCCGGCGTGGCCTACGAGGTCGACACGAGGCTCCGGCCCTCGGGTGGCCAGGGAATGCTTGTGACTTCGTTCGAGTCTTTCGCGGCCTATCAAGAGCGCGATGCCCAAGTGTGGGAGCACTTGGTCTTGATGCGCGCCCGGCCCATTGCAGGGGATCTCCTGGGCACACGGGACGTTCTTGCGCGAACCCGAGCGCGGGTGCTCGGGCGGGCGCGAGCTCCCTGGGAGGACGTCGCAAAAATGCGCGCACGCGTGGAGCGAGAGCGTGCAGAAAAGGACGAGCGCGCGGGAAGGATCGCGCTCAAGACAGGGCCCGGCGGGCTCATGGACATCGACTTCCTGGCTACCGGGGCGCTTCTCGAGCGAGGGGACGAAGGGCTGCCAGCCGAGATCCCGAGCAATCCGGCCATGCTGCGCAGCGTCGTCGCGGGTCCTCCCCTCGAACGGCTGCTCGACGCCTACAGCGAGCTGCGCCGGATCGAGGCCATCGCCCGCTGGGTCACAGGGCGAGCGATCGAGGTCCTCGATCCGAAGAGCGAAGCCATCGCGCTAAGCGCCGAGCTCGCGGACTCGCCGGACGGAGCCTACGGGCTCGCGGCCCGCATCGAAGCGAGCCGTGCCACGATTCGAAACGCCTTCCAGAGTGTCCTCTCGCGGGGCAGCATCGCGGCACTGGCGGCATAGGCCAAACGCAGCCTCAGTAGGCCACCCGTGCCTCGAAGCCGCCGTCCTCTGCGCGCACCACCACGAGGCGGGACATGCACGGCATGCAGTACACGCGGTCTCCCGGGCGCAGTTCTCGGGTCGAGCGAATCACGACCTTGCACACCGGACAGACGACCTCATTCGGTGCAAGCGTGTCGCCCGGACCCTTCCATTTGCGGTAGAAGCGCCGGTATTTCGGAGGCACCTCGTCGAAGCCGGTGTCTTCGAGTAAAAAGCGCTGACGCGGCGTGGCCTCCTCGGAGTCCTCGTGTCGGAGCAGCGGATCCGCGCTCATGCGAAGCCAAGCCGCGCCACCACCTCGAGGTAGTTCCGGCCCAACTCGGGGCGCTCCTCGTTCGGGACGCCAATCTCGCGCAGCGTCTCTTCGAAGCTCTCGAGCACCCAGTGATCGAGCTCCTTTTTCACCTCGCCGATGCGTGCGCGGATGTGCGGGGATGCTTGGAGCCGCCGTCCAAGCTCGTTCTCGCCGAAGCCGATGTGGCGTCGTTCGTCCTTCACGATCCCCTGCAGCACCTCCCGGGTCACGAGGTCAGCCGTCCGGGCATGACTCTGGAAGACGGTGAACTCCATTGCTTCGAGAATCACGTTCTGGGCGAAGATGGCTGCCTCCCAGTCTCGGCTTTGGACGAGCTCGAGGAGCCTCCGTTTGAAGTGGAGAAGGCTGCGCGACGCGCGTCGCTCGATCTCCGTCTCCGGGGAGGGGACCCCGAGCTCACCCAGCCGGTGCAGCAACACCTCGAGGTGGCGGCCTTCGTCGGCGACTTGGGTGGCGAGGAAGACCTTGGTGAGCCGGTTTGGGGCGATCGACACAAGTCCGCTGGCACCCTCGAGGGCGGCGGTTTCTCCGACGCAGTAGTTGCAAAGAACAGTCACGAGCCGCTCTCGCTCGTGAGGAGCGAGGGGCGCTCCCTGCACATCGGGTCGGTGGCCGAAGGTCTGCCCCGCGAGATAGCCCTGGACGGAGTGGAACCAAAACTCGAAGGAGTGCACCTCCTCGAGAAAGGCCTCGGGCTCGAGCGCGTGGACGTCCACCGCTTCGTCCCGAATCGCCCGCTCCAACGCGCGGCCCTCCGCGCTCTACGGCCGGGCCGGAGTTTGGTACTCGATGCCGATCCGCCCAAGGCGAATCTTGAACTCCTTCAGCACCGTGTCCGCGAGCAGGCGCTCCATCTCCTCCGGCTCGAGCTCATTCAAGTCGGCACCATGCCACTCCGCCTTCGGTGCGCCGTAGCCGGACATCGAGCCTCGCAGCTTCTTCAGCTCCTCCCGTGCGGGATTGTTGCGGAAGGAGTCCGCGAAGGTCGCCAGCATGTAGTAGGACATCTCCTTCTGCATGCGTTCAATCGCCGGCTTCTTTTCCGGGAACTCTTGAATCAGCGAGCCGATGCGGTTCTCGCCAAAGCCCACGTGACGCCGCTCATCGGCGATCGTTCCCGACAGCGTGTGCGCAAATTTCGGGTTGAGCGTCTGGCTCCCGGCATACATCATCTCGAAGACGCTGAAGGCCATCCCTTCGAGCACGACGTTCTGCCCCACCACCCCGGCCACAAAGTCCTTGCGGTCGACCTTCTCGAGCAAAACTTCCGCAAACTTCATGAGATTCGGGTTGGCGTACTGCTGGATTGCGCTCTCGAGCTCGCTTTTCTTTAGTCCGAGATCGAAGAGGCGCTGGGTGAAGATCTCGACGTGTCGCGCCTCGTCGAGGGTTTGCGTCGCGAGAAAGCGTTTGCTCGCCTCGTCGGGGGCGGAGTTGATGAGACCCGAAGACGCTGCGAGGGCGCAGCGTTCTCCGACCACCAACTGAACGGTCGTCCCGAGGGCCTGTTCGCGCAGCAGCGGATCAGAAAGGATGAGTTCGGGCTCGCTCTCGCTCGGCCGATGGCCGTAATCCGTCCCCACGAGATAGCCTTGGGGGCAGGACTCGAGCCAATGCTGCACGGAGTACATTGAAAGGAAATCGGACATGATGGTTCCCCCTGCGGTTTCCCCCGGACGCGAACTCTTGTGTTGGCAAGAGTCGTGCCACCGCGAAGCGCACCCAAAAAACGCCCTAAAGTGTTTTGCAGCCTCGTGGCCCCCAATCGGCTGCGGCACGCCGTCCTTAGCTGTGGCGGCTTGTCGCTTCTGCCGGGCAGTGGCATTCTAGTTTTCGATGTGGCGCCAGATGACGAAGGAAGACACCGCCCAGCGGCTCGCCTTTGTCGGACTTGGCGATGAAGAGCGGAGCTATCTCACGGCTCTCCAGCCCCTCCTCGAGCGCCACGCCGACACGCTCGTTGGCGCGTTCTATCGCCACCTCTTGTCCTTCGAACGGACCCGGACGCTTCTGCGGGATCCCGAGGTAAAGGAGCGCCTCCTAGCGAAGCAGCGCGAGTACCTCTTGTCTTTGGGAACTCCCTCCTACGAGGAGGAGTTCTTGGCCGAGCGGGTCGCGATCGGTGAGACGCACGAGCGCATCGGACTCGAGCCGCGCTGGTACCTCGGGGCGTACGCGATCTACTTCTCTCTGCTGGCGCCGGCCGTGGTGGAAACCTTCCGTAGTGAGCCCCATCGCGCGGAGCGGACGCTTTCCGCCCTCGTGAAGCAGCTCCTGCTCGACGCGCAGCTCGCCATGGAGGCCTACATGGCGCGCCACGACCGGGAACTCGAGTACATGAACCGCGAGCTCGCCGCAGCGGGGCGGCACCTTGCCCGGGAGTTCGAGGACCAGCGCGCGGAGCTTCGGCAAAGCGAGCGGCGCGCTCGTGCCGCCGAGGACCTGGCCTCCGTGGCGACCCTGGTGGCGGGGCTTGCCCATGAAATCGGGACGCCGATGGGTGTGATCCAGGGCCACGCCGAGCTGCTCGAGTCCTCCGTCAGCGACGAACGAGGGCGCTGGCGTCTGCGCACGATCCGGGAGCAGATCGAGCGGATCTCTCGCATCATTCAGGCGCTGCTCAACACGGCGCGGCCGCGCGATCCGGTTCTTCTCCCGGTCTCCGTGGCCCCCATCCTCGACAACTCGCTCTCCTTCCTGGCTGAAAAATTCCGGCGGCGAGGGGTCGAGGTAGAGCGGCACGTTACGGAGGCCCCGGAAATCTCCGGCGACTCGGAGAAGCTCCAGCAGCTCTTCTTGAATCTCCTGCTCAATGCGGTCGACGCGATGCCCGAGGGTGGAAGGATTGTGGTGAGCGTCGGGACGGACAGCGATGGGGCACTGGAAGTACGCATCCGCGATTCCGGGATAGGGATCCCGCAAGAGCAGCTCTCGCAGATCTTTCAGCCCTTCTACACGACGAAGGAAGCGGGCCACGGGAGCGGGCTTGGTCTCGTCGTGGCGCGCGAGATCGTGGCGGACCATGGAGGCGAGATCGACGTCGCAAGTGATCCCGGGGAAGGAACGGAGTTCCGGATTCGCTTTCCCCCCCTCGGGCTTCGCCCCTAGGCGGGAAGTGCTGGCGGAGGGGGGAGGTAGGCAGCCCGCAAGAGACCCGCTTCGGTGATCAGTCCCTCGAGCCGCGGTCCACGGGGGGAGGGCGTCGCGACGGGGAGGCAGCCGATCCGCAGTGCGAGCATCCGACTCGCGGCGGTTTCCAGCGAGCACTCCGGGGGGATCGTAAGGGGGTCTTCGCGCACTAGGTGGTTGATCGTGATTTCGCCCAGCATGTCCGCGCCGCCCGCTCGGAGGCTCTCGCGCAGGGTTGCCAAAGAGGCCTCGAGCAGCGCGCGGTGCGATACCAGGCCGATCACGATTCCATCTTCCACAACCACGAGATGGCGCAGGCGCGCGGCGCGCATGAGCCCTTGCGCCTCGCTCAGCGTCGCGTCCCGGGACGCGGTCACGATTTCCCGGAGCATCACGTCTCCCACCTGCCGATCGTCCGCGGAGTACATGGTTCCCTCATCAGCCTTCTTGGGTGAAAGGTGCAGGGAGCGTGCCCGCACAGGGAGGACCCGGAAACTCTCCTGAGGTCGCTCGGACGGAGGGACTGGGACCCATTGCCCCTAGGGAGCCTCCCGTGTGGGGTGTGCTGTCACCTGGCATCCCATGCCCCATACTGTGGCAAATCGACGCGCTGAGCGGTGCGGAGGACCTCCGGGGAGGCTTCTCAGGTCGGCACGGTCCGTGCTGTAGAGGGCTCGTCATGGAGCAGACAGGCTGTGTGCTTGTGGTCGACGACGACTCCGCGATGCGAGAGATGTTGGTCTCCCTCTTGGAAGACCATGGGTTTCAAGCCCGCGCCGCGGCCAGTGCGGAGGAGGCGGTCGAGAAGGTTCGAGAGACCGAGTTCGACGCCGTGGTCTCGGATATCCGGATGCCGGGAAAGACGGGGCTCGAACTCCTGGGCGAGCTGCGGGAGATCCGCGCGGAGATGCCGATCATCTTGATGACTGCCTTCGGCAGCATTGACTCCGCCGTGGATGCCATGCGCGCGGGTGCGTTCGATTACATCACGAAGCCCTTCAAGCGCGACGAGGTGCTCGTGGTGCTCGAGCGCGCCTTCGAACGCCGCGCCTTGGAAGAGGAGAACCGGCGTCTACGGCGGGCGGTCGATCAGACGAGCTCGTTCGGTGACCTCATTGGGACGAGTCCCGCGATGCGCGAGATCTTTGCGCTGATCCGCAAGATCGCCGAGAACCGCAGCAGCGTGCTGATCACCGGCGAAAGCGGGACCGGCAAGGAACTCGTCGCCCGCACGATCCACTTCTCAGGATCGCGCCGCGACGCACCCTTCATTCCCATCAACTGCACCGCCATTCCAGAGGGCCTGCTGGAGAGCGAGCTCTTCGGTCATATGCGAGGCGCCTTCACCGGCGCGATCGCATCCAAGCGGGGACTCTTTGAGAAGGCAAACGGGGGCACGCTCTTCCTCGATGAGATCGGGGACATGGGCCTCGGGCTCCAGGGCAAGCTGTTGCGCGTCTTGCAGGATCGCGAGATCCGCCCCGTCGGCTCAACACAGTCCGTGCGCGTCGACGTGCGGATCATCGCGGCGACGAACAAGGATCTGCGCGCAGAGATGGAGGCCAGCCGCTTCCGGCGCGACCTCTTCTACCGCCTGAACGTCATTCCCATCCACATTCCTCCGCTGCGCGAGCGCCCTGACGACGTCCCGACGCTCGCGGAGTTCTATGTGCGCAAGCACGCCGGTGGAGCGCGCCGGGCGCTCACACCCGAGGCGATCGGCCGTCTCCAGCACTGCCGCTGGGAAGGCAATGCGCGGGAGCTCGAGAACGTGATCGAGCGCGCCCTGGCGCTCAGCGAGAACGTGGAGATCCGCCCCGAGGATCTGCCCCTTGGAGCAGAGGAGGAGGCCGAGGCGGCAGAACGCTCTCCCGAGAACCTGACCCACGCCGCAGCCCACCGGCGGATGAGCCTCGAGCAGCTGTGCGACCTCTACATCGACGAGATCCTGCAAATGACCGGGGGCAACAAGGTGCAGGCCGCACGCATTCTCGGCATCAACCGTCGAACGCTCTACCGCCGTGGCGAGCGCAAGGAAGGCCGAGTGCGCTCGGCGGGGGGCGCCTCTGCGATCCCCCACTCGGAGGGACGCACGTGACCCAGTTCTCGAAGATCCTGGTGCCGATCGATTTCTCCTCGCACTCCGCCAAGGCTCTGGAGCTCGCGATGGGACTCGCAAAAACGTCTGGGGGGCGGATCGTTCTCTTGCACGCCTACCACCTTCCCCCCTTGGTGGGAATGCCCGACGAGATCGTGATTCCCCCGGATTTCTGGACCGGAGTGCGCGACGCCGCGGCCCGCAAGCTCGAGAAGTCAGCCCAGAAGGTGAAGGCGGCGGGTCTTCCGGTGGAGACCCACTTGGTCGAGTTCGCGCCCTCGGACGCGATCGTGGAAACCGCGAAGAAGACAAAAGCCGATCTCATCGTGATGGGAACGCGCGGCCTGACGGGGCTCAAGCACGCGCTGCTCGGGAGCGTGGCTGAGCGTACACTCCGCTTGGCCCCGTGCCCGGTACTCACGGTGAAGGATGAGGCGGCGAGCTAGCTCGTCGCTCGAGGTAGCGCCTCTCGAGGGCGCCGCGTACGCAGATCGTTCACCTGCGAATCGAGACGCTCCTCGGCCGGGGCACGTCTCGGGCGCCGCTTGCGCAGACGGTTGAATCCAGGAGGAGGAACTCCATGCCGATCGATCGATTGCTGCGCCGCTCCGTGAAAACCTTGCCGCCGGATGCGACCTGCCAGGAGGCTGCGGCGCTTATGCGAGATGAAAACGTCGGCGCGATCGTGGTCGCCGAGGCGCGCCGTCCGCTCGGGGTGGTCACCGACCGCGATCTCGTCGTACGCGTCGTCGCGCCTGGCGAGGACGCAACGCGCGTCCGGGTGCGCGACGTGATGACCGGAGAACCGATCTTCGTGTCTGCAGAGTGCTCGCTTGAGCAGGCGATCGCCGCGATGCGCGATCTCGCGATCCGCCGCGTACCGATTGTCGATGCCGAGGGCCTGCTACGGGGACTGGTGTCGATGGACGACCTGCTCGTGCTGCTGGCCCAGCAGTTTTCCGACCTTGCGCACACGATCCGCAA
>Ga0074046_10004153_pt1 | contig 11897 bp, 4 predicted proteins | sample BogForMeECP23OM3_FD_94441 | JGI IMG/M metagenome (GOLD analysis project Ga0074046, IMG submission 94441) | Bog forest soil microbial communities from Calvert Island, British Columbia, Canada - Bog Forest MetaG ECP23OM3 | ecosystem: Environmental > Terrestrial > Soil > Wetlands ...
AAGAGTTTGCAGGTGGTTTACAACGTTAATCCCGGAGACCGCCACAAACTCGCTGCCATTCGTATTTCCGGCAATCGATTTTTTCCCGACGAACTGATTCGCTCCCACATGCAAGATCAATCCGCCGGACGCCTGTTCAGTCACGGGCGCTACAACGAAGCGTTGCTCGAAGAGGATGTGCGGAATATTCAGGGTCTCTATCGGGCGAGTGGTTACCGGCAGGCCGAAGTCACCGGCAAACTCGTTACAAAGTACCAGGGTGATCCGTCGCGACTTGCCATCGAGATTGCCGTTAAAGAGGGCCCGCAGACACGCGTCGCGTGGGTCCGCATCGAGGGCAGTTATACGCTTCCGCAGGAACAGCTTCCCGAAATTTCCACTTCCGAAGGACAGGGCTTTGATGAATCGAGTCTGGCGGATGATCGCGACACGATTCTGGGAAAGTATTTCGATAATGGTTTTCCCAATGCCACCGTTGACGTCGCCTATGTTCCGGTTCCGTCAGCGGACAACTTGCCGCGCGTTGGTGTGAGCTTCTGGATTCATGAAGGCGAGCAGTTTTTTGTCAATCAAGTTTTTCTCGACGGCTTGCACTACACCCGCCGCGGAGTCGCGAACCGGGAAATGCGGGTGCAACCGGGCGCGCCATTCAGCCAGCAGGCTATGTTGGAGAGCCAGCGCCGCCTCTACGACCTTGGCCTTTTCAAGCAGGTGAACACGGCCATCCAGAACCCGGACGGCACCGAGTCGCGCAAGAACGTGCTGGTCACGGCGCGCGAGGCGGAACGCTACACCTTCGATTACGGCGGCGGTTTTGAGTTCCAGACCGGACAGCCCACTTTCGGAACCAACCAGCCACTCGGGCAGACCGGCGTCAGCCCCATGGTGTCTCTCGGCGTAAACCGCATCAACGTGGACGGCCGCCATCAGACCATCACCATGAAGGGTAACCTCGGTCGCCTGCAGCAGAAGGCGCTCATCAGTTACGACATCCCTAACCTGCTCAACCGGGACACCCTTCGTTTCACCGCCACTGCGCTTTACGACAACACGGTGGACGTCTCCACCTTTACCTCGAAACGTCTGGAGGGCACTTGGCAAGTCTTGCAAGTGCTGAAACGAGATTCGACGACAGGCCGCGAACTGACGACGTTCGCCTACCGTTTCAGTTACCGGCGCGTGGAGGCCAGCAATATTCAGGTCACCGCCAACCTCATTCCGCTCCTCTCGCAGCCAACTCGGGTAGGAACGCCTAATTTTTTCTACATTCGCAACCGCCGCGACAACGATTTGGAGAGTACGCGCGGCAGCTACACCACCGTCGAAGGCGGCGTTGCCGCCAGCTATTTTGGCTCCGAGGCCGACTTCAGCCGGTTACTGGTCAAGAACTCCACCTATCACACGTTTTTTCGCAATCGCAGCACGGGACAAGGCTTCGTCTTCGCCCGTTCCACCAGCATCGGGGTTGAGAACCGTTTTGGAAACACGTTATTGGTGGATCCGGCTTACACCTCCCTACGCGTCGCCCAGGGCTTGCCGCCAGTGCCTACCGGCGCAACCTTTATTCCTCTGCCGGAGCGGTTCTACAGCGGCGGGGGCAACTCCCATCGCGGGTTTGGCTTAAATCAGGCAGGACCGCGCGACCCGTTCACCGGATTTCCCGTCGGCGGCAGCGCGGTCTTCCTCAACAACTTGGAGATGCGTTTTCCCAACGTTACTCTGCCTTATGTTCTGGAAAGCATCGGCTTTACGGTTTTTGAAGACATGGGCAACGTTTTTGCGCGGCCCCAGGAAATGCTCCCCAGCCTGGGGCGCTTTCACCAGCCCAATCAGGATTTCTGCTTCCATGACGACACGCACCTGAAGTGCAATTACAACTATGTTTCGCACGCGGTCGGCGTCGGCGTGCGCTATCAGACGCCGATCGGACCCTTGCGCTTTGACTTCGGTTACAATTTGAACCCGCCGGTGTTCCCCAGCTACACTAACATCACGACCGACACGGTAACTAGGCAATCTGTCGGGCAGTTTGGATACCAACGCGCCGGGCATTTTAACTTTTCCTTCAGCGTCGGGCAGTCTTTCTGATGAAACTCGGCCGGATCAAACTCGGAACGATCGAACTCGGAAAACATTGTGCTCTGGCGCTGGCGCTGAGCATGGCGCTGGCGATCTCATCCGCGGGCGGTCAGATCGTCGATCGTGTTGTCGCCAACGTGAACGGCCACGTGGTGTTGCAGAGCGATTGGGAACAGGAAATAGCCTTCGAGGCCTTTTCCAATGCCCGCGATCCAGACTCGTTCACCTCGCCCGAGCGCAACGCAGCCCTCGATCGCCTGATCGATCGGGAATTGCTGCGGGAACAGCTTCGGCCGTCTCAACCCGCTCCCGCCGAGAAGGTCGTTGCCCGTGTTGCGGAAGTCCGCAAGCTCCATCCGGATTGCGCCACCGACGAGAGCTGGCATGCCAAGCTGCAACGATATGGGCTCGCCCAAAGCGCGTTGGAGAAACGTCTGAGCGACGAGATTCAGCTCATGAAGCTCGTTGAGGACCGCCTCCGTCCCTCAATCCAGATTGATCAGCACGCTGTAGAGACCTATTACAACGATCAGCTGCTGCCCGATATGAAACGGGCCGGCAGTCGCGCAACTCCGTTGACCGAAGTCTTTGGCCGAATCAAAGATTTACTGGCCGAGCGAAAAATGAACGAACTGCTCTCCGGGTGGCTGGCGAGTCTGCGCTCTGAGAGCCATATCTTGAGACCTGAACCCAGCGCCGGAGAGCAGAACCGTTGACCGAACCGTTGACCGAAGCGCTGACCGAGCCTGTTCCTCCCGAGCGCCGCCGCATCCTGTGGAAACTCTTTCTGGCGTTCTGCGTTTTCAGCATGGTCGGATTCGGCCTTCTCGCCTGGTACGTCACTACCGATTCTTTTCAGCAGATAGCCCGCCGCCGAGTGGTCGCGTCGGTTGAGAAAATCACCGGCGGCCGCGTCGAACTTGGTGAACTTCACACCATTCCGTTCCGCCTGCGCGTGGACGCTCGCAACCTGACCATCCACGGTCGCGAAACTTCGGACCAAGTCCCGTTTCTGCGGATCGACCGCCTGCAGGCGGAATTGAAAATCATTTCGCTCCTCAGCACCACTATCGGACTGCGTTCTCTGGTGCTCGAGCATCCGGTCGTCCACGTCATTGCCTATCCCGACGGCACCACCAACGTTCCGGCGCCGCACGTGAGCCTTTCCTTGGACCAGGGGCCGGTGGAGCAACTCATCTCGTTTTCGGTTTCGCGCATCGAGGTGCAGCGGGGCGAGCTCCGGTGGGAAGACAAGAAAATGCCGTTCGATTTTGACGCCCGCGACCTGGCGCTATTTTTGAATTACTCCTTGCTGCGGCGGCAATACGAAGCCCATGTAGCCGCGGGAAGCATCGAGACGCGCTTTCAACAGTATCCCTCGTTCGCTTGGCGGGCGGATGCTTCGCTGGTTCTGGCTCAGGGACGCGCCGACATCGCCAGCTTGACTCTCACATCCGGAAAATCTGAATTTCACTTCGCGGGCCGCCTGCAGGACTTTCACAACCCCCAGGTGACCGGTGATTATCATGGCCTCGCGGATCTCGGCGAACTCGCCTCCCTGTCGCGGCAGATGCAAGTTCGCAAAGGTACAGCCCAGTTCGAGGGCAAAGGTTCCTGGAACCTGCAGGATTTTTCAACCCAGGGAACGGTGCAGGCCAAAGACATCGAATGGTCGAACGGTAAGCTGTCGATGCCGAATGGCCGCATCACCGCAGGCTACTCCGTTACCCCGGGCCGCTTCCGCGTTTCCTCCATCAAGGCAAACCTGTTCGGTGGCGACCTCGTAGGCGATGCCGATGTGACGAACTGGCAGAGTTCGCTAGAACCGTCGGCGGTTCCAGGGCAGCGGCACGTGATCGGACGAGTCCCGCCGGGAAGTCTTCAGCGCGGGTCGGTGCACTTGCAATTGGCGGCCTTCCCGCTGCTCCCGGCCCTGGAATTGCTGAGCTCAAAAAATCTTCCACTGGATCGCCTCGACCTCTCCGGAAGGGCGAGCGGCAAGGTTGAGATGCTCTGGGTGGGCTCGATCCGTGACGCGGAGACTCGGCTGAACCTTGACATTGGGCCACCGCTAAAGCCGGCGCCGGCCGAGATCCCCGTGCGCGGCCAGATTGATGGCATCTATCGCGGATCGCGCGACGAGTTGGAAGTGAGCCGGCTTCACCTGACAACACCAGGCTCTGAAATCACCGCCACGGGCAATCTGGCCGCGGCCTCGTCCTCATCCCTGCGATTCTCGTTCACCAGCCACAACCTGAGGGAGTGGACGCCGCTGCTCGAAGCGGCCTACGGATCCCGGGAGTTGTTCTTTGCCGTTCACGGCTGGGCGAGCCTTACCGGCAACGCCAGCGGCAAACTCTCTGCGCTTTCCGTCAACGGAAATCTCGAAGTCTACGACTTTGACACTACCTTGCCGGCGACCAAACGAGTCTCCTCTCGATTTGTCCACTGGGACGCGCTCTCCACCGCCATCCAGTACTCCAGCAATCATTTCGCCGCGCGCAATGGGTCCCTCATCCATGGCCACACCACTGCCCGCTTCGACACCAGTGCCGAACTGGCAGGGGGCGTACTTCTGGAGGGCCTTCCTTTTACTCTGCATTTTGACTTGCGCAACGCCAACGTGGCCGAACTCGCTCAACTCGCCGGACTCACGCAGCCTTTTGCCGGCACTCTGAATCTATCGGCCACGCTTTCCGGCACGCGCTACGATCCCCATGGGGATGGAAACCTCGAACTGCACAATGGAATAGCCTACGGAGTCGGCGTTCCTTTGTTGAAGAGCGATCTCCGCCTCGCCGCTGGCGAACTGCAGTTCAACAACATCGATGCCAGTGTTTACGGTGCCCAACTTTCCGGGAGCGCCGCCGTCAGCACGGCGAACATCAGTACGTCAAACAACGATTTGTCGAAGAGCGAGTTTCGCCTGAATCTTTCCGGACGTAACCTCGATCTCGCCCGCTTCCCGCGCTTCGAGAGCAGCCGGTTCACGGCGGATGGCGTCGCCGATTTCACCCTGCGAGTCAGCGGCACTCCCGAGCAGTCTTCGATCGAAGCGCACGTCCATCTCAAGGACCTCGCCTTGGACAAGGAGCGCGTCGGAGATTTCTACGTTGACGCAGTCACTCATGGACGCGAGCTCGATCTCAAGGCCCACTCGGACTTCGATTTTGATAGAGATAAAAAAGATAAAGCTGATTTGGCCATTCAGGGTAGGGTTGGATTAGACCATGACTTCCCCGCGGATCTGAATCTTGTCTTCCATCATCTGGATGCCGATTGGCTGCTGCGCAGCTACTTGCCGGGAAAGATCACGGGACACTCCGCTCTGGACGGGACGCTGCAAGTTCGCGGTCCCTTGCGCACGCTCCGCGATTTAAAGGCGACAGCCGAGATCCAGTCGTTCAGCGCTGAGGTCGAGCACGTGCAGATACAAAGTGTCGGTCCCATTCGCTTCGAGGTCGCGGACCAGTTCCTGCTCGTAGAAGACCTCCACCTGGCAGGAAGTGGAACCGATTTCACCGCCCACGGCCGGGCGCATTTAAGCGGCGCTCAAGAGCTCGATCTCCGTCTGGACGGCTCGGTCAATATGGCGCTCTGGCAGTCTCTCAACCCCAAAATCCTGGCGCGCGGCATGGTGGGCGTAAACCTCAACGCAACCGGTACGCTCTCCCAGCCCGTGCTGCAAGGACGTCTGGAGGTGAAGAACACCTTCGTCAGTCACAACGACTTTCCCAGCGGCCTTAGCGACCTGAATGGCGTCCTGCGGTTCGATCGCAACCGCATCCAGATCGAGAGCCTCCGCGGCACCACTGGCGGCGGCAGCGTGGCGCTGACCGGCTCCGCGACCTACCAGAGCGGCGTGTTCCTCATCGATTTCGGTGCGACTGCGCATGACGTTCGCCTGCGTTATCCGCCGGGGGTAAGTTCCACCGCGAACGCGGATCTCCGGCTGACCGGCAGCACGAATTCCGCTCTGCTCAGCGGTGATGTGGTGGTCACCAAGCTGGCCGTCACTCCAGGATTTGACTTCGGGGCCTATATCGAAAGGACCAGGCAGGCAACCGTCTTGACGCAGAGCGATAGCCTACAGAGCCGCCTTAGGCTGGATGTTCACGTGGCGACGACTCCTGAACTGCAGATGCAAACGGCCGTCGCCAGACTCTCTGGTAACGCGGACCTCAGGGTGCGGGGCACCGCCGAGCGTCCGGCAATTTTGGGAAGGGTGGAAGTTCTGGAAGGAGAAATTTCTTTCAACGGGAACAAGTACAAGCTCGAGCGCGGCGATGTTACTTTCGCGAATCCGGCCAAGACTCAGCCCATCATCGATCTGCAGGCTACCACGCGAGTGCGCGATTACGACATCACGGTGCAATTCCGCGGTGACGCCAGCGTTGCCAACGGCTTGAAAGTCACCTGGCAGTCCGAGCCTCAGCTTCCCGAAGCCGACGTCATCGCGCTGTTGGCTTTGGGCCGCACGCGGGAAGAGTCGGCTTCCGCGGCGTCCAGCGGATCCTTTGGTTTTGGCGGTGACGCCTCCAACCTGCTCATCAATGAGGCTCTCAACAGCACCGTCAACAGCCGCCTGCAGCGTTTGTTCGGTGCCAGCCGCGTCAAGATCGATCCCCAGGGACTGGCCAGTGAAACCAACCTGGTTCGAGGGCCACAGGTCACCGTCGAGCAGCAAGTGGCCAGCAATCTCACCCTCACCTACAGCACCAACGTCTCTGTTTCTACCCAGCAGATTATCCAGGTGGAGTACAACATAACGCGGAATATTTCTATCGTGGCGCTGCGCGACCAGAACGGAGTGGTCAGTTTCGACTTTAAGATACGGCGCCGGAAGAAGTGAGCGCCGGATTAGGATTTTGTAATGTGATAATCGGGGAATTTAGTAATTTAATAACAGCAGAAGTTTTGCCTTCAAATTACCAAATTACCCGATTACAAAATGGATAGCCGCCTTGACATAATTCTCCAAACCGGCAACTCTATTTGTTTTTGACTACACGCCCTGAGAAACAACGACAAACGGGTAAGGAAAGCCAATTTGCGAGTGCGGGTCTTTTATCACGACAAGTGTTTTGACGGGGCTTCGTCGGCCGCCTTGTTCTCCCGTTTCTACCGGGAACGAATCCGCAGCGATGTGGACTTCGTGTACTCCGGCCTGCTGCATCGTGCCGGCGCTCTTTTCGACGAGAAGCAGTTCGACGGCGACGAGAATGCCATCGTCGATTTCAAGTACTCCAGTTCGCCCGACATCACCTGGTGGTTCGATCACCACGAAAGCGCTTTTCTTTCCCCGGCCGACGCCGCCCACTTCGAGCAGGATCAGAGCAACCGCAAGTTCTACGATCCGGCTTTCAAGTCCTGCACCAGTTTCATTGCGATGATTGCAAGAGAACGCTTCGGCTTCGATCCGCGCCCGGTGGCGGAACTGGTCCGCTGGACCGACATCGTGGACGGCGCCATGTACGACGACGCGAAGTCGGCGGTAGAAATGCAAGCTCCGGCCATGAAGCTGACCATGGCCATCGAAGCCTCCAGTGACCGGGACTTCGTCAAGAAGCTGATTCCTCTGCTTGCTTACCATCCTCTCGCCAGGATTCTTGAGGAGACATTCGTCGCCGCCGTCCTGCCGCCGCTGCTCGAACGTCACCAACATTCCATCGAGATTTTGCGGCAGCGCACGCAAGAAAAAGACGGCACCATTTTTTTCGACATCACCGACCTCGACCTCGAAGGCTACAACAAGTTCATTCCGTACTACCTGCATCCCGATTCGATGTACAGTGTCGGCATCAGCAAGAGTTCGTTCCGGGTGAAGGTTTCGGTCGGGTCGAACCCCTGGTCGAAACGCGAGCCCACCGTCAATCTCGCCAGGGTCTGCGAGCGCTATGGCGGCGGTGGCCACGCTCGCGTCGGGGCGATCTCGTTCGAGGTTACCCAGAGTGACGCCGCCCACAAAGCCGCTCTGGAGGTCGTCGAGGAGTTGCGCGCCAGCGTCCGCCAGACTTGATTTTGGTCGGCGCAGCGGTTTACCGCTGCGATAGCTGCATTGCTTTGAAGGGGCGCGGCTTCAGCCGCGCCGTTTGCTTCGAAATCAAATGCCCCTTTAGCGGCCACGCTTTAGAATGAATCCGCGATCAGGCGCTGGATAAACCGTTTTCACCACATGCATTCCCATATCCACGATCCCGAACACATCAAAGGCGTGCGCACCGTCGCCACCATTGAGTTTACGAAAGGGGTCGTCGTCGTTTTCGCGGGCCTCGGTGTGTTCTCCATGCGGCACAAAGACATTTGGGGGGTGGCCGAGAGCTTCCTGGAATTTTTTCATGTAAACCCTTATCGCCACTACGTCGGAGTCTTTATCGACCTGGTGTACCAGGTCAGCGACGTGCGCCTGTGGAAGATCGCCCTGGTGGCGGCCATCTACGCGATCCTTCGCTTCATCGAGGCCTACGGGTTGTGGTACATCCGCCCCTGGGCGGAGTGGATGGCGATTGCCTCGGGCTCCATCTACATCCCGTTTGAGGCGGCCGATCTGTTGCGGCGGCCAGACTGGATTCGCTTGCTGATTGTCGCCGTCAACGTAGGGATCGTGCTTTACATGCTCATGCTGCGGCTGGAAGCGGCAAAAAAGCGCGGTGCGGCGCGGCACGCGGCGGAATCCGGATAAATCGCGCGTGTAGAGACGGGGCTTGCCCCGTCTCCCGTAAACCCGTGCCATAACGATAGCAAGCTGCAGAACAAAGTCGCTGTAGCCCTTGATTTCGGTGTGGCACTTGATTGTGGAACAAGCAGTGTAGGAGTCGCCCCGGCTGGGGCTAAGCCGGGGGACTCCGTCATTTCTTCGCCATTATTGGCGAACCGTCGCCCCCTCTGCCTTCACCGTGCGAACCGCGGAGCCACTTCGTCCGTTAGCCTTGAGGGTGGCTTGGATTGTCTTCACTTGCCCAGTGAGCCGGACGATCTGCGCTTGCTGTGCCCTGATCTGTTCTTGCTGTTCGCGGATCAGCGCCTGCTGTTCTTTTGTGGCCTCGATCAGCAGTGCGGTGAGCCGGCCGTAATCGACGCTCCGGGCGTCCTTGCCATTCTTCTCCCAGGTAACCACCTCGGGAACGACGGCGCCGACTTCCTCGGCAATCACACCCACTTCGTGTTGGCCATTCGCCTTCAGGTCGTAGGAGACGCCGCGGAGCTGTTCGACTTTTCCGAGCGCGCCGTGCAGCGTGTGGATGTTGGTCTTCCAGCGGCGCGAGCTGAATGTTGCCCAGCCATCGCTCAGCGGATGGCCTGCGCCTTGCGCGATGGTGAGAACATTGGACGGGGTCGCCGTGCCGATGCCCACCTTCACCGCATACTGTCCGGTGCCTCCCAGCACCAGGGCGTTACTCTCGCCGACCTGTGCGTTGGCCCCGATCGCAGTGGCATTGCTGAGGCCGTCGGCGGCAGCGCTGCAGTTGTAACCGATGCACGTGAGGTAGTTGCCCGAATTCAGGAAAACCATCGCCCAATCCCCCACGGCGGTGTTCCAGCCACCCGAGGTAAGCTTGTACAGTGCCCCGGCGCCGATGGCGGTGTTGGCGCCGCCCGCGGTGTTGGCGTTGAGCGCCAGGTTGCCGCTGGCGGTGTTGCTGCCACCCTGGGTGTTGGCGAAGAGCGCCTGGTACCCGCTGGCGGTGTTACTGCCGCCCGAGGTGTTGGCGTTGAGCGCCTGGTACCCGTCGGCGGTGTTGTAGCTGCCCGTATTGCCGGTGGTGGAGGAGAGGGCGCCGGCGCCGGTAGCGGTGTTGTAGCTGCCCGTGTTGTTGAAGTTAAGCGCCTGGTACCCGCTGGCGGTGTTGTAGCTGCCCGTGTTGGAGGAGAGCGCGCTGGCGCCAGTGGCGGTGTTGTAGCTGCCCGTGTTGTAGGAGAGCGCGCTGTAGCCGCCGGCGGTGTTGTTGTTGCCGGTGGTGTTGGATCGCAGCGCGGCGACGCCGCTGGCGGTGTTGTAGTAGCCCGTGGTGTTGGAGGCGAGCGCATAGGCGCCGCTGGCGGTGTTGGAGTAGCCATAGTTGTTGGAGTAGAGCGCGCCGTCGCCGATGGCGGTGTTAGCGCCGCCCGTGGTGTTGGCGGCGAGTGCCTGGTACCCGCTAGCGGTATTTCCGGCGCCCGTGGTCGTGGCATTCCCCGAGAATCCGAGAAACGCGTTTCCGAGGGAATACGAGCCGAAGGCGAAGATGTTACTCCCAATACCGAAGCTGTTACCCGTCACCGTGCCGGTCGCGCTCAGGTTCCCGTTCACCGTTTGATTGCCAGTGAACGTGTTGGCGGTGTTCAACTGCGGCACCTTGGTGGTGTCGAGATTGAGCGTGGTGCTGCCGCCTAGCGACACCAAACCACCGCCAGTCAGGTCTGTACCCGCCGCTATCGTCAGCGACGGATTCGCCAGCATGGCATTGCTTACCCCGGCTGTGGCGATGCTCAACGTGCCGCTGGTTGTGATGGGTCCGCCCGTGAGCCCAGCCCCGCTCCCGACGCTAGTGACGGTGCCCGCGCCGGGGAAGGTTTGACCGGAAGCAAATTGCACCAAGCCGGTGAAGTTGCCCGTACCGTGCACGTCGAGCGTATACTGCGGAGCCGCGGTGCCGATGCCGACATTGGTGTTAGCGGTGGCGCCATTCAGCCCGTTAATGCTGCCCAGCACCAGGGCGTTGCTCTCTTGCACATCCGCGTAGGCCCCGATGGCGGTGGCGTTGGTGAGGCTGGTGAAATTGGCGTCCGGCCCGGCACTGTAGCCCAGCGCTGTGTTATTGGAACCCGTCGTGTTGTTGTAGAGCGCCTGGTAGCCGTCGGCGGTGTTGGAGCCGCCTGTGGTGTTAGAGTAGAGCGCGCTGGTGCCGCTGGCGGTGTTGCTGTTGCCCGTGGTGTTGGAGGAGAGCGCTGTGAGCCCTGTGGCGGTGTTCCCGCCGCCCGTGGTGTTGGCGCCGAGTGCGGATTGCCCGGTGGCAGTATTGTAGTTGCCCGTGGTGTTGGCTTGAAGCGCCGACATCCCGGTAGCAGTATTGGAGGTACCCGTAGTGTTAGCGCTTAGCACCCAGGCACCGGTGGCAGTATTGGAGTTGCCCGTGGTGTTGGGGCCGAGTGCGTCGGTTCCCGTGGCGGTGTTCATGTAGCCCGCAGTGTTAGAGTTTAGCGCCAGGTAACCGCTGGCGGTATTGTAGTTGCCCGTGGTGTTGGCAGCGAGTGAGTACTGGCCAGTCGCGGTGTTGTCCGTGCCGGTCATTGTCGTGTTTCCCGCAAACCCGAGAAACGCGTTCGCGTTTGCGTACGAGCCGAAGGCGAAGAGGTTGCTCCCAATATTGAAGGCGGCGCCCGTTACCAAGCCCGTCGCACTCAGGTTCCCGTTCACCGTCTGATTGCCCGTAAAGGTGTTCGCCCCCAGTGTGGCCGCGCCCGGAAAGGTCTGCCCACCGGCAAAGCTCACCAAGCCGTCAAACTTCGCCGTCCCGTTGACTTCCAGCGTGGCTGACGGAGCGGCTGTGCCGATGCCCACACGGCCCGCATTGGTGATTCGCATCATCTCCACCCCACCTACCCCCAGGGTCAGGTTGGTGTTCGTCGAAGGGCCGAAATATGTATGCTTGTCGCTCGCCCCCGGCGCGGTCACTGTCACATTCAGGTCTTGATCCGCCAGGTTCGTCGCGTTCAGCACGGTTCCTCCCGCCGGCGCCCCGATCACCAGCCGCTGCTGCGGGTTGCTGTACCCAATCCCCACATTCCCCGCACTGTTGATTCGCACCTTCTCCACCCCACCTACCCCCAGCGTCAGG
>Ga0074046_10004157_pt1 | contig 11891 bp, 7 predicted proteins | sample BogForMeECP23OM3_FD_94441 | JGI IMG/M metagenome (GOLD analysis project Ga0074046, IMG submission 94441) | Bog forest soil microbial communities from Calvert Island, British Columbia, Canada - Bog Forest MetaG ECP23OM3 | ecosystem: Environmental > Terrestrial > Soil > Wetlands ...
AAACTTACCTGGCTCACCGGCGTCGCCGCCAGCTCCTTCAGCGGCCGCTCCCCATGCAGGGTAAAAACAGTCCATTCACGCTCCCCTCGGTCGCCTCCCTCTCCGCTCCAATAAAGCGGAGCGCGCCAGCCATTCTGCTTCACCGCATCCCACCCCGCCGAAAGCCAGAACTCCGACCTGCGATAGCCACCATCAACCATGAACTCTGCATACTCGCCGCACGTCACCAGCCGGTTCGCCAGCGCATAAGGCTCCAGCCACACGCGATGGCGCGGCAGCTCATTATCAAAACAGAACCCGCCGCCCGTGTGGCCCGCCTCCCGCAACCCGCTCTCAAATGGCCGAAACTCAAGCGGCTTCCTCGCTCCCTCGCTCTCTTGCTCCCGGCCTTCTTGTTCCCTTGGTCCCTTGGTCCCCTGTTCCTTGTACTTCGGCTTCAGCGGATTTGTGTAGAACGCATGCAGTATGTCAGTAAGCAGCAATTCCTGGTGCTGCTCCTCGTGGTTCGCGCCCAGCTCGATCCGCCGCAAAGCCTCCGCCTCCGGCCCCTGCTCAAGGAGCCGCTCCATCGCCGCATCCACGTGCTCGCGGTAGCGCAGAATCTCGTCGAGCCCCGGCCGCGAAAACGACGCCCGCAATCGTTTTTCAGGAAATGCGGAAAAGCTCTCGTAATAGCTGTTGAAGAGCCACGCAAAATCCGCGTGGAAGATCCGGTACCCGGGCAAAAACTCCCGCAGCACGAACGACTCGAAAAACCACGTGGTGTGGGCCAGGTGCCACTTGGCGGGGGACGCCTCAGCACACGACTGCACCATCATGTCCTCCGGCGTCAGCGGTTCGCACAATAGCATCGATTCCCGGCGCGCGGCGCGAAAGCGTTCGCCCGGAGCGGAAATTGGCGCGGAAATCCGGTGCAGAGACAGCACCGGGGAAGTGGTTGCGGTCACGCGAGGGCCTCCACGTATGGGCTAGAGTGTAGCCCATCTAGGTTACAATTCGCTGCCAATTTCAACTTCCTGTTTTTGCGCCTGCCGCGATTGATCAGGCGACAAAATGCTGTTGCCGTGCCCCATCCTTTTCCGCGCCCCTTTGCGGAAAAGGATGGGAAAGCCTGCCACCTCACGATAAGATGCCGTGCGTCACTGCAAGGTCACGATTTTTGCTTCAATCTACAGTTCGTTGCCCGGCCGGGACTGGATCTTCCGGCGGGCTCGTGGCAAAGTGGGAGCTTGAGGGCTTTCGTTCGCTCCGCTTAAGTGGTTTAATGTTCCTGTAACCGAGGACGATTGGTCAGCTAAATCGCCCCCTCTTTGAGTCGACAGGAGGGAAGATGCGCGGGCTCAAGCAAAGTCGCTGGATTTTGTTCCTGCCCTTGCTCGCAATCTCTCTCGGTGCGTCCCGGGCTCAGCTCCCCCAGGTGACCAGCCCAAGCCTGCCTCCTGCCTCCGCATCCCCCCCACAAAAGCCTCCCACACCGGAGCAGCTAGGCGACTCCCTCGTCGGCCATCAGCGCTACCAGGCCGCCATTGCCGCCTACTCCAATGCGCCCGAGATGACGGCGGACATCTGGAACAAGATGGGCATCGCCTACCAGATGCTCTTCAACGCAAAAGACGCGACCCGCTGCTACAAGGAATCGCTCAAGCTCGACCCTGCGAATCCTCAAGTGATGAACAATCTGGCCACGGTTTACGCCTCGCTCAAAATGTATGGGCAGGCCGATCGCATGTATCGCAAGGCGCTCAAGCTCGACCCCAAATCCGCGATCGTTCTTAAAAACTATGGCACTAACCTGCTGGCCGAACACAAATACAACAGGGGCTGGGAGGCGTATCAACAAGCTCTCGCCATCGATCCGCAGATCTTTGCCGATCACTACGGTCCTTCCGTGCAGAATCCCTCCAACGTACAGGACCGGGGCGCGGTGAACTATTACATGGCGGCGGGCTGCGCGCGCGCAGGCTATACCGATTGCGCCGTCCAGTACCTCCGCATGGCCCTCGACGAAGGCTTTACTACCCGCAAGAAGATCGAAGCCGACAGCCAGTTCGCCAGCCTTCGCGATAATCCCGCCTTCAAACAACTTCTCGCCGAACAGCACAACTAAAGTACTGAGGCCGCGCGACCGTGTAGCGCTAGTCTCCACAGGCTGCGGAGAAATTCCATTCAATGGCTTTGTAACAAGGGCACGGATAAGGTCAGCAGAATGGGTCGGGCTTCAGCCCCTGCCAATCCATCTTTTGCCGAATTCGTTTTTCATTTGGCCTTATTCCGCAACCTCTCCAGGCCGGCTGTAGTGCGGGTCTCCTGACCCGCACTTTTAGAGGATTATTACCCATTCATGCGGTCATCGAACGAAGCCCCCGTAGTCTCCCATCCTCTCTCACGCGTCTATCTGTTAGGTTGGCCTTCGCGCCGCCCCCCGGGAGCACATATAGGAGCTTTGATGAAACTCCGTCTTTTGCCCGCCATGTTCGCCGTCCTCGCCCTCACCGCAGCAGCCGTCGCTCAGGACCCCGGTTCCGCTCCGCCCCGCGGCCAGAATTCGAACCAGAACTCCGGCCAGGGAAATGGCGGCGGCTACGGCCAGCGCGGTGGCCGCGGCGGCTACGGTGGCGGCGAGGGCATGGGCATGATGGGCCGCGGCCTCATGGGCACCGTCAGCGAGGTTGCTGCCGATCACTACACCATCAAGACCGAAATGGGCGACGTGTACACCGTCCATTTCAGTGCCAATACGCGCATCACCAAGCAGCCCGCCGGCATGCGTGGACCCGGCGGCGGTGGCCAGGGGATGGGCGGTGGGGGCGGCTACGGCCGCGGCGGCAACGGTGGTGGCGGAGGCAATCGTCCCCAGGAGATCAAGGCCACCGACATCAAAGCCGGCGATGCCATCAATGCGCAGGGCGACATCGACGCAACCGCAAAATCAGTCAGCGCCACGCGCATCATGCAGCTTGACCCCGATACCGCCAAGCGCGTGCAGGAGCAAGCGGCCAGCTTTGGCAAAACCTGGCTGGGAGGCAAGGTTACGGCCATCAACGGAACCACCATCACCCTGACCGGCGCTCTCGACAGCGCTCCACACACCGTGGTCGCCGACGAAAACACCACCTTCCGCCGGCGTCGCGACCCCATCACTCTCGCCGATATTCAGGTAGGCGACATGGTGCGCGTAGAGGGCGCCGTCAAGGATGGCGCCTTTACCGCAACTGCCGTGAATACGATGGGTGGCCCCCCGCCGAATGGACCCTCAGGCCCGCCCTCCGGTGCGCCTTCTAGTCCCCCACCTGGCCCTCCGCCGCAATAAATGGGTCTGAAATCCGCCCTTGATCTGCTTCCGGCTTGCGGCCGTAGGCAGGCGGCTCCGCGCGCCTCCAATTTCCCCCTCATCAGGCGCTGGACGGTGGCCCAAAACGTGACCACCTTCCCAATCCGGGCCTTTCCCGCATCCTTTTGGACGTTTGTCACAATTTCAGTGGACGTATGTAACCTCAATAATTGACAATAGATAACCTTTCGCTAAATGAGGCAAACGGTGAGTCACTTGCCAAATCTCTATTGACCTCTGGTACAACTGCCCCGCAATGAAAATCGCCTTTTTTATCCGGCTATGCGGATGAAGGGGGTTGTTCTGTCTTTGGTTCGCACCTCTCGTCGCGACCGGGGACGAACGCAAAACCAAGGACGCTCTCGCATGCAATAAAGAGTGTCCCGTCAACAACAGTTCGTCAACCTTCTGGAGGACAGTAATGGAATTACGGAAAAAGGCAAAACGCCTGCTCACAGGCTCTGGCACGCGGTTTCTGGCGCTGCTGATTCTCGTTCTCGGCGTTACTTTCGCCGCATTCGGCCAGCAAATCACTGGTTCGATCGCGGGAACGGTCAAGGACGCGCAAGGCGCTGTGGTCACCACGGCTAACGTCAAGGCGACCAACATCGACACCGGCTTCTCGCGCGTGGCGCCGACCAATGGCTACGGCGATTTCCGCATCGACTATCTGCCGGTAGGCAATTACACCGTCGAAACAACCGCCGCCAACTTCAAGACCTTTGTGCAGCAGAACGTGGTTCTGACCGTCGACCAGACACAGACCCTTGCGATCGTCTTGGAAGTCGGCGCGCAAACCCAAACCGTCACAGTGACGGAGGCTCCGCCGCTGGTCGACACCAGCGATGCAGAACTGGGAAGAACCATTTCTTCGGCCGAGATTGTCGGCCTGCCGCTGGTCAACCGCAACGCATACGCCGAGCTCTCGCTGACGCCAGGCGTCATGGCCAACAGCATGAGCGAGCAAAGCAACCCCACGGGCACGCCAAACTTCGTCATCGGCCTTCCCTCCACCGATGTGCAGGTCAACGGCTCCATCGATGGCGGAAACCCTGAGGTCAGCTTCTATCTCGACGGCGGCCTGAACATTAACGGCATCCGCAATTATGGCAACCAGCTTCCTAATCCCGACGCGCTTGAAGAATTCCGCGTTGAAACCAGCGACTTTTCGGCGCAGTACGGCCACATGTCGGCTGCTGTCGTCACTGCCGTCACCAAGTCGGGCACCAACCAGTTCCACGGCGCGCTCTTTGAGTTCAATCGCAACACCGACTTCAATGCCTATAGCTGGAACCCGCCTAAGGACCAGAGCGGAAACATCATCAAGAACCCCTACCACCGCAATCAATTTGGCGGCGTGATTGGCGGGCCGGTGAAGAAGGATAAGGCATTCTTCTTCTTCAGCTATGGCGGTCTGCGGCAAGTGGTTGGTCAGCTCGTGAATGGCGGCCGCATGCCCACGGCGGCAGAGCGTCTGGGAGACTTCACAGGCGACTTGCCCAGCGTGTCGAATCCGAAAGTCTCTTACTATGGAACGGCCCCTTTCACCATCAACATGCCGGGAACCAAGACGCCCTATACGGGCAACACCAACACCAGTTCGGGCGGCAACGGCGCCCTGGGCTGCCCGTCTGGCGGCACAGCTAATAACGCGACCAACCTAAACTGTCTGCCTGCCGCCGCCGAGGACGCACTGGCGAAAACCGTCCTGAGCGGATCGAACACCAGCGCGGCGATTCCGCTGCCTAATTACATCCCGGCAGGCGGCGCGGTCGTTCCGCTCGATTGGGGTGGCTACTTCGTAGGCCCCACACAAGAAAACGAGTACTTGGGCAAATACGACATGCAGCTGAGCGACAAAGATCACGTTGCGGCGACGTACTTCTTCGTGCGCACGACGCAAAACGCCTTCGGCGGCGGCAACGTCGCTCCCTGGACGATCAATCAGTCTTACACCAACCAGACCAACGCTAATGTGAGCGACGTCCACACTTTCGGCGGCACCACGGCGAACCAAGCTTGGCTGTCATATACGCGGGCAGCCGGCGGACGCGTGAACCTACCCAGCAGCGCAAGCGCCGGAAGTCTGGGCTCGAACTACACCATTCAGGGCCCCGCCACGATTCCTGACCTCAATGTTTCCGGGTACTTCCACGCCCAGAATTCGCTGGCCGGACCGGTCACCGCGTCGGACTTCTACTCGCTCCGCGACATGGTCACCATGACCAAGGGCAAGCACAGTCTATTCATCGGCGGCGAGTTCGCTCTCGACAAAGGCATGTTCGTAGGCAACCTGTACAACTACGGCAACTTCTCTTATTCGAATTCCGCTCCCACTGGCACAGGCAATGCGCTGTCGGACTTCTACACTGGCATGCTCTTATCGATGGAACAGGATACGCCTTACCATACCCTAATGAGCGCCTGGCATACGGCGGTCTTTTTCCAGGACAACTACCGCATTACGCAGCGCTTTACTGCCAACCTGGGAGTCCGGTGGGACATCGACACGCCACCCGTCGAGTCGTCGAATCTGACCGCTGCCTTTATTCCCAGCAAAGCAGCGCTGACGAGCAACGGAGGGACCGGCGGTACCATATCCACTGTGATTCCCTCCGCGCCTGCGGGCATGTTCTTCCCCGGAGACTCGGGCGTCGCGCGCGGCATCATCACAACGAAATACCACCACATCGCTCCCCGCATCGGCTTCGCATGGGATCCATTCGGTGACGGCAAAACCGCCATTCGCATGGGCGCCGGCATTTTCTACGGCACCACCAGCGGCAACGAGTGGAACCAGCCAGGCAACGCAAACCCCTATGCAGTCCGTCAGACCTTTAACTCCGTTCGTTCGGCCAGCGATCCTTACAACCCGCTGATGGTCACTGGGGCCCCTTCGGCGTTTCCCAACGGAGATCCGTTCCCATACACCTTTAATCCCAAGAGCCCGCGCTTCCTTCTTCCCGCGTCCATCGAGACCATCGGGACGAATGTGCAGTGGCCCTACATCTACCAGTTCAACTTGGCCGTGCAGCGCCAACTGCCCTGGCAGATTGCTGTAACTGCGGCCTACGTGGGGACGATCTCGCGCGATGTTCCCACCATGATTGATGGCAACTACGCACCCTACGCGGCTGGCGCCACTACCTCGGGGGCCAGCACCAACTCGCGGCGTCCTTACGACCAAAATTCAACCGGGACCGGGACCCTGGCGCAGAATATCTTCCTGATCACCAACCAGACAGCCAGCTACCACTCGCTGCAGATCGCAGCCGGCCGGCCACTATCGCACAATATCATGGTGAATGGTTTCTACGTCTGGAGCCACGCCATCCAGAGCTCCAACGAGTCCGCGATCGGGCAGATGACGGCGCAGGACTTTGCCAATCTCTGGGAGGAAAAGGGGCCCATGGACGCAGATCGCCGCAACGTGGCCAGCATCTCCGGCACGTGGAAGATCGACTACTACCATGGTGGTAACTTCCTCATGAAGGAAACAGTCAACGGCTGGAGCATTTCGCCCATCTACACTCTCCAGAGCGGTTCACCGTTCTCAGTGACCACGGGAGCGAACCAGAACGCCGACAGCGCCAACGCCAACCGGCCTGACTTCGATACGGTTCATCCGGTAAGCGCGTTCCTCGATCCGCATCGTCCGAGGGCGCAGGCGGCGGCTCAGTGGTTCAACACCGCGGCATTCGTGTACAACGGGCCTGGCGTTGCGGGCGGCATCGGTCCCGGTGGCGCCGACGGCAACGTTCCGCGTGACTACATGCGCAATCCCGGTTACCGTGACCTTGACCTCGGACTGTTCCGTGACTTCGTATTCAGAGAGAAAGTCACCTTCCAGCTCCGCGGTGAAGCCACCAACGCCTTCAACCTGGTCAGCCTGAACGGCCCCGGATCGAGCGGGCCGCCGAAGACTGATGGTGCAACACCCGCCTCTACCAGCTTCGGCGTCATTAGCAGTGCCGCAAGCCCGCGCATCATCCAGGTCGGCGGACGTCTCACCTTCTGATCGCAGTTCATCGCGCAAAAACACGCTGGCCGGATACGTTCTCGTATCCGGCCAGTGCTTTTTTGAGGTGCTGTCTTGTCTGCTATTCGATCGATTGCAGCGTCCAGGCTCCGCCCACCAGCGTGAACGTCGCCATGCGCTTCGTGCTCAGCTTATTGGCGGGGTTATTGGCAAGGGCCTGCAACGGCGCCGGCAAGTTACTCAGGTCGACATCCTCCATGTAGGTCACAGTCCTTGTGTCCGCGACGGTCTCCACTTCGCCGGGATTACGCAACTTGAGTTTGCTCGGGACCAGCGGCACCACGATGATCGTGTAACTTGGATCGTTCGGTCCCTCCGGCCGCCACTGGATGGTATCGCCGCCGCTTTGCAGCTTCACCACCTTCATTCCGTCTGGAGTGAGCTTGAAATCGCCCCAATAACCATTGGGATAGCGCTTGACGCCAAGCCAATAATTCGCGTGCACACCTTGCTGCATGCCACGATCATTGACCGCAATATTGAATACCGTGCCGGGGTCCTTATCGTACTTGGCCTGAATCATTGTCGTTGCCTGGTCTTGCGTCAGTTCGGGAGCCGACTTGCAACCTGCCAGAAATCCGCCTGCACCCAGCAATACCAAAGCCGCAAAAGTTTGAATCTTTACTGCGTTTTTCACGTTTCCTCCGTAGACTGCTTGAAACGGCTCGAAATCCTTCGCCACGCCATTTTTCTCTTACTTTCCTCCGCTGTCAATGCAGTTGAAAGTGACCCCGCTCACACTCGTTCATTTTGCCCGCAGCCCGCTGCAATTCTTGCGATTGCACGACGGATATTGCATCCTTTTCTCGAATTTTTAGCCCGTTTACTTCCCTGAGTCGCTCAAAATCCGCTTCAGCAGGAGCTCTCGAAATCCCTGTTCATCGGCTTTGAGGCAGACCTGGGCATTCGGCTCTCCCGTTCCCGGCTTCGTGAAGCCTTGATCGTCGACCTCCAGGTGCATGGGTTTCGTCGGGCACAGTTCGGGACGAATTGCGTAGCTGGCCGCCACCGGATCAAACAGCGTCGGCATCCGCCACGCCTCCACTCCCGTCCACTGGTGGTAGAGCAGAGTCAACTGATCGCTGAGCGGCGATCCGTGCGAAAAAATCGCCCCCAGTTCCCCAGTTGTGAGATGGATCTGGGTTGAATCGAGCGGCATCATGAAGACCGGCACGCCCGAAGCCAGCAGCGCCCGCGCGCCTGCCGGATCGCAGCGAATATTCCACTCCGGCGACGGCGGCGGCGCTCCCGCAATTCCGCTGTCATAACCCCGATACACACTGCCGCCCATCATCACCACGCGCTTCAACTTGCGGAACGTCCCCGCATCGCGCGCGATCGCCGCCTGTTCGTTGAAAAGCGGACCAATCGCAATCAGCGTGATCTGGCCGGGATGCGCCTTGATCTCGCGCGACAGAAACCCAACCGCGTCTTCATGCTGCCGCTCCGGCGCCTGCCTTGCGTACGCCGCCTGTGTGAAATGATTCCTAGCCGGCGTGGCAACGCCAGCTTCCACGGGAATCCCTCTGCGGTCCACCGCCGCAAGATAGCGATCAACAAGCCGCGCCCTCAATTCGGTGTCGCCGAACGCAGTGGTGATGCCCAGCAGCTTGATCTCGGGGCTCTGCAGCAGCAATGCCAGCGCAAAGGCATCGTCGATGTCATCGCCAATATCTGTATCGAGGATGACGAGCTGCTCCGCCGCATTCTTGGGCGCAACGCCCGGCGCCGGCTGTCCGTGCACGCCTAGCTCTGCAACAACGATGAGCGCGAGTGCTGCAAACCCAGCGCAAGTCTTTCTCAATTTCATGCGCTCCATTCTAGAGCGGCACCATGGTTGCTGTACTCCAAAGCGCTGGGGTGGGATAGCACCGACCCCATTGGCACGGGGCAAGAAAGGAAGATCGTTGCCCCATCCTTGCGACTTTTTTCTGTCGCATGGGTGGGAGACCACCATCGCCGGGTATTGCATCTCTCGTTCTGCTCCAGCCACGCTTCCAAATCCCCATCACGTTCCAGCAGCGCCTGCCGTGACCGCATAGAAGCTCAACGCGGCGTCGCCCTGTTCAAGCAGCCGCGTCCGCTTCAGGCCGCGGTACCGGTCTTCGAGGCTCTGCTTGCGCCGGTGCTCGGCGATCACCAGCGCTCCCGGCGCGAGAATTCCTTGCGCCTCTCCCAGCACGCCCAGCGTGGCCGCGTACTCCTCGGCCGCATCGTACGGCGGATCGAGGAAAACTACTTCGTAGCGTCCTGCTTTTGCCAGTTCCTGAGGAATGGATTTTGAACTTGCTTTTACGGCAGCTCGCAGAAACGCCGCTACGCTTTCCGCATGCACCGCAAACCCGCTCTCGATGCCAAGCCGCTCCAGATTGCGCCGCAACACCTTGAGCGCCGCGGGCGACCTTTCCACAAACGTTACCCGCGCCGCCCCTCGGCTCAGCGCCTCCAGGCCCACCGCTCCTGAACCCGCATACAAATCCAGAAACGCCGCGCCCGCACCCGTTCTGTTGATGCGCGAGGCCAGTACATTGAAGAGCGTTTCGCGCAGACGATCGCTGGTGGGTCTCGTGTTCAATCCCGGCGGCGCCTCCAGCCGTCGCGAACCGTATGTTCCAGCAATGATGCGCATCGCCCACCAGCATAAAGGACTGGCCAATCTTGCCGCTTGCTGACCACGAGTCACGAATCACGAGTCACGAACCACGAGTCAGCCTTCACGACCCTCGCCGCGACAAGCTAAGAGCTAAAAGCTAATAGTTGAAAGCTGTTTTCCCCCCGAAGCTCTACAATCGAACTATGCGCGGATGGTCCATTCCGTTTGGCCGGTGGATGGGCGTCGAGGTCCGCGTCCACATCTTCTTTCCGCTCCTGTTGCTGTTTCTTTTTGCCATGAGCGGTCCGCAAGGCTGGCCCCGCGGACTGGCACTCTTCATCCTCCTCGTGGCAGCCGTCGCCGTGCGCGAAACCGCCCGTCTCCTGGTTGCGGCGGGGCTGGGTCTGCGCCTGCGCGCCATCCTATTGCTGCCCATCGGCGGACTGTTCGCCTACGCCAACCCTGAAAGCCAGGAAAAGGCCAATCACGGCATCGGGCAATTTGCTCTGGCGCTTGCCGGTCCGCTGGCCAACTGGTGTGCGGGTCTTACCGCTGCCGCGGCCATTCTGGGCGTCAGCAGCAGCGTCCAGATCTTTTGCCTGCCTCTCATCGACCCCAAAAGTCTGCTGCGCAGCCTGGTCTGGATGCAACTGCTTCTCGGCGTGCTGCATCTGCTCCCCGCCTACCCGCTCGATTGCGGCCGTCTCGTCCGCAATGCCTTCGCCCGCAAGCACGGCGTGGCGCCTGCAGGCCGCGCCGCCGCCGGCCTCGGTCAGGCTCTGGCGCTCATCGCCATGCTGGGCGGCATGTTGCTGCACGATTCCTGGCTCATCCTTGCCGGTTTCTTCGTAATGATCGGCGCGCAAATTGAGGATCAGGGCGTCTTTTTCCAATCCGTAGTCGATACCGTGTGCATGCGCGAGGTCATGCTCACGGACTTTGCCACGCTCTCGCCCTCTGACACTCTCGCCGATGCCCTGTACCGTTGCGTGCACTCGCTGCAGGAGGATTTTCCTGTCGTTCGCGGACCGCATCTTGTCGGCATCGTCTCGCGGCAACGCATCGTCGATGCTCTTCGCAACGACGGCAACGGCTATGTGCAGTCGGTCATGTCGCGCGCCTTCCAGGTGGCGCGGCCCGAGGACACGCTCGGCGCCACCATCCGCCGCCTCACCGCCGGCCACGGCCTGGCCCTGATTCCCATCACAGAGAGCGGGCGCGTGGTCGGCATCGTCAGTGTGCAGAACCTCATGAGCTCCATGGCGCTGCTTTCCGAACAGCGGCGCATCGAGCGCCAGGAACAAGGGAACTGAAGGCCCCATGGCGGACCACCTACAGTTGGGGGGTGCCCCAGGTCTCTCGCGCCTGGAGACCTGGGAGCGGAAGTCGGACACACCACTCGCTCCGGGCCTTTATCTAGTCGCCACGCCGATCGGCAACCTCGGCGACATCACCCTTCGCGCCCTCGATGTTCTTCGCGGCGTAGATCGCATCGCCTGCGAAGATACCCGCCAGACGCAAAAGCTCCTGAACCATTTTCAAATCGCCAAGCCCACGGTGAGTTGCCACGAGCACAACGAGCACACCCGTGCCACGGAACTGATCCAAGACATAAAGGCCGGGAAGGCTATCGCGCTCGTCTCCGACGCGGGAACTCCGGCCGTCAACGACCCCGGCAGTTGGCTGGTGCGCGAAGCCATCGCCGCCGGCGTGCCCGTCATTCCCATTCCCGGCGCAAACGCGGCCATCAGCGCGCTCGTCGCCTCGGGACTCCCCGCCGAAGACTTCCACTTCCTCGGATTCCTGCCGGAAAAAGCCGGCGCTCGCCGCACTTGGCTCGAAGAGCTCGCCGCACGCGAACAAGCTGACCCGCGTGAAACGGCGCGCACATTGATTTTTTACGAAGCGCCGCACCGCATTCTCGAAAC
>Ga0074046_10004158_pt1 | contig 11891 bp, 12 predicted proteins | sample BogForMeECP23OM3_FD_94441 | JGI IMG/M metagenome (GOLD analysis project Ga0074046, IMG submission 94441) | Bog forest soil microbial communities from Calvert Island, British Columbia, Canada - Bog Forest MetaG ECP23OM3 | ecosystem: Environmental > Terrestrial > Soil > Wetlands ...
AGAAAGATTAACAACGTTAAGTTTCCACGAGAATTACTAATCAGACGCACCATTCCACATAATCAATTCCCTCCACAGGGAATTGTAGTAACAGCTATCGACACTGCATATAGTACAAAGAAATGGGCAGATTATACAGTAGCCATTACCGCTTTAATATTCGGTGGAAGGTTCTACATTATCAACATGTTACGCGGAAGATTCAATGAAGATGAACTTCCGAAAGTCATAGCTAATTCTGGATACAAATGGAAGCCAAAGAGAATCGCAATTGAAGATTCCGTAGGCGTCAAATGGTTCGGAAAAGAGTTAAGACGCGAGATGGACAAGCTTCAGATTAGCATTCCTGTTGAGTATGTTACCCTTGGGTATGGAAGTAAGTTACGTTCAAAGCAATTGAAAGCCAAGCCAGTGTTAAGAATGCTTGGTGACGAGCGCATGTACTTCCTGAATTCTTGTGAAGGTCTTGAGGATATTTACAACGAACTTGAGAAATTTACCGGCTCTAGTACAGACCAACATGATGATATTGTGTCAGCAATTTCACTCTTAGTCGAACAGTTTGGTAGTTATGCGGACATGGACAGTAGGATAAATTCTGTTCAATCTGACTATGCCGCCAATTTAAAGTCGAAAGCCATACATGATAAGGTTTACTGTTTAGGTAAATATGCAAAATTTAATGACAATGGAGTTATAGAAGAAAATCCAAAATCAGCGTATCAAATACAGCAAGTCGCACAACAAGTGCAAGAGCCGTACTTCGATCCTTTAGCAGATGTGATGCAGTGAGGTTAAAATGGCCCAAAAGACTTTTAATCAGATTAAGGAGTCTGTTCTTACTCAATACAAGAAAGATTATCCCGATGAAAGCCTTTATGGGAGAATTTTTTCCTTGTATATTTTAGATAGATATGCTAAACTATTGTTTAGGTTGTATGAGAAAGCTGAGAAAGGGAAAAAGTAATGCATGTGTATTTGATTCAGAATGTTGTGAATGGAAAGTGTTACGTTGGACAGCATAGTGGAGATGATTTAAATTGGTATTTTCTTGAAAACATTAAAGCAGCATTGCGTGGCAGCAAAGGAAAGACATTACTTTATCGTGCCATTAGAAAATACGGAATAAAAGCATTTACTATTCAATCTATCTACCAACCAAAAGATAAACAAGATATGGATAATGCAGAAATTTCTTATATTAAATTTTTTGGAACACAAAATGCTGAAATAGGATATAACTGCACCGCAGGTGGAGGTGGTGTTTTAGGATTTAAATTTTCTGATGAACAAAACGAAGAGAATAGACAACGCGCCTTGATTCAAGGAATTCCAAAAGGATTTCGAGAAGGACAAAGAAAATATTTAGAAAATAGAGTATTTTCTGAAGAACATTTAAAAAAATTATCATTAGCTAGAAAGAATAAGCCCTTAACCAAAGAACACAAGGCAAAACTCCGTAAACCAAGAGTAATATCAGCCGAAATGAAATTACATCTTTCTGATGTGCGTTCAAAAAGAATCATATCTGAAGAAACAAGACAGAAAATGTCATTGTCTCAAGAAAGGCGGCGTAAGCGCGAATTAGTAGGAGTATAAAATGGCATTACTTGAATCTGATGGAAAGAAAGGTCTTGCGGATTTAACTCCTAATGATTATAATATAAAAGGAGAAATTACTAATAAAGAGGCAGAGGTTCAGTTAGTTTTAGGCGCGGCAAGTAAAGCTGAGAGTTTTGTACAATCGAAGCAATATGCCTTACTTTGGAGGGACGCGGATTTATTGTTCCAATCGCCGCGTCCACTGTCGGTATATGAAAATTCATATATCCTTGAACCAAATGTGCAACGATTTACTGTTGCGAAAGTAGTTAACGCGATAGTCCCACAGTTATATAAAGGGCTTTTTTACACCGATCCACCAATGGTTTTGCGTCCCCGTCCAAATACTTCACAGAACACAGTAGATGCTAAAACTTCTTTGTTTTCAGCATTACTGGATGATTGTGACTTTAAAATGGAAACAAAAATTGGCCTCGAACAAATGGCCCTTTTTGGGACAGGTATATGGAAGTGGGGTATTAAATACAAGACAGTATATGACAAGAAACGTATACCAACTGTAGATAAAGTTGAAGCCGGTCCCATTGGCTACACATCTAAGAACATGATTCCTAGAGACGAGCCGCCTCAGATTAAGATTAAGAAACGCTATGTTCCGCGTCCTTATTTTGAAAGCTGTCAACTTGATCGCGTTCTTGTAGACCCTCATACTTCATTTGGTGACATTCGCAGAGCAGATTTTGCTATTCACCAACGTTTCATGGACTTTTACCAGTTACAAGAATTGGTAAAAGGAATTGCCGATCTTCCAGAAGGCCATCCAGATAAAGAAGGATGGGAATTACCTTCTGAAGCTGAGTTAAAAGAGTGGTTCATGCCTCCGTCAAATGCAGGGGATATGGGCGAATCTGTAACTCAACAGGCAATGTATGTCAAAGGAGTAGTACATCACTCAGAAGACATTAACATTCAAGTTTCTCCAGACCTTCTGCTAAAGAAGCTGGAAATATTAGAATATTGGGATAAGAAAAGAAAGATCATTGTTGTTCAACGTAAGAAGAAGTTGTACTCAGGTGAGAATACATTTGGAGTTCTCCCATTCCTTTCAGCTAATTGGTGGAATAGACCAAGAGCATTTTACGGAATGGGATTGGGCCTGATTGTCGGACAGAATCAGCGTGTTGACCAAGGAACTATCAACGCTATCCTGAAAATCCTGTCATTCGGCGTCAACCCTATGTACTTGCGTAAGCGTGATTCAAATTCACCTACGCAGATGATTCGTACAGGGCTAGGACGCATTCTGACAGTTGACGGGGAAGCTAAAGACGCCTATCACTTACTAGAGACGCCTAAAGTTCCATCCGATGTGTGGTCCGCGTTGGCTGAATCCGAAAAAGCTACAGAAAGTAGCTCAGGAGCCGATGCACAACTCGTGCAAGGGTCTTCTGCGGGTCCAAGATCATCGATGGGACGCACAGCAACAGGTGCTACCAATCTGGCAGGAGCAAGTGCAACACGTTTAGACGGTCCTCTTGATAATTTTATCGAACAGGTTTTCAAACCGTGGCTGTACATTCTTGATATGTTGGTATTCGAGTATTTCTCTGATGCAGAGATTTACAGAATCCTTGGAGACGAAAAAGGGAAAGACTTCGAAGTTGATTTGACCGCGTTTCACGAAGGTGTAGTTGAATATGAGGTCTTAGCCGGTGCAGCATTGGCCGCTAAGAGAACGATGAGTCAATCAATGACCTTGATTACTCAGATTTTTGAGAACCCAACAATTCAGCAAAACCTAGCGGAAATCAACGAAGAGTACATTGACTTCAAACAAATCCTAAAGATGTGGATGGAAGCAAGCGAATGGAAGGACTTCAACGATATTGTCAAACCAATGACACAGGATATGAAGAACAGACAACAGCAAAAGTCCCAAGCCGCACAACAACAATCTAAATTGGCAACACAACAAGCCATTAGTCAACAGAATGCGCAACAGAAATCACAGCTACAAGCACAATCCATTGCGGGACGTATCCAAGAAAGATTGATTGTTGGTGCTGTATTGAATAGTGCAAAGGGAGAAGCTAATGAAGGCGAACCTGATCTTACAGGGTTAGGTGGTGAGGAGCCAACAGTAGAATAGTAATGTAAGCGAACGGTTACATATTGGAAAGTAACCGTTCGTTGTCATCCTTGGGAGGGGAAGGTATGAGCCTTAAATTTTGGACTAAGAAAGTAAAATGTGTTCCAGAAGAACTTAAAATTTCAGAAGTAAATAATATCCCATGCGATGGAAATTACTGTGAACAAGCATCACCTAAACCAAGAAAGCAACCATTTCAAGAGGTTGATCCATTTGATATAATCGAACAAAAAAACCGTTTGTTAGATGAAAAACATCATACAATTTGTGACTTGCAAAACATCATAAACGAATGGGGTGAATGTTACCAACGCCAAGCACGGTATGGATTTCAAGATACTAAGCATATCGAAACGTTGAAACTACTTTGTGAAAGTAGAGAATTAGAAATATATAAACTTTGGGAATGTATCGAGACTTTGAAAAGCATAATCGCAGCAATGAAGAAACGTCGCAAGAAATAAAATCCTTGGGAGGGGAGATGAGCGATAAGAACGCATTAGAAGGGTTCAACCCCGAAGTTGTACTTGACCGCGCAGAGCAGAGCCATTTAGCTTCAGTAGTTTCACAACCCGGTTTCGCAGTTATTCAGAAGATTGGAAAATCTATTGTAGACCAATTCGTTCGTGTAGCTATTAACCAAAAAGAAGATGAAGATGTGTTAAAAGCACACAGAAACGCCAAAATTGCAGCACAGATTTATACAATGCTTATTGAGCATATTAAGACAGAAGTAATGATGTATATACAGATTAAGGATTCAGAGGAACCAACGGTTGTTGAATCTGGAGATAATTTAGAACTACAAGATTTTAATGAGGAAGAGGAGCCTCCGATATATGAGTGAAGTTGAGAATCCAGTAGTAGAAACTCCTGTTGAATTGAAATACGAATACCAACCTGTTGATGAAACAGGAAGACCTATCGGCGGAAAGCAGGTAATTAAGTATACGACACAGGAAGACTTAGTAGCGCAACTTCAAAATCAGAATATCCTTTTGATTAGGAAGCTTCGTGAGCAGACTAAGAAAGTGCGTCTTGGAATTGAAGAGAAAGAAGAAGTATCAGAAGATGCGGTACGATTTCCCGGATTTACAGAGTTCAATCCACGCGAACTAACAGATGAAGAACGTTACGATATTGCCCGTAGATTGGCAGACCCTACAACGTCTTCTCAGGCGGCACAGGAACTAGTTGAAGCACAGCTTGGAGCGCCATTAAGCACTCTTGGGACAACGATTCACACCATGCAGCAAGATAATCTTACGCTAAGGGCAAAGATTGAAGCTAACGCATTTGTTGCGGATAATCCAGAATACTTTAAGTGCAACGAGAATTTCGAAGCCCTTACATCATGGATGGTTCGTTATGATCTTGCTCCAGTAAAGGCGAATTTTCAGAAAGCATACGATACGTTGAAGACTCAAGGACTTCTTATTGAAGGGAATGCTCCCGTTGCTCCAGTGGTTGAGACTGTACAAGATACACCGGCACGAGAGGAACTTCCTGTAGATGATGGTGTAATTATTCAAAGGCGCGTTCCGATTAACATTACAAAAGAGAATTCGTCTAGTTCGGGCACTCCAGTAGCTATTGGAAGTGACATTACTTATGTGGTTAATGGTCAAACTTTGACAGGGCTTCGTGCTGTAGGTGCCATGCCGTCAGAAGAATATAAGCGCCGGTTGCTTACAGATAAGAATTTTGGAAAGCAAATTGACCAATTAGAAGCAGCCGCTAAAAAGAGAGGCTAACATGGTTATTCGTGACTATGAACCCTCTGATTTTCCATTCATTATGGAAATTGAAAAAAATACACAAGAATTTCCTGCCCCGCAAGAATTCGTACTTACTAGTATTGAAATCGGAAGGGCGTGGGTAGCAGTTGAGGGTGACGATATTGTAGGTTTCATTATCGGAAAGCTGAAACACGGCATTCCATATGCAAACAATGTAGCAGTATCGAAAGATCACAGAAATAAAGGAATTGCTACTAAACTCTTTGCCAAGTTCGAAGAGTATTTTGGCTCATCGCAGAAATCTGAAAACAAGATGTTTTGGCTTCAGGTATATGCAAACAATCCAGCACAAAAATTATACTTCGATTTGGGGTATAGAGTTAGCTGGATTGACGAACATTATTACGGAGATTGTAAACATGCTTTAAATATGTACAAATCCGTAAGACCAATTTCGAACAAAGTTTTTACCGCGTCATATTAGTGTCCCTAGATCGACTAGTGTAAACAATATGAACGCGTAATGGTATCGCAGTCGGATTACTGTAGAACCACCAAAAAGCGTGAGGCAACTAAGGTTGAAGTCTTAACCTTAGTCATTGAAATAGCAGTCGGATTACTGCTTCAGTAAATGACGCAATAAGGACAGAAGTTCTTATTATTTTAGGAGGATTATAATACGAATTTCCTTTTAAGGAAATACTATAATGGCTGGTTATTCACCATCTAGTAATAGTCAAGCAAATCTGCCTCAGTCAACAGTCAGATACTACGATAAGAAATTCAGAGAAAACCTAAAGGCTTAAGAATCAGTAACTTACTGTTTGGGCCTTTTAAAACTTGACTAAATCGGTGGACCTGTGATATAATGTTTTATTATGTCAGACAATACCGAGGAAACGAATTTGAAAGAAACGAATTATGCATACGCAGCCGGTTTAATTGATGCTGACGGGAGTATTTATATCTCCAAAAGCATTAGAAAAGACGGCTACACCAGTTACGATCCAACTTTAATGGTGCGTTCCACTTATTTACCAACTATTCAATGGTTGATAAGTAAATTTGGAGGAACTTATGATAAAACAAAATGGAAGGATAAAAATCATAAAGACTATTATAGATGGAAATTCAGTAGCGACGTACACGCGATTCGATTCCTTGATAAGATAATGCCGTATTTGTGGATAAAGAAAAACCAAGCTATCATTTTGAAAGAGTATTTTGAAATGAAAGGTGCTAATGATAAGGCAAAACGGGAATCTTTATACCAACGAACGACTGAACTTAACACAAACTCATCCGTAACGACTAATACGTCAAGTTTACCATTACAAGGAAAAGTTCGTCAAGCATATTTTGCTGGAATGTTTGATGGAGAAGGTAGTTCTTACATTATTCGAGTAAAACAAAGTAAAAATGCCCATTGCAAAGGTTTTTATTACAGGGCATGTGTGTGCTTAGGAAATACATTTTATAGTCTTATACAGGAACTTAAAAAAGACTATGGTGGATCAGTTAGAGAAAGACCTCCGCACAATGGAAACCTAAACATGCACGAGTGGGATTTAAAGGATAATGATAAAAAGGAGAATTTTATTTTATCAGTTATACCTTATCTTGTTACAAAGAGAAACCAATCGGAAATTGTTCTTAATTTTGTTCGAATGAAAGGTAAGATTAACCCTGAAAAACGCAAGCAAATGTGGATGGCGTGTTCAGAGTTGAATGGTAAAAAGATAGAGTCTGATCTGTATGGTGACATACAGCGTGATCCTGTAGTGATACAGGAATCCTAAACAAAAATACAAACTCCATTCGTCGCGTGCAGTGAGCGTCTTGATCTGCCCATGAAGAGTGGTAACCAGTATATTTAAGAAAAGTTTGTACTGGTTGTAAAAATAAATCTTGCTATATCGGTGGAACTCTGCTACAGTAGAAGTACTACATTGGCAGAAAATACCGAGCTAACAAACATGCCAACAAATAATCTTTAAAGGAGATGGCTACATGTCAGATAAAGCTAAGTACGCATACTTGGCAGGCATTATTGATGGAGAAGGTTGCCTCACAATCGGGGCAGGAAGAAAAGGAAAAGTAACCAATTATAATTCGATTATAATGATTGCTAGTACAAATGAAAAGCTAATACAATGGCTTCAAACAAACTTTGGCGGTAATTACTATAAAGCCGGTAGAGTTTCTGAGAAATGGAAACAAGCTTACATTTGGCGGTTCCTCAAGAAGAAAGATATTGAACAACTTCTACTTGCGGTCCTTCCTTACTTAATCATCAAGCGTGAACAAGCAATTTTACTTTTGGAATTTGTAAGACTTCCACGTTATCAGGAAACCCCTGAGAAACGAGAAGAACTTTACCAAAAGATTAAAGTGCTTAATAAACGCGGTAATGATAGCGTAACGACTAATATGCAGGACTTGTCAAAATCGTTCCAAGATGGAACCAAATTGACAATGAAGATAGAGTCTGAACACACAGGTGACTGTGTGAGTGGACCTTTGGTGACAAAGGATACCCAATAACAAATGTTCCTTTTTGGAACTTTTCATGTATGTGCCACTTGCGGCTAACACAACTCAGACAACTGAGGGTACTGTTGGCAGCGGCATTGCAATTAACGTTCTTACTACAACGGCTACAATCGGGGAATATGCTGATTATGCGAACTTCTCAAGTCTATCTCTTGCTACCGCAATTGATAACACAGTTGAGAACGTGGCGCGTGAACTTGCGTATCGCCTTGGCGAATCTCTAAGCGGCCTTGTACGTGCAACAGCCGATGGCGCAAGCGCTGTTGACTCAAGCGTACTTGTTGCTCTTGGTGCAACATCGTTAACAAGCTTTACAACACTTAGCCTGAATCAGATTCGTAACTCTGTTCAGAGCCTTGCTGGTCGTTCGGTTCGTCCGTTCGATGAAGCAAGTAAGACATTCTGCGGTGTAATTCATCCATTCTCTCTTGGTGACGTTCTTGCTGACAACAGCAATGATTCGCCAATTGATATCTTGAAGCACACTCCAGTAGGTCTTGCGAAGATGGAAGACCTTATTTCTGTTGATTTGACAGAAATGATTGAACTACCTTCAACGGGCGTTCGTTTCTTCCAGACAAACCAAGTCACATCTACTGCGAACTATAAGGGCGTAACCGGCCTAACGGCTCTACGTACCTATATCTTCGGGCGTGATGGCATCTTTAGCATCAAGCTTGGCGCACAAGGTGACACTGGTTTTGGTGACGGTGAGTGGCAGAATATCAAGTGCAACATCAATAGAATCAATGATTTACAGCAATCATTGGTTACGGTGTCCTACTAATCGAAAGATAGTATGGAAAAATTATCTCTAATTGACTTGAACCCTGAAATGGCAACAAGGCGGAAGCTACTTCAAAGCACCGTGAACGACTAAATGAGATAAATCCCTTGACAAATCAAAGGATATGCGATAGTCTGGACTTATGGGAAAAACAACAAAAATTAATAGAACAGGTATGCGATATGGACGTTTGCTAGTCACTTCACAAGCCCCTTCAAAGCATGGGTATGCAAGATGGTGGTGCTTATGTGATTGTGGAAAAACTAAAAACGTTAGCGGTACTTGTTTACAACAAGGCAGAATAAAAAGTTGTGGGTGTCTTCGCAAAGAGACATGTACTTTAAGAGTGTCTTTGAATTCAGAAATTAACACACTCAATACAGGAGACGCAGCTTTTAATCAATTATATGCAACATATTGTAATAATGCACACATAAAAGGAAGAGAATTCACCATTACTAAAGAACAATTTAAAGAATTTACTACTTCTAATTGTATATATTGTGGTGATGGTCCGAAAAGTATAGGAAAAAGTTCTACTGAAAAAACCGGGGTATATTTATATAATGGTATCGACCGGGTAGATAATAATTTAGGATATACTTTAGGAAATTGTGTAACTTGTTGCAAAACATGTAATTGGATGAAAAGAGTACAAACTCAAGAAGAATTTTATGAATCTTGTTGCAAAGTAGTAAACTACTTTAAAAACCATAAGAAATCGGCAGAAATGACCGATTCTATTCTAAGTTAAATTATTTAGAATTAGTAACATACGCGTACAAAATGCTGAACCAACAGTTGCGGACCCTAGAATTTTAGCCTTTGGGGTCTAAAAAAGTTAGTTGTTAAGGAATTATAATTGGAAGGCTTGATTCCGGGGTGGACTTCTTACAGAGTACACTTCACAACTAGCCTCGGCCCTAAATGTTAAGTATTGGGGCGAGTAATAAACCCACTCTGATTGACTTGGAAGCTGAAATGGCTAACAGGGCGGAAGTAAATATCATTCCATTATGGAACGATATTGACACCGTGAGAGACTAAGTGAGAGGGCATCCGAAAGGGTGATGCGATAGTCCGAACTTACGAGAAATGAAATCGTAAGAGATGAGCAGAAATGATTCATCCCTCGAAAGAGAGTAACAAATTTGGATACTACAATTCGTATTCGTGAAATTGACGCCGCAAGCGCAATCAGCTAATCGGATTGAATAAACGTTGAGGGAGGGTAATTCCTCCCTTGACAATTTATATGTTTTGTGGTACAATTAAAGAATGGGAAACTTTGTAGATTTATCAGGACAAAAGAAAGGACGTTTAACAATCCTATCATTGGAAACTCCACTGAAAGGAAGAAAGCGTTGGCATTGTGTTTGTGATTGCGGTAAAACTAAAGTTGTTGCGGCCAATCATTTAACTAATGGTCACGTTAAAAGTTGTGGATGCTTAAACGATGAATTGCGAATAGAAAGGAACATAGCTAGAGATAATCACGGAATGCGTGGTACTCCAGAATACAATGCTTACTATTCTGCAAAGAGACGTTGTAGCCCTACAAACAAAGAAAAACGAGCGGATTATTTTGATCGTGGTATTGTCTTTGGGTTTACCTCATTTCGTCAGTTTTACAACGAAGTAGGACCACGCCCAGAAGGTATGTCCCTTGATCGAGAAGATAACGATAAAGGTTACATTCCGGGAAATGTCAGATGGGCTACCGCAGAACAACAAATTAGGAATCAGCGTTGTAATAATTGTTTGTCTCTCAAAGATAAACTTTTTACAGCAGAAAAAAGAATTAAAGAACTTGAGATGAAAGTCTCGCACCTAGAAAGTGGGTGCTCTCACTTTCAATAATAGGAGAATTAATGAGTTTACTAAATCAAGTATTTCAAGGCAATCCTAGTTTACTTGGAGTTGTAGCTGCCGGTGGTTCTTCCATCGCGCCTAATCTTGGCGTAGACACAGTTGACAACACCATTTACATTAGTGCAGGAGCCGGTTGGGTGCCCCTAACGGGCGTGGCTTTGAGAAGTATTGCGTCGGCACAGGTAGCAAATAACGCTAATGTAACGACATTTACTGCTCCTGCTTCTGGATTATATCAAGTTGATCTTTATGAAGTATCAACTAACGTCCCAACAGGTGCTACTCTTCCTGCCGTAACAGTTACATACACAGATTTAGATTCAAACACATCTGTAACAGATACACTTGCCGATGTTACAACTGTAAGTGCTGCTGGTGTTGTGAATCAAGGAAGATTTCTAGTTAACGTTGCAGCCGGTGCCACAGTCGTAGTTGCTACCACAAGTTATGCCGCTGGTAGCGGAACAGCACTTGCCTATACTATTAAAGTTCGTATCAGCTATCGCGGCTAATTAAGGAGAATCATAAAAAATGGCTAACATTCAAGAATCATATCCTACTCAGACTACAGGTTTGGGCGTTGCCGCGAAGATTTCGGTTGAAGGTAATCAAGATACGAGCACAACTCCCGGCTATAATGATATCGTTTTATCATTGAGCGGAACCAATGGTCAAACAACTTTTCAGCTTAACCCACAAATTCAAGATGTAGCGGGTAACGAGATTGATCCCGGAACATCGTTTGTGCTTACCTCAGTAGCGTCTTCTTCACCCGGCGCATTGACTCTAACATCTGTTGCTGCTTCTGTAAATGGAACAGCGGCCTATACAGGAACAATCACAGGCGGCGGTTCTAATGCTTTGGTTGGTTTCTTGTTTACCGTTGCTGGATTTACCGGTGCTAATAACAATGGAACTTTCATTGCTACTGCTTCGACAACTACAGTTCTGACACTTGAGAACGTAAACGCTACAGCAGAGACACATGCAGCTACCGCAACTTCGGAAGAAGGAACGGCTGTTTATACCGGAACTATTGGCGTTACAGCTAATAGCCTTGTAGGGCAAACATTTGTTGTGGCTGGTTTTGCAGCTACTCCGGGCAATAACGGAACTTTCATTGCAACAGCTAACAATGGGTCTACAACACTTACTCTTGAGAATGACAATGCAGCGTCAGAAACACATGCAGCTAAAGCGACAGTACAGGAGTCAGTTGGTAACACAT
>Ga0074046_10004159_pt1 | contig 11891 bp, 12 predicted proteins | sample BogForMeECP23OM3_FD_94441 | JGI IMG/M metagenome (GOLD analysis project Ga0074046, IMG submission 94441) | Bog forest soil microbial communities from Calvert Island, British Columbia, Canada - Bog Forest MetaG ECP23OM3 | ecosystem: Environmental > Terrestrial > Soil > Wetlands ...
CTGGGCGGACTTCATCACGAATACAGATTGCAGAGGCTTGCGGCGTGACGCTGTCGAAGAACAGTGAGGGCAAGAAGATTGTGTGGCAGGGTATGTTGCTTTCGGTGCAACCGCGGATCCGGTTGACCCGCTCGTTCGATCAGCGCAGCCATACCTACCTGGGTTACTCCCTGAAGGTGCGCGGCAGGGTCGGAAGTGACCCCCGGGAATTTCTCGTCGGGGTAGGGCAAGGCGCACACACGAGACACCATTTTCGAGCCGGGAACGCGGTATCAGGCGATGCACTGCCGATTCCGGATCCGCGGTTGGAGACGGTTGAGTTCTACAAGGTCAGCAAATTGAAAGTTGGACTGCCTGAGGCCGAGGACGAGCCACCGTCACCCCCGTGGCGCGGCGTTCCACCGCCGCTTGCGGTGTACCGCGAGCGCGGTCATCGGCGGCTCGCCGCGCGAACCTTCCAGCAGAAGTGCTGGAGCTGCATCTGGGGATGCCGGATGCCGGTCGAGATGATCATTGATCAGTGGAATCCAAGTCGGCGCCGCTACCGAACCGAGACCTTCTGCTACGGTTCTCTTTCTTGCCCGCTCTACCAGCCCGGGCCGGCGCGCACGGTTCCTGGGCGCCGCGGAATGACCTACACGGAGGAGGACTGGGTTGACGATGAGGCGACCTCACATCGCCGACCGGAGGAGTAGAACAACCTCGGCACGACCGCCCCCGTTCAGGACCGGACCTTACCGGATGCAAAAGAGCTCACGATGCTAGGTCATTGGCCGCCATCCAAATAATTTTGCGGAGCACAGGAGCACAGCGACGTTGCGATCCTCCGCTCGCTGCCGGGAGTGGGGAGAATCGTGGCCGCCACCATAATCGCCGAGGCCTGCGCGGCTCTTGCCGAACGAAATTACGATGCCCTGCGCGCGCATGCGGGTATCGCGCCCATCACCAAACAAAGTGGCAAGCACCGCACTGTCCTAATGCGCTATGCCTGCAACGCCCGCCTTCGCCATGCGTTCTATCACTGTGCACGCGTGGCAGTAATGGGTGACCTGCCGAGCAAAACCTACTACACCGCGCAGCGCCAGCGCGGTCATACTCATGGCCGCGCCCTGCGCGCAGTCGCCGATCGACTACTGCGCATCTTGCTCGCCATGCTCACGACTCGAACCCTCTTCGATTGCTCAAAGGCACGACCGCCGCAGCTCAGTAACCCTTCAGAGAAAGTTGCATGAGCCTCTTGTTCGCGGGTGGGGAGTCCTCGCTCCCCCAAGCAGGCACGAACCGAGGGTCCCGCTGGCGCTGGAAGATAAGTGCTCTCGGACATCCGGGCCGCCATCCGGCGGTCAAGGCCTCTCTGGCCTCGCGGAATTGTATTATCGGGGAAAATGGGCCGTTAAGGCCGCTGGTTTTTTGTAAAGTGCATGCGCGCGGCGGTTTTCGGCCTGTAAGGAATGCGCTAGTAAAAAGCCCGCCGCGGAGGTAATGTCCGATCAAAATACGCCATTTACTGCGATCCACTTTTCCCCGGTGCATTTGCTGGGTTAACCCTTGTTGCAGGATTGGTAACCAAATCATGCCCATGAACTAGCTTTAGCGCATCGCGCGCCGGGCCTTCCGTACCTTTACCAGGGAGAATTTTCTCATGCCACGCTATCGTATTACGATCACAAGTAAGGACAGGGAAGCGATGCTGGACCTGGTCCGCAAATACAAGATTCAGGTCTTCGATCACGGCATCCGCTTCTCCAAAGCCGAAGGTCACAGCGTCGACGCCGTCGCCGAGCCTGTCGATATCGAAAGGCTCCAAAAGGCTGGTTACAACGTTCAACAGCACGAAGACGTGGACAAACTCGGCAAGGCTCGACAGCAGGAAGTCGGGCGCGGCGATCGCTACAAACAACCTGGCCCCCGCTGATCTCCGTGGCACTGACACAAGATGAGGATCTCCCATGCCCTACTTGAATATCGTCGAGGTCGAGTCGGCGCTTTCGGCCGCAGCGTCCGCTCCTTTCACCGCGTTCACGCAGCTCTTCACTTTGCCGAATCTGACCTGGGAAGGGCGCCAATGCCACGCTATCAAAATTGCCAAGGGCAGCGGCGGGAGCCGCCCGGGTGTCTATTTTCTCGGCGGCATCCACTCACGGGAATGGGGCAGTTGCGACATCCTGATCAATTTCATCGAACAGCTTGAACAGGCATATCAGACGAACACCGGTCTCACTTTTGGCAGCAGAGCGTTCTCGGCCGCCGATATCCAGACCATCGTCAACACCCTCGATATCATCGTATTCCCCCAGGCGAACCCGGACGGCCGCAACTACAGCCAGAATACCGATGCCTTGTGGCGTAAGAACCGCCGCACGGCCGCCCCGAATTCCACCTCGCCTGAGGATTGCACAGGCGTCGACGTCAACCGGAACTACGATTTTCTCTGGAACTTCCCTGAATACTTCAGCTCCGCTTCGGCGATCGAAGATTCTACTAACCCTTGCGACTATCAACTCTTCGACGGTCCAAGCGCCTTCTCCGAACCGGAGACTCAGAATGCGAAGTGGGTCTTCGACAATTTTCCGAATATTCAGTTCTTCATAGACCTGCACAGCTATGGCCAAGACATCCTCTATAGCTGGGGCGATGACGAGGATCAGACCACCGACCCGAGCATGAACTTCCAAAACCCGGCTTATAACGGCATGCGGGGCGTGGCCGGCGATGCCTACCAGGAATACATACCAGCCAACGATCTGACCACCGCCATCAATCTCGCCAACGTGTACCAGGCTGGTGTGCTGGCTTTTCGAGGTACCAATTACACTGTTGAACCGGGCTTCCAGCTCTATCCAACCGCAGGCACCTCCGACGATTACGCATATAGCCGGCATTTCGTCGATCCCAGCAAGCAGAAGATTATCTCCTACACGGTGGAGTGGGGGACCGAATTCCAGCCCATCTACAGCGAGATGCAGAACATCATCCAGGAGAACACCTGCGGTCTCCTGGCGTTTTGCGACTGGGTGCGGAGAAGCATCACCGCCTGCACTGTAATCACGGACCGCAGCACCTTTGGCGAAGACGAGATCAAAGCGATGCTGCATCTGGCAAGTCCTGCCGTAGTCAGTGCGGCGTTCTACATTATCGTCGATGGCTTTCCAGCCAATGAACTAGGCATAACAGCCGCGACCTTCATTGGCACGCCGAACGTGAAGCCTTCCATAAGCTTCGGCTCGACGCTGAAAGGTATGAGTGTTAAGGCCACTGCTTGCAGCGCACCAGACGAGAGCAACCTCAATATCGTGCAGCGTTTCACGTGGACCTATGAAGTGATCTTCGACAACACAAAAGATTTTACCGGCGAAGATGTAACGGTCACGTTGACGGCATCGATTACCAGCACCAGCGATATCACCGTCTCGGGCCAGGCGATTTTTACTCTGACCACGCAACCGAACCCGTACGAGATCGACGGTCCTACTTCGTGGCTGTCGGTTGATCTCCAGGTGTTTCAGATTCTGCAAAACGGCTCCCTGCCGAGCACGACGGCGATTGCGCTTACAGGAACGCCCAACGATTTCATTCACAAACTGCTGGCCAACACCGGCGGCGGTTATAACGATCCGACACTGGCGCGCGCACCGAACCATCCGTTCGATCTCGACCTGGTGGCCCACGAAGACACCTCCACGGTCGAGATCGCGGGATCGGTGGGCATCCCTCCCTTCCTAACCCCGGTTTACAATTTTGCGGTGGCTCGCGTGCGCTACCATGCGCTTTCGAACAAGGCGAAGAACGTACGCGTATTCTTCCGGCTCTTCCAGGCTGCTAGCACTACGACGGCGTTCGATACTTCCACGACTTACGCCACAGGCGGACGAAGCGGGACCAAGATCCCCCTGCTGGGGGTGATAAACGGCGAGGTGGTGACGATCCCATTTTTCGCCGCTGAGCGCGTCGATCCGAGGAACGCCCATGGGCTCAATGCTCAAACCGATCCGGATAACCTAGGTCCAGTGGGAGAGGCTATCCCGCCCGACCCAAGCGGCAACGAGGTGCAGGTATACTTCGGCTGCTGGTTGGACATCAATCAGAGCACGCCGCAGCTACCGAACCCTAATAGTGCGGCTACCGCGGCGGGTCCGTTCACTCCAACTCAATCGATTCAGGACGCCATTCGGGGCAAGCATCAATGTCTGGTGGCGGAGCTCAATCTGGATCCGCCCGAGCCGCAGATCACGGCTGGCGACACGCCCGCACTTTCCGACAAGCTGGCGCAGCGCAACCTGGAGATTGTGGGCGTGGCATCGCCGCACCAGGTCCCGCAGACCTTTGAGATCAAGCCGACCGCGGCATCGCTACCGCCGGGCCAGGCGCCGGACGAGTTAATGATCGACTGGGGGGCGCTACCCGCAGGGAGCCAGGCGAGCATCTACTTGCCAGACACGAGCGCCGCGACGATTCTCGAAATGGCGGACAAAATGTATTCGTATCACGGTCTCTCGAGCTCTGATGCGCATACTCTGAGTTGCTCGGCGCGTGGCATCACGTATGTGCCCATTCCGCCGGGTATTGGTTCTAACTATGCCGGGCTGATGACTATCGATTTGCCGGCGACGGTGACGAGGGGTCAGGCTTTCAAGGTAGTCACCCGACAGATCACCAACGCGTTTGGACGGCCGTCTGTAGGAACCCCTCCACCGCCGAGGATCGCAGCAAATGCCAGCCAGGCGGTCGCGCGCGACGAAATCGAGTGGCGCAGTGTGCGTGGTACCTTCCAACTCACGATCCCGGTGGAGACCAAGGAAGTGCTGCTCGTCCCCGAGGAGCGGCTGTTATCGGTACTGCGCTGGATCGCGCGGGGGATTCCTCACCACAATCGATGGTTTCCAGTTTTCCGTCGTTACCTGGAACAGATCGCTGGCCGGGTGTCGGGGCTGGGCGGCGATCCTTCGCAAATTCTACCCTCTCCCAGCGGCTGGGGAGGGCACCTGCCTTCGCTGCCGAAACCATCAGAGGAGCCCCTGCAATTTACTGGCAAGATCGCGGGCCTGATCTACGACCACTTCGGCGATTTCGAGGGCTTCCTGTTGGACACTGAAGATGGTGAACGAGCCTTCCACAGCCGTGAGAAGGAGATAGCAGAGTTGGCCGAGCGCGCCTGGCGCGAGCGGCTCCGTATAACAGTGTTCGCCAGGTACCACGAACCGCACCGGCCACTTTCAATAATAATTCGTGAGCCGCCTGCTCCGTTCCGGTGACGCACCGAGAAGGCCGCCTAACTGACTATGCAGCCGCTACTCAATTCCAACAACGCAACGGACATTCCAGGCTAGCCTGGACGCAGGGGTTAGCGACACTAATCATAGCCGCGCTATTAATGAGTCTCTGCCGTGCGGCTCAGCCGGCGGCGCGCCGCGAGTAGATACGGAATATCCCAAGGAAGATTCAATCCATGTCCGCAAACAATTATTTCTTTTTCGATGGCTCGTCCCTGATCTCGCAGGTCCGCGCCCTCCAAGAATCTCGAGCTGAGTTAAAGGAACGTCGCCTACGTCCTTTGTCTCTCGTTGATAATTTCGTCAGGTATGGGCTCTTAAACATGCTTATAGGATCGACGTATCGGAGGGCAGTTTTCTATTTCGCCACGGGCGATCCGCAGGTCGAAAGATATATCGAAATTCCTGACATGGAAAAACCGGACTTCGTTAGGGACATTTCCTTCAAGTACTGCGGCGAAAGACTCAGGGCGCCCGCTGGATTCGACGATTGGTATGCAAAACAACCGGCCGAGTTCCAGCAATTTTGCTACAAGAGAGAAAAAGGCGTCGATATTGAGATCTGCTGCGATGCGCTTCAGCTCGCCGGATTACGGAACTTGGACAGGCTCATATTGCTTACAAATGACTCGGATTTCATTCCGTTGTGCGAGAAGCTCAAAGCGTTTGGAACAAATGTGAGTTTAATTCGACTGCCACAACCGCGCCCTGTTAACCAAGACTTGGTTCGAGCTTGCGATTCGTTTCACGTGCTGCCGGACACTTTGCTTGAACGATTTTTTTGAAGGCGCAGTTTCTCCCGCCCTGGTCAGCGCGATATCGGTAGCTTCTGTCCGGACGTTGCGTTCGCCAGTAAGTAGGCATCGGCACCGAATTAATCGCCCACGGAGAGAAAATCGAAGTGACGGCAGGACGATCAGCGCGGAAGACATGGACTGCGACAACTGGGCCGTGACCGAGATGGGCCGGAAGGTCAGCGCGTTGCGCCGGTAGCCATCCAACTTGGACCGTTCGCCACGGGACGCAACGCTCGTCTCCACGAGAGTACAGCGGCGAGCCCCAGTGGCACCCCAGGCGCGCGCTTTCCAGCGCACGTGCGGCGTCATCGATTCGGGAGCTAGGGATGCAGCGGCTCGGCTGGAGTGACACCGATTGAGAGGACGCCGGAGGGCTTACGGTTGACTCCTCTGAGTAGTGACTTAGATAAAATTGATTTTGCTTAGCCGGCACGAGGTGTTATGGCTGCATGAAGGGAGGGATGAATGAGCCGAACGGATTACGATGTCGTAATCGTAGGGGGCGGACTCGGTGGCGCCGCCTTCGCCGTCGTGATGGCCAAAGCCGGCGCGCGAGTGCTGGTGGTCGAGCGCGAGACGCACTTCCAGGATCGCATCCGCGGCGAATTCATGGAGCCATGGGGAGTTGCAGAAACCCGCCGGCTCGGGATCTACGACGCGATCCGCAACGCTGCTCACGATAATCCTTTCTGGCAACTCTACTTCAGCGGGATGAAGCTGGACCGGCGTGACATCGTAGCTACCACTCCACATAGCTCGCCCAATCTGGCGATCTATCATCCTACGCTGCAGGAGCTGGTTCTCGCCGAGGCAGCGAAGGCTGGTGCCGAGGTTCGCCGGGGAGCGAAAGTATGCGAGGTAAAACCTGGCAATCCTCCCGCTGTCGCGATCGAATCAAAAGGTCGCGTGGAAGAACTGAGCCCGCGGCTGGTGGTCGGCGCGGATGGGCGCAGCTCGATGGCGCGCAAGTGGTGCGGTTTTGCGACTAAACGCGAACCTGACCGCTATTACATCGCCGGCCTGCTCTTCGAACAAATGTCCGCACCGGAGGATACCGCCATCGGTGCATATAATCCGACGATCGGGCAGGTGGGCTTTCTTTTTCCTCAAGGCGACGGCCGCGTGCGCGCCTATGACGTCTATCCGATCGACGCGGATTTCCGGCTGCAGGGCGGAGACTCGACCGACCGATTCGTTGCGGAAGCGTTAAACAGCGGAGTTCCGCCTGAGTACTACAAAGGCGCGCGGGCGAGCGGTCCACTCGCCTCTTTCATCAGTGCCGATCACTGGGTTGAGAACCCCTATCGCGATGGCGTGGTGTTGATCGGCGACGCGGCTAGCGCGAGCGATCCAATTTTTGGGCAGGGACTGAGTCTCACCTGCCGCGACGCGCGAGTGCTGACGGATTTCTTACGCGAGAACCAGAATTGGGCCGAAGCGTGCGGCGCCTATGCTCAGGCTCACGACCAATACTTCACGATTCTGCGCGAAGCGGACAACTGCCAGCGCGAGATCTTGCTCGATCGCGGACCAGAAGCTGACGCGCGCCGCGCGCGGGCTCTGCCGCGCGTCGCCCAGGGAATCGCGCAAATGCCCGATCAGGGATTTTGCGGGCCCGATAAACCGTTCGACGAGGCCGATCGCCGCCGCCTATTCGGCGAATAATGCAGGGTAGTTTGGGTGCTGTCTGTATGGCGAGCCCTATTCGAACATCTGCTCTGCAAATCCACCAAGTAAGCTAACTAAATAATTGAGAAATCGGCAGGGATCCGGAAGATTGATGCAGCCGGCCGTCCGGTTCGCCAAATCGAGCTGTGCGATCGCCATGCTGAGGCCGTGGTTGCTCGCGAACGCAAGCGCGGCTTCGAGATACTCGACCGCCGCGATTGGCGCTAATCTCTCGGTGCAGCTTGGAAACGTGAACGCCAATGAAATCAGGGCCGGGCTTCTCGGGCCGATGCTGAGCCTCGCTGTGTCGAAGCTACCTGAAGGGCCAGAATGGGCTTACGAACTCAAATTCGACGGCTATCGAGCGCTCGGTCTCAAGGTAGATGGGCGGGCACAATTGCTCTCGCGCAATGGCAGAAACTTCACAATGCGGTTCGCGTCGATCGCGCGAGCGTTGGAATCACTGCCCGGTGAGACAGTGATCGACGTCGAAATCGTCGCCTACGACGCCGACGGCCGTCCCTCGTTCAGCGTTCTGCAAAACCGCCTGAGCGATAAGCCTCAGCTTCACCTCTATGCGTTCGATCTGCTCGTCCTTCGCGGCAAGGATTTGACGCAGGAACCGCTCGAAAAACGGCGCGATCTCTTGCGCAGAAAAATTATGCCGCTCTTGCCCGATTCAATTCGTTACTCTGAGACGCTCGAGGCGTCTGCCGCTGAAGTGATCGACGCGGTACGCAGGCAAGGTCTTGAGGGCGTCGTCGCGAAACGGCGCGACAGCCCGTATCAACCTGGGAAGCGTTCGGGCGCCTGGCAGAAGATGCGCATCAACAAAGTGCGCGAGTTTGTGATCGGCGGTTACACTTCCGCTCCGCGCAACTTCGATGCGATCCTGGTCGGCTACCGCGAGAGTCGGAAGCTCCTGTATGTCGCCAAGGTGCGCGCAGGATTCACGCCGCCATCGCGGGAATCGGTATTCAAGCGATTCCGCGGACTCGAAGCCGACCGATGCCCGTTCGGGAATTTGCCGGAGTCACGACGCGGTCAGTGGGGCGAAGGCTTGACGGCCGACGACATGAAGCAATGTCGCTGGCTCAAGCCGCGGCTGGTCGCCTCAATCGAATACCTCGAATGGACACCCGCCAATCATCTGCGCCACGCGAAGTTTGTTGCACTCCGCGAGCAACTCGACCCGAAAAAGACCATTCGACCAGCGCGACCTGGGTTCGGATGATGGCCGATAATCTCACGAATCATTGTGCAGCCGATCTGCGCTGACGCTTCCCGACTAGATCGCCATCGCCGCCATGCTTAATTTTGACCTAGCGAGCCGCTTGGAGCCGGCCACACAACGCCTTAAGATTTTGTCGCCGTCCGATTACGGCTGGCTAACCCGAACGAAGGCCGTCGACTACGGAGGAAAATCGTGGATGCTCTGACTGAAATCATCGCCGGCCTCGCGGATATGCAAACCGAACTTGCTGAGTTCTACAAGGACCTGCATCGCCATCCTGAACTATCGATGCAGGAGCAGCGCACATCGATGAGGGCTGCGGAACGGCTGCGTGCCGAGGGGTACACGGTCACGACCGGAGTTGGGCGCACCGGAGTCGTGGGTATCCTCGACAATGGCGTCGGTCCGACCGTGATGGTGCGTGCCGACATCGATGCGCTCCCGGTTCGCGAGCAGACCGGGCTTGAGTATGCGAGCACCGCGACGGGCGTCGACCTCGACGGCGAACCGGTTCATGTGATGCACGCGTGCGGCCATGACATGCACGTCACCTGCCTCAGCGGAGCCGCCGCTCTGCTGGCGCGCAACCGTGGTCGCTGGGCGGGCAGGCTGATGATGATCTTTCAGCCCGCGGAAGAAATCGGCGGCGGCGCGCAGGGAATGATCGAGGATGGCCTGTTCGATCGCTTCGGCAAGCCCGAGGTCGTCCTAGGCCAGCACGTGACTCCGGCTCCGGCGGGGAAGATCGGATGGCGATCCGGGATAGCGATGGCGGCTGCGGACAGCTTCGAGATCAAGCTTTTTGGCCGCGGCTCGCACGGCTCGAGGCCGCAGGCGGGCATCGATCCGGTAGTGATGGCGGCGTCAGTAGTCCTGCGTCTGCAGACTATCGTGGCGCGCGAGGTGGATCCGAGCGAACAGGTGGTGGTCACGGTGGGCAGCCTGCACTCGGGCACCAAGGAGAACATCATACCGGACCAGGCATCCATCAAGTTGAACGTGCGCACCTTCTCGCCAGACATAAGGCAGCGCGTGCTCGATTCAATCAGGAGGATTGCCACTGCAGAAGCGACGGCATCGAACGCTCCGCGTCCGCCGGAGTTTCGGCCTCTCAATCAGTTCCCGATGCTAGTGAATGATCCGGAGGCCATGGGACGTACTATCAATGCTCTGACGCGGCACTTCGGCGAGAAACGGGTCGTTGAGCGGCCGCCCGTGAACGCCAGCGAAGACTTCGGGCTGTTCGGAACTGCGGCAGGAGTGCCGTCGGTGTTCTGGACTTTTGGTGGCCTGGATCCCGCGTACGTGGAAGCTGCAGAGCGAGAAGGCCGTCTGCCTGAGATTCCTGTCAATCACTCGCCACTGTTCGCTCCGATCATCGAGCCGACGATTTCGACCGGCGTCGAGGCGCTGGTGGCCGGCGCGCTGACGTGGCTGCGTTCCAGGTGAGCGCGCGCATAACCGATCAAAGTGCCAGCGATCGCTTTACCAGCGGCCGGCTGACCGACGATTGGCGCAAGAAAGCAAGGTGTACAGATGCCAAGAAGCAGAGGTGGCAAGCGATCGGGCTTTCTTCTACATAAGAGACGCGAGTCGGGTAACTTGATTCCCTGTCGATACAAATGCGGGTTGGGGTTTTCCATCGCTCATTTGGACTCTCTTCAAATGCATCAGGACGAATGCAAGAAGAATCCAAAGAACATAAGGCCAACGTGATTCGAGTCAGGATTCAACATGGAAATTCGTGAGAACATGATCTCCTCCGCGCGATAAACAATACGGATGTGATGGAGGTTAGGATGCGCGGGATTGTTGCGATGCTTGCTCTGATTGGAGCGACGAAGGCCGGATGTTCACAGGTACAGCCGCAACCGCCCCTGCCGGCAACGACAATGAGTTCCTGGGGACCCGCTGGAGGCTTCACGCTGTCGTCTGGGTCGACTTGCGCCGGCCATGCGACGCTTAACGCCGGACGCGCTTCGGTTAGTGACCCGTGCTTCACTGGCACCGATAACGTCGTGATGTGCACTGACACCACGGCGGCCAATGCCGTCCAGTGCAGTCCCGGATATGGCTATCTTACGATCTCCGGCGCTGCGGGCGATACGATCTCATACGCCCGGATGAAATAGCGCGTTTGAGCGACGGCGGAAGCTGTTGAAGTTCCTTCGTGCAGACACGATACTGTTTCAACCGCTCAGTCAAGGAGAGCCGATATTGGACCTAAGCACAATCATCGCAGAATTGAAGAGCGAGAGAGATAAGATAGTCTGGACAATCGCTGCCCTAATCGGAAGCGCGGGTGTGAGTGGCAGAGGCGCCCCTCGAAAAGCTGCGCGTAAGAGACGAGATGGCATTACCCCGGCAGGGCGACGCCGACTCAATCTGGCATACGGCAACCTCTATGAAATTCTCGAAGTGCTGCGACGTAGGGAGCGTGCTGAGGGAACGCCAGATGAAGGTTTTGAGGAGCCCTGGGGTGTTCACTTCGATAAATCCAAAAAATAAGCTGCCGATCACCGCCGCCGCGCTCGCGCTTGTGGGCTGGTATCTGATGGTGCTGCCGCCATTAGCAAAGAAGGCTATCGATCCCACGGCGCCCTTGTCGAAATGAATACGACTCGCTCCAGGAATGCTCTCAAGGCTTGGCAGATTGCCGCGTAGCAGCGATCACAATTTTTCGGTTTCCCCCCCGATTCCTGAGGTCTACCTATTCGTCACGTGAGAACGTCAACTTCAGCAAACCCCAAATTCGCTTCCTGATTCAGCCGGGGAGGGGTGAGGCCGCCGATAGCTAGTGCATACGCTGCTTTAAAGACCAGAAGCACCGCCAGCAACGTAACGCAGGCTGTCGCGAATTGCAGAGGGAAAACATAGAGGGGCCACAAACGCCATCCCAGCCAACCCAAGAGCAATCCAAGC
>Ga0074046_10004160_pt1 | contig 11889 bp, 11 predicted proteins | sample BogForMeECP23OM3_FD_94441 | JGI IMG/M metagenome (GOLD analysis project Ga0074046, IMG submission 94441) | Bog forest soil microbial communities from Calvert Island, British Columbia, Canada - Bog Forest MetaG ECP23OM3 | ecosystem: Environmental > Terrestrial > Soil > Wetlands ...
ACCCCAGTGTCTTCTGCGAGTAATCGGCTTGGCCCGCTCGGATTATCAGGGCGACAATCACGCGCCACTGGATCCTGATGCTGGCGGCCAGCGAAGCGGACATCCCGAGAATCCTCTCTTCCGACAGGTTGGGGCAAAAAGCACAAACCTGACCAGCGCGCGAACGGGCGCTCACCAATTGGAGCTCCGATTCCCCGTACTCGAATTATCGTCTGGGCACAATGTCGGGAAGGAGCGTGCAGACGCGCCGCCCTCGCCACTTCGTATTTCTCCAGGAGCCAAGATTCTCGCGAGCGAGGCGCTCAGTGACTGGCGCCTGCCGAGCGGAAAGGCAGGAGGCTGACTTTCCGGAATGTTTATCCTATACCCACCTCGCGGCGTCCGCTTCGGCGTGGCGAAGGGATTGAAAATTCTTCATGACGAGTTCATCGGTCGCCAAGACTTCGGGTCGATTTCCGCGCCGGACCGACAAGCCCGCGCGTCCGGAGGAGGAGCGCATTGGGCAGCGCTACGAGGCGCGGCGACGGTGGCGCGCTCGGTTCATGCGTTGGACGTTCATGGCCGCCGTCGCGGCGCCGACCGTCGTCGCGGCGTTGTATTTCGGCCTATGGGCGGCGCCCCGTTACGTGTCGGAAACCCAGTTCATCGTGCGCACGATGCAAGGCAACCAGCTCGGGGGCGGATCCGTGCTCCAGGGCCTCCTGCAGGCGATAGGGATCACCCGTTCGACAGACGATTCGAACGCCGTCATCAGCTACCTGCAATCGCGGGACGCCGTTACGAGCCTGGAGGCGGCGCTGCCGTTGCGAAAGATTTACGCACGCGAAGAAGCGGACGCGCCGGCGCGTTTTCCTCGCCCCTTCGTCGGAGACAGCTTCGAACGCCTCTACTGGTACTATAATGACCGGGTGACCGTCATCCCAGACCCAGACACCGGGATCATCACGCTTCAGGCCGAGGCCTTCCGTCCGGAGGACGCGCTGGCGATCGCGCGGCAATTGTTGTCGCAGGCCGAAGGATTGGTCAATTCGATGAATGCGCGGCTCGAGTCCGACACGGTCCGCACCGCTGAAGCCGCCGTAGCGGAGGCCCAGAAAGCGGTCCAGGACGCGCAGGAGGACGTGGATCGCTTTCGCAACGCGGAAATCGTCGTCGATCCGACCCAGAACGCGGCCGGCCAGCTCGGCACGATCACCAGCCTATCCGGGCAAGTCGATCAGGTGCTGGCCCAAATCCTTGCAAACGAGCGGCTGTCGCCGTCGAATCCGGCGACCGCCGCCTTGAAAGCCCAGGCCGACGCGCTTTTGGCGCAGATCGCCAGTGAACAGAAGGCGCTCGCCGGATCGCACGAGGCGGTCTCCAACAAGGTCTCCGCCTACGAGCGGCTGACCCTGTTGCGCACCCTTGCGGACGCCAGCCTGACGACGGCGAGATCCGATCTGGATTCGGCGCGTACGGACGCGCGTCGCCAGCATGTTTTCCTCGAACAGATCGTCGCGCCGAACTTGCCGGACTATTCCACCGAGCCTGAAAGTCTGCGATCGGTTGCGGCGGTGTTCGCCATTTCGCTAATGGCGCTGGCGGTTCTTTGGCTCGTGACGATCAGCGTCAAGGAGCGCCAGAATTGAACGAGACGAGCCTCGCCCCGAGCGACGAGAAGGCGTTGACGGCCGAGGCTGGGCCTGGGACCGTCACAGCGGAGGAGCATCCGCTCGTCGAGCAGAATACGGTCGTGATTGACCTTCAGGCCCCGCCTCTGTCGGCTGAGGATGAATTCCTCGAGCCGCGCGCCGGGTTCTGGCGTCGTCACAGGCTGTTCATCGTCACGGTCGCTCTGCCGATGGCGATCGCCGCCACGTTTCTTTTGTTGGTCGCTGCGCCGCGCTACAGCTCGACCGCGAGCTTCATTGTACGCTCAATCGATCAAAGCGCGACGCAAGACGCTCTGGCGTCCTTGGCGCCGGGCTTGGATTCGGGCGGCGCCAGCGACGAGACCTACGCGATCAACACGTATCTGACGTCGCGCGACGTCGTCGAAGAGCTCGCCAAGAACGACAATTTGCGCGCAATCCTGAGCCGTCCTCAGGGCGACTTCGTCTTCCGCTACCCGACCTTCTGGCTGCCGGACAACAAGGAATTTCTCTACCGTCGATTTCAGTGGAGCGCGACCGCGGATATCGATGAGGAATCCGGCATTACCACTCTCGAGGTGAACGCATTCTCGCCCGAGGACGCGCAAGCGCTCGTTCGGGCGATGCTGCGCTATGCCGAGGCGCTGGTGAACCGCATGAACGAGCGCTTTTACCAGAGTCAGGTCGCCGTCGCCGAGCGGTACGTGTCCGATACGCAGAAGGAACTCGACGCGACCGAGGCCGAATTGAAGGCCTTCCGCAGCCGCTCGGGGTCGGTGGACCCCAGCCTCGTCGCGCAGTCGGAGCTGAACGTGATCCAGGGGCTCTCGACGCAGCTGGCGCAGGTCGAGGCGTCGATCGCGCAACAGCTCAAATTGGCCCCCACGACGCCGGCTCTCGCCAGCCTTCGGGCGCAGGCCCAGTCCTATCGTGACGAAATCGAGAAGCGAAAATTCGAGATCGCCGGGCCGGAATGGTCGGAAGCGGTCAAGCTGCAAACATACGATCAGCTGACGTTGCAGCGTGCTCTTGCCGTTCAAGCGCTCGCCGATGCGGTAGCGCAAAAGGATCTGGCGCGATTCGACGCCGAACGGCAGCATCTCTACGTCCAGATCATTTTGCAGCCCAGTCTCGCGCTCGACTGGCCTCGCTATCCCCAGACAACCTTCGACTTGCTCTTTCTTCTTGCGACCTGCCTGGGCGTCTTTCTGGTGCTGCGCAAGCTGCGCGACATCGCCGCGGAGCATCGTCCCTGATGTCCGTGACCTCGACCGCAGTCATCGAAACGCTGGCGCCACCTCAACTGCCAGCGGTCACCGCCGGTGAGCGGCAAGCGTTGCGACCGGTTCACTCGCTCCGCGTCGATCGCCTCGTCAAGGAATACCATACGCCTATTGGCGTGCGTCGCGTGCTGGATGGAGTCTCCTTCGATGTGCGCGGGGGAGAAAAACTCGCCGTGCTCGGCCGCAACGGTTCGGGCAAGTCAACGCTGATCAAGCTTATCGCCGGAGTGGAGTTTCCGACTTCGGGAACCATTCGGCGGGACCTCTCGCTGTCCTGGCCGCTCGCCCTTTCCGGCGGCATTTCAGGCTTGATGTCGGGCGCCGCCGCCGCGCGCTTCATCGCTCGTCTCTACAATCGCGACGAAAAGGACGTGCTCGCCTTCGTCGACGATTTCGCCGAGCTCGGCCGCCAGCTCTATCTTCCGATCGAGGCCTATTCGTCTGGAATGCGCGGGCGCCTGATGTTCGCCTTGACGCTGGCGATCGATTTCGAATGCTTCTTGATCGATGAGGTGCTCGCTGTCGGCGACCAGCGGTTCCATCGCAAGTGCTATGACGCGCTCTTCGTCAAGCGCGCCGATCGGGCGATGGTTCTCGTCAGCCACGATCAGAACATCGTACGCAACTATTGCCGCAGCGCGCTCGTCCTGAAGGCCGGGCGAGGTCGGGTCTTCGAGGATTTGGAGCTGGCGCTGAGGATCTACGAGACGCTGTAAGCGATGCGAAAGATTCCGTCGGCCAACGGCGTCGTCCAAAGGTCGGCGGCCATTCTGGTCCGTTCGTTACCGGTAGGGATCCGCAGATTTCAGATACTGAACATAGCGTGGCACCCCCTCGGCTACGGTCGCAAACGTGCCCCGATAACCCGCGGCGCGTAGATTGCCCAACGAGGCGCGCGAAAAATATTGGTATCGGTCCCGCAGCGCCTCGGGCATCGGCACGTAGCGGATATTGGGCTCTCGCCCGACAGCCTTGAACAACGCCTCGACCAGCGACCGGAACGACGCGGCGACGCCGGCTCCGACGTTGAAAACGCCATGCGCGGGACCGTCGTCCATCAGCCAGAGCGTGACCGCGACGGCGTCGTCGACGTAAACGAAGTCGCGCGATTGCTCGCCGTCGGCATAGCCCTCGCGGTGGCTCTTGAAGAGTTCCACCGTCACCCCCGCCACTGCTCGCGCGTAGTTCTTGCCGACGACGCTGATCATCCCGCCCTTGTGATATTCGTTCTGGCCGTAGACGTTGAAATATTTGAGCCCCACGCATTTCGGCGGCAGCGGCAGGTTCTTTTCACGCCGCTCGGCGACGATCTTGTCGATCAGATGCTTGCTCCAGCCATAGAGATTGAGCGGGCGCAGTTTCTTCAGCGCCGCGAGCGATCCGTCGTCGTCGAAGCCGTTGTCGCCGTCGCCGTAGGTCGCCGCGCTCGACGCGTAGACCAGTTTCACCCCCTCTCGAGCGCAATAGTCGACGAGATCGAGCGTATATTTGAAATTGACGCGCATCAGCTGGTCGCCGTCGGTCGTCGTCGTCGAGGAATTGGCCCCGAGGTGCAGGATCGCCTCCGGCCGGATTTGGAAGAGGTGCGCCAGCAACTGGTCAGGCGGAACGAAGTCGCGAAACGTCCGCTTGCGCAGGTTCTGCCAACGCAGATCCTGGCCGAGCCAATCGCATAAGACCAGATCGTCGCGCCCTTGCTCGTTCAACGCCGCAACGATGTTCGAACCGATGAAGCCAGCGGCCCCCGTGACGACGATCATTCCATCTCCCCTCTGCGATGAGACTCCAGGGCTTCCCATGACCCAGCGTTCGAGGCGGGTCTACTGAAGCGCCTGCGCGCCGGAATACAGGACGCGGCGCAGCAAAGGAAGTTGCAATTTTGGGAACGCGCCCATGTTCGCGAAGTGCGGTGGTAGTCTCAATAAAGGTCCGGCGGACTCAGGAATTAGAGCGCAACGGGCTTCGATGCTACTGTTATACTCCGAATTTACAATCTAAGTTGGACCATGATAACAATTGTACACTGTGATCGATACTCGAAGAAGACTTCGGAGCGTCGCGGCGGCAAGTCGGCTGCGGCCGCATTCCAGGCGATGAAGGCCGGCGCCTGGGCCGGCAAACTAACGGGCGGGGGGGCGACGTCCTGATGTTGATAACCGGTCCGGAAAACTGCTACCGGCCGGCGGCGCGCCAGCCCGGCGAAACTGACGTTCGAGGGGGCTGAAGGCTGGACTCCGCCGAACGCGAAATGAGGCGGCGAACGTCCAGGAAGCCGAATCCGGCGCCGGCCAAGCGCTTCGCCACCGGCGGCGCCCTCGTCGCGGCCTTGCCTGGGAGAACGCTTGCCAACATACTTGGCGATCGGCTCTGTAGCCCCGTCTTCGCTGCCCCCGCGCATGCGGCGCCGGCAACGGCTTGATTTGCATAACCAAGACTTGCAATGCACTTAGGAGAACGACGGTGGCTCGAATATTTAAGAGGAAAAGTCCGTTACGCAGCGGGAGCAAGCAGCCGGAATCCGAGCCCAAGGCAGCCGCTCCTGGGAGCGAGGAGACCCACTCGGCGCAGACGACAGCCGAAGTTTACAAGCCTGCCACGCCAGCGGCGTCGCCGACCGTGGCTGAGCCGGAAGCCCCTAATATGCTTGACGCACTTGCGGCGTCGCTCATAGCCGACGGAGGGTTTCACTTTGCCCCGTCGCAGGCGGCGATCGACACCCAGCCCAACGGACGCAAGGTCGAAAGCATCACGCTCGGCGACAACTTAGGAGGCTGGTCCCTGCTGAAGTTGGCAGGCGGGGACCAGTCGGCGGCGTCGGCTGGTTTTACCGATGGCTTCTCCATTCGCGTTCCGGACGCCTTCGAGCGCGAGGCGGGCGAGCATACGGTCCGGGTGCGGGTGTTGGCACGGTCAGCCGAGATCGCGCCGACCCGCTTGGCGATTTCGACCAACGAGGCCGGAAACTCAGGCTGGCAATGGGGCGACGTCGGGGTGAACTGGGGGATTTGCGAGTTGGTCTGGAAAGTGCCGAAGATGGTCAACGGCGGCGGCGACTTCATCGGCCTCATGCCCGGGGCGCCCGGCGTCGAAGTCCATTCGGTAACCGCGACCGTCGTTTGACCCTACGACCCTGCCTACCGCCGCGGCGTCCGGCAGAACGAACATGCGCGATAACATGTTTGAAGTCACTTTTTAGCCCGGCATTGACAAGTCCATCCGGACTGCTGATCTCGGGCTGTTCGACGCGCGGAACAAGAGACGGAGGCGACGATGAACGCGAGCGACGGCGACGCGGCGCAATCCGGCGCGAGCGATGCGCCTCGGGAGGCCAACCAACGCCCGCTTTCGGCGGCCGCCCGGCGCGCCTTGGCGGAGGCAGAGGCGCGGCGCGCGCAGCCCGAACCTGAGCGCCAGCGCGAAGTCAACGGCCGAGGCGGACGCGACCCGGTTCGTTATGGCGATTGGGAAGTCAAAGGCCTGGCGAGCGATTTCTGAAATGCCCTCCGTCTCTCGCGGAGCCGCAACAGCGCGTCAGGGCGTCATCATCACCGGCGCGCCGATCGCGACCCGGTCGAAGAGGTCGATCACGTCCTCGTTCAGCATCCGGATGCAGCCGTATGACGCCGCCGTGCCGATCGAGGCGCGCATGGCTCTAGCTAGTCGTGCCGTGGATCGCGATCTCGTCGCGGTCGAGCGTGATCGCCCGCGCTCCCATCGGATTGTACGGCGAGCCGCCCGGAATGACATCCGGCAGTTCAGGATGGTCGCGCCTGACCGAATCCGGCGGCGACCACGCTGGCTCGACGTATTTGGCCTGAACGCGGGCGGCTCCGCTCCACTCCTTGCCCCGTTCTGCGACCGCGACGGGATAGGCGATGGCGGTCTGCGGGTCGACGATCAGATAGAGCTTTCGGGCCGACTGGCTGATGAGGATTGAGCCCGCAGGATAGCCCGAAGCGTAGCCGACTAAGCGTCCCGCCTCGGCAGGACCGCCCGACGCCACCCAGAGGAACGCCAGAACGCCTGCCGTCGCCGCCCTTCCGCCCACGGCGCGCCATCCTTCGCCAGTTCTGCGGGCAGGCTACCATGGACGCGAAGAGCGGGCGCTCGCAATCGTTGATTGCGGTAAACGCCGGCGACGCAGCAGGAGGTCAATGTGCCGTTTTAATTGTATCAATTCGCCTAGACGCCTGAATCCTGGGCGGCCGAGATTAAGAACCCGGAAATTCGAATCGAAAAAGGCCGCCGCGAGTACGCGCGGCGGAGGAAGTGTCAAGACAAACGGCGATGATCTGATTAAATTTACCGATCATACGCACGTGTACTATGACGTCAAGCAAATTCACAGCTTGTTGGCAACTTGGCTTTCGCGTCAGCGCTTCTCGTCGTCTGTAATGCGCGGGCCTCGATCTTGTGAATTGCGCCCCCCGCCCATTGCGCCTTGGCCCAATCACTGCATACTCAGCCAACAATGAGCAACTTGTACAGCCTCGCCAAAGGCCCTCAGGCGTTCCGGCACTTCGCACAGCGATATTGGCAGCGTTGGGGCGCGAGATCGTTATGGCGCGCTGGGGACGGGAGCCGTCCACTACTTCGCGGGCCCGTGGACGCGCTCGACGTCCGTGCGCAAGTCAGGAAAGGCAACGTCGCTCGCGAGGCCTCTCGAGAACTGCGGTATAGTCGCCCGCCGGTTCCAACGACCCTAACCGGTATAGGTTCTATGCGTTGGGCCCATTCGAGCGACACCGAATCTCTTGCGCATTTTTAGGAGCTGGGGAGAACGATGCCAAAATATATCATCCATATTGGCCCTCCGAAAACTGGATCGAAATACATACAGAGTCAGCTTTTTCATAATCGCAGCTTCCTGGAAGCGAATGGCGTACTTTATCCTGACAATTGGTGGAATCGCCCGGATCAAATCTTTCATGTGCCTGTTCTGGATATTCTCCGTCAGGGAGGAGATACTCTCAATTCAGAATTCGAGAAGATAAACGCTAAGGGATTTGAGAGAGTTATTTTGTCCTGCGAGGGGTTTGACGCACTCAAACTCGACGAGATCGCAAGGCTGCGCGATGCAATCGGCGACAACGCGGTCGACATCGTCTACTATGTCCGTCGGTGGTCTGATCGCATTCCATCTGACTGGCGGCAACGCGTCATGATGGGGCAATTCATAACCGTCCCTGAATTCTATACACGTTTACTAAGCCATCCCATCAACACAGGCGAGATCAATTACAGTCTAGTCTGGGAATCCTTCGCAAGGGTTTTCGGTCGTGAGAGCCTGAGAATTGTCTCTTACAGCAATCTTTCCGATAAGGGGGTTGATTTATTTGCCCATTTCTGTCGGACGATCGTTGGCCTGCCTGAGGTTCCCCAGACGCGAAAAGGACTTATACAACATAATAAGGGTCCAAGCATGATCGAGGCGGAAATTTTAAGGGGACTGAATTATTTGTACTTCCTTGAGAATTCCTTCAACGACATTAGGATACGCATAAGATTTTTGCGATTGAAGAGTGGTTACGATTTGCGGGAGCTGAACGACTATATGCAGTCGGATGTGAGGGCAATCAAACTTGAAGATGTTGCGGCTCCCCTCGCTGCTGGAAAGCAATATCCGAGTATCAGGACTGTCTTGTTAGCCCAGAGTATGGAAAAGATATGTTTGAGGGCCTCAGCGTGGACTCAAATTTCGTGGGACAAAACTATCTGTACCGGGCCGGTGCTTTGATTGAGCTGGAGAGATTCTACGCCTATGTAAAAAATACGCCTCTCGATGTTCAAGAGCTGAGGGCGCTGCAATGAAGGCGTTGACGCAACTGTTTTTCAAGACGGGTCATGCGCCGAATGGGAAGAGGCGTCGTTCAGCGCATTGATGACGATGGGCTCGATGAGGGCATAGGACGCGAAGTTTAATGAAAGCTTGCCGTCGCGTTAAACGCCGGGTCGATCGCTTGGAGCCGCTCTTCGGGCGTCGAGCGGTCCGCCGCTCGTTTCAACGGGCGCGCGCCCCTCGGCAAGCAACGCTCGAACCGCGAAAAGCGCCGCCTTCCGCCCTTCCGTCTAGGCCTCGACCATAGCCAGCCTCGGGGGCGCAGCCGCCGCGTCGTTCGGCTTCACCGGCCCCTCGTCCATCGAAGCCATGAATTTGCGGATGCGCGGGGCGATCTCCTTGCGAAAACGCGAGCCGTTGAACACGCCGTAGTGGCCGACTTCCGTCTGCAGGTAATGCACCTTCTTCGCCGCGGGGATATTCATGCAAAGCTCCTGCGCGGCATAGGTCTGGCCGACGCCGGAAATATCGTCCTTTTCGCCCTCGACCGTCATGAGGCCGCAATTGCGGATCGCCGTGAGATCGACGCGTCGGTCGCGATGCATCATCTCGCCCTTCGGCAGCGCATGGCGGATGAACACCGTCTCGACCGTCTGCATGTAATAGGCGGCGTCGAGGTCCATAACCGCAAGATATTCGTCATAAAAATCGCGATGCTTTTCGGCCGAGTCGCCATCGCCCTTGACCAGATGGTTGAACATCTCGAGATGGGCGTTGACATGTCGGTCGAGGTTCATCGCCATGAACCCGGAAAGCTGTAGGAAACCCGGGTAGACCTCGCGGCCGAAGCCCGGATAGGGGAACGGCACTGTATGCAGGCAGTTGCGGCGGAACCATTCCACGCCGCGCCGCTCCGCGAGCTTGTTGACTTCGGTCGGGCTGCGGCGCGTGTCGATCGGCCCGCCCATCAGCGTCATGCTGGCCGGCGCGTTGGCGTCGCCGTTCGCCTCCATCACCGCCACCGACGCGAGCAGGGGCACGGACGGCTGGCAGACGCCGAGGGTATGGACGCCGGGCCCGAGGTGATCGAGCATGGCGCGCAGATAGTCGATGTAATCGTCGAGATCGAACGTCCCGACCGCGAGCGGGACCATGCGCGCGTCCGCCCAGTCGGTGATGTGGACGTCGAAATAGTGCAGGAACGCCTCGACCGTGCCGCGCAACAGGGTCGCGTAATGGCCGGACATCGGAGCGATGATCAGCATCTTCGGCTGCTCGTCTCCGCCGGGAAAATCAGGCCGGACGAAGCGCAGGAGATTGCAGTACGGACGGCTCCAGACCACGTCCTCGAGAATCGGATAGACGACGCCGTCGACTTCGATCTCGTCGAGCCCGAAAGTCGGCTTGCCGTAGCGGCGCGTCACGCGCTCGAACAGCTCGGCCGCGGCGGAAATGTTCCTGCCGAGCGGCGTGTTCGAGAATGGGTTCCAGGGATTGCGAAAGACAAAATGGGCGGCGTCCGACACCGCGCGCGCGGGCGCGAGCGCCGCATGGGCCATTTCATAGAACTGATAGGAATAGTTTCTGAACATGACGCCCTTCCGAGGACTCGACGCACAGATAATCATAAACGCTATTCCTCGGACGGAGGATTTTCAATTGGGCTTAAAGTCGAAACCGGCGCCGCTAAATCCCGATCGCATCCTCAGACTGCCACAGTCAGCCCAAGCGCCCCGCCCGCGCCGCTTTTGCGGCGATGACGATGGCGTCCACTCTCGGGGTGGCGATGTCGGCGAGGACGACCTCGGGCTTCGTCCGGCCGCCGCGCGTCAGACCTTGGCCTGGCTGTTCAGCGGCACCCCGGCCTCGGCCAGAATCGCCGCCAGTTCGCCCGACTGGAACATTTCCCGGGTGATGTCGCAGCCTCCGACGAATTCGCCCTTGACGTAGAGCTGGGGAATGGTCGGCCAGTTGGCGTATTCCTTGACGCCCTGACGGATTTCGTCGTCCTCGAGCACATTGACGCCATGGATCGGCGCGCCTAGATAGTCGAGGATCTGGACCACCTGGCTTGAGAACCCGCACTGCGGGAACTGGGGCGTCCCCTTCATGAAGAGAACAACCGGGTGTTCCGAGATCAGCTTCTCGATCCGTTCGCGTGCGTTCGCCATGCCATTGGTTCCTTTCCGGAGCGGAGGTCAAGGTCCCGCCCGTTCACCGCCTACAGATATAGAGAGTGAACGCCCGCGTTGCCAGCGGGTTGAACGCGGAAACCTCAGCCGCCGGTGGCGCTCATATGCCGCTGGACCGCGGGTTTGGCGGCGCGGGCGATGACGAAGTCGTGACCCTTGGGCTTGCGCGCGATCCCGGCGCGGATCGCGGCGATCAGCGGCTCGTCCGATTCGGAGCGGCGCAACGGCTCGCGCAGGTCCGCCGCGTCCTCCTGGCCGAGGCACATGTAGAGCGTGCCGGTGCAAGTGACGCGGACGCGGTTGCAGCTCTCGCAAAAGTTGTGGGTGAGGGGGGTGATGAAGCCGATCCGCCCGCCCGTCTCCTTGACGTCGAAATAACGCGCGGGGCCGCCGGTCGCGTAGTCCGACGGGGTCAGGGTCAGCGAGCGCTCGAGGTCGGCGCGCAGTTCGGTCAACGGCATGAACTGGTCGGCGCGGTCGCGCTCCATGGCGCCGAGCGGCATCACCTCGATGAAGGTCATGTCGAAGCCGCGCCCATGCGCCCAATCCACCAGCGAGCGCGCCTCGCAGTCGTTGAACCCCTTGAGCGCGACGGCGTTGATCTTGATCTTGAGGCCCGCCTCGACCGCGGCGTCGACGCCCTTGAGCACCGCGCCGAGATCGCCCCAGCGGGTGACGGCGCGGAACTTGTCGGGATCCAGCGTGTCGAGCGAGACGTTGATCCGCCTGACGCCGCAGTCGGCGAGCTCATGGGCGAAGCGCGCAAGTTGCGAGCCGTTGGTGGTGAGCGTAAGTTCGTCGAGCGCCCCGCTTTCGAGGTGACGTTTCAGTCCCCGGAACAGCGACATCACGTTGCGCCGGACGAGTGGCTCGCCGCCGGTGATGCGGATCTTGCGCGCGCCGAGGCCGATGAAGGCCGAGCACAGCCGCTCCAGCTCCTCGAGCGACAGCACGTCGCGCTTGGGCAGGAAATTCATGTCCTCGGACATGCAGTAGACGCAGCG
>Ga0074046_10004161_pt1 | contig 11889 bp, 7 predicted proteins | sample BogForMeECP23OM3_FD_94441 | JGI IMG/M metagenome (GOLD analysis project Ga0074046, IMG submission 94441) | Bog forest soil microbial communities from Calvert Island, British Columbia, Canada - Bog Forest MetaG ECP23OM3 | ecosystem: Environmental > Terrestrial > Soil > Wetlands ...
ACGTTGTACATAATCAGTTTCTGTTCGGGGAGATCGATATGGCTGATGAGCGCCATTCTTCCGCCGAGCCGCCGCTGGAAAGGCTTGATGCGGGGAATAAACCATCGCGGAAGCCAGAAGTGGGACTGACAATGGAATCTGAGAATACGCGAGTTCGAAATGGGAAACCGGGAGAGCGTCGCCTGTCCATGATAGGCACGGGTTCCGTTTTGCTCTTGTGACAGCTCTTCAAACTCGCATCCAAAGACGTAGTGCATCTCGAGCGCCCGCGCAATCTCCTGCGCGACATTGCGACCATGGGTTCGCAAGGCGTTTAAATCGGTTTCCTGCAACAGAATCAAATCTGCCGAGGCTCCGGCAAGAAACTCAATCACCTCATTCAACTGCTGGCCGCGATTGACGTTCCAGGTGACAATCCTGACGGCATCCGTAAGCGCGAACGAGTCCGGCGTTCGAATGAATGACCCTGTTTCGAGTTCTTGCTTCGCTTCCATTTGCGTCGACCAGTTCAAGCGCGGAAGTTCGATGCGCGCGGCGAATTCCAGCGGCGTCAGATCGTGTCCTGCCTCCCAGAAAATCTGTAAATCAAGGTTTCAGAAGTGACTTCCCGAAACCAACAGGAATGGCGAGATTTGACCCGCCGAACTGACGCAGTATAGCAAAATTAATCCCTATGACTTTGCCCTCGTTGTTGAAGAGCGGGCCGCCAGAACCCCCCGAGGTGGTCTGGGCATCATAGACAATCTTGTCGCGAAGTACGTCGCCGATGTGCCCCTGGGTAACAGTCGGCCTGATTAGATGGCGGCGCGCGAGCTCTTCCATCATTTGTCTTGAATCGCCATTGGATGTAGTGGTGATCGATTCGAGCGTCTCCGCGTTTGTCCGGGCCAGAATCCCATCAAGAGCAGCGGGGTATCCAAGTAGTACGACAGGGCCCCCGCTGACGGCTGAACTGCGGCCATCGGCAAGGGCAATCTGTTTGATGCCCAGTTCTGAGAGGTTTCCTCTTACGACAGCAACGTCTGCGGCAGAAGAGATCTTTTCGGCGGTTACGGCGATGCCGTGTGGAACGCCAGGGAAATATGCCGTCATTTCAGTGATCACTGGATCAAGGCCCTGATCGAGCATCTCCTTCAGATCATCGTTGTGCCACCAGGGCTCGACCACATGATGGTTGGTAAGGATCTGTCCGTCGGCGGCGGCGAGAAAACCGGTACCAAAAACATCGATGTGAACTTCCGGACCATCTCCGGCGAGAGTTACGAGCGGGTTGTTCTGCTGGTCGGTCACCGGCTCGCCGCTGCTCGTCATACTCGCATAGCGCAATCTCACGCCGGTATTGTGGTCGCGGAAGGCCAGCACAATATGGATGAGGCAGACGCTCTGCTCATAGGACTGGATAATCGTCTGCGCATTCTGATCTTCGGTCTCAAGCTTCTGAAGCCTGCTTTGCACTTCGGCCAGTTGATCTTGCAAAGCGACAGTGTCTTCTGCTGTGCTGGATGCGATTTCCGACCTCAGGTCTTCACTCTTTTTTTGAAGTTGAAGCTTCTGCGGATCGCTCGCCCGGATGGGATCGTGCTGCGGATCTTCAAGGGTCTGGCGCGAATGTTCCACCAACTTTTGTTGCGTCAGCGCTCCTGTCTGCAATCGAGTAATTGCAGCATAGACCCGGGTGTCCTGTTCCTGTCCGCGGCGATAGAGGGACAGAAACACCAATCCAGTAACGACAAGCACGGCGACCGTTGTCAGACCGCTGATCCGAAGGGCCTTCCGTCCCTCGCCAACCGCTGTTGCCACCTCCTCGGCAGCGGACCGATTATCCTCGGCAAGCCGTAGGCGTTCTCGAAGCTCGTCCGCGATGTGCTTACTCCGTAGTTGCGAATGTACCTGCGCCAGCAATTCGTGCATGTCGAAGGGCAGTGACAGCACATCGTCAGCCCCGAGATCCAACCACCTTGTGCGCTCGGCCGATCCCCCCGGAGACATTATCAAAACGCGTGTGTTGCGCGAGTGTTCGGAGCTTTTGATGTCAGAAAGAAGATCGCAGCAATCAAGTTGGGGGGGACCAGAACCCAGAATAACTGCGTCGGGATCGAAAGCGAGGACTGACTTCATTCCCTCCCGGTGGTCTGTCGACACCTCAAATCCGGCTTCGGTCAGCGCCGCGACGATTTGCTCCCTGAGAGCTTCGTGCGGTTCTACCACCAACAGTTTTCCTGCCGTATAGTTCATGTCGAAAGTTCCCCGTTTGCCCCACCCTCAAGTAATTGCCTCTTACGGTTTCCAGAATCGTGCACGGTTCTTAGGTTCGTGTCGGTAGCCTGCTTTATAGAAGATCTGTAAAGCGGTTACAGGGTTTCGTTCAGACGTTGATCGGATTCATTTCCGGCGCAGCGGGAGCCTTTCTAGCCGCTCGCGACTTTGCTGAAAAAGCGAACCGCGAATAGAGTGATATGATCCACGCGATGTTGGCGCCGATCGCGGACATATACAGCGCCAGCCAAGTTAGATTAAGCAGCGCGAAAGCCAAGAGAGCATAGGGCAGGAAGCAGCGCCGGATGATGAATTCACAATGGCGTCCCAGGTACATGAGCGGATTGGATAATCGGCTTTCTGCTTTCTTCTGCCAGGTCGCCAGAAACTGCTCGGGATGCTTGCCGGAAAGCCTGCTTCGCTCGAACCATGCAATCAGGATCGTGAAGGCCGCGCCGAACAGCAGCGCCCCTCCCCACACCCAATAGGCACGATTTCCCGAACTGCGCTCCAGGCCAATCGCCATGCCTGCAAAGATGCAGAGGTAATAGAGGTAATCGCACGCGGTCTCCAGCCAACATCCAAAGTCAGACGCCTGCAGTTTCAGCCGGGCGACCTCTCCGTCGCAACCGTCGAGGATGCTGGCCCACACCGACAATATCGCTCCCAGCAGCGAATTCCAGTAACCACCCAATGCGAAAAATGTGCCGGCCGCAATACTTACCCCCAACGTAAACAGGGAAACCATATTCGGTGTAATAGGGAACTTGATGAGCTGCCGGCTGATGGGGATGGAAATCCTGCGATTCATCCGTGCGAAGACGCCATCGGTTGGCTTGACGAGCCAGCGGTTGAGCTTTTGTTCGGCGAGGAGGCAATTCTGTGGCATGGAGATTTCTTGCCAAGAGTCTTGTTCGGTGAGCCTAAAGTCGACGAAGGATGGACCATTCGCGATGGCCTTCTGGGTAATCCAGCGGTGCATATCCCGCACCGTCGCCACGTTCGACTTCCAATCCGCGCCGAATTCGAGAGTCGCTTCACGGGAAAGGGCAAAGAGTCCGACTGGCTCACTCCCCGAAGCGAGTTCTAATACACCCCTGTGACCATCCCATTCGCTTACCATGCGATGTAATGCGGGCTGGTACGTGCGATCGCCGGCAACCAGGAGGACACGAGCAGCGCCGGAATTCGCAGTAGCCCAGCGAACGATCGAGGGCCACGGGGTACCCGGATCTGCTTTGAGCCATTCAATGGTTTCGGGGAGGCGCCGCGTGCGGGCCAACTCCAACCTGATTTGCGGCCCCATGACTCGGTTGACAACCACGACAATGCGTTCCGGATTGGTGCTCTGCACTCCCAGAATAGCGCGCAGCAATACGGGCAGTGTCCCCACTGGAGCGAGCGTTGGTTCGAACCATTTCGACCAGGGCATCTCATTTGCGACGATGATGGCAACTTGCGGATTGCAATGCAACGGCGCAGAGTTCTTCCGTTCCTGTTTTAGTTGCATATGTTCGCTCCTGTGACAATTTCGGCGCTTTGGTCTGGTCTTGCGGGCTGATTCGACCGGGAATACCAAGCCAGGCAAATGGCTCCGACGGCAGCCCAGAAGATCGACCTAAATCGACGACAAAGCCCGAGCGTTAATCCTTGGGCACCGCCGAGGCCGAGCAGCTTTCCAATCACCATGTTTCCGCCTTCGTAGGTGCCCAAGTTCCCCGGGTTAACGGCTCCGATTACGTTGATAAGTTTGGTTAGAGATTCGAGAATGAGTGCGCCAACAAAGCTGGCGTGCACACCGAGCAGATGGAGGATCAGGTAAACCTCAGCAACCGCGAAGAGGTGGGTTGCGAAATTGAGTATCAAACTCGCCCAGAAAGCTCGGGGCACCCGGCGATGAAACTGAAGGAACTGGCGCTCTGCAGATTCGGTCACAGCTTGTTGCTTGTTGATCCAACTGCGAAACCATGGAATGCGTCCAAGGGCACGCGCGGTTCCGGAGAATAGCGGCCATCCTTTATGGACGGCGAGCACGGCCAACGACAATAGGAACAAAAGCGCAAGCACGGATAAGACGGCAAAAAGGCGCAAGCCGCCAGAGATGGCGGCCATGAGGATAACAAGGACGATGCCAATGATCGTCACGACTGCGCCGGTCACGATGAAGAGACCCCGATCCAGCGTCACGGAGGACACTGCCGTGGCAACCGGAATTTCCGAGCCAAGCAGAGCCACGCGGGTGGATTCTCCGAAGACCAGCCCGACGAACCCGAGCTGTGCAATCGCTTCCGATATGAGACGCAGGCCCAGAGTGCGCCAGACTGAGATCTTGTTCGCTTCGTCGAGTAGAACGAACCGCCATGCGAAGGTTTTGACCATGTGAGCAACGCCCGCGAGGGCCAGAACGGCGAGCATTCCCCAGCCAATAGTTTTTGCGTTTTGCAGCAGGTTAGCCAATCCCGCCTTTTCGACCAAATAAGCCAATAGCGCGACGCCGATGAGCACGGCAAGAACGCGCAACGCCGATTTCGATTTTTGCCTGGAGCTAGGCATAAACCGGGCTCTCCACCTGCTGACGTGGCCAGGATCGCACGAAAATGGCGTCTCGCGCGTAATCGAGTGCTGCCGGCGTGTCGACGTCCTGCCAGCATGCCTCTTCGATGTCGAAGGCCTTGAACGTCCGGTAGCGACCCATGACGCGCAGACCGTCCGACAAGGAGCAATTCCCATGCGTCATGGCGCTTTCAAGACACGAGAAGAGGGCGGGCTGACAGAGAAACATGCCTGTATCCAAAGCGTTGTAATGGTCCAGGTTTTTGCCGATGTCAACGATCCGGTTGCCTTCGAGCGTGACCTTGGTAGCATCATCCAGGTCGAAGACGCGATCGATTTTGCGATCGACCGCAAGAATCACATCGTGCTCGCCCAGCGGCTGACGAAGCAAAGCCCTGGCTGTGGAAGGTTCAAAGATATGGTCTGCCATGAGCAACAGGAAGGGCTCATGAATCAGCTCCTTCGCGCGTAAGACAGAAACTCCGTTGGCCTTGCGGTATTCAGGATTCTCAACCCAGGTGACGTCGACGCCGCGTAACGGCCGGTTCCTGTACCACTCCTGGATCTTTTCGCCGCGGTACCCGACAACAATAACAAATCTCTCGATGCCGGCTGCACGCGCGCTAGACATCACATGCTCCAGTAACGGCTTGCCATGCAGCGGCACAAGAGGTTTAGGCAATTCGCCGGAGCAAGCAGCCAAGCGGCTCCCGTTGCCGGCGGCCAGAATAAGAGCCAGATCAGTGTTGCGCATAACTTGCCTCCATAGGCGAAAGGCCTGCATGCTTACCCGCGGATGCGGACAGTGGAGAGTAATCGAGAAATCGAATGTTGACGTTTGTTGGGCCAAACACCCGAACGTCGCTCGTGCTAGTGGACGACCATGGGAACCAGTAATCGCCGCTCTTTCGGAATTCCAAGGTAAAACTTACAGTGCGGATCCAAATGGAAGGGGTCTTCGCGAGCTGGGCCTCGATTCGCGCCAGCGCGTAATCTTCGGCATCCACCCAGATCTTTCCCCGAAACAAGTAGACTTCCTGCCTCCTTGGAACGACATCGATCACATAAGCAATCCGGCCATTGAGAAGAGCCGTCCCAATCATTTGAAATGCATAATTGTCTTTGTTGACCAGGGTCCTCGGGCGCGTCGTTGGGCGAGAGATTTCCGATTCCGTTTCCAAGGCCTGGCGTAAAGACGTATTGCCTGAATTCCATCCCTCTTTGGATACGGTCTGAAAATGCACCGTGCCATCCGGATCACAGGCAACGTTTGCGACCAAGTGAGCGTGCTTGGCAAACAGATGATTATCGAGATCGTATTGCCTGATCCCGGTGTAACCGCCAGCCACGGTCTCGCGCTGCACCTCCCGCCTGGACATCCTGGTACCACTTCATCCGCAGATGGGGAAGAAGCAGCAGTCGTCTGTCCGGTCATCGGTAGGGATGCGCAGGCAAGCAAAACGGCTATTATGACGCGAACTCTCATGGTCAGAACTCGAATACCAATTTTCCGCGGTATTCTCTCCAGGCGGGGTTGTAGAAATCGCCGAACGTGGAGCTGTCGAGGTCGTTCTGCACGTCGCGGGGATTATCGTGATTGAACATATTGAAAACGGAGCCGCCGACAACCAGGTGCATCCGCTTTCCCGCGATGTGAACGGTGGCGGCCCGGGTGATCTGCAAGTCACAGGAAGAAAACTGCGGGTACCGCTGGTCATCGCGTGGGCCGATGTACTGCCGGTACTGGTTTTCAACCGAATAGGGGAAGCCAGTGTGCACGTCGTACACCGGCAGGATGGTCAGTTTCCATGGTCCGGAAATGCTGGGCCAGATCAGAAACCGGTTGGGGGCGTCGAAAAGCAGACGCGCCTTGGCGTCGGGTTGAATTACCGTCTGCGGAAAGTTGCCGATAAAGAGGAACGGGTCGTTCAGATCGCCATAGGCCCGCGACCTGACGTACGATGCATTCACCGTCGCGCGTGGAACCTGATAGCGTCCTGTAACCTCGAACTCGCGGTATGAATTGCTGCCCCCGTTGGATAACGAGATGACACCAGTTTCTGCCCCAGCGACAGGAGACACGACGAAGTCCCTGGCGGTGTGGCGTTCCTCGAAGCCCGCGCGGACGGTGAAATTGCTGGTGACCTGCCGCTCGAGTTCAACATTCCACGATGTACTGCGCGGATTGTGCAACCCTCCGACGATCGAGTTGACGAAAACAGTGGAACTGGACAACTGGCCTGTGGAGTCGTACATGGACACCGTGCGCCCCGGCAGATCGGCGAAGACCGGAAGCATGAGCGGCACGCGGTCGTAGAAGATTCCGCCGCCGCCCCTTAGCAGCGTCTTGCCGTCGCCCGTGAGCGTGACAAGTGCGTCCCCGCGCGGCGCAACGTGCGTGGAACTTGTCACAGTGTCGCTGTCGAGGCGCACACCCAAGCCGAAGGACAACCGGCTTTTAGGCGCCCACTGATCGAAAGCATACGCCGCGGTTTCGTTCTGGCCGATGTTGAAGTTGGTGGGCGCGGTAAACGTAATTTGCTCGATCACCGCTCCCGTGGATCCGATCATTTGGGCTGGAAAATACTCCTCCATGCCCTCGAAGGACGAGTGGGAGTAATCCACACCGACCCTGAATTGATGAGTGCCCGCGCCTATGGGTCGGCGGGGCGCAAACTGATAGCTCTCCTGCCCGTCGTAGCGCGTGGTGCGCCGGCTCTGCTGGTTGAAGAACCCGCCTTTTGTGGTGTCGATCATCAACTGGAAGGGGTCGTAGCTTTGCGGGTTGATGTCGGTGTCATACGTCTTGTAGCTGAACTGGGAGATCAGCATACTTTCAGTTCCGGTGATGTATCGGTCCTGTGCGTAGACCTCGTGCCCGCGCTGGCGGAAATCCGAGGTAGATGGCTGAGGCGTGAAGGTGTTCAGCCCGAAATAGTCCAGTTTCTGGGGATAAATCGCGACGGTGATGGTCGCAGTTTCCTTGGCGCCGCGGGTGAAATCCAGTTGCGAGTACGAGTTGAAGCCTTCCAGCTTGGTGTCGCGAACGAGTGGAGGCAGGCTGTTGACCGGGGTCCGGACGAAACGGTACTCGAACGATTGCGTGAGCGCGAGGCGGTCTTTGAGGATGGGTCCCGTGAAGGTGGCGCGCGGTGTGGCGGCGCCAATGCCCATGATGGTGCCGGCGCGATCGCGCCAACGGGGGACGATGTTCTGAATCGAAAAATGGTATTTCTCGTAGTTGCCGGTTTTTGTCTCTACTGTCGAGAGTGCTCCGGTCAGCTTGCCGTACTGAGGGTCGTAGGGGTTCGAGATGACCTGCACCGACGAAACCACGTCGATGGGCAGGTTGATGGCGGGGCCGCCGGTGGCTGGATCGGTGACGTTGGCGCTATTTACCAGGGCCCCGCTTTGGGTGGCGCGAGCACCCTTCAAGTTGATGCGGCCGTCGGGACCGCGAACCACACCTGGAACCAGGGGAAGCAAACTCTCAAACCGCTCATTCGCATTGGGAGCGTCGGCGATGGTTTTCTCCGAAATCGTCACCGTGGCCGTTGAGATCTGGGTTTCGTTCGAGCTGCTTTCGTTCACGGTGACCGAAGTGGCGACTGAAACGAGTTTCAGTTCCAACGCCACTTTCACATCCGCTCCGGGAGCTACGGTGACTGCCTGCTCCGCGTGCATACCGGGAAAATCGGCTTGGATGGTGTATGCGCCGGGCGCGACTGCGCGGAAACTATACTTTCCCTCTGCATCGGCCTCGCTCGCGAGGGCAGATGAGCCCTTCAAGACGACTTTTGCGCCGGGCACCATGGAAGGGCCACCAGAATCTGTGACAAAAACCGTGCCTTCAACCGCCCCTGTCTTGGTAGAGATTTGCCCACATGCATGAATAGGGAAAATCAAGTACAGGACGAGCGGGATTACGAGCACGAAGATGATGGTGTGTCCGATCATCCCCGCATCGCAAGAAGGTTCATCTTCTGAGTGGACATATCTCATGCTTGCGTCTCGCCTCCAACAGGCACTCCCTGCTTCGCCATGGGTGAGAGCAAGACACGTGCCAAAAATGGACCGAGCGTAATCACTTAAGAATCAACGGCGGACGCGAAACCAAACGGATGCAAGTCGAAAATGTCGATGACAATCGAAACAGTTTTGTCATGTTTGGCCGGTCAAATAGGGCCTGTTTCATTGGGGAAACTGGCGGGCGCCATCGCCCGTTTGGGTGGTTAGGGGTACGGCGCTGCCCATGGCGGCAAAGACCAGCAGGTTCAAAAACTTCCGATCAACGCGCGGAAACGTGCTCTCCCCGACTCATCGAAGCTGACTGTGACTCCGGCGGCGCCGATCGGAGTGGGCACGAAAATGCCGGTGGTGGTGCTTTGATGCGTTTGCCAACCGCCGGATCCCATGTCGAAGCGGCCGGCTTCGTACCATGCTGCAAATCCCGGGGTGCGCATGGGATGAGCTGCAGAGCGATCACGAAAAATGACGCCGCCGCCGGCGATCGCAAGCGTGTTGGCGTGAAACTCTTGGTAACGGTACGCGGCGAGCTGGTTCATCCCCCCTGCCGTAAACTGTTCGAAGTAATCAAGGTTCCGGCCCAGACTCGTGTCGGCCTGGTTTTTGGCAAAGACCGTCGCAAACCGGCCAACAGGGCGAAGCGTGCTGAACTCGTTTTCGAAATAGGGGTAGGAAACATTGCGAAAGCTGTAGCCGGCGGAGCCCTCGATTTTTTTGCCGCGTGTGGGCAGACCGCCAGAATCCTGGGAGTTGAAGACCCAGCGGATTTCAGGCGAGGCGAAGTTTCCGCCAACTGCCTTGACTCCATCTACCACCGGGGCGCTGCTATACGAGTCGTGGCCTGCCTCGACTCCAAGCCGTAGTTGTGCGTTGCGCCACGTTCCAACCCCCGCGTAGAAAGAGCCTCCGACGCGGTCGCGCGTGGCCGTGAAACGGGACGGACCCGCGTAGCTATTTGCGTGAAACCGTTGCACCAAGAATCCTGGAGCAATGAAATAGGAAGTTCCATCAAAAGGGCTGTAATACTCGGCACGAAACCCCGGGTCGTAGCCGATATCCACTGCCCCCACGATCCGGGATTTATATGCGTTCTTAAAGACGGCCGAAATGGAGAGGCGCAAGCTGCCCCGGTCGGGTTCTCCGGAGGACCATTGATAGCGAAGGGAAGGCCGCACAAGAATCTGGTCGCCGGGCCGCGGGGTGAATTCGACCTTATAGCCCTGCGGTTTCCCGGGTTCATTTTGCCACTCATAGGACGCTCCCGGAATCGCGGTGGAAGTCACGAGTCCGCTGAGCACGTCCTGTAGTTCGTGCTCTGGCACAATGCGGTCGTCGAGCTTGCGATGCAGCTCGTCCTGAGCCCTTTGCTGGAAGGGTTTTTGCGAGCTTTCGACGGCCACGACGGCTCCCTGCCGCTCCGCCGTACGCATTCGACTCACGCGGTTGCGCAGATATGCGTCCCATTCCTCGCTGGACAGCTGGTAGGGCTTCAGATCGGCAGCGCGCGCCTGGGCGGCTTTGTATCCGGCCTCGATAATCTCTTCGGAACTCCTGTAACTCATCGTAGTCAGGTGCGGAAGATCAACCAGGATGACCAGGTCAGCGGCCGCGAGCGATGGACGCGCATCTTGAGCGGCGTCAATTGCCGCAGTGCGAAGGAGGATGTCGGGGAGCGTCGTAAGCTCGTCCGCCGTGGTTTCCGGCATTTTGAACGCGACAGCGATGACCTTTTGCGCTCCCATGCTCCTGGCCACTTCAACCGGAACCAGCTGTACGATTCCGCCGTCGACCAGGACCATGCCATCGAGTTTGACGGGAGTAAAGTATCCCGGAATGGACATGGTGGCGCGCATGGCAAGGGCGAGCGAGCCATCGTGCAAAACCACGGCCTTGCCGCTAATCAGGTCAGTCGCCACGCAGCGGAACGGCGTAGGCAATTCGTCGAAGTCATGCAGGTTGGAGTACGCCAGCGTGGCCCGGCTGAGCAGAAGCGAAATCGATTCTCCCGAATTCAACCCGGAAGGCAGAGAAAACTTCTTGCCGAAGCGAAAGGTGAGATCGCCGAAGGTGCGGTTCCATTTCTGCTTTTCGACGATCGGCTGGTCAGTGAACTTAGGGTTTGGACTCAAGAGAGAATCAAAGTCGATCTGGTGAACCAGGGCGGTGATCTGCTGGGAATCCATGCCTGTTGAATAGAGGCCTCCTACGAGGCCGCCCATGCTCGTGCCTGCCACGTCGTCAACGGGAATGTGGTGTTCTTCGAAGTATCGCAGCACGCCAATGTGCGCCAGCCCAAGCGCGCCACCACCGCTCAGCGCCACCCCGACCCGGGGACGGCCGCTCGCCTGGACCTGCCCATCGACACGCACGGCGCACGCGGCCAGGAGAGTGACAGCGATCGTGGAAATGAGCTTCATGAGGACATGGCGCCAGACACCCTTTGCTTTTAAACCATCATTGGACGGACGCCCTCAGAGCGGGGTCCAGTGGTTGCGGGTGGTTCTCGCCGTGACTTTGCGGCGATTGCGCCTGCAAGATCTGGTAGCCTCGGTAATCGATCGTCAACACGGCCTTTCCGCCGATGCGCACCATAGTCTCGCTGCGATTCTGCTGCGGGAGCCAAAAGCCGCCAAATCTGGAATTTGTCTGGTGAATGAGGGTCTGCGATATCCAGAAGGAGGGGTTCTTCGCGGGTTGCACCTCCATCTTCGATACAGCGCCATCCGCCGCATCCACCCAGATCTTTCCTCGATAGAGATACGGGCTTTCCGACACGGGATCGACCTGCAAGACATAGGTCGGCCGCCCGTCGAGTGTCTCGCTGGCAAGCAATTGAAACTTGTAATTCGCAGGCGTCAAGGCGTGGGCGCCGTGATCCCCAGCCGCGTCCTTCTCGCTGTCCAACGCGCGCTTAATCACCTTTTCGCAAAGCGTGTGCGAGCCGCTCTGGGAAACGATACGGAAGCTCTTCCCCGAAGACGCGTCGTAATCGAGTTCGACATCCATTTTGGCGTTAATGTGCTTGAAGAAGCCGTGATACTCGACCTCGTAATG
>Ga0074046_10004162_pt1 | contig 11887 bp, 11 predicted proteins | sample BogForMeECP23OM3_FD_94441 | JGI IMG/M metagenome (GOLD analysis project Ga0074046, IMG submission 94441) | Bog forest soil microbial communities from Calvert Island, British Columbia, Canada - Bog Forest MetaG ECP23OM3 | ecosystem: Environmental > Terrestrial > Soil > Wetlands ...
AAGATGCTCCTTGCCTTCTCAAGACCGGCGCGGAGGGCGTCGATGTCGTCGTGAGAGTTATAGACACAGAAGCTTGCCCGGCTTGTGGCCGCCACGTCCAGCCACCTCATCAGGGGCTGGGCGCAGTGGTGGCCCGAGCGAATCGCCACACCCTCTTTGTCGAGGATAGTCGCGAGGTCGTGCGGATGGATGTCTGCCAAGTTGAACGAGACCACCCCTCCCTTGAGGGTGACATCCTGCGGTCCGTAGTGTCGGAACCCCTTGACCTTCGGGAGCGTTTCCAGCGCGTACTTCAGGAGCCCCAGCTCGTGATTCCTCACACGCGCCATCCCCAGAGCCGTCAGGTAGTCCACCGCAGCCCCCAGTCCTATCGTGTCCGCGACGTTGACAGTGCCTGCCTCGAACTTGTGCGGGACGTCGTTCCAGGTTGAATGGTCCAGAAAGACCTCGCGGACCATCTCCCCTCCGCCCTGAAAGGGCTCCATCTCTGTAAGAAGGTCCTTCCGGCCTGCCAACGCACCTATCCCGGTCGGTCCCAGCATCTTGTGCCCTGAGAACGCGTAGAAGTCGCAGCCTATTGCGGCGATGTCGACCGGCATGTGAGGAACCGCCTGGGCTCCGTCGACGAAGGTAGTCGCGCCGGCCTTCTTGGCCTTTGTGCAGATTCCTGCTACGTCGTTGATGGTACCGAGAACGTTGGAGCAATGGGCGACTGCGACAAGACGCGGCGATTCCTTCAGAACCTCCTCGAATTGGGCCATGTCGAGGGTCCCATCGGCCAGCAGACCGACGAACCTGAGCTTGGCACCTTTTCGCTTCGCCAAGAGCTGCCATGGGACGATGTTGCTGTGGTGCTCCATTATCGTCGTCACGAGCGTGTCTCCGGATTTCACGAACTTCTCGCCCCAAGCGAACCTCACGAGGTTGGACGCCTCGGTCGTCCCCCTGACGAAGACGAGCTCCCTTGGGACGGTCCCCACGAACCGAGCCACCCTCTCCCTCGAGGATTCGTAGGCATCGGTCGCCTCCTCTCCCAAGGTGTGGACCGAGCGGTGGACGTTGGAGTTGTAGCGCGTGTAGTAGTCTACGAGGCAGTCGATTACCTGCCTAGGCTTCTGGGCCGTTGCCGCGTTGTCGAGGTAGACCAGCCTCTTCCCGTGGATCTTTCTTTGGAGAATTGGGAAGTCCTGCCTGATCCTTTCGACGTCAAGAGATTCAGCTTGGGGCAAGAACTTTGAAACCCTCCCTTAGAGCTCCACAAAAATCATCCCGCCTTCTATTTTAGCATTGAAAGTTCGCAGAGGTGCTGCCGCGGGTGGGTTGAGGACCTGGCCTGTCCTGAGGTCAAACTGGGAAAGATGAAGCGGGCAGACGACCCTGTCCTCGATGACAAACCCGAGCCCGAGGTCCGCATCCTCGTGAGTACACGTGCCGCTCAGCGCAGAGACCTCACCCCCTATCTTGGCCAGGAGGACATGGACACCGTTTACGTCTAGGGCCGACATGGTCCCTTCTGTCAGTTCCGAGGCCTTCATAGCCGGGACAAACTCTCCCACATTTCTCATCTGTACTTGTAGTGCCGCTCGAAGATATCTTCTGACTGTTTTACTTCAGGAGTCGCTTCGCCAGTCTCCGCGAGGAGGGTCTCCCTATCGACCAGTCTGCTCTTTCTCCCTTGCCACTTGCCTTCGATCATGAACCTGGCGCCTTCTCTAGTCTGTTCGACGGGAATTCGGGAGAGGACGGGTTCGAAGAAGCCGAGGACGATCATCTTCCTAGCTTCGTCCAGAGAGAGACCTCTTGCCATCAAGTAGAAGAGCTGTTCCTCGTCAACTTGCGCAACTGAAGCCGAATGGGTCGCTTTCACTTCGTTGTTGTCGATCTCGAGCCCAGGGACTGCGTCAGACTTTGCGGTCCGCTCGAGAATCATCGCATGGTGGGCAAGGTACGAGCGAGAGTTCTTCGCCTCTCTGACAATCTTAATCATTCCCTTGAATATCGACTGTGACTCGCCCTTGAGGACGCCCCGTGCCTGCGTTGAACCGGTCGAATCCCGAGAATTGTGAAACAGGTTGGTTTCAAAGTCGTATCTCTGCTTCGAATCGGTGAAGAAAATCTCGAATCCTTCGGCCACTGAACCCCTGCCGTTCAAGAGAAAGTTCATCCTGGAGCGCGACACAGCGGCACCGAGGGAGAGGGCGCTTACGGTCGCCCGAGAGTCGCTCATTGTCTCAATCGCTCTGTTAGAGACATGAACGGCCTCCTCGTCGAGCAGTTGGATGGAAGAGAAGTCGACGTGAGAGCCTGGCCTGGCGTGCACTTCCAATGTCGAAGCCACCAGAGACGGGCCTGAAGAGCCCTTCGAATAGAGCTCCTCGAGAAAAACGAGCTTGGACAGTTCATCGGCGTAGATGAATGTCTGATCAATCACGCCCGTCTTGGGTGAGTCGAGCAAGAGCATCTTGCGCAGGGGCTTGCCGAGGGTCACGCCCTTTGGAACGTAGACAAGAGTTCCGCTGTTGAAGAAGGCATTTACGAAGGCCGCGAATCTGTCCGCTCCCGACTTCACGAGCCGTGTCTCGAAGAGGCGCCTGACCAGCTCCCCGTCGCTCTTGAGGGCATCGTGTAGAGGCAGAAGCTTCACCCCTTCCGAAGCCGTCTCCCGATCGAGCTCGGCGTGCACTTGGATCTCGTTTCCCTGGAGTAGGATGTTGGTCTCCTTGCCGGTGAGGAAGCCTGAGAACAGGCGGCGGAAGTCAGCGGTGGTCTTGCCAGCGACCATCCCGAACCTAGAGAGGTCAAAACTGGAGATGTTGGTGTATTTCGTATAGAGGGGGTTCTTTTCCAGCGGCAGGGAGGAGAATTCGGCCAGGGCCTTCAGTCTAGACTCCCTGAGCCACTCCGGCTCATTCAGCGATTCAGAGAGAGCCCGGACAAGTTCTTCGTCGAATGAACCCACTGCGGTTTGGGACAATCCCAGGTCACTCCCCAGGCGCGGGCCTCAACCGACCGCGTTCGTCATTTCGAGAGACATGAGGCGGTTGAACTCTACAGCGTACGCCATGGGCAACTCCTTTGCGAAAGGCTCGAGGAATCCGTTGACGACCATGCTCAGGGCGTCCCCCTCGGAGATCCCCCTCGCCATGAGGTAGAAGAGCTGTTCCTCGCCGACCTTGCCGACGCTCGCCTCGTGGGTCACGGTGGCATCGTCTTCCTGTATCTCCATGTAGGGGTAGGTCGCGGTCGTGCTCCTCTCGTCTATGAGGAGTGCGTCGCAGCGCACGCTGGACTTCACGTTCTTTGCGCCCTTCGCGATGTACAGGAGTCCCCTGTAGGCAGTGTGGCCCCCGTCCTTCGAGACTGACCTTGAAAGTATCTTTGACGTCGTGTCCCTCGCGAGATGAATCGCTTTTCCTCCCGTGTCCTGGACCTGACCGGCTCCTGCGTATGCCACCGAGATGATGTCCGCCTTCGCCCTCGGCCCGAGAAGGTATATCGACGGATACTTCCTGGTCAGGCGGGAGCCGCCGTTGAAGTCGACCCAAGAGACCATCGAGTCTTCGTAGGCGTGTGCCCTCTTTGTCACTAGGTTGAGGACGTCCCTCGACCAGTTCTGCAGAGTAGTATACTTCACGAGGGAGCCCTTCTGCGCGACTATCTCGACAATCGCGGAGTGAAGCGACTGTGACGAATAGACGGGGGCGCTGCAGCCCTCCATATAGGTTACTTCGCTGTGAGGCTCTCCGATAATCAGGGTTCTCTCGAACTGACCCATGTTCCGCTCGTTGATTCTGAAGTATGCCTGAAGCGGCATACTGACCTTGACTCCTTCAGGGACGTACACGAAGCTTCCTGCGCTCCATACCGCGGTCTGAAGAGCGGCTATGTAGTTGTCCTGATATGGAACCACCGTCCCGAAGTACTTCTTCATGATTTCAGGGTACTCTTTAAGCGCCGTTACGGTGTCGGTGAAGACCACGCCCTGCTTCGAGAGCACGCCCTGGATGCTGTGGTAGACGGCCTCGCTCTCGTAGATCGCTCCCACTCCGGAGAGGAACTTCTTCTCAGCTTCGCTTATGCCAAGCTTGTCGTACGTATTCCTGATGTACTCAGGGAGCTGGTCCCAAGAGTTCGCAGCCTGTTTCGTGGGGCTCGCGTAATAGTAGAAGTCTTGGTAGTCGATGTCAGCCAGTTCGGGAGCCCAAGAAGGGGCTTTCCTGTCCAAGAAGTGCCTGAGCGCTTTCATCCTGATCTGCTCCATCCAAGCGGGCTCGTCGTGAATCCGCACTATCTCCTGGACGACCTTCTCGCTGAGGCCCTTTACGCCCTGCACCGCGTAGGAGTCGGTGGGGTCGCTGAATCCGTACTTCTCCTTGTAATCGTCCGTAACAACGTCTACCTTAGACGCCATCATCTCACCGGCAAATATAACATAGGTTATTTTCTCCGTTAAAAGGATTATGGGGCCGGTTGGGCCACTTCCTCCTCGCCGCCATAACCCTTGATCCAGGTGTAGCCCTTCTCTTCGAGCAGTCTAGAAAGGTCCTCCCCGCCGGATTCGATGATTCTCCCCTGATACATCACGTGCACGAACTGAGGCTTCACGTACTTCAGTATCCTCTGGTAGTGGGTTATCAGAAGCATCCCCGTGTTGGGGCCGGACACTTTGTTGATTCCTTCGGCCACAATCCGAAGTGCGTCGATATCGAGACCAGAGTCGGTCTCGTCCAGGACAGCGAACCTTGGCTGCATCAGTGCCATCTGCAGGATCTCCGCCCTTTTCTTCTCTCCGCCCGAGAAGCCCTCGTTGAGGTACCGGGTCAGAAAGGCCTCGTCCATGCTCAACATCTTGAGCTTCTCGGCAACGACCTCCCTGAACTCGAAGATGGTCGGGGAGTCGGTGCCCGGAGGCCTGGAATTGTTGTAGGCGGCTCTAAGAAATGAGAACATACTCACTCCCTGCACGCTTACTGGATACTGGAACGCCAGAAAGAGCCCCTTCTTGGCCCGCTTGTCGGGCGTGAGGCCGATGATGTTCTCCCCGTCGATCAGCGCCTGGCCCGAGGTGACCTGATACTTCGGATGCCCCATCAGGGTGTAGGCCAGCGTGCTCTTCCCAGACCCGTTGGGGCCCATGAGGGCGTGGGTCTCACCCTGCGCGACAGTGAGGTTTACCCCTTTCAGAATCTCCTTCCCTTCCACGGAGGCGCGCAGGTCCTTGATTTCTAGCTTCAAGAGTCGGAGAGACGAACCTTCGTCAAGTCTATTTAAGGATATAACATAAGTTATAGGCCGTGTCCTAGGAAGACCAGTGGTCACTCGCCTTTTTCGCCACCGCCTCAAGGAACTCCCTGTCCAGAGACGAGAAGGCATCCAACTGATCGCTGTCGATGTCAATCTCTCCTATTATTACTCCCTCTTTGAATATGGGAACAACGACCTCCGCCCTTGTCGAAAGGAAGCACTGGAGGTACCGCGGGTCCCTGCTAACGTCGGAGACGATTTCCGTTCTGCCGGCCTTCGCCGCGAAGCCGCAGATCCCCTGCCCGATCGGGATGCGTGTGTGCTCCGTAGCGGCGGGCCCAGACCACGCTTCCAGGACCAAGTCCTTCCCGTCCACCGCGTAGAGGCCCACCCAAGAATACGTCGGCACGCTGGAGTGTAGCACCTTGACCAAGACGTCTCGCGAGTCTTTTCCCTTCGTCGTCCCAATCGCAGAATCGATTTTGACGAGGAGCTCTCTAGCATGCTCTCTGGTCAGCCTGAGCGTCGATACTTTCATTGACTCTGAGCGCCCTTCGCGTGATGTATTTATCTCCGACCCCTCTCACTACCTGTTCTCAAGGACGAATCTATAGATCAGACCTGTCCTCGAGGACGCCAGAATGGGATTAATCTAGTGAATCTACCGGTGGGCTCCTTCTCGTCTCGGGAAAACGAACTGAATCCTCCATCGTAGGGATAACTGCCGAACCGCTCAAGATCTTTCTAACAAGTTTTTTAACCAGGAAACGCGCCACGATTTGCGGTTACCTCATGAAGAAGAATAACAGACGCGCTGCGAAGGATGTACACCTTACAACGAATCAAGGTGTTCCTGTCTCCGACAACCAGAATTCACTCGCCGTCGGCGAACGTGGACCTGGGCTGTTACAGGATGTGCACCTGGTCGAGAAACTCGCACATTTTGACCGTGAGCGCATCCCCGAGCGCGTCGTACATGCCAAAGGCGCTGGCGCACACGGCTACTTCCAAGTGTACAAAAGCATGTCAAGATATACCTCTGCGAAATTCCTTCAAGACCCAAAGAAGAAGACGCCCGTCCTTGTCCGGTTCTCTACTGTAGTAGGCTCACGAGGCTCCGCGGACACGGCTCGTGATCCCAGGGGTTTTGCCGTCAAGTTCTACACCGAAGACGGAAACTACGACCTGGTAGGAAACAACCTGCCAGTCTTCTTCATTCGAGACGCCATCAAATTCCCAGACATGGTGCACGCCTTCAAACCTGCTCCTGACACTGGATACCCTACAAGCTCGTCAGCAAACAGCCGCTTCTGGGACTTCATCTCGCTGACTCCCGAATCTACCCACATGATTACCTGGCTCTTTTCAGACAGAGGAACCGTAAAGAGTTACAGGAAGATGGAAGGATTTGGCGTCAACACGTACAAGTGGGTGAACGCCAGAGGCAAGGCAGTCTATGTCAAGTACCACTGGAAGCCGAATGAGGGAATAGAGACTATCGACCGACGCGAGGCTACTCGTCTGGGCGGCGAGGATCCCGACATTGCCACTCGCGACCTATACGACACAATTGCTTCTGGCAAGACGGTAGAATATGAGTTGAAGGTGCAGGTCATGGAGATTGCTGATGAGTTGAAGCAAGACTTCGATCCACTTGATGCTACAAAGACCTGGCCCGAGGACAAGTTTCCGCTCATGTCTGTAGGCAAGATGGTGCTCGACCGCAACCCTGAAAACTACTTTGCCGAAGTGGAGGAGTCTGCTTTCGGCCCAGCTTCCGTAGTTCCAGGAATCGAGTTCTCTGCCGACAAGCTCCTGCAAGGCAGGATCTTCTCATACCCAGATACCCAGCGGCACCGGCTCGGCGCCAACTATCTACAACTCCCAATCAATCGACCCCAGACACCGGTCAGCAACAACCAACGCGATGGAGCCATGCAGTACGCACCCTACGGTGGAGGAACGGTCAACTATGAGCCCAATACTTTGGCGGGCGGAATGCCACGCGAAGCATCACCCATCGCCACTGCTCGCGTTCACCTCGAAGGGGACATGTCGCGCCAGAAAATCAGCATGACGAACGACTTCGGACAAGCAGGCGGACGCTATCGTTCGCTCGGCAGGATGGATCAAGACCATTTGATTGATAACATAGTTGACTCGCTGGGAAAGGCAGACAAGCCAATTCAGCAGCGTATGGTCGAGAACCTCACCAAAGCTGACCCTGAGCTTGGAAAGCGGGTGGCGAAAGGACTAAGACTCACGTGACCGGTGGAGAAACGCCAACCTTACGCCTGCTGCAGATGATGTCGGAAGCGGACACGACAATTCTTATATACAAACGGAAGTTGTGAACCTCCATGAGCCAGATGTCAGCAACAGGTCAACCAGTGATAGTACTCAAGGAAGGATCCAGCGAGTCGAGAGGAAGGGAGACGCAACGCAACAACATCGCGGCAGCGAAGCTCATCGCGGAGGTTGTGCGGACATCGCTCGGACCGCGTGGAATGGACAAGATGCTCGTCGATTCGATGGGCGACGTCACGATAACCAACGATGGCGCTACGATGTTGAAGGAATTGGACATCCAACACCCAGCCGCGAAGATGATGGTTGAGATTGCAAAGGCGACGGACAACGAGGTGGGCGACGGCACGACTTCGGCCGTAGTCGTCGCGGGCGCGCTGCTTGAAAAGGCAGAAGACCTGATCGACAAAGAGGTCCACCCAGTGGTAATAGTCGATGGCTACCTTAGGGCAGCCGAGAAGGCGCAGAAAATCCTCGAAGGCATCGCGGAGAAGGTCGACCCGACAAGCAGGTCGGACCTCCTGAACATAGCCAACACGAGCATGCTCACGAAGCTCGTGAACGAGGACTCGCCCCATCTGGCAGGGGTAGTCGTGGACGCCATCTTGCTCATCACCGAGAAGGGTGAGAAGGGTTTGAAGGCAGACATCGATAACGTAAAGGTCGAGAAGAAATCGGGAGGGGCAATCACCGACACCCAGCTAATCAGAGGCATGGTCCTGGACAAGGAAGTCGTTCATTCGGGCATGCCGAAGAGGATTGCGGAAGCGAAAATAGCTCTCGTCAACTCGGCGCTTGAGATTGAGAAGACCGAGTTCTCAGCGGAGATAAGGATCAATGACCCCGCACAGATGCAACAGTTCATGGACGAGGAGAGCAACATCCTGAAGGGGATGGTCGAGAAGGTCAAGGATGCCGGAGCAAACGTGGTCATTTGCCAGAAGGGAATCGACGACCTCGCGCAGCACTTCCTTGCAAAGGCGGGCATACTCACCGTGAGGCGCGTGAAAGAGAGCGACATGTCCAAGCTTGCGAAAGCCACTGGCGCACGAATGGTCACCAACCTCGACGACCTTACGAGCAAAGACCTGGGATACGCAAAACTCGTCGAAGAGAGGAAGCTGGAGGACGACAAGTGGGTCTTCATTGAAGGATGCAAGAACCCGAAGGCGGTGACCATCCTTGTGAGAGGCGGGACCCAGCGAATAGTAGACGAAGCCGAAAGGGCCCTACATGACGCTCTGATGGTGACCAAGGACGTCGTGGAGCTGCCTGCGATAGTCGCAGGAGGAGGAGCCCCAGAGGAAGAAGTCTCGTGCCAGCTCAGGACATGGGCGCAGAAGCTCTATGGGAGAGAACAACTGGCTGCCCTAAAGTTCGCCGATGCGATGGAGTCTATACCCATGACGCTTGCCGAAAACGCCGGCATGGACCCCATCGACACACAGGTCGATCTCAGGGCGAGACACGGGAAAGAGGGGAAGTGGTTCGGGGTAGACGTGATGAACGGGAAGGTCGCGGACATGTACGAAAAATCAATCGTAGAACCCCTAGCTGTCAAGCTCCAGATTCTACGGGCGGCCACCGAAGCGGCGTCTATGATCCTGAGGATAGATGACGTGATTGCAGCGAGCAAGATGAGGGCACCACCGACACCTCCAGGCGGAGGTGGAATGGGTGGCATGGGCGGAATGCCCCCAATGGGATAGACTCAAAGACTACGCAGAATCAAACGTCGCATCCGGCCTCCGGGACATCTCGAGGAGGCGTTCTACATCTCTTTCGGAGAGTACCGGTGTCAACGAGCCTACGGTTCTTCTTTGGCTTCCTCGGTCTCGGGCTTGCCCCACCTGCCTACCTTCGGCAGTGGCTTAGTCCTGAACAGGGTCATCCCCTGCTGGTATCGCTGGAGCTCCACCTCCAGGAACCTGATGTCCGACATCAGGACCGCAATCTCCTTTTCTTTGCTCTGCTTGCCTGTCAGCTCGACCACCTTGGCCTTCTTCTCAGTGACCATCCCCGAAAGCAACTGTTCGTATTCGGTGGTCAAAAGAGACTCGCGACCTGCGAACTGTTGAAAGTATAAAGGCGTTATCGGGAAGTGCGTGGCATGCGGCCGCAGCTCCTAGCCGGCGGTCTCATCGTGCCCCAGCATGGAACGACATTCTGCCTCCTACCTCTCCTACTTGCTGATGCCTTGAGCATCCCGCTCGCCCTAGGTGGGGGCCCGGCGTGCCCCGCCAGCTTCTTCGTGTCTAGGAGCCCTGGATTGGTGGAACTTTCCGAGGAGTCCAGGTTCTGTGCAATCTGCTCAACGCAGGTGCCGAACACCTCTGAAAGGTGCCTGCACGGTAACGGCCTGCGACCAAGCGTGGGTGCCTAGCCTGAGCAATCATCAAAGGACTCCCGCTCCGCAGACGGCCTCGGCCGTAGAGCGCATCCTATTCCATGGACACCCGATGGTGAGGTCTCTCCACCCGACTACAATCGAGATCACGACCGAGGAACATCTGACCGAGAAAGGAGACTGCATCATTGGAGTGAGAGCGGCCAAGGGATGCAGTCAGCTCAGCGAAACGCTCAAGACCGCCCTCAGGTCAGAACAGGCCAGGGTCACAATCAGACTGTTGGTTGACAATGAATCCTTTGAGCTTACAGCCGAAGGCGACAAGGGGCTGGAGCTCTCGCACCCTCACGACATCGTGATCCGGAGGAGCAGGTTCGTGAGCGGCCGGACCCTGGCAGTCGGTGCAAGCGCAGCCGCCAGAGACATACCTAGGTCAATCGTCACGAAACTGAAGAACGCCGAGACTGCCGGAACGCTAGAGATAGAGGTCCACGGTGGTTGACAGTCACCAGAGCCGTAGCCTATACGATGCAGGCCCTGGTCAAGTACCACGGGCTGAAGGACTGGGACCTCAGGCTCCCGTACCACGACAGCATCTCTGTCAACACCACGTGCATGAAGACAGAGGCGCATATTGATGACAGGAGGAGAGGGGGCGTCTTCATTCGAGGGAAGCAGAGCGAATCGGCCAACGAGAGGCTAAGGGCAGTCGTGTCGAACCTCAAGCCAGGAGCGGACGTTGCCAGTTTCAGGATAGATAGCAGGAACGTGCCTTCCAACAGGGCGAAAGGAATCGGCTACTCGTCCTCGGCGGGAGCGGCTCTGACACTGCTGATGTACAACAAGCTGGTCGGAGGACGGCCGGACCTGCTCTCGCTTTCGAGAACTGCGAGGCTCTTCGCCGCCTCGGCTTCACGGTCCCTTGTCGGCGGCTTCTCAAGACTCTATGCGGGAGCCGACGACGCTGGAACCTATGCGAGGAGGTTCGCCGACCAGCGCGACATGGACCTCCGGATGGTAATCGTACCCCTCCCCTCCAAGATGAGGACCGAGGACGCCCACAAGGAGGTCCTGACGTCGCCATTCTTCAAGGCCCGCGTCGAATCGGCTCAGAGGCGGTGTGACGAGATGGAGAAGGCAATCCTCGGGAACGACCTCGATGCACTAGGGATCCTCGCCGAGAAGGACACGCTAGAGCTCCACAGCCTAACGATGACGGGCGAAAACAGGATGATCATAATGACCGAAGACACCTTGAGGATCATAAAGCGGGTGAAGGAGCTGAGGGAAAATGGGACGAAGGCGTACTTCTCTATGCAGACCGGCCCCTCGGTATTCATCAACACATCAGAGAAACACGAGCAGACCGTGCTGAGAGCAGTTCAAAAACTGGGGTACAGGTCCTATCTCTCAAGGGTCGGCGGAGAGGCCACCATCATCTAAGAAGCTGGAACGATTAATAGTCGTTGCCACGGCTCCGCGACCCTTGCCTCCGATGTTCAAGAACGTCACCGAGTACCTGGAGGAGCTCGAGAAGAACAAGGACGACAAGCCCGACCAAGTCAGAGATGGGATTGAAATCTACCTGGGCCTTTGGAGAAGGGCACTCGAAAAGGGCATGGTTCAGCCGTCAGATGAAATCAGTGACGCCCTCTCAACGATCGAGGAAAAAGGCGGCCTCTACAAGGTCGCAGAGGACTAGAAGCAGAGATCAAGCCGGCGAGGACGTCAATGCAGAACCTCGCCTCCGTCCAGCACGACGACCTGCCCGGTGATGAAGCTGGATTCGTCGCTCGCCAGGAAGAGGGCGAGGTTCGCCGCATCGATAGGTCGGCCGAGCCTTCCCATCGGGATCGCCACCTTATACGCTTCGAGCTGTTTCTCGCCCAACCAGTCCGTCCAGGTCGTCTCTACCGAGCCGAGTGCCATGCAGTTGACCCTGATCCTCGGAGCCAGGGCCTTCGCGAGCATCTTGGTCATGGAGATGAC
>Ga0074046_10004163_pt1 | contig 11887 bp, 15 predicted proteins | sample BogForMeECP23OM3_FD_94441 | JGI IMG/M metagenome (GOLD analysis project Ga0074046, IMG submission 94441) | Bog forest soil microbial communities from Calvert Island, British Columbia, Canada - Bog Forest MetaG ECP23OM3 | ecosystem: Environmental > Terrestrial > Soil > Wetlands ...
AGCTCAGCATAAACCCGTCATAATACTATTCGTAGGAGTCAACGGGACTGGGAAGACGAGCACCGTCGCTAAGATAGGTTACCTACTCCAGCGCAAGGGATACTCGGTTCTCATAGCTGCAGCTGACACATACCGAACGGGATCAATAGAGCAAATCGAGGAGCATGCACGAAGAATTGGAATCAGAACAATCAAACATGATTACGGCGGAGATGCAGCCGCAGTTGCGTTTGACGCCTCAAACTACGCAAATGCACACGGCACCAACGCTGTCCTAATAGATACAGCGGGAAGGATGCAGACAAACAAGAACCTCCTCGAGGAAATGAAAAAGATAGCTCGAGTGGCAAAACCAAGCCTCACAATCTTGGTCGTGGACGCTTTGACGGGAAATGACGCGGTCGAGCAGGGTCGAAGCTTTTCAGAAGCCGTGAACATAGACGGCGTGATACTCACGAAACTTGACGCTGACGCCAAAGGGGGAAGCGCCATATCGATGGCGACCATCATCGGTAAACCCATTCTATTCGCTACGGTTGGACAAGATTACGAAGACATAATCCCATTCGAACCAGAACAAATGGTCGAAAAAATCGTCGGCTAGGCGAACGACAAATGGCCGTGCTCGTTATCGCCTCCAAGCGCGACCCGGCAGCACAAAACATCGCGCAGCAATTAACTCAGTTGAAGAATTTTCAAGAGACTCAAACTAAGGACCTCCTTCGGGCGGGGGAGGTTTTCCTCAAACATGTCGAAACGGACGGGATATACACTGACAAGCTGGACGTAGACTTCGTTCCTGAGACCGTGATTTTTGCTTCGAGGCATCGTAGCGAGAGTAACGAACCCGCCATGACGACTCATTGGACCGGCAATACCACCGGCCGTGCTGATTTCGGCGGCAAAGCCAAGAGCCTTTCACCCACCGACCCCCGACGTCTACGTTCCGCATTATTAGCGCTGGATTCGGCTCGAGAGGCGAGGAAGTTGAACTACGCCGTTACCTTGGAAGCCACGCATCATGGCCCGACTGAGCTTGGGACTCCAACCCTCTTTGTGGAGATAGGAAGCACAGAGAAGGAGTGGAACGATCGGGAGGCCGGAGCGGCCGCGGGCGAGGCAATTTGGAAGGCGGCGACTGACCCTACAAACGGTAAGGCTGCCGTTGGCTTTGGTGGTGGGCATTACTGCAACAAACATTGCGACGCCATACGACACGATGGGTACGCCTTCAGCCACATTTTCTCAAAATACTTCTTTGGAGACTACGATCGATCATTGGTTCGTATGGCGTTCGATAAAACGTTGGGCGAATGCCGAACTGCCATCATAGATTGGAAAGGCATCCGCGGTTCCGAGAGATCAGTACTGCTAGATGATCTGAAGCAGATCGGCGTTGAAATTGTTCGCGTGTAGATTCAAAGGTTAAAATAGAGGGCTTTTCATTTTCAACACGAAATCATTCCAAGCGCAAAATCTAGAGGGATAGTAAGTGAACGCACAAGAATTCTGGGATTCAACTAAACGTCTACTTCATGTGACCACGAAGCCTTCACGAGATGAAGTATCTTTGATGGTGAAAATCAGCTTTCTAGGAGTGGCGATAGTGGGTTCGCTTGGATTCATCATACGGGTTCTCTTTCTGTTCTTCAACTTGCTCCCGCAAACGTCGACCGGAACTGCCGGAGCCTCACCTTGATGAGCACCGAGCGTAAGATGTCCATCTACGCCGTCAGAACAACCAGCGGCCAAGAAAGAACGGTTGTGGATCTTATTGCATCTAGGATAGGTTTGAAGAAACTCCCAATCGTCAGCATCTTAGCACCTGATGTGGTCAAGGGGTACATCTTCGTGGAAGCGGCCGGTCCTCATTACGTCGACGATCTTATCGCGGGCGTACGCCATGCGCGGGCGCGGACGAAAGGTGTGATTTCTGCCGAAGCCTTGGATCGGTTCATCGTTACAAAACCTGTAATCGAAGACCTGAAGAGCGGAGATTCCGTGGAGGTCATCAGCGGCCCGTTCAGGGGGTTGAAGGCGCGAATTACGAACGTTGACAAACTGAAGGAGGAAGTGACGATTGAACTCTTGGAAGAGGGATTCGCGACGCTTCCAATAACCGTGCATGCCGACTACGTGAAGTTAACCGCTAGAGGAAGTGCACCTGCAGTTGGGCGAGAAGAAGCAAGTTGAAGCACTGTTAAACGGAGGGGAGGCTAATGCGGGCCCACCCCTGGGACCAGCGTTAGGTCCGTTAGGAGTGAACGTGCTCCAAATCGTCAACCGGATAAACGAACTGACCAAAGCCTACGCGGGCATGAAGGTACCCGTTCGCGTCGTGGTTGATATCGACACAAAGGAATTCGAGGTCGATATTGGAACACCCACCACTTCGGCTCTGATCGTAAAGGAACTTGGAATCCAGAAGGGCTCGGGTAATCCCAAGGCGGAAAAGGTTGGAAACCTTACGATGGAACAGATCGCCAAGATAGGTGCAATGAAAATGCCGAACAGCTACGCGAAATCGACAAAGACGGCTGCCAAGGAAGTTATGGGAACGTGCGTCAGCTTAGGCATAACGGTCGAAGGCAAAGACCCCCGCGAAGTCCAAAAAGAACTAGACCAAGGGAAATGGGATCAACTGTTCGGTTCTGTCAAGTCTTCGTCTGCTTGACTCATCTGCATCGACTTTCAGGATTGCCCTCAGTCTGGGGTTCCTGTACCATCGCTTCACTTGCAGACGCGACGGCCGCGAACCTCACGGCTCTCGTCCAGCATTCACTGGACCAGCTAGACCGTTCGCATGTCAGGGTTTTATGCTCGGTCAAAGCAACCATCTAACCCAACATCGGCCCAGTCGGCTAATTCGGGTTTAGTTCACCCACATACCGCCATAAGACCAGACTTCATCAACTGATGACTAAACGCCCGATGATTGGCGGTGCACAATTAAGATGAACAGGTGAGTGAAACTGAGTAGCAGCCGACAACTGGATAGAACTAGGCGGTTTCCAAAGGCAAGCTAGGACGCCTCGCTTTAGAGTCCTAGTGTTCGGCTGATTTGCATAAGTTCGGCTCCGCGCGTCAGCGCCCCTACGACGGCCCCTTTTGAGTTAGCGAGGATCCCCGACTTAACGAAGGGCACGCCCCCATTCGTTGAACTAAGGTCTGTCTCAACATGCAGTGCAGATCTGACCACGTCGAGTTCTTCCTGCGTCGTGTTCGGGCTCAGCATCGCTCCCTTGTTTGTGGCTACACCGAGGGCCCCTACGAAGGACAATGTGCCCAACTTGCCGAACACTGACTCAACTTTCAATTCGTCATTCACCGCCCTCACGACCCATGATGAGGCCTCTGGATGGATGACGGCGCCCTTATCGTTGGTTAAAATAACGTTACCTAGCGCAGTCCATCTAGAATCGACTATTACAACTTTCATGAAGTCTTGTATTCTGTTCAACTCATAGTCTTGAATGGTGTGTGGAACTAGGATAGCGTTGGAGTTCCCAGTCACTAGCGCTCCCACGAGAGTGGAGCTGGCTATGGTAGTGCTGCAAACCTCGACGCCTAGGGTTTCGGCGAACTGGCTGATTTTGTGTTTGGTTAATCCTGGAGGAACGATTGCAATCTTCTCGTTCGCGAAGCAGTAAACGCCGATGTTCGGGCTGCCGAATACGTCCGCGAGAATTATGGACATTCCGAATTTACCAACGCACGAACCAGCGAATCCGCGGCCTAGGTGGTTTTCGCCGGGTAAACTATCACTTTGCCTTCCTTGTCTTTGACGGCGCGAACAGTGATCTTCCGTGGGGGTTTGTTGATACCTCGCGCCCAGAGCTCCGAATTGATCTCGTTACTGATTGCAACCTCATCGGACTTCATATGCCGAGAAACGTAATCTCTCACATCCCTCACTGATCGAGGGGCTCGTTTTCCGCGCGGGGTCACGACATGGACATGGCGTAGAGGGATTGTGTAGACCTTCTCTTCCACAACCTCAATCTCTTCTTCGCCCTCAGGGGCGGCTTCAGTCTCAGCCGCTGCGGGAACGGTTTCTGCGGGAGATTCTGCCTCCTCTTCGGTAGAGGTCGTTTCCTCCGTTGAGGTCTCTTCAGTCGGTGCTTCTTCGATTTCCTCTTCCTCAGCTTCGACGATGTTCTCTTCTTTAGACTCACTGGTTTCGCTCATTCAGCTTCTTCCTCCTCTAAGCTTTCAGCTTCGTTCTACGCCATTGCCTTTTCTTCGGATGAGTTCGCGTATGGCCGTCAGTTTTCGCCATTACCCAAGTTGGAACGGGCTTACGAGTCTTACCGGCTGAAGCGAGTCTTCGTTTTCTCGCGGTTGGCTTATTTCTCGCCATAATCTAAGCCCTCCGAATTCGAATTTCCTTTCGTGACGACTGCAATTTGGCTAATGCTTCTTTAAGTTGATCGTCCGAGATGGGAACCTTGATCCTGCCCGTTTGTGCGAGTTGTATGAGTTGCATTTCTATCTGTTCCGCGAATTCTGGTTTCACCATTCGAATGTTTGTTAACCTTTGTCTTGCCTCGGGAGTCATTATTTGTTTTAGGGCGGATTGCTTTTGGGCTTCAAATTGTCTTCGAGATTCTGACTGCCTTTGCTCATCTAATGCTGCACGCTGAAGATCCGAGTATCTCCTTCGCCTGATTTCTGTGAGTTCTTCGTCGGAATACTCCTCATCATTGCTCATCATTACTGGCCTTCCGTCTTCCTGGCACCCTTCATAATGTCGGCGGCCAGTCGGTTGAGAAGACTAATACCTTCAGCTGTGAGTTTTCTGCCCTGCTTCGCCTCGATTGATATGAAACCAGCCTTCTGGAGTTGCTGGAGCGGTTCCCGGATAGCTGAACCACCTGCGACGCGGGAATGTTCGATATGAGTCCCATGGCGAAGACGCCCCCCATACTCGACCCGTAAGCGAGCTATTCCAACCGGGCCGTGAATGTACAATTTCCGCAAGAGTGAAGCGCAACGGGTGTACCACCAATCTGGGTTCGATGGTGGACGTTCTCGGTGTGATCCTGTCTTCGCGTTTGCTGCCCAAACCGGTGGGGCGACTTCACCCACATTCTCTTTCAGGAATTTCGACAGCCGGTCGATTAGGTCCTCCGAAGGAACATCTAGTGGCGTTGGCATGGAATTTTCCGGCTGATAGCGAAGAGGCTAGATTCGGAGAGCGCCATATAAATCTAGTTTACCATTTGAATCGCGGTCTGAACGGAACTTCAACGCTTTTTGCAACCTTCTGAACTTCCTTTCGTTTGTATACCGTAAAGGTGTGCCCCATTACTTCAACCAACGTCGAACCGGTAGACGCCACAACTCGCTCCGCTAGATCAGTCGTCCCAGTCTCCGAAAGCGCTGCCTTCTGAATCTTCAATTTGACTAGTTCTCGAGACTTCAACTGATTCACCACCTGTTTCATTAAGGCCTCTGACGCGCCCTCCTTCCCTATCCAGATTGTCGGGTCCATCTTCCTAGATCTAGACTGTAGCCTTCTCAGCCGCTTTTTTTCGAAAGTCGCTCCCTCACTGTTGGGTATCTCTTCTTTGTTCCGCAATCCAGGCAGGTAATTAAGACCGTTGTCCCAGATTCCGATCGTGTCCTGACTCGACAATTCACTCCAGGGACTAGGAAGCCTCCGCAACCTTTGCAGGTCCTGAGTTTCTGTTCCCTCGTTAATCGAACGCCAGCCTTCATTCCAACTCTCAGTGCGAGCTCAATGTACCGTTTCGCGAGGGTTCGATCGGAGGGGAAAGCTCTCTGGGCCTGATTGAATAGGATCTCTATCCTCTCACGTGCAATTTCCCTAACGTTTCCACCCCTTCGCCAAGCCAAAAGAACCGACCCGATCCCACTCTCTCGAATGCTCTTGTAACCTTTTTGTGGGTTGGAAGAGAGACATAGTTCGATACATCCTTGGCATTGGGCTTCGCCCTGGTCGAATCGGCTCTTCAAATTGTTCCGCGGGAGATTCAATCACATCCGCAAATCAAAAGGTACGCCGAACGGCGAGAGAAACAACCAGACGAGGTTTTGCTTGACAGAGCGTTCCACCATGCGGCGATGCAGAAACTAGCGCGGAAAGGGTATCGTGTATCGGTGGAAAAGATGGGGAGGCCGGATATAGTTCACAACGTTCTGCTTCAGATCCTTGAGACACCCCTCAACTGGGAGGGAGGCCTCCGGGTTTTCGTTCACACACAAGACGACCATCTGATTTCAATAAACCCCAAGATACGCCTACCAAAGAACTACGTCAGGTTCGTGGGTCTTATCGAGCAACTGTTCGCTCAGAAACGAGTTCCCGAGAAGGGAGAGCCGTTGATGCAGATCGAGAAAAGCACCTTGCAACAGCTCGTACGCAACATTCACGCGAGCAACGTGCTTGGTTTCAGCATCCTCGGGAAACCGACCCTGATGCGCAGTGCCGCCGAACGCGCAAGCAAACTCCAGAACCCCCTAGTGTTCGTCGGCGGCTTCCCCCGTGGACACTTTGAAAATGGAACACGGAGCCTGCTAAACGAGATATGGTCCGTGGATCGTGAATCGCTGGACGCCTGGGTTGTCGCGGGCCGTTTCGTTTATGACTTCGAATGGTCCATAGGCGTCGCCCAGAACCGAACGAAGAACAGAAAATGATTGCTTATGACCGACGACTCGGAGCTAGAACGGCTGAAGCGTCAACGCTTAGCAGATATGCAGAAACGAATGACCGCGAAGCAACAGAGCAGCTCTGCGCCTGAAAAAATGGAGCCGAGTAAGGTTTTCGAAAAGGTCTTCGTGGGACGAGCCTGGGAGGTTTACCACGCCGCGAGGAACCAGTACCCAGTAATAGCGGACCAGGTTTTCAAAGAACTGGCCGGACTCATTCAATTCGGCCAAGTGAAGGGGCCGATAACGGGGGAACAGTTGTTTGGGTTGCTTCGCCAAATCGGACTAGACGTTCGGCTAGACACGAAGATTCAGGTTCTCGAACACGGCGAACTGAAATCAATCGCCGACAAATTCAAAGGCGGTTAAGGCAGAGTATCCCTGGGCAGCCTCTCGGTTTCGTGGGGCTTACCGTCCCCAGGATCCACGAAAAGTTTACTGCATTTCTCGCAGCGCCAAGCTTCAAAATCCTTCACATGCCCCGGAGCCGCGCTCTCCAATCGCACATCCATGAGGTATCTGGCGACAAAATCCATCGGCAGACCGCAGTATGGACATTTCATTATCCTTTCAGACTCCTAAGCTCAGAGGGGTTGAACGCAACCTTCCATCCATAGTATGAATTCTCATGGGGTAGATGAATGGAATCATCTTGCATGGAACGGAACTCCATATATAATATGACCATGACAAGGCGGGTAGGAAACGAGGAGTTGACCGATGGCGTCATCATCATCTAATTCGGAGAAAATTAGGGCGGCGGTTACCTGGCCGGCTGTTGTTTGGATCATAACAATCGTCCTATTCAGGGTAGCCGCGCTCGTAGACCCAGCCGCAGGTGCTGAGCTTTCAGCCCACATCTACTCGATCGCTACCACTCTCGGCTTGCTGCTCGCTGTGTGGGCGGGCTTCGGAGTAAAAATGGCCAAAGGGTCGGTCCAAGAGGCGATTCTTGCAGGAATCGTTGTCGGCTTGGCCTTCGCGGTTCCTAGCGTGATCATCTTCGGCCTAGGATTTGTTGGAGCCGCAATCAACGTGACAATATTCTCGCTCGCGGCGGCATGGGCAGCCTGGGGACTGAAGTAGGAAAACGTAGACTCCGCATCTTCCCTTTTCTTGCCACGTCTTTCCTACCTTTACGATTCGTGTCGATGCGAACGCAACTCTTGGCGCGTAACTGTCGTACAGTTGGCGCTTAACTGTCTGACAGTTGCATAACCCTTCAACTCAACCGTTGGGAAGTCCGAATGGACCGTGACAGCCCGATCCAACCCCAAAATCATGGTGTACTACCTGCCTCCGACACCCCTGATTCCTAGCGTCAGATGTCATCGCCGGAGATGACATTTTCCGGAAGGTACTCACCGGTGATGACATTGGCTGATGTGGTCGCCGGAGACCACAAAAACCGGAACGTGGTCGCCAGTGACCACATCTCATAGGAAGGTGGCCACCGGCGAACACAAAATTCGGAAGGTGGCCGCCCGTGAACACCTTAGCTGCATCGCGAACCTAGGAAAGCCCTGATCTCAAAGGCACACTATTGGCCAGAAGAGTACAATGGGTCGCAAGGAGGGTCTGCAACGAGCCAGTTTTCGGCTGACGCGGAGAAAGAAGAGGGTGAGGCTTCCCTGCTTACGTGCACGGCGAAGGCGACAGAACTCCGCTCTCAAGGCACACTACTGCTCAAGGGGACCATTGGCACATTCGGCCATGGTTGGCAGCCTAGATACCAAACTCCTAGAGACCAGCTTTCCCCCTGATTTGTGCGAGTCTAGCTTCATGCCGAAGCAAAACATGTGTGAACGGTTCCCCCCAGGGGGCAGTTCAAGGTACGGTGACGAAGTGCGGTGCCTGCGACCGCGAAAAGCATGAGTATCCTGTCCATCGACCGACGGAGGGTGTTATACACGTGTATAACACAGCCTCGTTTGCGACGCCGCTACCACGCCGATTATTCTTCGCTTAAGAGTACATATCCAATAAGTAGAATGTACCACAAGAGCTGAAGATTGTCGGCTGCCATAGGTTAGCAGGAGTGGTCGGGATTGAGTAGGCTAATCGTTCGACGAGGAACCGTCAACCACGCTGCTGAACTCGTACCGCCTGAGGCCTGCCAACACAGTGCGGTTCATGAGATTGGACAGGACTTTGACAAGGACGGGATGCTCCTTCGACTCGTCCGATGCCAGAAATGCGGCCTGCTAATGCGACAATACCTCCCAACCGTATGAAGTATCAGAATCATGGAGAGTCTCCACGAACGCATTAGCCACCCGCGCACACTCGGACCACGGCCCCTATGAATTGCTAAGATATCTTAGTTGCCTGACTTGGCGTAGTCCCAGCTAATCGTACTGGCTGGCTTCAGTTGGATTATGACTCGGTTGGCCTCCAGTCCGCTTAGAGATTCGTCGACCTTGTCTGGCGGCGTGTACCTTGCAACGATTCTACGTACTAGAACGTGGTCCCGGTCATCCAGAATGTCAGCGTTGCCAGCAAGGAGAACTACTTTGTGAGCGTCCTCATTTCGGACGGAGACTGCGATCCTATTGTCGCGCTTGATGTTTCTAGCCTTGGCCCTATCAGCGGTGGTCGAGAAGTAGAGGTAGGTACCGTCGAAGTCATACCAGACAGGCGTAATCTGAGGCGAGCCATCCTTCTTCAACGTCACAATATCAGCGATCAAGGCTTCGGAAAGGAAGCGCCGGAGCTCTACGTCAGTCATAGCAGCCTGGCTCATTCATTTTCCCTCCTTAACGTCAAAGGATATAGTCGACTGAAAGAAGTCCTGCAAGAGTGATGAAAACAGCGGCATTATATGCGCACCTTAGCCGTGTGTCATCGACACTTCCTGATATGGAGAGTATCTTTGAACTAAGTCGGTTGTGAAAAACATCTAGCAGTTTAATCGGACTAGAGGCCCCTACACACACCAACCCAGAAAATCATTCCGAAAAGCGTTTACTGATCCAACGATGAAGGGCCGTTGAGGAAACGTGAACCTCTTCGGCAACGTTCTCGAATCAATCGGCAACACGCCCCTTGTGCAACTTCGTAAAGTGCTACCAGCTAATTGCGCCCGGATCACAGCCAAACTCGAATGGGCCAATCCCACGGGAAGCATGAAGGATCGAATGGCGAAGGCCATCATAGAACGTGCTGAGGCGGATGGTCGCCTGCCACCCGGTGGTACGGTTGTCGAGTACACATCAGGAACAACGGGAATATCGTTAGCCCTCGCCTGCGCCGCGAAGGGCTACAGGTTCCACGCGGTCTCCTCCGACGCGTTCAGCGATGAAAAACGATTCACGATGCGTGCCTTAGGTGCCCAGGTCACCGACGTTCGCAGTGATAACAAAAAGATCACAGAGAAACTGATTAAAGAAATGATCGAGACATCTCGAGTAATTAGTCAGAGGCCCGGCCATTGGTGGTCAGACCAACTCACCAACCGCGACGCCATCACCGGCTACTATCCGTTAGGGGAAGAGATATGGAAACAGCTCGATGGAAACGTTGACGCGTTCGTTCACGTCGTAGGTACCGCGCACTCAATTCACGGAGTAACAAGATCTCTGCGAGGACACAAGTCCGACATTCACGTAACGGCCGTTGAACCAACCGAGTCGGCAGTCCTATCCGGGAAACCCACTGGTGCCCATAAGATCGAAGGCATCGGGATCGGTTTCATTCCACCACTCTGGGAGCCTGATAAGGTGAATGAAATTCTTACCGTTACAACAGAAGAAGCAAACGCCATGGCGCGACGCCTAGCGCGCGAGGAAGGGCTGTTCGCTGGCACTTCCTCAGGAGCTAACGTTGTCGCTGCAATCCGCGTGGGAGAAAGGCTGGGACCAAAAGCGACCGTAGTCACGATTATGGTCGACTCAGGGCTCCGTTACCTAAGTACCGACCTGTACAGGCAATAGTGTGTGGGGCTAGGTGGTGCGTACACACACAACCTACCCGGCCAGTTGTGTATGAGGAACCCGCCGAAGACATGATTATCAGATGTAGCAATCGGCCGAAAGCAATCCATCCGCGTTTTAGCCAATGACACTCGAGCAATTATGAAGAGCAAATTGAGGGTCGTCGAAGTTCGGAAGGATAGGGAGATAAACCTCCCCGACAATGCTGTCCCAGTAAGACTGGAACAAGTAATCGAACCGACGGGACTCGTAAATCCCGCACCGTCTTCAGAAAGATTCGTCCTCTACTATCTTGAGAAAGAACGTTGAAGCCATCTCATTCCCTATAACAACGCATTTTCAATGTCTAGTCATCAATAGCTTTTCTCGGACTCTTGAGTTAATTCTAAAACCGCTAGAATTCCCAGCGTTCATTCGCAAGTAGTGAAGAGTACTCTTTCCTATGCCGCATTTTCTGGCTTCATGCTACGATCGGGCGGGGTCGAACCGGTCAAGGTTCATTACCTTGTTCCACACCGCTACAAAGTCGTGCACGAACTTCTCCATGGAGTCCTCACATGCGTAGACTTCCACCAAGGCCCGGAGTTGGGAGTTCGAACCGAAGATGAGGTCGACACGGGTGCCGGTCCACTTGAGTCTTCTCGCTGCGCGATCATGACCCTCGAACACGTCTTTGTCTTCCGAGCTTGCATTCCAGGTCGTGCTCATGTCGAGCAGGTTCACGAAGAAGTCGTTCGTCAGCGTCCCGGGGCGCCTGGTGAAGACGCCGTGCTGGGACTGTCCGAAATTGGTATTCAGGACTCGCAGGCCGCCAATGAGAACCGTCATCTCAGGCGCCGTCAGCGTCAGCAATTGCGCCCGGTCGACCAGCAGTTCTTCGGCCGATACAGAGAATTTGGTCTTGAGGTAGTTGCGGAACCCATCCGCGATCGGCTCGAGCACGGCGAAGGAGGCCGCATCGGTTTGCCCCTGCGAGGCGTCCATGCGTCCCGGCGTGAAGGGAACCGTCACCTCGTGACCAGCACTCTTCGCAGCCTGCTCGACGCCGGCGCAACCGGCCAGAACGATCAGGTCAGCCAGTGATACCTTCTTGCCGCCGGACTGCGCGCTGTTGAACGCGCTCTGGATGCCCTCCAAGGTTTTGAGCACCTTCGCTAGCTGGGCAGGCTGGTTGACTTCCCAATCCTTCTGCGGCGCCAGACGAATGCGGGCACCGTTGGCACCACCGCGCTTGTCGGAGCCACGGAAGGTGGACGCTGACGCCCAGGCGGTCGAAATCA
>Ga0074046_10004168_pt1 | contig 11879 bp, 9 predicted proteins | sample BogForMeECP23OM3_FD_94441 | JGI IMG/M metagenome (GOLD analysis project Ga0074046, IMG submission 94441) | Bog forest soil microbial communities from Calvert Island, British Columbia, Canada - Bog Forest MetaG ECP23OM3 | ecosystem: Environmental > Terrestrial > Soil > Wetlands ...
CAAGCAGCGCGAACCTGGATATGAGTCGAAGACTCCCAAGCAGATTGCGCAGGAGATGTTCAGTTACGGCGACGGCTGCACCATGTCCGGCAAGAAAGCCGGCATGGCCAACATCGGCGGCTTCCTGTGCACCAATGATGATTTGCTGGCGCAGCAGGAAAAAGACCTGCTGATTCTGACCGAGGGCTATCCGACCTACGGCGGCCTGGCCGGGCGCGATCTGGAAGCCATCGCGGTCGGCGTGCAGGAGGCGCTCGAAGAAGACTATCTCCGCTACCGCATTGCGTCGACCGCATACCTGGGCAACCACATCGCGGCGCAAGGCGTGCCCATCGTGCAGCCGCCCGGCGGCCATGCTATCTACATTGACGCGCGCGCATTTCTGCCGCACATTCCTGCCGATCAGTTCCCCGGCGTGGCGCTTGCCGCCGAACTGTATCTGGAAGGCGGCATTCGTTCCGTAGAGATTGGCACGCTGATGTTTGGCCCCGCAGCCAAGATGGATCTGGTCCGACTGGCCATTCCTCGCCGCGTTTACACGCAGAGCCATATCGATTACGTCGTGGAGATTATCCTGGAAGTCTGGAAGAAGCGGGACAAGATTCAGGGACTGAAGCTGGCCTACGAGGCGCCATTCCTGCGCCATTTTACGGCGCGGCTGGAACCCGTAGAACAGCCAGTCGAGGTGGTCAGGGCAGGCAGTCGCTGACATCCAGGTTTTCTCTCACGCTTCGCGGCTTGTCTTGATGCCAGAGAAGTGGGCCACCCCCCAACGGGGGGCGGAACATCTCCCTGAAACGAAGGCGCGTTTTCTGCTGTAGCCTAAGGCATGCTGCGGCCTGGCTTTCGCCATCCGCGACTCTTCACTTTATCCGTCTGAGTCAGAGGGAGGACCATGCCACGCTTCACATAGTCCAGAACAATGTTAGTTTCGGTGTGGGCCACACCGGGCAGCGTGATCAGCTTCTCTCGCATCCATTGCCCGAGAACGTCCATGTCCCTGACAACGACGCAGAGCAGATAGTCATTAGCTCCGGTCATGGCATAACACAGAATGACCTCAGGCATCTTCTGGATCGCATTTTCGAAGATATCAGCCGACTGCTTGGAACGATGAATACGAACTCTCACCAGGGCCGTTAGTCCCAGGCCTATAGCCCGAGTGTTTAACAAAGCTACATATCCCTGGATCAGCCCGTCGTCCTCCATCTGCTTCACCCTCCGGGCGCAAGGGGTGGGTGAAAGCCCAACCCGGTCGGCCAGAGCCAGCGTTGAAATGCGTCCCTCGTGCTGCAGCACATCGAGGATCTTCAGGTCGATGTCATCAGGCATAGTGAGTTATTCCTTTCAGATCCAACTATGTGGAGAATATCACCAATATATCGAGTTTTGTACCCAATGTTTGCAGGCTTTCACTCCAGCGCTAGAGCTATAATGACGCTGCTGTGTGAAACCCGGCCAGGGACGGGAGTTTCTCGGCACGCACCTTGTGCGTCGGGCACGGTCTGCAGCATGACCAGAAATACCTGGCCGTTCTGGTCAAGAACAAAACACACTGGAGGACAATCCAATGAATTGCGATAATACAACCACAAAACCTGCCGCGAGCGGTCGCGAGCGGGCTTTCGGGACTTTACGTCGCGCCCTGCCGTTAGCTCTCCTTTCTCTCCTCGTTCTGGCTACTGCGCAGCCGGGACGAGCACAAACTCAAACCGTGCTCTACAGCTTCACCGGGGGAGCGGACGGCGGTTATCCTTATGCTGGCCTGCTGCGGGATTCGAAAGGCTCTCTCTATGGCACAACCGAGGGCGGCGGGTCTTCCTACGATGGCACCGTATTTGAGGTGACTCCGGACGGAGAGGAGAAGGTGCTCTACAGCTTCGCCTGGGGGACGGACGGGGCGGTTCCCTTTGCCGGCCTGGTGCAGCATGCCAAGGGTAACTTCTATGGCACAACCGTCCTTGGCGGCACCACGGGTTATTGCGGTGGCGTGGGCTGCGGCACCGTATTTGAAGTGACGCCGGGTGGGAAGGAGAAGGTGCTGCACCGTTTCACGGGCGTCGCCGATGGGGGTAACCCCTATGGTGGTGTGGTACTGGATGATATGGGCAACCTCTATGGCACCGCCTCCAGCGGCGGCACCGACGGTGATTGCGGTGGCGCCGGCTGCGGGACGGTGTTTAAGCTAACTCCGACCGGGAGGTTCAAGGTTCTCTACAAGTTCACCGGGGGAATCGACGGAGGCGTTCCCGACGGCGGGTTGGTGCGGGATGCGAAGGGCAACCTGTATGGCACAGCTGTCGTCGGCGGCGCTTTCGGCTGGGGAGCCATATTTAGGGTGACTCCGGCCGGGAAAGAGAGGGTGCTCTACAGCTTCACCGGCGGAGCCGACGGGGGTAGTCCCAATGCCGGTTTGCTGCGCGACGCCGCGGGGAATCTCTATGGCGTGACTCCTTACGCCGGCGGTTCAGGCTGCGGCGGCGGCGGCTGCGGCACGGTATTTAAGCTGACTCCGGCCAGGAAGGTGAAGGTGCTCCACAGCTTCGGCGGTGGGACGGACGGCGCTTCTCCGTTCGGGGTGTTGGTGCGGGACGGGAAGGATAACGTCTATGGCACAACGTACGCGGGTGGGACTTCCGGCCATGGCACCGTATTTAAGGTAACTCCGGCCGGAACGGAGACGGTGCTGTACAGCTTTACCGGGGGCACGGACGGGGGCGCTCCCTGGGCTTGGCTGGTGTGGCACGGGGAAGGCAACCTCTATGGCACAACTAGTCAAGGCGGAGCTTCCGGTGCGGGTGTGGTATTCGAACTTACCCCCTAACAGGGTGAACCGCGGGTTAGGTTGTCCCGGTCCGCTCGAACGTGTCATCGTGTGAGCAAGAAGTGAGGCGTGGCCTAAGCCCCGCCTCCGATGACTCTCAGTTCATGTTGCGCACTCGGTAATGGCGCGCGTGCGGATCACCGAGCGAAGCGTCTCATTGTCCAGATTATCAAGAACGGAAGCGCATTAAGTGAAGAGAACACTGGTAATACCAATTTCAAAATGGAGGATACGCAAGTGAAAAGAACACTCACAATTTGTTTAGCTCTACTCGTAGTGGCTAGCATAACTGCTGTGGCCGCTGACCAACGGTACACCACGACCGATGACGGTAGACGCATCATCGCGAACAGCGCATCGGAGGTCGTCGTTCCGGCGATCCGGAATGACGCGACACTCAAGACCCTGTTCAACAACCTCAGTGACTACAAGTACGGCACCTACTTCTGCTGCTACGCTGAAGTGATTTCGGGGCCGAACGGGATGGCCGGGGAACCTGTCTGGTATGGGGTGCCTTTCACTCCCAACGCAAACGTGAAACTCACCAAGGTCGAGGCAGGCGTGGGTTACTCAATGGGAACCAACTCCGTGGCGATCTGGCTGGCGGCGGATGCCAGCGGGTTGCCTGGAAGCACACTTGCCGGTCCCGTCGACGTCAACAATTTGCCTGGTTTTGGGACCTGCTGCACGCTCGCGGTAGCGAAATTCAAGAGCGTCCCGCTCACCAAAGGCACCCAGTACTGGATTGTTCTTGGCACCGATTCAAACTCGATGGACACCACCGACGTCTGGAACTTCAACACCACTGACATGAGAAACCACTCGTACGCCTTGCACAACGGCTCTTATTGGGTCGCGGAAGACAGCCTACTCGGTGCCATTGGCATCTTTGGCAAGTAGTAAGCTTCGCGGCAGTTCATTGCACTTGAGCACTGCGTAAGTGCCCGCCGACCTTAGACACCCACTCGCGGGAGATTTGAGGTCGGCGGAATCCCTTGGAAAGCACTTCTAGCATGGGGAGGCCGCGCCCGACTCATAGACCTCGGGATGCTTTGCCCTCCGGGCGCAAGACTGAAATCGGCCACCCAATACTTGAGCAGGTATGCTCTGCCGGCGGTGTTACAATTGTGACTTCGCCACCAGCCCCGGTGGCATCTCTATGCCGTTAATTCTCCATTGAGGTGCATTTATGGCAACCCTTGAAGCTCCGGCAAGACCGCACACTGGCCTGCATGAAGGCAAGTTCGCTAACGAGCCGCTTACCGATTTCAGCAAAGAAGACAACGCCCGTAAGATGCGTGCGGCCATCGAGAAAGTTCGCGGCCAACTGGGCCGCGAGTACGATCTGATCATCGGCGGGAAGCGCATCAAGACGCCGGACAAGATCAAGTCGTTGAATCCTGCCAAGCCGTCGCAGACTGTGGGAATTCATCAGAAAGCCGGCGCAGAGCACGTCGAGCCTGCTATGCAGGCTGCTCTAAAAGCGTTTGCGTCATGGAGCCAGACCTCGCTGGAGGAGCGTGCCAGCTTCCTGTTTCGCGTGGGCGACCGGCTGCGCGAGCGCAAACATGAGTTTTCCGCCTGGATGATCTTCGAGGTCAGCAAGAACTGGGCGGAAGCCGACGCCGATGTCGCCGAGACCATTGACTTCTGCGAATACTACGGCCGCTTGGCCCTGCGCCTGGCCAAGGCCGAGCCGGAGTTGCACCTGCCCGGCGAACACGGCATACTGCGCTACATTCCGCTGGGCGTGGGCGCGGTGATTCCGCCCTGGAACTTTCCCTGCGCCATCATGGCGGGCATGACCTGCGCCTCGATTGTTTCGGGCAATACCGTCATCCTGAAGCCTTCGAGCGACTCGCCAACCATTGCCGCCAAGTTCGTTGAGTTGCTGGAAGAGTGCGGTCTGCCTGAAGGCGTGGTGAATTTCTGCCCGGGCTCGGGCGCAACCTTTGGCAACGCCCTCGTCGCGCATCCCAAGACGCGCTACATCGCCTTTACCGGATCGCGCGAAGTCGGGTTGGACATCAACAAACGCGCCGCCGAAGCGGTCCCCGGCCAGGTCTGGATCAAGCGCACGGTGCTCGAAATGGGCGGCAAGGACGCCATCATTGTCGATGCCGACGCGGACTTCAGCGCCGCCGTCGAAGGCGTGGCGCAATCTGCATTCGGATTCCAGGGCCAGAAGTGCTCGGCCTGCTCCCGCGCCATCGTGGACGAGCGTATCTACGACAAATTCCTCGAGGCGCTGAAAGCCCGCGTGGAAAAGATCACCGTCGGCGATCCTACAGAGAACCCGGGCATGGGCGCGGTGATCAACGAAGGGTCGATGAAGTCGATTCTGGGCTACATCGAGCACGGCAAGAAAGATGGCCGCCTGATTACCGGCGGCGCGCGCGCCACCAATGCAGGCGAAGGCTACTTTATTCAACCGACCGTCATCGCCGACATTCAGCCCCAATCAAAGCTGGAGCAGGAAGAGATTTTCGGGCCGGTGCTGGCGGTGATCAAAGCGAGGAGCTTCGAGCACGCGCTGGAAATTGCCAACGACACCGAATTCGGATTGACCGGCGCCGCTTACACGACTTCGCCGGACAAGATCGAGCGGGCCAAGCGCGACTTCCACGTGGGCAACCTGTACATCAATCGCAAGTGCACGGGCGCCCTGGTGGGAGCGCATCCCTTCGGCGGATTCAATATGTCCGGCACCGATTCCAAAGCCGGCGGCCCGGATTACCTGTACCTGTTTACCCAGGCCCAGTCGATCGCGGAGAAGATCCGGTAGCCCGATTCGGTAACTCAAGAGCCGGAGGCACGAGCCTCCGGCTTTCCGTTATCCGTCGAATCACGTCCCCGAGTGAGTGCGATCACTGATCGACCGGCTATTCTGTGAAACCGTTTGTGTTTCGTTCCGACCCTGGAGGGCAATGTCCATAGTAAAGATGCGGCGGATAACTTGTTGCCTGGCGGCTGTCGCGGCCATGCTCAGTTTTGCGGGCGCCACAGAGAATGGCGGCAGCGTTTATCCCGTGGGAGTGGAAACGGTGATGACGGGAGTGCAGCCGCGTCCTGGACAAACCGTGCTGTACGAGTACACCTGCTTCTACATGGCGAATGAGTTCGATGGCTCGAAAGGCAAGAGCGCCGTCGCGGAATTCAAGCTCCGGGTTTTCGCCAACGCCGTTAAGATAACCCACAACTGGGGAATTCGCTTTCTCGGCGGGACGATCGAGAGCCAGATCGGGCTCCCGTTTGTCTACGAGCAACTGCGCATCCAGCCAGGCAAGTTCAGCGAGTTCGGCCTCACCAATGTGAACATCATTCCGCTCAGCGTCACCTACCAGGAACGCAATCTCCACTGGTATTACGAAGCCGATTTGTTCACCCCCGGGGCAGGTTATTCAGCGGCCCACGTGGTGAACATCGGACAGCACAACCAGGCGATTGCTCCCGTAGCGGGGTTCACCTATCTGCCCCGGCAGGGCAAAGTCGAAATCAGTTCGCGCTTTACCTACATGTTCAACGGCTACAACAAAGATACGCACTACCACAGCGGCAACGAATTCATGTGGGAGTACAACGCCGACTACGAGATTTCAAAGAAAATTGCCGCCGGTTTCAACGGGTACTTCTACCAGCAAGCCACGGATGACTACCAAAATGGCGTGATCTTCCAGGACGGGTTTCGCGGCCGCGATCTGGCCGTGGGGCCGCAATTGCGGTTTCCGCTGGGCAAGCACGGCGGATTTGCCGTCAAGTATTACCGCGACACGCTGGTCGAAAACAAGCCGCGCGGAAATGCGTTCTGGTTTCAGATGTCCGTGCCGATTGGACGAAGTCCTGCTCGACAGTAGCTGGAAAACTGCTCTAAGACAGCTCCACTTCCCGCAGATACGCTTCGGCGCGGCGAATCATGTCCTTCTCTCCGCGATACGTAAGTCGGCGGATCGACTCTTCCAGCGGCACCCACAACGCGCGTTTTACTTCGATGCGCATTTCCGGCGCGATGTCATCGATGCGGCCTGATTCGTAACGCAGCAGATAGAAGCTTACGACCTTGAACACCCGTTCCTTGTCCCCCCAGGAGCGAACATAGGCGTACTTGATATCACCCAGCTTCACGATGAGCGAGGCGGTCACTCCCGTCTCTTCCCGCACCTCGCGAATGGCGGTTTGCTCCGGCTTTTCTCCGGGATCAACCAGGCCTTTGGGCAAAGCCAGTAACATTTTTTGCGATGTTTTTCTGCTGGGGGCGGCGGGCGACGGCTCCTTTTGCGGCTCGATCACGGCCACCTGCCACCCTTCTGCCCCGCGATGGACCACCACTCCGCCCGCAGAGATCTCCCGCGCCATGCGCCTAAGCTATCAGAAACAGGCAAGTTACGTCACGAGGCAGCAACAAGGCTGGCAACTCGCGGTATGATGCAAGAGGGGCAGGCACTTAAAATGGACAAAATTGGCATCTCAGTTGCGCAAGGCATTCGCAGAAGTACGCTCTTGGCCCGTGGGGTGGCTGTGAGGCATCTAGGGAAAATCATCCGTTCGGTGCAGGCGTTTGGCCGCGAGCTGGCCGCAACCTCGCCGCGTCCACAGCCGGGAAAGACGCCAGCCATCGGAGTCGCGCTGGGCGGCGGATTCGCCCGCGGCATCGCACACGTCGGGGTTCTGAAAGTTCTCGAAGAAGAGAATATTCCCATCTGCTGCATTGCCGGCACCAGCGTCGGCGCATTGATCGGCGCGGCTTACTGCAGCGGGATTTCCGCGGCGGAATTGGAAGATCTCGCCGTCCGGGTGCGGTTCAAGCACTTTGCGCGCTGGACGCTCTCACGCTTCGGGATTGCCGATAACCAACGCATGATCGGATTCCTGAACTCAATCCTCAGAGTTAAGACGTTTGAAGAGCTGCGCATTCCTCTGGCAGTCACCGCTACAGACTTTTCCACTGGTCAAGGAGTGGTTTTCCAGTCCGGCCCGCTGGTGGATCCGGTGCGCGCTAGTTGCGCGTATCCCGGCATGTTCCTGCCGGTGAAGATCGGCGAGCGCCTGCTGGTGGATGGCATGCTGGCATATGCGGTTCCGACCTGGCCACTACGGGAGATGGGCGCGGAGCGCGTCATGGCGGTACACCTGAAGGGGAACTGGACGAGGACGAATGGGCCCCGGCACTTGCTCGATGTCATCGGCCAGTGTTTCGACATAGCGCAGGAGATGAACTGCAGCCTGTGGAAGCCAGCTGCCGACTTGGTGGTTGAACCGGACGTCAACGGCTACAAGTATGACGCCTTTGATTGCGCGGCAGAACTGGTGAAATGTGGTGAGCTGGCGGCCAGAGCGGCCCTGCCCGAACTCCGCAAATGGCTGCAGCCCAAGCCCGTGCCAGCGCCGAGGCGGCAACCTTCCCGCGTGCCAAAACCGGTGCGGTTGACCGCGGATTGAGAACTACTTGACCAAGCCGCGCTGGGCGACGCCGATGTTGTCGCGGGTGGTGTTCTTCACCACATACATCATCTTGTCGGCCTGGCGAATGATTTCATGAGGAGACTTGGCGTCGTGCGGGTAAGTGGCCACTCCGATCGAGGCGCGGGCGTTCAGATTCAAACCTTCTTCTTTGCAGAACTGGCTGTTGCGCAGGCTGTCACGCAGGCGTTTGGCCACCACCAGGGCGGAGTCTTTGCCAGTCTGGGGCAGCAGGACCACAAACTCATCGCCCCCATAACGGAAGGCGTAGTCGATCAGGCGAAGCTGGGCTTTGATCAGGTAGCCGGTCTCAGCCAGAACCTTGCTGCCAATCAAGTGCCCGTGGGTGTCATTGACTTGCTTGAAGTAGTCGAGATCGATGAACAGGACGGTGAACTCATAGCCAAAACGCGCCGAGCGGTACACCTCGGCTTCCAGCGTTTTGTAAAGATGGCGGGCATTGTACAAACCGGTGCAGTCGTCGGTGATGGTGAGTTCCTGGATTTTTCCCACCGCGCGGGCGTTCTCGATGGCAATGGCGGCGTAGTCGCAGAGCGATTGCAGAAAGAAGATCTCCGGCTCGCCAAAATGCTCCATGTCGACATTCACCAGTTGAATCACGCCGAGCACGCGCAGGCGTGAGCGTAGCGGGAAGCAGACAATGGAACGGGTATCCCACTGCGTCAGATCGTCGATGTGGCCGGCGAAACGCGGGTCCGAACGAACGTCGGGCACGATCAAGCGCTCACCCTGTTTGGCCACATAGCCGGCGATGCCCTCCCCCACTTTCAGACGGACGCTCTTCAGGGCCTCGGCAGCGCTCCCCACGGCAATGGCAAAATAGAGGTCGTTACGCGCCTCGTCCACCATCAGCAAGGACCAGGTGTCGGGGCGGAAATACTCTGCCATCTTCTCCAGGATGGTCTGCAGGATGGAATCCAAGTCCAGCGACGAGGTCAAGGCCTTGGCCACGTCGTGAAAGATGGCGAGTTCCTGGGTTAGCCGGCCGCGGTCGATTTCGACGCTTTTGGTCATGCAAACTAACCCCAAAAACTCCCAGAGAAGGTGTGGAAATTATACGGCGTTTGGCCCCCTGCCCTGGAGAAACGTTAGTAACCCGGACTTGGCTGGGTAGCGGTTGACTGGCAGGTTGGGCCACGGCAACTGCCTTCCCCGGTTTTTTGTGGGGGTGCAAAATTTCATCGTTCGCAGAGCGTTGCCATCCCATATATTTAGGTCGAGGCTAGCAGAGTCCCATGGGGCTGAAGGAGAACGGTCAGGTGGCGTCGTTGGGCGCACAATTGAAACAGGCGCGCGAGCAGCGCGGAGTGGGGCTGGATGAAATCGCCCAGACCACCAAGATAGGCACGCGCTTTCTCCGCGCACTGGAAGCCGACCATTACGACCAGCTTCCCGGCGGCATTTTCAACAAGGGATTCATTCGCGCTTACGCGCGGGCCGTTGGACTCGATGAAGAGAAAGCGGTGGCCGAATACCTTGCTGCCACCGAACCGGGCCCGGTGAAAAATGAAGCCAGCGGCCAAGTTCCAAACCGCGGCGTGGAGCTTCGAGCCGAGGCGGAGAGCCCTGGTTCCGGCGATCTTCCCTGGGGCGCGTTCGCCATCGTTCTGGTGTTGGCTGCCCTGGGACTGGCGGGCTGGGGTTATTACTCCCGGGAATCCCGCCAAGCGGGCAAGCCGCCCGCCCCGGCGGTTTCCGCAAGCGCACCCAGTCCTGCGACCGCACCTGCTCCGTCATCGCCCTCGCCTGGGGCAGGCAAGGCCGCTTCCCCTGCGCCAAGTGCCCCACAACCGACACTGACTACCTCCACAGGGAACGAGGGGCGACCAGCCGCGGAGACCAGGTCCGAGAATTCCACGCCAGCGTCCAAAGAAGCAGCGGCTAGTCCGGCCAGCTATTTCAGCGTGCGGGTCAACGTGCGGGAAGACTCGTGGCTCTCGATTAGTGCCGATGGAAAGGCGATCCTGCAAGGTAGATTCCTGGCGCCAACGCAGAAATCCGTAAAAGCCAGAAACCGAGTCATAGTTCAAACCGGAAATGCCGGGGGGCTGGACTTCGATTTCAACGGACGCAGCCTGCCGCTGCAGGGAAAGCCTGACGAAGCGAAGACCCTGATTTTCGGGGTGGATGGATTGGAAGCAGTGCAATCCGCAGCCCATCCGGCATCACCCCAACCTTGAGCCGACTCCGTCCGGTGCGCGCTGATTCCTTCCACGGTGTTTTCCGCGCATTTCGCTGCAAACCGCTGCCCGGGCGGCCCCAAAGCCCTTGCTTTTCAACGGCTTCTCTGGTAGATTCATACAGACCGCAAACAGTTCTTTTTTGTGGAAATTGTACTCCCCGGTACCCCACCCGGTTTGCAGTCCAGTTTGCTTGAAGGAGAAAACCACGTGTCTTCCAAGAACCGTACACTTTTTACTTCAGAATCGGTAACCGAAGGGCACCCGGACAAAATCGCCGACCAGATTTCCGATGCCATTCTAGACGCTTGCCTCAGCGAAGATCCGGCCAGCCGAGTTGCCTGCGAGACGCTGACAGCCACCGGCCTGGTGGTCATCGCCGGTGAAATCACGACCAAGGCCTACGTTGATTTCCAGACGCTGGTGCGCGGCACGATTTCGTCCATCGGTTACGATAACGCTCTTTACGGCTTCGACGCGAACACCTGCGCGGTGATCTCGAGCATCAACAAACAGTCCGGCGATATCGCGATGGGCGTGGATACCGGCGGCGCCGGCGACCAGGGCATGATGTTCGGGTACGCCTGCAACGAAACGCCGGAGCTGATGCCGGCCCCGATCTCGCTGGCGCACAAGCTCACCATGCGCCTGTCAGAGGTCCGCAAGCACGGCAAGCTGTCTTACCTTCGCCCCGATGGCAAGTCTCAAGTTACAGTCCAGTACGATGAACATCGCAAGCCGGTGCGGGTCGATGCGGTGGTGGTCTCCACCCAGCACTCCGAGACGGTCAGCAACGAAGAACTGCGCAGCGACATTCTCAAGCACGTCATCCAGGCCACGATCCCGGCGCATCTTCTGGATGAGGACACCAAGTACCACATCAATCCGACGGGGCGGTTTGTGATCGGCGGACCGATGGGCGACACCGGCTTGACCGGGCGCAAGATCATTGTTGATACCTACGGCGGCATGGGGCGGCACGGTGGCGGATGTTTCAGCGGCAAGGACCCGACGAAAGTGGACCGCTCCGCGGCCTACATGGCGCGGTACATCGCCAAGAATATTGTGGCGGCCGGACTGGCAGAACGTTGCGAATTGCAGCTTGCGTACGCCATTGGGGTGGCCGAACCAGTCAGCGTGCTGGTCGATACTTTCGGAACGGAAAAGGTGAACAAGGCGATCATTCCGGACCTGGTGCGTTCGCATTTCAAGCTGACGCCCAAGGCAATCATCGAATTCCTAAAGCTGCGCCGGCCGATCTACACCAAGACGGCGGCCTACGGCCACTTGGACGCACGGATCCTGACTTCACCTGGGAAGCCACGGACAAAGCGGCGAAACTGGCCAGCGATGCCGGGCTTCATGTGCCGGCCGCGCATGCGGTCCGCAAGTAGCGG
>Ga0074046_10004169_pt1 | contig 11873 bp, 10 predicted proteins | sample BogForMeECP23OM3_FD_94441 | JGI IMG/M metagenome (GOLD analysis project Ga0074046, IMG submission 94441) | Bog forest soil microbial communities from Calvert Island, British Columbia, Canada - Bog Forest MetaG ECP23OM3 | ecosystem: Environmental > Terrestrial > Soil > Wetlands ...
ACGCCCACAATGTTTTTGCCGATGTCGTGCACGTCGCCCTTCACCGTCGCCAGCACAATCTTGCCCTGCGCCCGCACCTCTTCGCCCGCCGCAGCCATTTGCGCCTTCTCGGCCTCCATGAAGGGCGTCAGGTACGCAACCGCCTTCTTCATCACGCGCGCCGACTTCACCACCTGCGGCAGAAACATTTTGCCTGCGCCGAACAGGTCGCCCACCACGCTCATGCCCGCCATCAGCGGTCCTTCAATCACGCTCAGCGGCCGTCCCAGCTTCACCCGCGCTTCTTCCGTGTCGGCTTCGATGTACGTGTCAATTCCTTTCACCATCGCGTGACTCAGCCGCTCCTCCACTGTGCCGCTGCGCCATTCTTCAGCTTTTTTCTCCGCCTCCTCGGTGCCGCCCGCGGTCCCTGCCGCCTTCAGCGCCTCGCCAAATACAACCAGCCGCTCCGTGGCATCGGGCCTCCGGTTCAACAGCACATCTTCCACCAACTCCTTCAGCTCCGGATCGATCTCTTCATAAACCTCGAGCATGCCGGCATTCACAATGCCCATGTCGAGACCCGCGGCGATGGCGTGATACAGAAACGCCGCGTGCATCGCCTCACGCACCTTATTGTTGCCGCGGAAGCTGAACGAAACGTTCGATACGCCGCCGCTCACTTTGGCGTGCGGCAAATTTTCCTTGATCCAGCGCGTGGCGCGGATGAAATCGACCGCGTAGTTGTTGTGCTCCTCCATGCCCGTGGCCACGGTGAGGATGTTGGGATCGAAGATGATGTCTTCTGCGGGAAAATCCACTTCATCCACGAGCATGCGATAGGCGCGTTCGCAGATGCGAATTTTTTCTTCATAGCTCGCGGCCTGGCCTTGCTCGTCAAAAGCCATCACCACTGCGGCCGCGCCGTACTTCAGAATCGTCCGCGCATGCTCGCGGAATTTCGCTTCGCCCTCCTTGAGCGAAATGGAATTCACAATGCCCTTGCCCTGCATGCATTTCAGGCCCGCCTCAATCACTTCCCACTTTGATGAGTCCACCATGAACGGGACCTTGGCGACTTCGGGCTCGCTCTCGAGCAGTTTCAGGTAGCGCGTCATCGCGGCTACGCCGTCGATCATGCCCTCATCCATGCAGATATCGAGCAGGTTGGCGCCGTTTTCCACCTGCTGTCGCGCCACGCTCACGGCCTCTTCGTAGTTGCCTTCTTTGATCAGCTTGGCGAACTTCGGCGATCCGGCCACATTGGTGCGCTCGCCGATGAGAATGAAGACGCCGGGCTGTTGTGTGAACGGCTGTGAACCCGAGAGCCGGAGCGGCCTGGTCTCCACGCGCTTTGTTGCGTCCGCGCTCATGCCGCGCTCTCGATGGCGCGCACTTCTTCGTCGGTCACCGGCAATTTGCGCGGAGGCAGCCCGTCAAGCGCCTTGGCGATGGCCGCAATGTGTTCGGGCGTGTTACCGCAGCAGCCGCCGGCAATATTGATGAGCCCTTCGCGCGCAAAGCCGTTCAGATAGCGCGCCATGTCTTCAGGTCCCAGATCGAAGCCTGTCGCAGAAAGCGGATTGGGCAAGCCCGCGTTGGGATAGCACGAGACGGCAACGTCAACTTTCTCCGCGAGCTCGCGCAAAAAAGGCGCCATCAGGTCCGGTCCCAGCGAACAATTCAATCCCACGGCTAAAGGCTTGGCATGTTCCACCGCATTCCAGAACGCCTCAATCGTCTGCGCGGAAATCATGGTCTCGCCGCCGCGTCCCACCGCCGCTGAAATGATCACGGGCAGTTCGCGATTCTCCGCGTCGAACACCTCGCGAATCGCCACCAGCGCCGCCTTGGCGTTCAATGTGTCGAAGATCGTTTCCACCAGCAACAAATCCGCTCCGCCCGCGATCAACGCCCGCGCCTGTTCGGCGTACGCGGCCTTCACCTGGTCAAATGTGACGACGCGAAATCCCGGATCGTCGGCATCAGGAGAATTTGACAGCGATACCGTCAGCGGCCCCAGCGCCCCGGCCACAAACCGCTGTCGTCCGGTCGAGTTGGCCACGCGATCCGCCCACTCCCGCGCAGCCCGTGCAGATTGCTCGTTGATCTCCCACGCCAGGCCCTTCAGAAAGGGATCCTCGATCACCTTTTGATAAAACTCGGGAACTTTCCGTCCTCCATGCTCGCGCGGATCGTCGACAAAAAACTCGCTCTGCGCGATGCTCGTCGCCCCAAAGGTGTTGGTCTCAATAATGTCGGCCCCTGCCTCAAGAAACCGGCGATGAATATCGCCGATCAGCTCCGGCTGCGTCAGAGTAAACAGATCGCCGTTATTCAGCAGGTCCTTCTTCGCATTTTTGAAGCGCTCCCCGCGAATATCCGCCTCTTTCATTCCGTAGGCGCGAATGGTCGTCCCCGTGGCGCCATCGATGATCGCGATGCGGCTTTCGAGGATCTTTCCCAGCGGATGAATTGGCGTCTTAGTCATTTCTTCCCCATGATTTACGGCCTGCTCCTACAGCATATCGAACTCGTCAATCCTTTCGAACCAATTCGCGCTGAATTGCGCCCGTCCGCCCTGGACGGCCGCAACCACTGCCTGAACGGCTATCGGGCGAGTGGCGTTAACAGGTTAGATGGCATTCGTGGGGTTAGCGGAGTGGGTGGGATAGCTCCGCTAAACTGACAACAGCAATGATTCAAACGCTTTTTGGAAACCAGGAACCCGAAAAATCCACCGAAGAAGAGCCCAAACGAGGTCTCTTCGACCGCATGCGCCAAGCGGTTTCGCGCACCCGCGAGAGCTTTTCCCAAAAAATCGCCGATTTGGCCGCCCTCACCCGTACCGTGGACGAGAGCCTCCTCGACGACCTCGAGTCCGCGCTGCTCACGAGCGACCTCGGCGTGCAAAGCACCACCGCCATTCTCGACGCGCTGCGCGACCGCGCTCGCCACCAGGCTATCGAAGGCGGCGCTGAGCTCCGCGAACTCTTGAAGCAGCAATTGATCGCTATTCTCCGTGCGCCGCAGGGGCCGGCTGTCGCGCCTGATACGCCGCCCAAGGTCACTTTCCTCGTCGGCGTTAACGGCACCGGCAAAACCACCTCGAGCGGCAAGCTGGCCGCCTGGTCACGCGCCCAAGGGCGCTCCGTTTTGCTCTGCGCTGCCGACACCTTCCGCGCCGCGGCGATTGAACAACTCGAAATATGGGCCGCGCGTTCCGGCGTGGAGATGATCAAGACCAAGCAGGGCGGCGACCCCGCGGCCGTCCTCTACGATGCCATCTCCGCGGCCAAGGCGCGCGGCATTGATGATTTGTACGTCGATACCGCCGGCCGCCTTCACACTAAGTCCGGATTGATGGATGAATTGGACAAGATGCGCCGCACAGCTGCACGTTTAATTCCTGGCGCGCCCCACGAAGTGCTTCTCGTTATGGACGCGACCACAGGCCAGAACGGCCTGCAACAGGCCCGCCAGTTCACGCAATCTGCCGGCGTCACCGGCATCGTGCTTACAAAGTTGGATGGCACGGCCAAAGGCGGTATCGCCGTCGCCATCGCCCGCGAACTGAATCTCCCCGTCCGCTATGCTGGCGTCGGCGAAAAAATGACCGACTTGCTGGAATTCTCGCCGGAAGTATTTGTGGAGTCGCTGTTGGAGTGAGGGAGAGTACACAGTTGACAACCAAGCGCCGCCAGACCAAACCCAAACAGAAGCCTCCGCACGCGTTTGTTCTCGAAGCTCTTGCTCCTCTCGAGCCAGAAGTGCGCCGCATGTTTTCCGGCTTTGCCGTTTACATTGGTGACCGCATCGTCTTCATGCTCCGCGACCACCTCCGATCGCCTCAGGACAACGGCCTCTGGCTTGTCCTCTCTGAAACCACGCATCCCGCCGATCCCCTGCTTCGCCGCGAGTTCCCCTCGCTTCGCCCCATCGAGTTGCTCGGCGACAAGATCGGCCACTGGCTTCTCCTTCCGAGTGACGGCCCAGACTTTGAGAAGGAGGCTCTCCACGCCTGCGATCTATTGCTTCGCCACGATCCCCGTCTTGGCCGTGTCCCCAAATCGCGCCGCTAGCGGCATCCCGACGATTTACACTTGACTGTTCCCGTTCGGAACGAGAAGCGCTTATGAGCAATCAACCTGACCAAGACAACCACTGGATGCAGCGCGCCCTCGAGCTGGCGCGGCGCGGCATCGGCGTCACTTCTCCGAACCCCGCCGTAGGCTGCGTGATTCTCGACCGCGCCGGCCAGGTCGTAGGAGAGGGATGGCACGAATACGACCTCCTCGACCACGCGGAGATCGTCGCTCTCAAAGAAGCACAGCAGCACGCGGCCGATCGCATTCGGAGTGGCACGGCTTACGTCACTCTCGAACCCTGCAACATCACCGGCCGCACGCCGCCGTGCACCGATGCGCTGATCCAGGCCGGCCTCGCCCGAGTGGTGGCCGCCACCATCGATCCCAACCCCGCTGTCGCCGGCCACGGCTTTGAAGCATTGCGTGCGGCGGGGATCGAAGTCGCCGTTGGCGCCTGCCAGGCCGAAGCCCGCCGCCTCAACGAAGGCTTCGCGCGCTGGATCCAGAATCACCGCCCTCTCGTGCTGATGAAAGTGGCCATGACGCTCGATGCGCGCATTGCGCCGCCGCCCGCGCAACAAACGCCCCACGCGCCTTACTGGATCACGAGCGAAGGGGCCCGCGCTGCCGTGCAGCCCCTGCGCTGGGCCGCCGACGCCACCATGGTCGGCGTCGACACTGTTCTCGCCGACGATCCCTGGATGACCGACCGCAGCGGCCTGCGCCGGCGGCGCCCGCTGCTGCGCATCGTCCTCGACTCTGCGCTGCGCATGCCTCTCGACAGTAAACTGGTCTCGACGGCGCAAAATGACGTTGTTGTCTTCACCGTCTCGCACGACGAGGCCCGCGCCTCCGAGTTACGCAACCGCGGAGTCCGCGTGGAAATCCTTGACGCGGAGGCCGGCCGCGTTCCGCTCGACAAAGTTCTCTTGAAGCTTGGCGAAGAGGGCGTGCTCACGCTGCTTACCGAAACCGGCACGCGCCTGAACACGGCATTTCTCGCCGCCGGCCTCGTCGACCGGCTCCATCTCTTCATCGCGCCGCAGATCATGGGGTCGGACGCGGTCCCCGCCTTCCGCGGCATGCCCCAGTTCGTGCGCATGAACGACGTCGAGATCGAACGCTACGGCGACGACCTCGGCCTGAGCTCGCTGCTGATCGACCCCTGGCCGAAAGACAGTGGCCAGTGATCAGTTGTCAGTTGTCAGCAAAATCTTCAAACCGCTTTTCGGAGTCGCGCCATCCAATTAGAATAGACGTGTGCGCATGAGGCTCTGACCCGCGGGCGGCTGTTTGCAATGAACCGCATCTTGGAGCCGCCGCTGTCCGCAGCAAGAACGGAAAGGCAAGTTTCATGGTCTCAACTCCCGTCCTCACGGCTGTCGTTTCCCTCATCGGCCTCGCCGGCGTGCTCACCTGGCGCGTGCGCGAGGGCCGGACGGCCGTGACTCTCAAGAAGATCGTGATGCCTCCGCTGGGCATGGCCACTGGCTTCTGCATGTTCTTCTATCCGCCGTGCCGCGTGCCCTTCCTCTGGGGACTCGCCGCTTTCCTTATTGGCGCGGTCCTGTTCGCCGTCCCGCTGCTGCTCACTTCCGACCTGCACTTGCACAACGGCGAGATTCGCATGAAGCGGTCGAGCGCGTTTTTTGCCGTCATCATTGTCCTCGCTGTCATCCGCTGGGCGGCGCGCGGCTACTTCGATTCCTTCCTCTCGCTCGAACAGACCGGCGCCATTTTCTATCTGCTGGCCTTCGGCATGATCCTGCGCTGGCGCGCCAAGCTTTTCTTCGCCTACCGAGTTCTCGCCGCCGGGTCTTCGATCCCTTCCGCACCCACCCCCGAACAAGCACCCGCCGACTAAGTCCCCTTCTATTCCCTGTTCCTTGTTCCCTGTTCCCTCTCTTCATGAGACAATCAGGCGTCGACCCCGTTTCCCCGGACCCGATCTCCGTCAAGGAAAAGCCGATGCCGAATGCACCTGCTATGAACTCCCTCACCTTCAGCATCGAGCGCAAAGGCGATGCGGCCCTCGTCCATTGCCGCGGCCGTCTTGTCTCCGGACTCTGCGGCGAGTTCTATGACAAGATCCACGCCCTGATTCCCGAGAACAAGCGCATCGTTCTCGACCTCACCGATCTGGCCTTCGTCGACAGCATGGGTCTGGGTACACTGGTGCGGCTCTACGTCTCCGCCAAATCCGGGGGCTCCTGCCTGCAACTCATCAATCTCGGCAAGCAAGTCCGCGAGATTCTCGGCATCACCCACCTGCTCTCGGTTTTTGGCGATATGTGCGAAAAAGGCGTGACCATGAAGTTCTGAAGCGCCAGCGCTCAGCCCGCGCGACGCCGCATTCTCGCCCCGCGTCCCTGGTCCCTGCTTTCTCGTTCCCTTGTTCCCTTGGTCCCTCGTTCCCTATCATTGATTCATGTTCACTGGCATCATCGAGCAGACCGGAACCCTCGTCAGCCTCATTGATCGTGGAGGCGTCCGGCGCGTCACTGTCGAGGCGCCTGGCATTGCTTCGCGCCTCCGCGAAGGCGATTCGCTCGGCGTCTCCGGCGTCTGTCTTACCGCGCTCGATCCGGACCCCACCTATTTCCACGCCGACCTCGCCCAGGAAACCCTCGATCGCACCTCGCTCGGCTCGCTTGCGCCCGGCGCGCGCGTCAATTTGGAGCTGCCCACCGCCGCGGGCAGCCCTCTCGGCGGCCACGTTGTGCAGGGCCACGTCGACGGCACCGGCGTGATGACCGCGCTCGACCCCGTCATCCCCGAGTCCAGCCCCAACTTCGACCGCCAAACCACCGACTGGACCCTCAAAGTCCGCGTCCCTGAAAACGTCCGCCAGTGGATGGTGCAGAAAGGCTCAGTCGCCGTCGAAGGCATCAGCCTCACCATTGCCGCATTTGACGGCGAGGAGATTGTGATCGCCATCCTGCCGCTCACCTACTGGCGCACCAACTTGCATACGCTCGCCGTGGGCGCGCCCATGAATATCGAGGCCGATGTGCTGGTGAAGCTGGCCGCCATGCAGATGCAGGCCACGAAGAAGCCGGAGTTCGATCTCACCGAGGCGTGGCTGGTCGCGAACGGGTATTAAAAACCAGTTCGTAGTTCTTAGTTCACAGTAGGACTCCGCGCAGGTTGAACTGTGAGCTACGAACTGTGAACTTGCTGCGGCAGAATCTCCGGAGGCGCAACTTCGATCCACTGCGCCTTCATCGCGTCCGATCGGCACTCCGACCACAAGGTGTAAATCTCGCGCCGCGGCACCCGCGTGGCATCCACCAGAACCGCGCTGCCTGCATCCACGCTGGTGTAACGTGCGCGGCACCAATGCACGAAAGTCTCGTGTTGACGGCCCTTGCGCATGGTGAACCAGTTGGCGATCTCGTGCGGCGATTCCCGGCGCACATCTTCCGGCGTCCACCAGAACCGCACCGGCCCCTTCGCCGTAAACTTTTCTTCGATGCACGTACCGCCTCGCTCGTGTAGGACGCGCACAAACTCCGGCCACGTAGTCAGCCGTCCGCGCGACTTCATCAGCAGCCGCAGTTTATGTTCGCCGTAAAGCCGCAGCCATCGCGCGCCTAACGTGTACGGAATGGCAAGACACGCGCCCGCAAACAGCACGGGAATCATCGCGACTCCCATGGCCGCGTCCATCCACGTGGACGGCTGCTTCTGCGCGCTCTCGGTTCCCTGCGTCTGCATTCACTCTGCTCGTTTGGCTCGTCGTTGAAGATCCTGTGGCGCAATTCGCGTTGCCGAAGAATCATCCCTCAGGGGCTAAAGCCCGATTGATTTTTCTGACCTTACGGCACGGCTGAAGCCGTGACCTTTCAAAGCTGGATCATTAAACCGCGTCTACGGTTTGGCCTGCAACTTCGGGGGAGCCACCACGTAGTCGTCGCCCACCCGCGCCAGGATCTGCGCCCGCCTGTCGGTCAGCAGCTTCAGCCGCTTCGTGAGCTCGATGAATTCCTTCTTTTCGTCGGGCGTCAGTCCCGCGCCGCCCTGCGCCTGCTTATTCAGCGCGTCGAGCCGCGCCTGCAGGGGCGGAATCTCGCGGTCAATCAGCACCGGCTTGATCACCGTTTTCTTCTCGCGCCCCGCGGCCATTTCGTTTCGGTTGTTCTCTTCCCACACCGGAAGCATGCCTACGTGCCCCAATTCCACGCGCACGCCGGCCGGCCCGTAATCCCTTTTCACAGCGGCAAACAGCCCGATCATTTCGTCCCGCGGATCGCCATTCGAGTCCGGATTCAAACCATCTACATAGCTGCGCGACTGATTCGACAAAAAGTTGCCCAGCGAATAAAAGATCAATGTGTCGCGCCCATCCTGGGTTTTGTAGGTTTCAATGGGCTGCAACACGTGCGGATGCGCGCCCACAATCACCGTCGCTCCAGCCTCAAGCATCTTGTGGGCAATGTCCACGTCCTCGGGCCGGGGCGCGGTTGCGTACTCAATGCCCCAGTGCACCGAAATCACGAGCAGATCGCACTGCGCCCGCGCGGCTTTCACGGCGGTCAGCACCGAGGCCTCGTCCGCTCCTGGCGCGCCGTTCGCCTCGCCCGGATAGGGAAAGAAATTCACATGCGGCTGATCGTCCTTGTCAGGATTCCGGTTGCCGTTGAGCCAGCGCGTCATGCCCAGCCAGCCTACCTTGATCCCGTTGGCCTCGGTAATCACCGGCTGCCACGCCGTCGCCGCATTGTCGGACGTACCGGCAAACTCGAGGCCGATCTCCTTGAGGTGCTCGCGGCTTTCTTGAAATCCAACCCACCCCTGATCCATCACGTGGTTGTTGGCAAACGAAACAATCTTGATCCCGCTTGCCTTCAGCGCCTCGGGCAGCTCCACCGGGACATCGAAGAGGAATGGCCTGGTTCCGTGCGAGTGCTCGGGCGCTACCGGCGTTTCCATATTCACGAATCCGAAGTCCGCGCCCTCGAAGACATCGGCCACATCCGCAAACAGCGCCGCCCATCCTGGCGCGCCGTCGCCTGCCGCCTTGGCCGCCGCGCGGACCGGCTCATGTGGAATCACGTCCCCCGCAACGGCAAAGCTTACCCGCGCCAGATCGTGCGGATACGGGGTAACTACTGCCGCGGGCCGCCGCCCGTGGAATGCTGTCAGCAGCGCCGCGCCCACCACCGCCAGCACGACAAACCCCACCGCCCATCGCCAGCGCCGGCGCAAAGACCAGACCGCTCCCACGGCAACGCGCGATTGCCCGCACGCGGGCGCTGGCGGCGTGGACCGGGAGGTCCACGCGACAGCCGGCCGGGAGACCGGCGGTACTGCCACGGCCAATCTGCGGATACGTTCTATAACCCAATCCATGGCTGATCTTCGCTCCCTCCTCGCGTCCGGAAGGGGATTGGAATCAGCATACAGGGACTCGCCTGCTTCCCGGCCTTCAATGCATTCACCACGCCTCCAGAGCTCCCAGCCATTCCGCGAACGTCCAGCCCCTCCGCTTCGTCTATCTTGCTGTTAGGGCTGTTAACCTTAAGCGGGAGTGACTCTTTGAGCTTTCCGGCCGCGGCACCGCGGTACTGGCGAGAACGACAACCATGGCAGAGTTCGTTATCAAACTGGCCGATGAGCGCGGCCGCGTGCAGGAGCAGGTGCAGACCGCGGCCACGGCCGAAGAACTGCGAAACCGCTTCGTCCACGCGGGTTACCACGTCTTTTCGGTCCGCGCCCGCGGCGCCATCGGTCGCGGCCGCCGCAAGGTCAAGCTCGAGCTCTTCCTGATCTTCAATTCGCAGTTTCTTACCCTCATCCGCGCCGGCCTGCCCATCCTCGGGTCGCTGCAGATGCTCGGCAAAATCCAGAAAAACGCCACCTTCTCCGGCCAGTTGGAAGACGTTGCTGCTCGCGTCAAAACCGGCGAGGCACTTTCCGCCGCCTTCGAGGCGCAAGGCGGCTTCCCACTCATGTACACCACTACGCTTCTGGCCGGCGAGCGCTCCGGCAACCTGCCTGAAATTCTGGATCGCTATGTGAGCTTCCAGAAGGTTGCGCTCGCCCTGCGCAAGAAGCTCATTGGGTCGCTCATCTATCCCGCGGTGCTGCTCACCCTGGTCTGCGCGCTCCTCACCTTCATGTTTACGGTGGTGGTGCCGCAATTCGCGCAGTTATACGACCAGCTCGGCAACAAATTGCCGGCTCTAACCATGGCCCTGCTCACCTTCGGCACTTGGACGCGGCACAACATCCTGTGGATCGCGCTGATTGTGGTCACCACCGTAGTCGCCTTCTATCGCTTCTCCCTCACTGAGCGCGGTAAGGACTTTGCCGACGGCGTGCGGATCAGTCTGCCCATCCTCGGCAAAATCTGGCTCAAGTATCAGGTGGCGCTCTTCGCACGGACGCTCTCCACGCTGCTCACGGGCGGTCTGCCGCTGGTGCCATCGCTGGAGACGGCCTCGCGCTCCATCTCCTCGCGCCGCGTCTCCCGGGCCGTGCAGACCTCGGTGGGCACGGTGCGCGAAGGCAAGAGCCTCGCCGATTCGCTCGCCAAAACCGGTGTCTTCCCCGATTTGGCTACGGAAATGATCACCGTAGGTGAGCAAACCGGCGCGCTGCCGCAAATGCTCAACTCCATGTCAGAATTCTTCGAAGACGACGTAGCCACGGCCCTCGCCGCCGCTCTTGCGCTCATCGAACCTGCGATCCTCATCGTCATGGGAGTCGTGGTTGTCTTTATTTTGATCTCACTCTATCTGCCCATTTTTTCGCTCGGGCAGTCGACCGGAATGTAGGAGGTTGCTCGCATGCCCGAGACCAACGTGCTGCCCATGCCCATGCCCGTGCCTATACCTGGGTCCGGCGACGAACGTGCCCAGGCTGAAGCCCTGGCGCACCGTTACCATGCCGAATTCGTCGACCTGAAGAACTTCAAGATTCAGCACGAACTGCTACGCACTGTGCCGGTCGAACTTATGTTCCGCTACAACTTCGTGCCCATCGAGCAAACCCCCGACGCGCTCGTGATTGCCGTCAGCGACCCTTCGCGCCTGATGGTCGTGGACGAGATTGCGGGGCTTCTCGGCAGCCGCATCGTGGCGCGCGTGGCGACACTATCACAAATTACCGATCTGCTCAAGAAAACTGAGCAGTCGCAGCGCGTGCTCGACGAGGCCAGCGAGGGACTGACCTTCGACGTGCTCACCGGCGACGAAAACCCCGACGAAAACATCTCCATCGAAAAGCTCACCAGCGAGGCTGAGGACATCAGCCCCATTATCCGCCTGGTCGACACCACGATTTTTACCGCTCTCGAGCGCCGCGCTTCCGACATTCATATCGAGAGCTACGACGATTCGGTCCACGTCAAGTACCGCATCGACGGCGTGCTGCAGGAAGCCATGGCGCCCATCGCCCGCGAACACCACGGCACCATTCTCGGCCGCATCAAGATCATGAGCGAGCTCGACATCGCGGAAAAGCGCGTGCCCCAGGACGGCCGCTTCCGGGTGCGCTACAAGAACCGCCTCATTGACTTCCGCGTCTCCATCATGCCCACGATTTACGGCGAGAACGCTGTGCTCCGCGTGCTCGACAAGGAGTCGATGAGCGAGAAGTTCAAGCACCTCACGCTTGACGTGGTGGGCTTCGCCGAAGAAGATCTGCGCCGTTTCCGCCGCTACATTCGCGAGCCCTACGGCATGGTGCTGGTCACCGGCCCCACCGGCTCGGGAAAAACCACCACGCTTTACGCCGCGCTCAACGAGATCAAGACCGACGAAGACAAGATCATCACGATTGAAGACCCGGTCGAGTATCAAC
>Ga0074046_10004170_pt1 | contig 11870 bp, 10 predicted proteins | sample BogForMeECP23OM3_FD_94441 | JGI IMG/M metagenome (GOLD analysis project Ga0074046, IMG submission 94441) | Bog forest soil microbial communities from Calvert Island, British Columbia, Canada - Bog Forest MetaG ECP23OM3 | ecosystem: Environmental > Terrestrial > Soil > Wetlands ...
AAGACGAGTCAGCCGGCGACGCCCGCCAACAAGGAAGAGGCGCAGAAGCTGACTCCAGTGGTCGTCACCGCGACGCGAATCCCTCAACCCATCGCCGATATCGGCACGACAATCACGGTCGTCGAAGATCCGCAAATCCAGGAACAGAAGATCGACCGCGTCGCGAACGTGCTGCGCGAGGTGCCTGGCGTGCAGGTCACGCAAAGCGGCTCGCCCGGTTCGGTCACCGACGTATCGATACGCGGCGCGACGCCGTCGCAGACGCTGGTGCTTGTCGATGGCGTCGAAGTCAACGCGGGCGCGACCGGCAGCTTCGACCTGGCCAACCTGACGACCGACAATCTCGATCGCGTCGAGATTCTGCGCGGCGCCGGCGGCTCGCTGTACGGCTCGCAGGCTATAGGCGGCGTGGTCAACGTGCTCTCGCAAGAAGGCGAAGGTCCGCCGACCGCGAGCATCCTTTCCGGTGGCGGTAATCGCGCGAGCAGCCAGCAAGTTGGAACCGTCAGCGGCGCCGAGGGCAATCTCCACTACTCGGGCGCGGTGTCGTACTACTCGACTGAGGGGTTTCGCCCGGTCAACGACAACTCTGACGACCTCGCCGGTAATGTACGGCTCGACTACCACCTCGGCGACGACACCGTGATCCGGGGCTTCGCGCGTTACTCAGCGTCGAATGTCAGCCTCCCCGATTTTCTGGTGTTTTCGGGCGTGCCGCTGGATTCGACGGCGCATCAGCGCGACGAGTTCATGCTGTTCAAGGGCGAAATCGAGCATCATTTCGGCGAAAACCTGCTCGTCCGCGCGAGCGCCTCCTTCGTGCGCCAGGACCTGCGCCTGAACGCGCCGCCGTTTGCGGCAGGCACCGTTTTCGGAACACCCTATTTCGAGACGGATTCGATTCCAGAGGAGACCCGCGGCGGCAACTCCGAAGCGATCTACACCTGGCCTGCCGGCCTCCCCGGCTTCCGCACGCTGATAGGCTTCGATTTTCTCGATCGCTGGCTGCGCACGACCAGCGCCTGCAGCTTCTGCGATCCCCTGCCCCCGTTCGGCGTCGGGGTGACCAAATTCCACGCGGGCCGCCAGGAATACGCCGGCTACCTCGAGCAGGAGGGCAGTTTTTTCGACGGCCGCCTTCTCGTCACCGGCGGCTTTCGCGTCGATGGCAACAGCCAGTTCGGCGAGGAGGTCAGCCCCGCGTGGTCGGTCGCGATTCCGCTCACAAAAATCTCGACAACGCTGCGCGGCAGCTACAGTGAAGGCTTTCGCGCGCCCTCATTTGACGAGCTGTACTTCCCGAACTTCGGCAACCCCAATCTGAAGCCCGAGATTTCCAGCGAATACGACGGCGGATTCACTACCAACTTCGGCGAGCGCGCCTCTCTCACCGCGACCTACTTCTCGCGCCGCGTGAAAAATCTGATTGTCACCGTGCCATGCAAATCCAGCCCGTCCTCGTGTGTGTTCGGCTCGGTAGCGGGCAACGCGGCGCGCGTGGACGTGCAAGGCGTCGAGATCGTCCCGAGCCTCACAATCGCCACCGGGCTGACGCTCAGCGGCAACGTGACCGTGCTCGACGAGACGCACGCCGATACACGCGGCTCGACGGCCCAGCCGCTGCGGGTGGCGAAGCATACGGCGTCGGCGCTGCTGGAATACGTGCGCAGCGCGGTTTTCCTGCCGCACGACAAAATCACCGCCAACCTGAACTACATCTTCATCGGCGATCGCGAGGACATCACGGTCGAGTCCACGGTCGCGAATCACCCGGCCTACAGCCTCGTCAACGCGGTAGTGTCCTACACGATGGGAATCCCGCTGAGCCACGTGCGCGATGAGGAGGTCTTCGCGCGCGTGAACAACCTGATGGACCGCAACTATTCGCAGGCGTTCGGATTTAAGGCGCCGACGATAAACGTGCTGGCAGGCGTGAAGCTGGATTTCGACTAGGCCTGCTTGCCGTCATTCTGAGCGCGACGCACCCTGTCCCGACGCGATCTTGAAACAAGGGCTCCCGCTTGCGGGAGCGACGGTCACAGATAGTGCAATCCGGCCGGTGTCCTCAACGATGAAGGACTTTGTCTCGGATACAGTCTGGCTGGAAAGATCGATCTTGTTGAAGGCGAGCAGAATTGGCGTGACCACCAGCTTGCTCACATGCTCGCGGCTCCTGACATCGCCGCTGGTCATCTGGGCATGGGCACTTGCCGCAACAAAGATCGCAGCCGCGATGAACGACGCAATCGTCCAAAGTGAGGATACCAACCGCAACCGGCGCCGCACTATCGTCTCGAGCCCTCCCTCTCGAATGCGGTCCAAGCGGGCCAGTGAGAAAGTGAAGGCCCACCACCGCTACAACCAGACTACAATTTTAGCAGTTCGTTGTCACCGACAGAAATTGGCAACGATACTGTTCACACGCACTCGTCCGCGGCCTGCGCCACGAAGTAACAGTGAAACTGCGCTTTCGCTCAGCGCATCGATTCCGCTATGTCAATATAAAGTCGAGGACATCAGTCATGGAAAAGCGAAAACTTGGCACGCAGGGACTCGAAGTGTCGGCGCTGGGCCTCGGATGCATGGGGATGTCGCAGTTTTACGGTCCACGCGACGACAACGAATCCGCCGCGACGCTCGAGCGCGCAGTCGAGCTCGGCATCAACTTCTTCGACACCGCCGACGTTTACGGTGTCGGGCATAACGAAGAGCTGGTCGGCAAAGCGCTCAAGAAATATCGCGACCGCGTCATCATCGCGACCAAGTTCGCCAACCAGGTCCTGCCCGACGGCAAGCGCGCGATCAACGGCCGTCCCGAGTACGTGCGCTCCGCCTGCGATGCGTCGCTGAAGCGCCTCGGCGTCGACTACATCGATCTCTACTACCAGCATCGCGTAGACAAGAAGGTGCCGATCGAGGAAACCGTCGGTGCGATGGCTGAGCTGGTACGCCAGGGAAAAGTCCGCTACCTCGGACTGTCGGAGGCGGGCGTAAATACGATTCGCCGCGCGCACGCGATTCATCCCATTACGGCGCTGCAATCGGAATACTCGCTGTGGACGCGCGACTACGAGGACGACGTGATTCCTACGCTGCGCGAGCTCGGGATCGGATTCGTCCCGTTCAGCCCGCTCGGCCGCGGGTTCCTCAGCGGCAACATTCGCGAGCTGCCGGACGACGACATGCGGCGCAAAATCTCGCCGCGGTTCGACGCCGAGAATATGCAAAGGAATCTCAAGGTCGTCGACCGCATCAAGGAAATCGCCGCCGAGAAACGAATCACGCCGAGTCAGCTCGCGCTGGCGTGGGTGCTCGCGCAGGGACGCGACATGGTTCCGATTCCCGGCACCAAGCGCCGCACTTATCTCGAAGAGAATGTCGCGGCTGTGAAAGTCCAGCTATCGAAAAGCGATCTCGCCCGCATCGCGGAAGTCGCGCCCAAGGGCTTCGCCGCCGGCGGACGCTACCACGACATGAGCACCGTCAACGTGTAGCAGCTATCCAAAGATTCCGGCGATCGCAGTCACGACCCACATGACAGCCATCGCCACGAAGAACGCGCAGACCGGCTCGCCGATAAGGCGGTCCAGCGCAACCTCCCACCCCGGTATTTCAGAATCCTTCGTACGATCGATCAACTCGTGAACTTGCGTCGCCCGGTCCCTAGTAAGCATCGTCGCCATAAGCCACCTGCCTCATCGGCTCGGTCTGAGCCGTCACAAATAAGGCGTCACAAGCGATTGAACGCTTCGTTCAATCGAACGGAACAGGCAGATTTGGCTGGCTATCAGGACAACTGAGTCAGCTTCAGGCGATAAACCTCGGCAGCAGTGCGATGGAAGAGCTGCGCTTTTTCGTCTTTCGTGAAACCCGCCACGATCTTCTTGAACGCGTTCCACAGCACGGCGTACGAGCACGAAACCCGGTCCACCGGGAAGTTGCTCTCGAACATGCATCGTCGCGGGCCGAAATGCTCGATGGTGTGGAGATAGTAGTCGCGAGTCGCCGACACCAATTCGTCCGAGCTCGGGGGCGTGGGCCTCCGATGCCAGCCGAATCCGTTCACCGGCATGTTGATTCCGCCGAGCTTGGCCATGACGTTGGGGCATCGCGCGAGCTCCGCGATATTCTTCTTCCATTCGCCGAATATTTCCGCGCGCCGACCCTCGTAGGGACCGATTCCCAGCGGTCCGCCGAAGTGATTGAGCACAATCGTCGTATCCGGGAACCTCCTCGCGAGCGCAGTCACCGCCGGCATCTGCGGATGGTACTGCCACGCCTCGAAGGTGAGATCCAACTCGCTCAGCCGAGCGAAGCCTTCGCGGAACCGCTCCGATTCGTACAAATCCGCCGGCGGGTTGGTGTGCGAGTTTCTCACGTCGGGACTCGCGTCGAAGCCGCCTGCATGCCGTATCCCGCGAAACCGCAGGGGTGCCGCGGCGATATGCGCCTCAAGCACTGGCGCGATTGCTTCTCCCAGTGTCAAATCCGCAAAGCCGACGATTCCCGCCGCGATGCGAGTCTCGCCATATTGGCCACTCGCGCTTTGGGCCGCGATACCGTTGACGAACTCGGTCTCGCCCACCGGACGCATCGATTCCGGGCCGTCGGCGCGATACGTCGACATGCATTCGACGAACACCGTCGCGAGCACGCGATGCCCCGAGTTGATGTCGCGCAAAATCTCGTCGAGCATGTAGCGGCTGTCCGGATGGTCCCACAGGTGATGATGCGGATCGACGATCGGCAGTTCGGGTTCGAGCGCCGGTTCGATCACTTGCGCGAGCCGCGCTTCTCGATCTTGTTCGCTGTTGGCCATATCACTCGCCTCTGAACTTCGCGGGACGCTTCTCCAGGAATGCGCGCACGCCCTCCTGGAAGTCCGCCGAGTTACCGGCCCTGCGCTGCATCTGGCGCTCCAGGTTCAACTGCTCTTCATATGTATTGTCGGCACTCTCCCAATACAGCCGCCGAATCAGGCTGAGCGAGACCGTCGGGCCGTTTGCCAGATCGCGCGCGAACTCTTTAGCTTTGCCAACCAGCTCCGCGTCATCGAAGACTCGATTGACGAGGCCCCATTCGAGCGCTTTCTCGGCCGGCAATTTCTCGCCCAACAGCGAAAGCTCCATCGCTCGGGCCTTGCCGATCAGCCGCGGCAGAATCCAGGTCGAGCCGCCGTCGGGAATCAGACCGATGCGCCTGAACGCCTGCAGGAAGTACGCCGAGCGCGCACAGAGCACGAGATCGCCCATCAGCGCAAAGCTCATTCCCACGCCGGCTGCCGCGCCGTTCACCGCCGTGACGAACGGTATCGGGAGTTCGCGCAGCCGGCGCAAAAACGGATGGTACTGAGTTTCGAGCACCGAGCCGGCATCGCGCGAGCCACTGGGACCGCCGCCGCTCGGCTGCAGGTTGGCGCCGGCGCAAAAGCCGCGCCCCGCACCAGTCATCAGGATGCATCGCACGCCGTTGCGGGGATCCTTGACGTGTTCAAGCGTCTTCATCAGACCGCCAAGCATCTCGGGCGATACCGCATTCATCACTTCAGGATGGTTGAGCGTTACAATTCCGACCGGTCCTTCGATGTCGAGTTTTGCGCGTTCGAATTCCATACAGTTTTCTCCGTAGGTCGTGACGATCACTCGCTTCACTACCCCAACTAACATCGAGTGTGATAGCTCGACAATCGTCAGGGTGTTTTTTTCGAAACGGAGAATTGAAATGGATCCAGTCAAAAAACTTAACCGCTCGGTGAAGGGACGCGCAGTCCTCGTCACCGGCGCCGCCAGCGGGATGGGCCGTGCGACCGCTCACTTGTTTGCGCAAGAAGGCGCGCTCGTCGCGATTACAGATATCAACGAGGCGGGCGTCGCGCGCGTTGTCGAGGAAATAGCGGCCGCTGGAGGAACCGCGCATGGCTGGCGGCTCGACGTCTCCGACCACGCCGAGATCAAGCGCGTCGTTGCGGAAGTCGCCGCACGCTTCGGCCGCCTCGATATCCTAATCAACAATGCCGGCTTCGGCGGCTTCTCCCCGCTCGGCGCCGACGACTACGACCGTATCTGGGACCGCACGCTCGCCGGCCTGCTGACCGCGCAACAGCGGATGGTACGCGCCGCGCTGGTGCATCTGCGCAAATCCGACGCCGCTCGCATCGTCAACATCGCATCAACCGAAGGCCTCGGCGCGACCCCGGGCGACAGCCCTTACGCGGTCGCAAAGACGGGAGTCATAGGACTCACGCGCGCGCTGGCGGTCGATCTCGGGCCGGAAGGAATTACAGTCAACTGCATCTGCCCCGGACCGATTCGCACCGCGCTCACAGACGCGATTCCGGAAGAGCACAAGACGATTTTCGCCAAGCGCCGCACCGCCTTGAAGCGATACGGCTATCCGGAAGAAGTCGCCCACATCACGTTCAGCCTCTGCATCCCCGCCGCTTCGTACATCACCGGTGCGATCATCCCGGTTGACGGCGGCCTGATGATCCGCAACGCATAACACTACAAAATTATCGCGGAGGATTTCTCATGGCAGATGATTCTGCAAGAAAAGGAATGGAGTTGCGCACGAAGTTGTGGGGCGAGAAGGCCGCGCAGGACGGCGACGCGTTCCTGCGAAACTTCGACGAAGGGTTCGCTAACTTTCTCAACGAACAACTGTTCGGCACGATCTGGAATCGCCCAGGTCTGCCCGTCAAGTTGCGCTCGATGCTGACGATGACGACGTTGATGGCGCTGGGGCGCGGACCCGAGCTGCGGCTTCACATGCGCGGCGCGTTAAACGTCGGCATCGCGCCCGAGGAAATCAAGGAACTGATCGTCCACGTTTCGCAGTACAGCGGCGTGCCGACCGCGGTCGAGGCGATTCGTGCGTTCACCGAAGTGACCGCGCCGCCAAAGTCTAAGGAGTGACCTGAGGCCGGCTCTCGGAGCGGCTCAGGAGCGACTCGAGATGGGGCAGGGCGTCCTCCAGGCTGGCGTGTTTTTCGATTGCGTCGAGGAACGGATCGCGTTTCAGGCGGGACATGCGTGGCGGCATAGTTTTGATGTTGTAGATGGTGGGGTCGAGCGAGGGCTTCAGTTCCTTCCACGTCATCGGTGCGGAGACGGGAGCGGCCGGCATCGGGCGTACCGAGAATGGCGCCGCGATCGTTTTGCCGTGACCGAGCTGCAGGTAGTCGATATATACGCGGCCGTTGCGCGAGGGCGGATTACGGTTGATCGTGGCGATTTCCGGCACACGATTGACTACTACCTGCGATACTAACTCAGAAAACATCTTCGCTTGATCGTAAGTATATTTCGGCGCAAGTCCCACTACTACGTGAATACCCATTTGTCCCGAAGTCTTCAGGCAAGGTTCCAGCCCGACCTCGCGCAACACTGCGGCTACCTCGCGCGCGACTTCGACCGCATGGCGGGTCGTGCTGCCCTTGGGATCGATGTCGAACAGCAGCCAGTCGGGACGCTCGAGGTGCGGGATTCGCGACGACCACATGTGAATCGTGATGGCCGCGAGGTTCGCCACGTAGGCGAGCGCCTCCTCGCTGTCCAGGATGAAGTACGAAATCTCGCGCTGCGAGTCCTCGGAATAAATCTTCTCGGTGCGAATCCAATGGGGCACAAATGCGGGCGCATCCTTTTGATAGAACATCTTGCCCTCGATTCCGTCAGGATACCGCGTGAGCATCACGGGCCGGTCTTTCAGGTAGGGCAGCATCCATTTCGAAATCGCGCGATAGTATGCGACCAGGTCGCCCTTGGTGTAGCCGTCGTTCGGCCAGAATATTTTCTCGGGATTGGTCACCGACGCCTTCGGTGCGGAGGCCGAGGGCGTCGCGGCGTCGCCGGGGCCTTTGCGTCCTTTCGGTTCGGCGCCTCCATTTTGTTCAGGATCGGGCATCCTGGCATCTCCTGCATCTTCCAGCGCTTCCAGCTGAGCGCCGGGGCCGTCGTAGATGCAATCGCGAGGATCGGTGTCTTCGGCCAAGCCTAGAAAACTGGGTTGGCGGATGCCGCCGCTGTCGGTCCATTCGGTGAAGCGAACGTTGCAAACCAGCTCTGGCCTAACGAAATGCGCCTTCTTTTCAGGCAGGGGCTCTCCGATGGCGGGTTTGCGGAACGGCGACGTCGATTGCGCGCGCTCCGCTAGCATCGCATGGATTTTGCGCAGCTTGTCCTGATTGAAGCCGGTGCCGACTTTGTCGGTGTATCGCAGCACGCCGTCCGCTTCGTATTGACCCAGCAGAAGCGCGCCGAAATGGGTTCGCGTGCCGTCGGGATCGCTGTAGCCGCCGATCACGAATTGCCGGGTCAGCGGCCGTTTGATTTTCAGCCAATCTCCCGTGCGCATGCCGCGATAAGGTGCGTCGCGCAGTTTGGCGATCACTCCTTCCAGCTCGTGCTCCGAGATCGCGGCATAGAAATCCTTGCCGCGCCCGATCACATGGTCGCAGTAGCGGACCGGCCCCTCGTTGTGAACCAATTCGCTCAGAAGACGCTTGCGTTCTTCGAGCGGCAGCGTGCGCGTGTCGAAACGATCGAAGCCCAGCAGATCGAAGACGTAGTAGCTGGCGGGGACCGCCAGGCTCAGGCGGGCAATCTGCCGCGCGTTGTTGACGTGCATTCTTCTTTGCAAGAGCTGGAAGCTCGGCCGCCCACGCTCGTCCTGCGCGACGATCTCGCCATCGAGCACGAATCGGTCGAGCGCGATTGAGTTCAACGCGAGGACAACCTCCGGATATCGATTCGTGATGTCGGTGCCGCTGCGCGCGTACAAATGAGTACTCTCGCCTTCTCGAATAGCCAGTACGCGCACGCCGTCATACTTGATTTCGAATAGCCACTTGTCATTGTCGAAAGGGTCTTTAACTGTCTTGGCGAGGGTCAGCGGGAAATCCGAATGCTTAAGCTTGGCGCCCAGTTCGGGCAGATGCTTGCGCGCGAGATTGCCGGCGAGCTTGCGCTCCGCGGCCGGTGCATCGGCGAGTTCCTCGAGCGTCAAGCCTGACAGGACCGAGCGCGGGTGCGCTTCGAAAACGTTTTCCGTAGTCGCGTATTGATCGCGCTTCTTGATCAGCAGCCAGTTCTGCTTGTCCTTCGGGCCGGCATTCGCGCGGCCGCCGGTGCGGACGAGCGTGAACGCGCCGGTGAGCTTGAAGCCGTGCAGATTGATGTCGATTTTTCCCTTGCGGACCGCGTCGGCCGCATCGCCAGGAGGATCGATAACGTCATACACGCCGCGATCCCACACGATGACAGAGCCCGCTCCGTAATTGCCGGGAGGAATGACGCCCTCGAAGTCGCCGTATTCCAGCGGATGGTCCTCGACGGCGACCGCGAGATGCTTGTCGGCGGGATTCATCGACGGTCCTTTGGGGACCGCCCACGAGCGCAGGACGCCTTCCATCTCGAGTCGAAAATCGTAGTGGAGGCGCCGCGCGGCGTGCTTCTGAACGACGAAGGTGCCGCTGGCGGTGGAAAGAGAGGTTGGGACTTCCCGTCCGAAAGGCTCGGGAGTGTTTTCGGCGCTGCGTTTGTGTCGGTACTTGGTCAGCGACATGGTTGGTTGGCGAGTAGGGAGAACACTTCCGGCAACCTAACCCCTAACTCCTTCCCGCCCGGCAAGGGGAACCGGACTCGGAGGGAGGAGGCTGCGGTTCATACCATCTGTGGAGGTTTTTCGGACGGCCCGCTACCATCGGTAGTTTCGTTCCGTCAAAAATTATTTCTGCAGGGAGCGTGCGCCTCCCGATTTCGAGCGAGCCTTTCATGTATGAGGCATTCTGACGGATGTGCATGCCTTATACTTAGCACGCAAAATCGGGAAAGGTCAGGCTGAAAAGTTCATCCCCCCTTCTGAAATAGCTTGAGTGGTTTCCCGCAACTGCTTTTGGTCAGGCGTGTTACCTGTGGGTAATTTCACATTTGACACGAATTCTCAATTTGCTATTATTGTATTTGAAACATTGACACAAAAGGGAAAAGAGATGGCCCATACGGCTACCACGGTATTGAACGACAACTTTAAGCGAATCGGCGAGACATCACTCGACGAACGGAAACGGGTCTCTCTAGCGAAGATATTGGAATCCCTGAAGCAAAAACTCGGTGGTGAATTGGATCCCGCAATTCGATTCGGCATCTACGTAAATGACGCGGGGCAAGTGCTGCTTTCACCAGAGATCTCAGTGCCGATGCACGAGCTTTGGCTGTACCGGAACCGTGAAGCGCTGAAAATGGTCGTGAGAGGTCTGGAAGAGGCTCGAGAGGGGAAACTAGTAGACCTGGGATCGTTCGAGAAATACGCAGACGACGATATTGACTAGGTGCGGGTCGGGTGCGGAAGTTTCACCTGGTTTTCACGCCAGCTGCACGAGAGGCGCTTTCGCTGCTGGCAAAGGACGCCAGTGCCGCCAAACGACTTCGCGCCGTTCAGAAAACACTGGGACTCCTGGAAACGAATCCCCGCCATTCGAGTTTAAATACACATGAGTACTCGAAGCTTTCCGGACCGCAAGGCCAGAAGGTCTTTGAGGCGTACGCGGAGAATAAAACCCCAGCGGCTTTTCGAGTATTCTTCTGCTACGGTCCGAAGACAGGGCAGATGACGATCCTGGCGATTACCCCGCATCCATAAGCAAAGTCGGCGCGCGATTCAGCTGCTAGCGGGCGCGGCGGGTGCGCGGTGCTCTCCGCGATCCTTGCGCAACCTTGCGCTGCTCGCCTTCCGCTGTGGCAGGCGCCTCTTCGCGATCTTCGTTGACTGAGACGCCGCGTTTTTTGAGCGATTCTTTGAGCGCGCTCATCAGATCGATCACCTTGCCATGGCGCACTTCGGGCGCAGGCTCGGTCAGCTCGTGGCCTGCGAGCTTCTGTTCGGCCGCTCCGATCACCCGTTCGCGGTAGTTGTCCTTGAACTCGGACGGATTGAATTTCTTCTGGGTGAGGTCGTCGAGCAGGCGCTGCGCCAGGCTCAGCTCTGATTCCTTCACGGGCGCATTGGCGCCGTGATCGATCTCGCCGAACGATCGAATCTCGTCGTTGTAGTACATCGTATGCAGCATCAGGCCGCCGTCGTAGGGACGTATCAGGACGACCCGTTCCTTACCGCGTATGGTGAATTTCGCGACGCCTACCCGCTCCGCCTTGGTCATCGCTTCCTGCAGCAGATGGTAAGCCTTGGCGGAAGTCGGCTCGCATCCGAGCAGGTACGAATTCTCGAAGTACACCGGATCGACTTCCGACGCGGGAATGAAGCCGGTTATCTCAACCGCGCGATCGGCCTGCGCTTCGAGTTTTTTCAGTTCCTCGTCGGTGAAGGTGACGTATCGATCTTTTTCGATTTCGTAGCCGCGGACCAGCTCGCTGCGATCGACGAGCTTGTCTTCCTTGGGGCAATAGATCTTCTGCTGGATGCGGCTCATGTCGGGCGCATGCAGCAGATGAAACGAGACTGATTTGGAACTGGTGGCGGGGAACAATCGGACCGGGATCGAGACGAGTCCGAAGGTCAGACTGGCGGTAGATATCGAACGAGCCGGCATGACTTGCAACCTCCCGCGCGCTCTCAGCGCGAATCGTATCGCGATCGCGTTCCCGGGGCCTTTAGCCGTCAGCGTTCCCCGGACCTGCCTTCTTATAATTCGCGGCGAGGGAAATCCAGTAGGGCAATCGCGATGCTTGTTCTAGAGTATCGTGAAAAGCCGGCAGAGTCACCCAAAATCGCCAAAAAGTGCAGAGAAAGCCGGGCTTTTCAGGCAAGTGCACAGTTTTCGGATCGAAATTGCCCGGAAAAAGTTCCACACATACCCAACGTCGCAATCAGTGGAGCGTCGAACGTATCTACTTGGCTCAGTTGCTGCTTAG
>Ga0074046_10004171_pt1 | contig 11868 bp, 10 predicted proteins | sample BogForMeECP23OM3_FD_94441 | JGI IMG/M metagenome (GOLD analysis project Ga0074046, IMG submission 94441) | Bog forest soil microbial communities from Calvert Island, British Columbia, Canada - Bog Forest MetaG ECP23OM3 | ecosystem: Environmental > Terrestrial > Soil > Wetlands ...
GCGTGCTCCTGGTTCATAGGCGCGACATAGTCGAGCCGGTCGAAATAAGGGATCGCCTGCAGATAGGTTTTGTATTCGATCAGCTTCTCGGTGCCGCGATGCAAAAGGCCGATATGGGGATCGACCCGCTGCACGAGCTCGCCGTCGAGCTCGAGGATCATGCGCAGCACGCCGTGGGCAGCTGGATGCTGCGGCCCGAAATTGATCGTAAAATTCCGGTTCTCCGCCGGCCTTGCGTCTGTCTCCACAGCTGCGCCGCCCGCTTCCATTCCGCCATCAGCCATGGTTCGCCGCTCCCGCGAAAACGATCTCTAACATGCTCTCAACCCTTCGGTGCGGGCGTTGCTTTCTCATCGCCGGGAAGCGCGTATTGGGCGCCTTCCCAGGGGCTCAAGAAATCGAAGCTCCTGAATTCCTGGGGCAGCTTCACAGGCTCGTAAACGACGCGCTTCTGCTCCTCGTTGTAGCGCACCTCGACAAACCCCGTAAGCGGAAAGTCCTTACGCAAAGGATGCCCCCTAAAGCCGTAGTCGGTGAGGATACGCCGCAAGTCGGGGTGCCCTTCGAACAGAATGCCGTAAAGGTCGAAGGCCTCGCGCTCGAACCAATTCGCACCGGGAAACAAGTCCACGATGCTTGGCACGGGCGAGACGCTGTCCGTCATGGCTTTGAGGCGCACGCGCAGATTATTGTGCACGCTCAAGAAGTGATAGACCACATCGAAACGCTCAGCCCTGTCCGGATAATCGGCGCCGCAAATATCTATAAGGATCTTGCAACGCCAAGCCGGGTCGTCCCGGACAAACGTCACCGCCCCGGCGAGCTTCTCCCGCTTGACGATAAGCGTCAGCTCGCCAAACGCTATTTTCGTTTCGACCACCGCATCCGGCAGGGCGGCCTTGGCCGCCTCGGCTAATGCTGTCAGCTTCGCCGTGTCAGTCATCGGTTTCCAAAGCCCTTACCGTGTGATTGTACCGGTGCGCCGGATTTTCTTTTGCAGAAGCATGATGCCATAGACCAGCGCCTCCGCACTCGGCGGGCACCCCGGTACGTAAACATCCACAGGAACCACCCGGTCGCACCCGCGCACCACCGAGTAGGAATAATGGTAGTAGCCGCCGCCATTCGCGCAACTGCCCATCGAGATCACATAGCGCGGCTCTGGCATCTGGTCGTAAACTTTGCGGAGCGCAGGCGCCATCTTGTTGCAAAGCGTGCCGGCAACGATCATCACATCGGACTGACGGGGAGACCCGCGTGGCGCAAAACCGAAGCGCTCCACGTCGTAGCGCGGCATGGAGGCCTGCATCATCTCGACCGCACAGCAGGCAAGGCCGAAGGTCATCCACATGAGCGACCCTGTGCGCGCCCAGTTGATGAGCTCGTCGGTGCTGGTGACCAAAAAGCCCTTATCGGCGAGCTGATCGTTGAGGCCACTCATATCTATGGCGGCGCCGCCGCCCGGACGGGCAGACGTTTCGTAAAGCGGTTCCCCGAAAGGCTGCCTAATCAATCCCATTCGAGCGCTCCCTTTTTCCACTCATAAATGAAGCCGATGGTGAGAACGCCAAGAAAGATCATCATGGCCCAAAAGCCGAAAGCTCCCGCTTCCTTGAATGCCACGGCCCAAGGAAAAAGAAAGGCCACCTCCAGATCGAATATGATGAAGAGGATGGAGACAAGATAGAAGCGCACATCGAACTTCATGCGAGCGTCGTCGAACGCCGGAAAGCCGCATTCGTAAGCTGCGAGCTTTTCCGGGTCTGGCTTACTCGGCGCAACGAGGAACGGCGCTATGAGAAGCGCCAGCCCTATGACCAGCGCGACCGCGAAAAAGATCACAAGTGGCAGGTAGGTTAGAAGCAGGTCATTCATGAGTGCTCGCGTGGGGTTCGTTTAGCGCTACCGATACGACGGAAGCGCGCCCGGCGCAATCCGGCTTTTCACTCCGAAAGCATCGCATCGCACAAGTTTTGTCAGCTTGCCAGCAAGAGCGCGCCTATCGCGGGCACAAGGGCCGGCACCATGGCAATGTTCACCGAAGCGCCCGCCTGCAATCCTGAAAAAATGCCTGAAACGGTCAGGACAGATACCGGTCCGGCCCGCCTTCCAAACCCGGCGGGGAATGGCCCCGCGCCGTGCAACACGAGGGGCTTCCCGCACTCATGCGCCACGCCGGAGCAACGTTAGCGGCGGGGCAAAGTTCCTCCAGCCGGATTTTCGCCCTTCTCCCGCACGCCGCGCCCCCGCTGAGCGAGGCTTCTCACCGCTCCGATAAAGCAGTCGCTTCTCAACGGCTTCGACATATAAAGATCCGCGCCGGCGGAGGTGTGATACTCCTCCGCCCCCCTCATCGCATGCGCGGTCAGCGACAGAATCGGAATGCAGCGCTTCCAGTCATGCCGCGACCGGATGATTGCAATCGCTTCGATGCCCGTCATAACCGGCATTTGACTATCCATCACGATGAGATCGAAGCTGGCTCTCTCAAGCTCCTCCAGAGCTTCTACACCGTTCGACGCACACCGCGCCTCACAGCCCGCGGCCTGAAGCAGCGCGACGACGAGTTTCAGATTAATCGGATGATCTTCGGCTACGAGCACTTTGTACGGATATGCGCTCAGCAAGCACTCGGCCAAGCTTGTACCGCCGCCGGATACGCCATCGCATGCGCCCGCCGCCAGGTGCTTTTGGTCAAGCTTTGGGAGCTGGAATTGCCCCGCAGCGTCCGGCGCCCGCTCCGCTGGCTCCCCCTCCCCGGCAGCAGCATGTCCGATATATACGAAGCCGGCCAGCTCAGCCGCCTCATCGAAGAAGGGCAAAATTTCGAGGTCCAGCCAAATGACTGCACCGTTCCTCTTGTAGTTCAGTATCCGGGTTTCGACGGACACTCCTGCGCGCAGTGCCCGCTCGATAGCCGCAGCCGCCTCCCGGTCCGTTGCCGGACCTTCCAAAAACTGCCCAGGCATCCGGCCTGCGATATCTTCGAGTGCGTACCCCGTCACGCTTGCGAATGTGCCGTTCACCCAACGCGTCAGCCCGTCCGCATCCGTCACCAAAACGATGGCCTGCGCGCTCCTCGAAGCTTTCGCAAGCAACGCTTCCCGGGCGCGCCTTAGAACTCGATCGTACTTTGGAACCATTTCTGCCTCGACAGCATTGTGCATCGCGGGGCGGGAAGGCCGTCTTCCGGTTTTCCGTAATGCTGCAAGCCTGTCACACTGACGTCACAGACCGCCGGGTCAAGCTGATTCAAATCGCTGAATTAAGGAAAATCAGTATTTCCGCTGTGCAAATCTCGAATAATTGCGTCTGCAAAATTTACAGTCTCTTTACAATTGGAGCAGGCCGCTTTGGGCCGCGCTTTCCTAATAGATCTCCGGGACGTACATTTCGTCTGGAATAGGTCCCCGGATGTAATCGGGATTGTGCTCCCGCGCGGGTAGAGTGACGAGCTCGCGCTGCACCTCTTCGTAAGGAATATGGCTGAGGAGGTGGGCAATGCAATTCAGCCGCGCGCGCTTCTTGTCGTCCGCCTCCACAATCCACCAAGGCGCTTCGGGAATATGTGTGCGCTCGATCATCGCCTCCTTCGCCTTGGTGTATTGCTCCCAACGGCGCCGCGACTCGAGGTCCATGGGTGAGAGCTTCCATTGCTTGACGGGATCGTGGATGCGCATCCCGAAGCGCAGATGCTGCTCCTCGTCGGAGATGGAGAACCAGTATTTGATCAGCGTGATGCCGGAGCGCACGAGCATGCGCTCGAAATCGGGCACGCTGCGGAAGAACTCTTCCACTTCTTCCTCGGTGCAAAAGCCCATGACGCGCTCGACGCCCGCACGATTGTACCAGCTGCGGTCGAAGAGCACGATTTCGCCGCCTGCGGGCAGATGCGAAACATAGCGCTGGAAATACCATTGCGAGCGTTCGCGGGCGCTCGGCGCCGGCAGGGCCGCGACCCGGCAAACGCGGGGGTTCAGCCTTTGCGTGATGCGTTTGATGACGCCGCCTTTGCCCGCGGCATCGCGCCCTTCGAAAAGGACCACGACCTTCAGCTTACTGTGCATGACCCAGTCTTGCAGCTTCACCAGCTCGCGCTGCAGGCGGAACAACTCCTTAAAGTAGAAATGCCGGTCCGCCGTTTGAGCGCCGGGGGCCTCGCCCGCCCCTTCGAGCATCCGCGCCAAGTGCCCTTCGTCGAGATCCAGCTCAAGCTCTTCGTCCAAGCTGTCGAGCATTTCCTGGTGTATGCGGGCCTGAATGGTTTCGGGGAGCTTTGAATAGCCGTTGCTCATGGACGCTCTGGAATTGGCTGCAAATGGCCGGAGGTAACCACAACCGCATGTCCGCGATGTGACAGCATTTCCGGCCGCGGGTTGCGCGAAGCGAACGCCGCGCCTTATACTAAGCTACACGCATAGTTCGATGCGTAGGGCGAAAAGCGAAGATCGCTCATGTGGGGGCAGGCGGCTTGGCGGGAGTGCGCCGGCCGAGCCGCTAAGGGTCGCCCGGAAGGTGCCCTGGAGGCTCCTGCTTGCCGGGACCGCTGACAGTCATCGTAATCCAGTCACTCGATTTGGAGTTACTGGAATTTTGCGCCGCGGCGTCCTGTTTGAGGGGATTGTTGTTTGTAGTGTCTTCCGTGAACATGAAGCCCAAAAGCAGCACAGCCGCTACAACGGCTGCGATTCCCAGCATGTACAGCCGCCACCACCGTACCGGCTCAGTCTCCTTGGAGGAAACGAGTTTCTCCGTTGGCGCGCAGTTCGACTCCGCATGGATAACGATAACCGTTGCGTTATCCTGATTTGGGCGGTGCTGGCCATCGATCCCGGCGATGAGTGCTTTGGCGACGGCGGTAGGCCCCATTCTTGACCAGCGATCGACCGTTTCGACGATCTGCCCATCGCTTAGGGTGAGCAGGCCATCGCTTCCCATGATAATCCAATCTTCGGTGTCGATCTCAGAAGCCTCTTCCGGCAGATCGACCAGCTGTACCGGTTCGCCGGTCAGAGCGGACCTCAAGGCATTGCGATGGGGATGCTGCTCCGCATCGGCAGCGCTCATCTCCCCGCGCTGCACCATTTGGTTGAGCACGGGCAGCATGGAATGGTCCTCGTTCAGACGGCGTATGCTGCGATCCCGCCTGATGAGGTAGAGGAGCGAGTCTCCGACGCTCACCCACCGCATCATCCCATCTTCGAGGGAGACGCCGACCAAAGTGCATCCCATGCCCGCCAGCTCCGGGTGCCGGGTAACGATGTCTTTGATCGACGAATTGCATCTCTCGAGCGCACGCTGCAGCCGGCTTCGAATAAGCCCGCTTGAGCCTACATACTCCTCAAGGAAGACCGAAGTGGCGGTATTGCTCGCCCGGGCGCCGCCCGCATGGCCGCCCATTCCATCCGCGAGCACCAATATAAACCGGTCCGAAGACGCCTCGGCGCCGGTTTCACCCTGCGACTGAAAGTTATCGCCCAGAGAACGGAAGCCGCAGGCGTCTTCCTGCATCTTTCGCTTTCCCTGGGTCTTGCACGTAGCAACGCGAAAGATGCAATCCGTCATTGATTAACAACGTCGCTCCAGTCGAACTCAGGCCCGCAAATTGGAAAGAAGCGCAGCTGTGTTTGCCCGATACGGATGAGATCGCCGGAATTAAGTTCGACAGGCGCGGTGGGCTTTTGATCGTTAACGTACACGATATTCGATTTTGTCAAATTGGGAATGAAGAGAAAGCGCCGGTCTTCAAAATCGTACCGGATGAAGGCTTGCTCCGTGTACGAGATTGCGTCGTCGCCGAAGTCGAGGGATACACGCTCTTTTGGCGAGCGCCCCAGCGAATTATTGCCGTAAAAAAGTCCGCGGAAGGCGCCTTTCCCTGGGCCGCCCATAACCACAAGCAAACCTACGACGGGATCGATATTGGAAGCCTGCCGGTTGCCGGGTGCCGCTGCGTTTCCCGGCGTTGGAAGCTGGTCAGGTCTGATGACCCTAGTCTCTGGACTTCCCGAATAGGGCGCCGCGCCGCCCGGAATGAGGACGGTTGCCTGTGGATCGACGAAACTGCCGTCAGAGCGGCGGGCCTCGCCGCCTGGCCGGATGATGACGGTTTCAGCCGAACTCGGGTCGTCTTTCTGTCCTGTTGTCATGGGCTCGCTCCTGCGAATATGACCAGTTAGTTAAGCTGTCCGGCGGCACACACGGATTCTGCAACCGTGTGTGCCGAAGAGCCCCCTCTTCCGTTAAACGCTAGCAACATGAAATTTCAGGCGCACCGTGCCAATCTCGACGACGTCGCCGTCATGCAACTCTGCTTTCTCCACTCTTTTCGAGTTGACTTTAACACCGTTCCCGCCTTCCCCGCTTAGGTCCGTTATTACAAATTCCCTCTGCGGAGTGATATGCAGAACGGCGTGTCTGCGATGTACCGAAGGTTCTTCGAACCTAAGGTCATTATCTTCGTGGCGGCCAATTCTTACGCTCGTCGCCTTGACGGCTATTCTTTGTCCGGACGCATCGAGCCTTTCGAGCCATGCATATACCGCACCGGACCCAGCCGCCGCAGCGCCGCCGCCTACCTTCTCCGTCTTGCCGGCAGAACTGGAGCCATCGAACCGTTGCGTCGCGCCCCCGTTTACCGGGAGCTCGATCCTGAACTCAGCGGCCCCGAACCGCACCGTGTCGCCGGACGCAAACACGTCGCGTGTGATCTTCGCTCCCTTTTTCCATGTTCCGTTGGCTGAGCCGAGGTCCTCGATGAAGAGCCGGCCGCTATCGTCCAGAATGAGGCGTGCATGACGCTTCGAAACCGTCTTCTCGTCGATCCTGGCGTCGTTGCCGGACTCCCGGCCGATGATGCAGCCACCGGAAGACGACAGGCGCTCGACCGGCAACGCGATAGGCTGGCCCGCGCCGGTGGGGATGAGACGCACGGTACTGCCGTCTCCAGCGTACCGGCCCGGCCCCGAACTTGCCGGCATTGTTGCGCCGCGTTCGGACGAGGGCATGGGGGTTTGCTCAGCGCCAGACCGGCCGAATACCGTTTGCCCCGCGGGTGTCCGCCGGAATGCGAAGAGAAGCGTTGCGATAGAAAGGAGGGCGGCTATACCGCCGATGAGGTAAGTCATCGTCCGGGTCTGTGACGCGGCTAGGCAGCGCGGCTTGAGCCTTACGTCCGATCCCGAGGCCTTGATCTGCCCCGCAAGCCATTGGCTGCCGAGCGACATGGAGATGCCCTGCACACCTTCCCCGACTGCAACCGCAGTATTGATACCGATGGCAGAACCGCATGCATCGAGCAGCGGCCCGCCGCTATTGCCGGGACTGATGGGCGCCTGATGTTGAATGACGACAGGAACGTTTTCGACAGGATAGGTTCTCGAAACGACACCTTGCGTATAGGATGGGCTAAACTCGGCAGGATTTTTGTTAAATTTGTCTTTGAATTGGTTTAAGTATTCGTTAAATATGAAGCGGTTTTTCTCATCCTGGTCGCTGGGGTTGTCGAACTTGTGGTTTCTTATTGCCTCGGACAAGTCAGCTGAAATCTTGTTTTTCAGGGAATCGTCCGCAGCGCCAGGATAGCCGACTGCCCTAACCTCGCTGCCGGTGTAGGGTTCATAATCCGCAAAAGGCAGAGGCACGCCCGGCAGCAACTTTTTTGGCCTGAGCAGCGCCAGGTCTTCTTTTACGGCGGAGGTAGAATTCCCTGAAATGTTTGTTACAAGATCGGCATCGACGAGCTCTAACTTATCTTTGCCATCTTTATCTTTGCTGATTGAGACAATTTTAATAATCCGTGCTGGGCCGCCACACAGGTCGATAACGTGATTGTTGGTGACAATGAGGTTTTTGTCATCGACAAGGAAGCCTGTGCCCATCTTGTCATAAAGCTCCGCCTTCGGAGGTTTGTACCGCCGCCCCCTGCGCGACTTGCCCTTCTCTTGCTTCTGTATACAAACTTCGAATGCCACAATCCGGTAGATACCATATTTCTGAAAGTCGGTATCGTTGCCCTTCGATCCGAGGCCGATCTTGTCGCATCCGGGCGACCCGGCTAAAACCAGAAGCGAAATGCAAATAAGCTGCGCAACTCTTTTGAGCTGCCAAGACCCCCGCAACATCCTATACTCTCCCCCAAAATGCTGTGCCGAAGACCATGACTGAATGCCGGTGCGGTAACCAATGCCGAGTTCCAGATTTTTAACACTCCTGCCGCCCTTCTGTCACGAAAGTTGTTAAACGCCGGCCGGGCGCGCCGGAGGGCCTCCCTCAAATGCCGCGTGCGCACAAATCTTAGGTCCTCAAGCACAGCTTGGGGGCTCTCGGGACTGCTGTCCGCCGCTTTGACGGATCTCGTCTTCCGATATCGGGCAGGCTTGGTGGAACCTTCGCAGGCCTCATTAGCGATAGGCGCGAATGCGCCAAATCGCGACATTTAAATAAATCGTTAATATACCCACAAAATACAGGAGCTTATCTTCGCTTGTGGGCGTCCACCAAATACTATCTTCGATCACGACATCGGTAACAAAAGCGGCCAGGAATGGCAAAGTCAAAGACAGTATAATTGCCGCAACAAAATTTCTTTGCTCCAAGAAGTCACCGGTACGCATCCATAGAAATACTGAGATAACCCCAACGACAGCTATACCCAACAGAGGCAGGGAGCTTGAAGAGTCTGCGCTTTCATCAAGCAATGCAGGCCACAGCGATGCTGTCGATGCGAGACCTATTGCTATAATACTATAGGTAATGGCCGCTCCTATGGACGTCCAAGTGCCCTGCTCCGAAAGCTGAAACTTCGGCACCTGCAAGGTAAATCCGTCGAAAAACGCTTGCCAGTTGCTTTTTCTGAGCGACCCGATCGCGGAGCTGACATTCCTTTCAAAGGCGCCTGCATTGGCGCCAAGCTGCTTCAGTCTCGCGAAAGCCTCCTGGCTCTGCGCATTCGACGGGTTGCTCGCAAGAAACCGGCTAACATCGTTAATCGTACCGGATGTCCTGATGCGGTCCCAGTTGCTAGCAGCTGCAGCGGCCGTCGGCCGGGCCCCGAGTTTATGGATCGCCCGGAGGATTTGTTCGCGATTGTTCACGTCATCCGTATGCTGCCCCTGAAATCCGAACGGGATTTCGTAAACGTCGAGGCTTGGCGACTTCACCGTAATCAGCTTTTGGAGATGCAGAGCGAAACGCGCCTCATCCCGGACGAACCGGGATTTCGCCGATGCCTTGGTCCAAATAACAATGGCCACTCTCGACTGCCGCAGCGCCTCAAAGATCACGTCTGTGTAATCGTCCGCGCCGACGAGTTCTGCGTCCCACCAAACGCTATAGCCTCTCGATGTCAAATCGCGCGCCAGCGCCTCGGCCAGCGAGCGGTCCGGCCTCGCATATGAGATAAAAACATCCGCCATTACAATACCCACGCCGCAGCTCAACGGGACATTAAACTAACGGAATGTTCCCGGCAAGCAGAGCGAAAGCGGGTTGAGGTTGCTTCGAGGCCGCTCCCGCGGACGGCATGGGGGCGCCGCGGGCGCCAGCATTACAGCTGCATTTTTAGCCTGAAATGCGCTCGCATGGCCGCAGCCCGATGGGCCCTATGCGCGCTCAAGACCGGGCCATCGCGAAATCCAGGTCATGATCGAGCGTCTCCGATAGCTGACAAGCCTTAAGCGCGAGTGCGATGAACCCAGCGCCAAAGGGAGCAGGCGTGCGCCTGGCGCGCCCATAAATAGCAGCCGCTTAACTCGGCAGCTCCCTTCTGAGCAACGGCAAGCCGGTTTAGCCCTTTTTCGCTTCGCCGCCTTCCAACGCGACGTCCACCTGTTCGTCCGGTACAGCTTCGGAGGCCGGGCCGCCTTTTGTTTCCGCCGCCTTTTTATCGTCTTCCGCGGCGGCCTCTTCGAGAATAGCGACGGCTTTGTTCCATCCATGCTCGGTAGCGAGCCTCTGGCGCTGCAGCTCCTCCGGAGACGCACCCTTTCCCGCGTCCTCGGCCTGGGCCTCGCCGACAGCGGCAACGAAGTCGCCATAGACGTTAAGGGGCACATCGAAATCGCAATAGAGATCGCAAGCGATCGCGCCGCCGGGGCCAACAATCACGACGTGCTTGAAACGCGTATGCCAGAGGTGGCCCCGCAATTTGGCAAGACGGTCGTAGAGGTGTTGTCCAGGCCCTCGAAAGCGATGCCCCTCAAGCGACCTGTGACGCTTTCCCAGAACCTTGTGGCTCAGCATATGACCATTGTAACTGGTCTCGCTGACCGATCCGATTTTCATCGGCTCCACCCGAACAGAATGGCTGAAATGCCCAGGGATGATGGGGGAGCCTTGCGTCATGGCGCTCGCCCCAGGCCCTATCACGGTGGGCTTTTCTTCAAACCCGGCGAGCTTCTTCAAATCCGCAAAATTATAAGCACCGAACGCAACAAGCACTGCCAGCCCCAGCACGGCGCCGATGATTGGAAAGCGGCGCCGCTGCGTCTCGATTGGCGCCCGTATAACAATCGTGTGCTCGCCGGTCGCGGGAAACGTTTCAATATTCAGTAGAGCCCGCAAATCGCTCATATTCTGAGGCCGGTCCGAGGCCCTTATCTTGAGACAGCTGTCGATGGCGTCGAGAAACTCTTTGCGGAATGAACCGCGGGCCGCTTCGGCAGCGCTAATATAGGTCTCGTTCAAGATCCGGTCCGGCGATGGCGGCGGCGCCTTGCCGGTCACCGCGAAATAAAGCGTTCCTCCCAATGAGTAAATATCCGACCAAGGCCCCTGGTCGCTGGCAACGGTTGAGTATTGCTCCAACGGAGAGTAGCCGGCCTTGACCACCGCGCTCATATTTTCTTCGCCGGTCATCGCCCTTCGCGCAGAGCCGAAGTCGATCAGAACCGGCGTGGAATCTTGGCGAACGATGATATTGTCTGGCGAAATATCGCGGTGCAAAAGCCCATTTGAGTGAACGAGCTGAAGCGCTTCGAGCAAAGACAGGACGATCCTGTCAAGTTCCTGCTGGCTCGGCGGGCGTCCAAGCTCGCGAAGCCACCGGTTAAAGCTCTTGCCATCCTCGAAGTTCAGCACGGCATACGCCGTGTTGTTCGCGTCGAAAACCCGCTTCACGCCTACGATGTTCGGATGCTGGAATCCGGCAAGCGTCTGCGCTTCCTCCCTGAAGCGCTGCAAACCCCATTGAAAATTACCTTCTTCTCCGTTGCTGGCAGAGATCGTGACGGTGTCTTGCTCCCGGTAAGCATGGGGCCGGGGAAAGTACTCCTTGATTGCCACGCGCGCTTTAAGGGCCAGATCGATTGCGAGATAGGTGACCCCGAAACCGCCCTCGCCCAACAATCCGTCGATCCGGTAGTCGTTGAGGAGGCACATCCCGTTCGGTAGTGCTTGCCGGTGGTCGTTCATTGCTCACTTCCCCGCGCGTGAAGCCCAAATCGTTAGCGAATACTCCCACTCTCTCCATAGTGTTCATGGCGGATTGAGTGCGATCCCTTCGATGTAGTTTTAAACGAAAAAGCGCGAACCCGGAAGAGGCATGCGGCGCCGGGGGCGCGAGCGGCACACCGCGCGGCCCAAGCTTACGGCACCGGCCAGCTCTTGGCGAACAGGAAAGCGCCGCGTGTAGCAGAACGGAGGAAGAACGGAGTTTGTAAAACCGGCACGGTGATCCGGCTTGTTTCGATTGGAGCGGGCGACGAGGTTCGAACTCGCGACCCTCAGCTTGGGAAGCTAGCGTTTTGGTAATAGGGGCAAAACGCCGGGCAAGTCACTGAGGCGCGACTCAGAAGGGACTCAATTTCTGATTCCCTTTGGGCATGGCCGAATCACCGAAGGATATTTCCGGGCATGGCCTCGAAGAGC
>Ga0074046_10004172_pt1 | contig 11867 bp, 8 predicted proteins | sample BogForMeECP23OM3_FD_94441 | JGI IMG/M metagenome (GOLD analysis project Ga0074046, IMG submission 94441) | Bog forest soil microbial communities from Calvert Island, British Columbia, Canada - Bog Forest MetaG ECP23OM3 | ecosystem: Environmental > Terrestrial > Soil > Wetlands ...
CGGGATCACGCCCATATTCGCCATCACGCCTTCGGTGATCACCGCCGCGATCTGTCCGGGATGGTTCTGGATGGCACGCTCCAAGGCAATAAGATCGTTCCAGGGAACGACGATCGTGTCATCGAGGGCGTGGCGGTTAAGGCCCGAACTGTCTGCAATCATGACCGGATCGCTGCGCAACCCCACCGCCGATGCCGGCAGAGGGTTCGAAGCTACCAGAACATCGTCGTACCAGCCGTGATAGTGCCCCTCGAACTTCAAGATCTTCGGTCTTCCGGTCCAGGCGCGCGCAAGCCGCAGCACCGCCATCACCGCTTCCGTTCCCGTGTTGGCAAAACGGACAACCTCGGCATTAGGCACAATCTGCTGCAGCAACTCGGCAACTTCGAGTTCAATCTCGGTTGCGGTTGCGAAATGAGCGCCGCTGGCAGCGCCTTCAGCGATCGCTTGAGTCACCTCCGGATCGGCATGTCCAAGAGGCAGCGCGCCGAATCCCATCATCCAGTCGATGTATTCGTTTCCATCCACATCGTATAAACGCGACCCCTGCCCGCGCTGCATGAAGATCGGATACTCGCCATAGTTCGCGGGTCCCCGTGAATTAGAGCTTCCGCCCTCAACCAATACACGATTCGAGCGCTGATACAGTCGTTTCGATTTCTCCGTGCAGAAAGATGCCGTGACTTTGGTCGCCAAGTTCCCTCCTCAACTTCCCTTTCAACTCGCGCGCAGACGAGTTAGACCTTACTATAATCCTGCAATGAGCGGAGGAATGGAAATGCGAGCACGGGACTTGGGTTGTCGCCTTCTAGTAACGATTGTTGTGTTTTGTATGGCGTCGGTTTCATGGGGCCAAGGCACCGACAAGGCAGAACGAATATTGTTCAATGCCAAAGTATTCACGGGCGTACCTGAACACCCTTACGCCGACGCGGTCGCCCTTCGCGGCGACAAGATCGTGGCGGTCGGCAGCCTGGCCGAGGTCCTTCCAGCAACCAATAAAAACGCCGAACGCGTGGACCTGCAAGGGAAGTTCCTGCTTCCCGGTCTCATCGACAGCCACGCTCATCCCATCGAGGGCGGTCTCACCCTGATCTCCGCGGACGTGGACAACGAAATGCCTTCCATGGACGCTCTGGTCACCTTTGCCGCCGAAGCGAAGAAGAGTGGCAAGGGCATGCGCGGCGATGTCCTCTTTATCAGCGGGATGCCTTTGACTTACTGGTCCAAAACAGACGAACTCAACACCCGTTTCAGCGGCGGGGTCTACGCTGACGTGCCCGTGTTTCTAGCCGGATCCGACGGCCACACTGGCTGGGCCAATCGCGCACTGCTCCGCCGGGCTGGAGTCACCAAAGATTTCCTTAGTCATCTCTCCCAGGCGGAGCGGGCATACTACGGGATCGAACCGGCTGGCGATCCCAATGGTTTTGCCGTCGATGCCGGCCGCGAGAAGATCGAGGCCGTGATCCCGGCACCGTCTTTGGAGCGGTACCTCGAGGGCGGACGAGCGGCTGTCCACTACCTGCACAGCCTTGGAATCACGGCTTGGCTTGACGCTGTGGCCGACCCGCCGTACCTGTCTACTTACCGAAGCTTGGCGCAGCGCGGAGAGCTCACCGTGCACGTGGCCGCGTTTCCGATGGTCAATCCTCGTAACGATCCGGCAAAAGAGCTGGAAGCCGTGCAAAAGATCCGGCAGGAATACGCCAACCTACCGAATCTAACTCTTCCGGGCATTAAGGTGTTCGCCGACGGCGTGATGGAGTATCCATCGCAGACGGCGGCCATGACCAAGCCTTATCGAAACACTGGTAGATCCGGAGATTTGCTGTTCGATCCAGCACGTTTTGCCGAGTTAGCCACGCTGGCAGACAAACAAGGACTCATCGTGCATGTTCATGCCTTGGGCGATCGGGCGGTGAAGGAAGCTCTCAACGGAATCGAAGCGGCCAGAAAAGCCAACGGAAACAGCGGCCTTCCCCACACGCTAACCCATGTTCAGGTGGCCGATCCCGAGGATTTCCCGCGCTTCCGGCAGCTTGGCGTCATCGCAGCGCTCCAGCTCTTTTGGGCGACCGCGGAACCGGACACGATTGAACTGCTCAAGCCCTACCTCGACCCGGAGTTGTACCGCTGGCAGTATCCGGCTCGCTCGATTCTCGATGCCGGCGGCACCATCTCGGGTGCAAGCGACTGGCCCGTTACCAGCCCGAATGTATTTTGGGCGATCTACCAGGCCGAAACCCGTAAGGGACCTGAAGGCGTGCTCGATGCCGCTCAATGCATGCCGCGCGAAGCGATGCTTTACGCCTACACCAGGAATTCGGCGCGCGCGTTAAACCAACAGGACAAAATCGGATCGCTCGCACCGGGCATGCAGGCGGATCTTGTGCTGCTCGATCGCGACGTTCTGACAGTAACACCCGAGGAGATGAGAGATACCAAGGTCTTGTGGACCATGTTTGGTGGCGTCACGGTTTACCGCGCGCAACCTTAGAACGACACCCTGGCACTCAACTGAATTTCTCGTCCCGGCGTCATCGCCATCGTGATCGTGCCGAACTGGGGAGTGTTCGGAACGCAGTAGGGGCGTCGCGATCGCTCTGGTGCCGACAGTAGCGCCGCCATCCCGGCGGCTGTCCGACGGGCGGCAAGATGCCGGCGCTACGACGAAGTTGAACTCACTCTCCCACCAGCCAGCCGTATTGGGCCGCGGTCATGGGCACTACGCTCAATCGTCCTTGCCTCACCAGCGGAGACTCCGTAAACACCGCTCGCGCCTTGATTTCAGCCAGCGACTTCGGCTTGGCAATCGGATGTCCAGCCTTGATCTTCACCTGAGGATTTCTGGGATCGCTCGCATCCACACCTACGACCGACGCCGTCCCTACCGCGCTCTTTTCGTCCCCGGTGTGGTAAATCACCAACCGCTCTCCCGGCTTCATTTCGCGTAGATGCTTCACGGCGGCAGGATTCGTCACCCCATCCCAAATCGTGGTCTTCTCCCGCTCAAGGTCCGCAAACGAATACACCGTGGGTTCAGTTTTCAGAAGGTAGTCCATGGGCAGGTATTGTAAACACAAATGCAGATTGAGGAAGAAGAAGAAATCAGTTCACAAGGCAGCCGAAGTCAAGGTTGTTACCGCGGACACTTCCCTTCCGCGCTGGTTTCGCCAACAATAGAAGCTTCCAGTGACTGAGACCTCCGTCAACCCGGGCGCAATCACGATGGCCAAGGCCATCGAGCGTTACTTTGATGTTGCGCTTTATCTGCTCGTGCTCAGTGGCTTTGTCACTCTAGCCTCGACCGGAGGGCTGGATCTGCCGGCCGTGGTTCTGCTGGGGCTGGCGCTGGCATTCCGCGGATACCAACTTCTGACGCGGCTCGAGTTTGCCATCCCAGACGACTGGACCACTCTCCTGACGCTGATTTACGTCTTCGTCTACGGCGTCGACTATTTCTTCCTTTCGCGCAGCTTTCTGGCGGCCAGCGTTCACCTCGTGCTCTTCCTGATTGTCGTCCGCCTGTTTTCGCTGCAGCGGACGCGCGACCACTACCTGCTGGCAGCGCTCTCGTTTCTGATGGTATTGGCATCTGCTGTGCTTACCGTCGGCAGCCTGTTCCTGTTTTCCTTTGCTGGCTTCCTGCTGGTTGCAGTCATAACTTTTGTCCTGATGGAAATGCAGCACTCGGTCGCCTCCGAGCCGACGCACGCCCAAGAGCCACGCCTGGCCTCCGCGAGCGTTGTCCCTCCGACCCGGCGCATGGCGCAAGCGCTGCTGGCGATTGCTCCCGCGCTCATGCTGATGATCCTGGCTGGCAGCTTCCTGATCTTCTTCTTTCTCCCCCGCGTTTCGTCACGTTACTTGACCGCCTACACGCCGAGCAGCGATGTCTCCACTGGCTTCTCCGATCGCGTGCAACTGGGCCGCATCGGCGAGATCCAGCAGTCCAGCGCGGTCGTCATGCACATCGAGATTGAGCACGATCCGCAGGGCGCTTACGATTTGAAGTGGCGCGGGGTCGCCCTGAGTGCTTTTGACGGCAAAGTCTGGTCGAATTCGTATGCGCAAACCCAGCTGCGACCAGCCGCCGATGGCAGCTATCGGCTGGCCCCTTTGAGGAAACAGCACGACGCGTTAGCGACCGCGGGACGATCGATTCGTTATCGCGTCATGATGGAGCCGATCGGAACCAACGTCTTTTTTCTGGCAGAAAAGCCGCAGAGTCTGACAGGACGTTTCCGGCAGGTGAGTGTGGACGCCGGCGAAGCCGTCTACGACCTCGATATCGACCATCCCATCAATCGCTACGACGCCGAATCGCAACTGCCTGAAATCAACAGCGACGAGCTTCGTCTGGCGGCGAACACCGCGCCTGGAAGCATGGATCAGTACCTGAAACTACCGCCGCTCGATGTTCGCATTTCGAAATTGGCGGATGAAATCACGGCAAAGGCTCCCAGCAACTACGACAAGGCAGTCGCGGTGGAGCAGTATCTATCCACCCACTTCCGGTACACGCTGGAACTGCCCAGCAGTGCGCCGCAGGATCCACTGGCCAATTTCCTGTTCGAGCGGAAACGAGGGCACTGTGAGTATTTCGCCAGTTCGATGGCGGTGATGCTGCGCTCCTTGCTCATCCCGTCGCGAATTGTAACCGGCTTTCGCGGGGGTGAATTCAACGACCTCACCGGCCAGTATGTGGTGCGGGCCAGTGACGCCCATTCGTGGGTTGAGGCTTACTTCCCGGGATCGGGTTGGATCAGCTTTGATCCGACTCCAGCCGGAGCCGGGCCGACGCGGTCCGATTGGTCACGGATGGACCTCTATGTGGACGCGGCCGCTTCGTTTTGGCGTGAATGGATTATCAACTACGATGTGAGCCACCAGCGCACCTTGGGCAAAGATGCGGCCACCAGCAGCCGCCAATTCATTGACGAGATTCAACAGTGGCTTAAGCAGCAGCATCGCGCCATGCTGCGGTCAGCGCGACACGCGCACCAGCACATCACCAAGTTTCCTGGACGATGGCTGGGAGGCTGGATTGCGTTCACCGCGGTTTTGATCACGCTGCTGAATCTCCGGCGTTTCGTCAGCGCACTGCGTGCCCGTAGTCTGCGGGCGCATCCGGAGCGTGCCCCGCGCGAGTCCGCGGCGCTGTGGTATGACCGGATGGTGAGCCGTATGGCAAGGCTGGGCTGGCGCAAATCACCGTCGCAAACACCATTGGATTTCGTCACGGCTATTCAGGAAGCGGAATTGCAGAGGAAGGTTGCCAGGTTTACACGCGCTTACGAATCCGCACGGTTCGGGAGGTCAGTAGATGACGCGCAAAGACTGCCCGAGCTTTTCAAGGACGTGACTGCCACGGAAACCGTCGCCGCCGGAATGCCCGGGGGCGACTCTAAATCGGATTAAGACCTGCGATCAGCCCAGCCATTGCTGCGGGTTCCCGATGGCCCCGGCCAGATCCCGCATAAACTCCGCGGCCCGCGCACCATCCGCTACCCGATGATCGCTCGACAAGGTCAGGGTCATCATGGGACGGATGCCCGGACGAGCATCAGAACCGGTGCCAACAGGCACGACCCGGTCCGCGATGGCGCCCACCGCCAGAATCGCGGCCTGGGGCGGAATGATGATCGCAGTGAATGCGTCCACCCCGAACATGCCCAGATTGCTGATGGTGAAGGTGCCGCCGGCGATATCGGCGGGGCGAAGCTTGCCGCTTCGTGCGCGTTCTGCCAGGCTGCTGCGCTGCACCGCGATCTCGCCCAGCGTGGTCTTGTCGGCATTCTGAATCACCGGCGCTACTACTCCATCGTCCACTGCCATCGCGAGTCCAACGTTGATCGCCGAATTGACATGAACGCCTTCGCCGGTCCAGCTTGCATTCATGCGAGAGTGCTTCTGGAGAACGCGCGCAACCAGCGCAACCAGTAGATCGGTATGAGTGAGTTTCACTCCGCGCGATTTCTCGATCTCCGCCCCAAGCTTCTGTCGCGCGTCGTTCAGCGCGCCAGCGTCTACCTCGCGAACAACGAAGAAATGGGGGACGGTCGTCCAGCTTTGCGTGGTGCGCTCCGCCATCAGACGGGAGATGGGGCTGCCGCTATCGACTGCGGCAGCAGGTGCAACGGTTTTCGATTCCGCGGCCGCGAGAATGTCGGCGGCCAGGATTTCTCCACCTGGCCCCGATCCGCGGACATTCGCGAGATTCACGCCGCGCTCGCTGGCCAGGCGTCGCGCTTTGGGGGAAATCTTATCGGACTGCGCCGATTGCGCCGCAGTCGCAGCCTGAGCTGGAACCGCCGCAGGTAAAGGCGCAGGCGTGGTGGATTTCCTGCCTGATGCGGCGGCGACTTCATCCGCCGGGACCGCTTCTCCAGGGCGCACGATCCAAGCGATGGTTCGCCCCACCGGCACTTCGGTTCCCGCCTGGACCTTGACCCCGGCCAAAACGCCGTCGCCGGGGGATTCGATCTCCATCACCGCCTTGTCGGTTTCGACCTCCAGCAGCGGCTCGCCTTTGGCGACAGGCTCGCCTTCTTTTTTCAGCCACGAAATGAGCTTGCCCGTTTCCTGGGCCATTTCGAGCGCGGGCATAACCACACTGATCGCCATAGTTAGATACCGTGAAATTCTAGTAGAGACGAGGCTTGCTTCGTCTCCGACTGCTGACACCAGGTGACCAGTTATAGAGCTTGTGAGTGCTGGTGGCCATCAGACGCGGCCAGCCGCGTCTCTACGCGAACGTTTCAGTCGCTGACGCCAACTCGTTCCTGTCTGGAGCTTGCTTCGATCATCTCGCGCACACGCTTGCTCGGTTTGGACTCGGTCTCTCGAATTGCGGGAAGCGGGCCATCCACCGTGAAATAGTGCCGGCCGGCAACCAGAAGCTCTTCTGCCGGGAAGCGCGTGATGACTTCGTGGCCAGTTTCGGTGACCACAATTTCTTCCTCGATGCGAGCGGCGCTCCAGCCATCGGTCGAGGGCCAGAAAGTTTCCAGCGCGAACACCATGCCGGGCTTGATTTCGCAGGGGTGATCGAGCGACACAAGGCGGCTGATCACCGGCTTCTCCCAGATGGCGAGGCCGATGCCGTGACCGTACTGCAACGCAAAGCAGGACTCCTCGTTCGGGAAACCGAACTCCTGCGCCTTTGGCCACACCGCGGCAATTTCGGCTGTGGTGCGGCCCGGACGCACCAGTTCAATCGCTGCGTCGAGGTATTCCCTGCATCGCTTATACGCATCGTTCATCGCGTGCGAGGCGTATCCGATCGTAAAGCAGCGGTAATAACACGTGCGGTATCCCATGTAGGAGTGGAGGATGTCGTAGTACACCGGATCCCCCGGACGCAGCACGCGGTCCGAGAAAACATGCGGATGCGGATTACAGCGCTCTCCTGAAATTGCATTCACGGCTTCCACGTATTCGGAGCCGAGATCGTAGAGCACCTTGCTGACCAGCCCCACCGCCTGGTTTTCGCTCATGCCCGGCTTCATGGCGCGATAGAGTTCGTCATAAGCCGCGTCGACCATCATGGCGGAGTGGTTGAGCAGACTGATCTCGTCGCGCGTCTTGATGAGGCGCGCTTCCGACATAAGTGCCTGCCCATCGACGACTTTGATTCCTTCTTTTTGCAGCGCGAACAAGACGGGCAATTCGATGATGTCGATGCCGACCGGTTCTTTGTGCAGGCCGCGCATTTCTAGCTCGATGCGAATTTTCTTGGCCACATCTTCGGCGCGTCCCATCTCCGGCGTCATGGCGCCACGCAGCACAGAGATTCCGGCACGCGACCGCTCCCCGAGCCACGGACAATGCAGTTGATGGTGCTTCGCCGCCGATCCGAAATCCCACAAGATCGGCTCGTCGTTTTGCGGCAGGAGGGTGAAGCGATTCGCCTTGTCCTGAGCCCAGGTGCCGATATGGGTCGCGGTCAGATACCGGACATTGTTCATGTCGAAGCACAACAGCGCGCCCATCTCCGACTTGCCGAGAAGATCCTTGGCGCGCGCCAGCCGCTCGCGGCGCAGGCGATCGAAGTCAACCCGGTTTTCCCAATCCACCGCCATCGTTCCATATGTAGGCAGAGCCATAAGAATCTCCTTTGCTGCATCGTGCTTCAGAGAATAAGTTAGAAGTGAGAAGTCAAATTGAAGAAGTGAAAACCTATGGACCTGCGTTTTTACTTCTTCAATTTGACTTCTTCCTTCCGACTTTCCTTACCGTCCGCAGAGTGTACGCGCGGCTTCAAACACGGTCTGCTCAGTCGGCACGGTTACATCTTCCAAAGGCGGCGAAAACGGAATTGGAACATGCATCGCGCCCATGCGTTTAACCGGAGCGTCCAGATCGTAGAATGCGCCCGTGGCGATCACCGACGCAAGTTCGGCGGTGACACCATAGCGTTCATATCCCTCGTCGAGCACGATTGCCCGCGACGTTTTCTTCGCCGACTCAATCAGAGTTCTCTCGTCAAGCGGCCACAGGGTGCGCGGATCGACCACTTCGGCGCTGATGCCAATTTCCTCCAACATCGTCGCCGCGCCTAACGCCACTTGCACCATGCTGCTGGTGGCAACCAGAGTGATATCCTCGCCGACACGCTTTATGTCGGCAACTCCTAGTGGGACCATGTAGTCGCCTTCAGGCACGGAGCCCTTCAGCTTGTACATCATCTTGTCTTCGAAAAAAACAACTGGATTCTCGTCGCGAATGGCCGCCTTCATCAGTCCTTTGGCATCGTAAGGCGTCGAAGGCAAAACAACTTTCAACCCCGGAACGTGGCAGAACCACGCATGCAGCGACTGCGAATGCTGCGCAGCCGATCGGCGAGTCGCTCCCATGGTGGTGCGCATCACCATCGGCACTTTCCACTTGCCGCCAGACATGTAATGGACTTTGGCCGCCTGATTCACCATCTGGTCCATGGTCAACGTAATGAAATCGCCGAACATGATGTCAACCACCGGACGCATGCCGGTCATGGCCGCGCCCACGGCAAGCCCGGTGAAGCCTGCTTCGGAGATCGGCGTATCGAGCACCCGGTCTTTGCCGAATTCCTCCAACAGGCCAGCGAGGACTTTAAAAGGAGTGCCCGCCTCCGCCACGTCCTCGCCCATGATGCAAACCGTCTTATCGCGGCGCATCTCTTCGGCTAGCGCCTCGCGAATCGCTTGCGCAAAGGTTATTTCCCGAGCGCCGGCTTCAGGCATACACGTCCTCGCCCACTTCATCGACAGCCGGATACGGCGCCGCGACTGCGAAGTCAACGGCTTTCTTCATCTCTGCCTCAAGCTCAGATTGCACTCGATCCAGTGCGGTCTTATCGGCGAGCTTCTGCTCCACCAGCCACTTTCCAAAATTCGCGATCGGGTCCCGCTCCGTCTTCCATGTCTGTTCTTCCTGTTTCGAGCGGTAATATTCGCGGTTGATGTCGCCCACGTGATGTCCGTGATAGCGATAGGTATTGCAGAGCAGGAACGCGGGACCACCACCGCCGCGAGCACGATCCACCAAGCGCTGGGCGACTTCGTGAACTGCGCGCACGTCCTGACCATCCACGCTGGCCGCTTCCAGGCCGAAGGCAGTCGCCCGCGCAAGGATATCGCCCGCAGTGGTTTCCGTGTAATGCGTGTATTCCGTATAAAGATTGTTCTCGCAGACGTAGATCACCGGAAGCTTGAAAAGTTGGGCGAGGTTCATCTCTTCGTACAGCACACCCTGGCCGAGCGCGCCTTCTCCGAAGAAACATACCGACACTTGGCCGGTACCGAGACAGCGCGCTGAAAACGCGGCTCCCGTGGCAATGCCGGCGCTGCCGCATACGATTGCATTCGCTCCCAAGTTTCCTGTGGCCGGGTCCGCAATGTGCATGGAACCGCCCTTGCCCTTGCAGTACCCAGCTTTTTTGCCCAGTAGTTCGGCGAACATTCGGTCGGGGGAAGCGCCTTTCGCTAAACAATGTCCGTGACCGCGGTGAGTGCTGGTGATGTAGTCGGTCGGCTCGAGCGCCTCGCATACGCCCACGGCGATGGCTTCCTCACCGATGTAGAGATGCGCCAGTCCGGGCATCAACGCCCGCGTGTAAAGCTCGTTGACCTGCGCTTCGAATTGGCGGATGGCGACCATCTGCCGGTACATCCGGAGCCACAGGTCGATCTTTTCTGAGGTTTCCCTCGGCTCGGAAGCAGTTGTCATTCTTGCGCTCCCGCAGATACGCCCGACATGCGTGCCAGAACATCGAAGATGACGGCAAAGTCCAACTTCTCCCATCCCATGCCGCGCGCGGCAGTGAGGAACTCGTTGCTAACGGCGGTGGTGGGAAGGGGAACATTCAGCTTGCGGCCCAATTCCATTGCCAGCAGCATATCCTTCTGCATCATGTTGCAATCGAACCACGCTTCTTCCGGTTGCTGCAATACAAACGGGCCGCGGTACACGATCATGGGCGAAGCGATCGCGCTGTGAATCATTACATCCACGGCAACCTCACGCGCAATTCCGCTCTTTTCCGCCAGTAGTACTCCTTCGCTAAACGCCAGCATCTGCACTGCTAATTGCAGATTCAAAGCGATCTTCATCGAGAGCGCCACGCCGTTGTCGCCAACGTGCGTCACTTTCGGGCCGATGTCCAGTAGCAAAGGCTTCAGGCGCTCGAAGGTTTCCTTACGCCCTCCGACCATCACTGAGAGCTTGCCTTGCTGCAAAGTGATGACACTGCCCGAGACCGGAGCGTCGATCATATCGGCGCCCTTCTCGCGCACTTTCGCAGCCAGCGCGCGGCTCACTTCGGGGCTCACCGTGCTCATGTCAATGTGGAACTTGCCAGCGCCGATTCCGGCCAGCAATCCATCCGGCCCGTCCGTCACCGCAGCGAGCGCTGCAGAGTTCGTCACCATGGTGAACGTCACGTCCGATGCCGCCGCCACCGCCTTAGGCGAGTCGGCAAATTTCATCCCCTTGTCGATCACCCATTGCGCTTTGGATCGCGTCCGGTTGTAGCCAGTCACGGTGTGCCCTTTTTCGAGCAGGCGGGCCACCATATTGCCGCCCATTACACCGAGACCGATGAATCCAAGTTTCGCCATATGACAGTCCCCTTCCGCTTATGAATTCGGCTTGCGGTCCGAACCGCCCTTTGCCGATGACGACGAATCCGCCAGCACCTGCTGGAGATGAGCCCGCATCGCTTCTCGCGCCGCCTCCGGATCGCGCTGTTCGATTGCCGCCAGGATTCGCTTGTGATGGTACTGCCCCCGCTCCGGTCCGCCGCGCACATCGAAAATGCGGCTGCGCTGCTCGCGCAAAAGACCGACAATCGAATCCAGAAGAGAGAGAATCAGCGGGTTGCCGGCTGCTTCGGCCAGCGCTAGATGAAAATCGAGGTCGGCCTCCACGTAAGCGTCGGGATCATGCAGATTGCGATCCATCACGGCCACTGCCTCCCGCATGGTGCTCAACAGTTGATCCTCAATTCGGGAAGCAGCCAGGCCGGCAATCTCCGGCTCCAGCACCAGCCGCAACTCGGCCAGATTCGCCGACCCTTCCTGCTGGTTGATGCGGATCATCAGATCCAGCGACTGCCGAATCGCCTGGGAAGTCCCGTTGGTCACGAAGGTGCCGCGTCCGGAATAGGCTTCCACCAAGCCTTTTTCGCGCAAGGTCTTCACGGCTTCGCGCACGGCCGTGCGGCTTACCCCAAAGCGCTGGGCCAGATCGCGCTCCGCCGGCAACTGGTCGCCGGGTCTTAGTTGGCCCTTCGTGATGGAGTCTTCCAGTTGCTGTACGATCTGCTCGTACAGGCGAGACGTCCTTACTATCCGGTAAACCGGCTTGGCGGCTAGGGAATC